>Ga0207684_10003559_pt1 | contig 15168 bp, 9 predicted proteins | sample KBSK5501metaG_FD_184342 | JGI IMG/M metagenome (GOLD analysis project Ga0207684, IMG submission 184342) | Corn, switchgrass and miscanthus rhizosphere microbial communities from Kellogg Biological Station, Michigan, USA - KBS K5-50-1 metaG... | ecosystem: Host-associated > Plants > Roots >...
GTTGGATTAATCGCTTTACTTCTCCCTCTGCAAATCCCCCTCTACGCAAAATATCACGATCTTCTTTACGGTCCATATAAACCTCCTCTTTCACTGTACGCAGCTACGAAGGTTCTATAGTCAACATGCGTTCGATACGCTTAAGAAGTGTCTGCATAGGATATGGTTTAGGCAAATGATCTAAAGTGGTCTTTGTCTCGCCACGTACACGAATTTGCTTGCGAACTGCCGATTCTGCGCTGGTCAACAGCACAGGTGTACTGGAATAGGCACGTAATGCGTGCAAAACATCCCAACCAGTAATCGCACCTGAGAGCTCCAGGTCGAGCAATACCAGGTCTGGAAGCGCTTGCTGCAGTGCCGCTATAGCTATCTCTCCATTACGTGCTATCGCTACCATGTAACCATGAGCGACTAAAATACCGGCTTCCAAATTTGCGAGAGAGGGATCATCTTCAACTACGAGTATGCGTCGCGACGAAACCGGCTCCCCAACTTGATTTTGCGCCGGGTTGGCTGTAATCCTTGCGCTATGCGATGTTTCCTCGTTCCACACATTCGGGTTACCGCCACCCGGCAGAGTGTATGCAGCGTCCCTGTCTTGCATGACTGGCATCCTGCTCCCGCAAAAGTAATAAATATACTGCGGTTACACCGCCGGTGCGGTGTTGAGATACTTCTACTCTCTACTAGCAGAGTACCTGATTACCGGTGATAAAGACGTGAATTATGGTATAGATTCTGTGAAATTTCTGTGAAGGCCAGGAACATTCCGAGCAGGGACCTCCGGCATCCTCGTTCCTAAAGTTCGCTGGGGTCAGGCGGTGGGACAAGATAACCCACGCCCAACTCGTTAAGAAGGTAGCGAGGTTGCGCAGGGTCGGGTTCTAATTTACGGCGCAGGTGACGGATAAAGGTGCGCAGATAGGTATTTTCCCCGCTGTAATCTGGCCCCCAGACTCGCTGCAGGAGTTCGCGATGCGTCAAAACCTTCCCGGCATTACGGGTAAGTTCACAGAGCAAATCGTATTCGGTGGGGGTGAGGTGAACCTCTTTCCCGCCTGCACGTACCATGCGGTGCGCGAAATCTACGATCAGCCCATTATCGCCTCCACATCGATAAACTGGGCGTTGTGCATCGCTGCCTGTTAAACCGCTACGGAGACGCTCCGTTTCTTCGGAACGCCGCAGCGCCACGCGTACGCGGGCCAGCAACTCATTCAGGCTGAAAGGTTTGGTTAAATAATCGTCGGCTCCCTCGTCGAGAGCTTTGATCTTCACAAGTTCCTCGTCGCGGGCTGAGAGTATGATGACGGGGGCATTGCTCCATTCGCGCAGGCGTCTCAAGAAGGTCAATCCATCCAGTGTAGGAAGAGAGAGATCGAGCAGGATCAATTGAGGTTGAAAGATAGCTGCCATGTCAATGGCTTGAGCACCATCGCGCACTGCATAGGCCTGAAAGCCCCGGGCTTTCAACTGGGCAAGTAGAAATGTACGCATCTGCGGATCATCTTCAACACAGAGGATACGAACCTTTTTGTCTGTGGTCGACATCACACACGCTCTCCTGATCAGACCTCGCTCTTGATTGAACTGGCAATGCCAAGGGTAAATGCGAAGGTAGTTCCCTCCCCCGGATTGCTCTTCAACCGGAGTTCGCTGCCGTGTGCCTCTATAATACCACGGCTGATGTATAAACCAAGTCCTGTCGCTGGACTCCAACGAATACCACTCCGTTGTCTGCCTGCCTCAGGTTGTCCCGGACTGTCTGCTGTCGGGCGCCTCATGGCGGCAAAGGTGCTAAAGCGCGTAAACAGTTCCGCCTGCTGTTCCTGTGTAATGCCCGGTCCTTGATCTATTACTCGTATTTCGACACCGGATGGTTGGTCATGGCATCCGTCAAAGATTGCCTCGGCTTCAAGACGTACAGTATCACCTTCAGGGGCATAACGGAAGGCGTTGCTGAGTAGATTGGTCAGCACGCTGATGATGAATTCATAATCTGCCTGCACCGCGGGTAGATCAGGCGAAGCGTGTACCTTGAACTGGCGATTGGAAGAGGAGATCAAGGCTTCGAGGCGATCTTGCAGGTCTTCAAACATCTCAGGCAGCAGGATAGGTTCGAGATCAAGACGCAAGGCACCCGCTTCAACGCGTGAAGCATCGAGGAAATGGTTGATCATACCTACTAAACGTTCAACCTGTTCATCAGCGGTTTCCAAAAAATTGCGCTGTGCTTCACCTGACCACTCCAGGTCATCAGCCTGGAGGGCGCTCAGGTGGGCGCGGATATTAGCAAGCGGGGTTTTCAGTTCATGAGCCATAGTGGTAAAGAAATCTTCACGCACCCTTTCCAATGCTTTGAGTTTTGTGAAATCTTGCAGCACTAAGACTGTATCGGTGATCCTTCCACCTGCGCTTTGTAAAGGTGCTGCGTTGACAAGCAGGAATAAGTTCTGACCGTCGGGCTGGGTAAGATGGAGTTCGATTTCGCTTGCCTCTCCCTTGTGTAAAGCGCGGAAAAGCGGTTGCTCCTCGAATGGAACTAGCGAGCCGGAAGCCCCGTATAGTGGAATGGCACGTAAGGCTTCTTCGATTTTCATACCAACGGCACTTTCAACAGCCTGGTCGGGATCATCGAGCGGTTTTAAGAGCACCCCCATGCGTTGTAAAAGCTGTACTGCCTGGCGGTTGATGACGGTGACGCGTGGGTCGTCCGCGGAGATGAGCATGACACCGGAAGGCAAACGTTTCATGAGAAGCCGCATGCGTGCACCCTCGAGCTCCTGCGCTGCTTGCGCTGCTTGCAGGGCCTGGTTACGTTGTGCCAGCTCGGCGGTACGAGCAATCACCTGGGCTTCGATCTGTTCTCGCGCAGTGGCCTGCTCTGTGACATCGTGATACACAACCACATACGCAAAGATATTACCCGAGTCGTCTTGTATCGGGGCTTTGGATCGACGGATGGTGTAATTCCGCCCATCTGCTCCAATCATTTTGAATTCGTCAACCAGCCTCTCCTGAGGAAAGCGCTTAAGTTCCACTACAAGGTCGGCGATAGATGGAGAGTCTACGGGAAAAATGGCGGTACGGCGAGCCAGGGCCTCGCTGATATGCAGGCCTCTCACGTCGCCTGTCCAACCCAGAAGTTCGCGGATAGCGTTATTCGTGTCGGCCACGTGCCAATGCGCATCGTAGATGATTACTCCATCGGGAATAGCCTGCATCACGTTTTCGCGCTGGTGTGCCTCTTGACTCGCCACTTGCACCAGGCGATCAATGCTGAGAAACAGGCGCGCATCTTGAATTGCCAATCCGACCTGCTGGGCGAATTGCTCGAGTAGCTCTACTTCTTCGATGGGAAGTCCGCGTGCTCGCCGGTGATAGACCTCAATCGCGCCCAGTATTCTCTGGCCGGCGAATCCATCTCTCTCCTCGGGGACCGTCCCGGCAGCCGAACTTTTGCCGGAGCCATCGGCAGGTGCTGGTTCGAAAATAGGTACGCAGAGTACCGACCCTGGGCGGCGGGGTATGCCGTTGTCGTCCAATAGAGGGAACTGGATATCAGGCCAGTCGTTTGTATCTGGAATAATCAGGGAGCGGCGGTCGCGTATAACCCGGCCCAACAATAACTGTTCACTAACCTGGGGGTGCCAATCCTGTGAACTGAGATGCAAGCCCTTCTGTACCGCTACAGTGACTGTGGCTGTATCCCCGTTCGAACGATCTGTTCCGACCTGGTCTTGTTCCTCAAAACCGGTAGTGCGCGGCTTACCCCCGGCGAGCGAGTAATCAATCAACAGTATAGCACAGCGCGTGGAGCCTACCAGCTCTTGAACAGCCTCAAGAATGCGATCGAGTACCTGGGATAGTGCAAACCGCCCCACGATAGCTGAAGAGATGTAGTGAATGGCATCCAGGTGCAAGCGCGAGCGTACCTTGTCGGTGACATCCTCAATAGTCAGCAGTAGTGTGGGTTCTGAATTATGCGTTTCCACACGGGCTTGTTCCTGGTATTGCCCGCGAGGTGTGAGATTTGTGGAGACTTCAATAGACACATGCCAATATGTGCGACCTCGCGTTTCGAGGAAGCCTTCAAAAGGGAGTTCGGAGAAGGTCTGACTTTGGCCGGTAGAGCATACCTGTAGCAATACTGGCTTCGCTGCATTGCGTATTTCTTGCGGCGCCACTTCATCCAACGTATGACCTATCACGCCTTGAGAACGCCACGGTTGATCGAGTAACGACAAAAGATACGAATTTGCATAGAGAAAGCGCAAGCCGGTGCAGTCGAGGACTGCAACTCCAACTGGTATGCGTCCCAGAATGTGTTCAAGTAGCGTGGGATGTGCTGGCCCCATATGATTGCAGTTTCTAGCGACCCGGTGCGAGCTTATGAAGCATCTCGCATGTAAGTATCGATCAAGGAATACGAATCTGAATGACTTATGAGTATATTATAGCGCTTTTTAGTTTTATGCGAGCGTAAATTTCTCGAATTTCGTAGGTTAGCATCTTTCTTTATGAGAGGAGGCTCCCATGGGTTCTGCATTTGTATCTCGATCACCATTCTGCTATCATAAACGGCGTACTTTGTGAAAATTGTTTAGCCAGGAAGTTATGAAGATGGACCTGCGTGGTAAGCGTGTATTGATTATGGGATTGGGGTTGCATGGGTCGGGCATCGCCTCGGCCAGGTATGCTGCCCAACAAGGGGCTATCGTGCGTGTGACCGATTTAAGATCAGCAGAAGTACTTGGACCGAGTATAGCATCACTTGCAGGTTTGCCGATCGAATATGTGCTGGGCGAGCATCGCGAAGAAGATTTTCTCTGGGCCGAAATCGTCATTCGCGTTCCTGGTGTGAGCCGGACTTCGCCCTACCTGCGCCTTGCCAGTGAAAATGGAGCGCGTATCGAACAGGAGATAGCGCTCTTCTTTCAAGCTTGCCAGGGACAGATCATTGGCATTACCGGTACGCGTGGCAAAACGACGACGACTACGCTGATTTACGAGATGTTACATGCCAGCGGCGCTCCTACGGTGATAGGAGGTAATGTTTCTGGCGTTGAAACTCTCTCTCTACTTCCTGCGATTACCCCTCATACGCTAGTCGTACTGGAATTATCAAGCTGGCAACTCGAAGGATTGGCACCCCACAAGTTAAGTCCGCCGGTTGCGGTGATGACAAATATCTATCCCGACCATCTTGATACCTATCAGAGCATGGAAGAGTATGCCGAGGCCAAGGCCAATATCTTCCGTTATCAGCATGCGAGCGACATGGCAATATTCAACTACGACAACCCCTGGACGCGCCACCTGGGTGAGCAAGCGGTGGGGGAGACATGGTATACAAGTTTAGAGCTTGGGGGAAGTTTCCCTCGCGGCGCTACAACACTTATGCCTTTCAGCTTTACCGAGACCTCTTTGTATGGAAAACACAATCTTGAAAATATTTTGCTGGCGACAACCACCGCAAGACTGCTCGGTGTTGCCGATGAGGTCATCGCGTCCACAGTACGGAATTTTCACGGCGTGGCTCATCGCTTGCAAGAGATCGCTGTAGTCAAAGGTGTTCGCTACATCAACGATACGACGAGTACAACGCCCGTGGCGGGTCATGTTGCCCTGGCGGCATTTGACGAGCCGATTGTGCTGGTAGCCGGAGGCAATACCAAGTTTCTTCCATTGGAGGACTGGCCAGAGGAGATGGTGCGGCGTTGTCGTGACGTGGTCTTACTGAAAGGGACTGGCACAGACGAACTGCTGCCAGCTTTGCGGGATGCGGCACAGAAACTCGGGGTCACTAACCCGGTGCGTGGCGTGTTTGACGATTTTACTGCTGCTATGGATGCCGCGATATCTTGCACATGTCCTGGTGATGTATTGCTTTTCTCGCCTGGCTTTACCAGTTTCGGCATGTTCCTGAATGAATTTGACCGTGGCGACAAGTTTGTGTCATACGTGCGTAAGCTCAATAAGTCTTAATATTTAACGTCTTTTTGAATGGATAGTCTCCCTTCGCTCACTCCAAATATCCCAGATATCACATATTCAACTTTTTTGTAATACCTATAACAAAAGACTTTGTGCAAGAGGCCTTTGGTATCCTCTTTGTGCTTCTGGGCAAGATCTTACGGTTTAAAAGACAGAGTCGCTCCAGCTTGCGCTAGCTGGATAACTTCTGATAGACTAACGTGTGACAGGGACATCGAGCGCGTTGCCTTGTACTTCAAGTGCTTGTACAAATGTGAACATAGCTGTTACCAACGTGCCCACGGGAGGAGAAATAAAACATGACAATGTTAATGAGTAGAAAAGCCCTGGAAGATTATGGCTTGGTGAACTTAGGCGCTATTAACTGGAACCTTGCACCAGCGGTGCTTGCCGAACATGCTCTGGCTCGCAAAGAGGGACTGCTGGCTGCAAATGGTGCGTTTGCTGCCTATACAGGTACCTATACAGGGCGTTCACCCAAGGATAAGTTTATCGTCTCAAACGCAGAATACGCAGCGAAGATCTGGTGGGGCGAGATCAATCACCCGATGTCTCCCGAAGCCTTCGAGGACATACGACGCAGTCTGGCTGCCTATTTGCAAGGGCGTGATGTCTATGTGCTGGATGCGGCTGCCGGTGCCGATCCTGCTTATCGTATGCCCATCCAGGTAGTTACTGAACTGGCCTGGCATAGTCTTTTTGCCCGGCAACTCTTCTTGCGTACTAACGAAAGCGATTTGACCAGTGAGCGTCCTGGTTTTACCGTCCTCTGTGTGCCGAATTTTCATACTGATCCACGCACGCTTGGAACACGCTCTGAGACGGCTATTATCATCGACTTTGAAGAGCGTCTTATCTTGATCGCCGGCACACAGTATGCTGGCGAGATGAAGAAGTGTATTTTTACCGCTCTCAACTTTGTGCTGCCTGCTGAAGGTGTGCTGCCCATGCACTGCTCAGCCAATGTAGGGCCTGATGGTGATGTAGCGCTCTTCTTTGGCCTTTCCGGTACCGGTAAGACCAGCCTTTCTGCTGATCCGAGCCGCCGCTTGATTGGCGATGATGAGCATGGTTGGAGTGATAATGGGATCTTCAACTTCGAAGGCGGCTGTTACGCGAAGTGCATAAACCTGTCGAAGGAGTACGAGCCACAAATCTGGAATGCCATGCGCTTCGGCGCGGTCTATGAAAATGTTGTGCTGAATCCAAAGACGCGCGAGCCTGATTACAGCGATGATTCAATAACAGAGAACACCCGCGCAGCCTATCCCGTTGACTTCATCGACAATGTGGTCGAATCAGGTACCGGGGGCCATCCAGAAGCGGTGATTTTCCTTTCGGCAGACTCATTTGGTGTCTTGCCGCCTATCTCGAAGCTTACCACGGAACAGGCGATGTATTATTTCCTGTCCGGCTATACAAGTAAGCTAGCGGGCACAGAGAGGGGTGTAACCACGCCAGAGGCAACGTTCAGTCCTTGTTTCGGCGCTCCTTTCTTGCCACTACGCCCCGTTGAGTATGCCGACCTGCTGCGCGAGCGCATAGAGAAGCACAATGTACGCTGCTATCTCTTCAACACCGGCTGGACTGGTGGCCCACACGGTATTGGCAAGCGTATCAACATCAACTATACGCGAGCAATGGTAAGGGCGGCAATCAGTGGGACACTTGACAATGTCGAGATGTACGCCGATCCCATCTTCGGGCTGCATGCACCCACATCCTGCCCCGGCGTGCCGAGCGACTTGCTCATTCCGAGAAATACATGGTCAGACAAAGAAGCCTACGATCGGACGGCAGCTGACCTTGCTAATCGCTTCAAAAAGAATTTTACGCAGTTTGAGTTGCCCAGCGATGAAGTGCGTAAGGCCGGCCCAAGGTAGAATAACCCTGGCGACCGAAAGGTCGCCAGATTTTTTTGCTCTCCAGACCAGTTAGCCCCGAGACAGGATAATACCTTCATAAAATTCTGGATTTCCCGTTCCTAAATTCATAGGGCAGGCAGCTCTCTCCCCTTGCGATTTCTTTCAATTAGTGTAAAATGTCTACAGAGCCTAAATATGCCAAATCTAGGGATAAAGAGGGATTTTACGATGAAACAGGTAGACGGCGCAGAGCTGCTAGGCCCAAATGTCCCAGGCAGTTCAAGTATCGGTCTAATATATGTGGATCCCGATGATAACAGGCAGAGCGTTTTAACTGCTATTTTGACACAGGATAAGCTCGGTCGAAAAGAAGTGGCTGTGGTATTGCCGGAAAATAACACAGCCTTTCAGCGGCAGGTGGATTTTGACGGCCTGAAGAAAGTGCGGCGTGGCCTCAAGTCCCAAATTGTCTTTATAGCACCCGGCGGTCCTGGCCCGGCTGAATTTGCGCGCCAGCGGCGTTTTACCGTATACCCGACGCTGGAGAGTTTCGTACAATCGCTCAAAGTGGAAGCTAAGACCAATGAAACTGCTGCAAAAAGAAAACGCTTTGGGCGCAAGTCAAAATCTGCTGATGCGAATGCAAGCTCCTCTCCTTCAGATGGTCGCATAGAGCAAGAACCGATCTCACCCCCTCCTGTGAATGAATCTATAGCGGACCCCCAACAGGCAACTGTTGGTCCCAGGCATGGTGAAGAGGGTGATGTAACAGAGGATAGTGATGCGCGTGCTGGACCAAGCGCGGCCCTTGCAGGCATGGCAGGTGCGGCTGCAGGCCCTGGTCTCGGTGCATTGGCCGGTGATCGCGACGATAGTCCCACGCTTGAAAACAGCGCTGAGGATCAGTACGCAACGCCTCCACTTGAGACGGGATCGCCCAAAAACGAGAGTACATCCTCAAGCGGCGCAACACTACAGGCAGGCGAAGAATCCAAACCTGCTAGCTCTAATGACACGGAGAACAAAGAGGGTCCAGACATTATATTCTTTCCCGCGCCTGCGGCGCGCCCCAAGACGACTGGTAAATTGGCCGCCGCACCCTCAAAGCCTGTGCCGTTTGTAGCTCCAGTTGCAGCAGCAAAGCCGGATGTGCCAACTGCTGCCCCGCCTGCCCGGCGTAGAAATACTGGAAAGAAGGCTGCCGTAGTCGCTGGTGCCGCTGCTGCGGGAGCAGGGGCTGCGCTGGCCAGTCGTACTTCCAGTGGAAGTAGTGGCCCACCCCCTGGCGGAAGCAGCCCCGGGGGTCCTGGTGGTCGTGGCGGGGGAAGTGGTGGTTCAGGTCGTTCTCCCAGGCGAACGCGCCAATTGCTTGCTATTTTGTTGATCTTGCTTATGTTGTCACTGATCGCCGGTATCGCCATTGCAACCCCCGGTGGATTAGGTGGCATTACCCATATACTACCTGGTGCGACGACTACGGCCACGGTAACGATTACGCCAGTTAGTAGTGACAAGAAAAATACATATGTGATCGAGGCTGTGACGGGTCGCCCTAATGCTAAAGTTCGCCAGATTCAGGCCCGTATACTTAAAGCTTCACTAGCCTCCACCCAAGCAAGTACAGCGCAGGCTAGTGGCAGTATTCCGGGTATCCGAGCGGCAGGAGCTTTGACATTCCTCAATACCACTTTCTCGGCGAAAACTCTCTCTAGCGTTATTCTTAGAGGCGCTTCCGGGATACCGATTACATTCAATGGACCGATTACAGTTCCAGCTGTTCCTCCTTCTGAGATTACGGTGACTGGCTTTGCTGTCAATGCTGGAGCGGGTGGAAATATCGGGGCGCTTGATATTAATGGAAATTGCTGTGCTGCTGGCATTATTGTGAAAAATGGATCTTTCGGTGGCGGGCAAGATCCACAGGCACACGCCGTCGTTGTACAAGCTGACATCAATGCCGCGACAAATCGGCTTGTGGCTTCGCTCAAGCCGAAGGCACTGTCAGACTTGCAGCAACAGGTGCACGCGAATGAACAGGTTGTGCCTAACACTTTGCAATGTCTCAATAGAGCACTATCTGACATTACTGTCAATCACAATGCCGGAGATCATGCAAGTAGTGTGTCCGCCGGTGGGACCGTCGTCTGCACAGAAGAGGTCTACGATCATGATGGGGCGCTCTCAATGGCGAAGAGCCTGCTCAAGGCAGATGTAAGTAAAAAATTAGGGACAAATTACGCGCCCCCAGTGGATAAGGATATCGCGGCCGGGGTGACGCAAGCCACTGTAATTGATACAAAGGGAACTGTATCCCTGAACGTAAGCGCGCAGGGTCTGTGGGTCTACCAGTTTAGCAAAACCGTGCTGCAGGGGTTTAAGAATACGATCGCCCGCGAGAGCGAGCAGGCTGCCATGAACTACCTCTTGACGCAGCCCGGGGTGAAAAGTGTCAACATCCAGATTTCCAGCGGCAATACATTACCGGATGCCGCAGATATTACTATCAAACTAGCAACTGTACCAGGGGTAACTGGCAGCCCGGCGACCACACCGAGTAGTCATGAGCCTCCGATAGTACCTACCGCAGGGTCCATCCCTACAGCTTCTCCCATTACTCCCACTCAGGGGTTGGGAGGATGATAGGCAAGGAGAGATGCTGGCGATGCTGACTCTCGAGGGTACGCAACTCGGAAACTATGATGTCATACGGCGCATGCGTGTAGGAGGCATGGGGGCTGTCTACGAGGGAAGGCAGCGCACTGCGTTTGGTCGGCGGGTGGCGATCAAGGTTATTCTAGGTAACTATGTTAATGATCGCGAGATGCGTCGTCGCTTTGCGCGAGAAGCGCGCACAGTTGCACAGTTGCACCACCCTCATGTCCTGCAGCTGATCGAGTTTGGGGATGAGCAGGGGATTTTGTACCTGGTCATGCCTTTTATCGAGGGAGGGACACTCACCGGCTACCTGCGGCGTGGTCTGCCCGACCTGAACGATGTCGCCGCTATTTTCCTGCAACTGTTGGATGCGGTAGAATATGCGCACGATGAAGGGCTGATTCACCGCGATATCAAATCCTCCAATGTGTTGCTAGAGGCTCGTCGCAGTGGGCCTCCTTATGTCTACCTGGCTGATTTTGGGCTGGTACGCTACTCGGAGCAATCTGACGCAGAAAAGGTAGGAAAACCCATTCCCCTGGATCAGATACCGGGAACGCCACACTACATGGCTCCTGAGCAGGCACGAGGTATCGTCACTACCGCGACCGACATCTACGCCCTGGGCGTATTGCTCTACCAGATGCTGGTTGGCGAACTCCCCTATGATGACCCTGATGACGTGAAAGTCGTCAAGATGCATCTTGACGCGCCGGTTCCATCTCCCTGTGATCACGATGCTTCTATCCCTGCCGAGCTGGGAGAGGTAGTGTGCAAGGCTATGTCAAAACGTGCAGAGGGGCGCTTTGCCAACGTAGCCGAGATGCGCCAGGCATTTCTGGCTGCTATCGATGGGCCTGTGCCAGCGGTCGATGGTGATTATGATCTCCTCGAGATGGATGAATTGATAGTTACACCATCGCCTGCCCAACGCGTTTCGGCGCCTTTAACAGAGCCGGAACCGGCGGACCCTGCTCCTGTAATGCCGGTGAAACGCCGTCGTATTGCTGCTCGTATGCCAGCACGCGCGAGGCAGCCGGTTAAGAGTTCTCTAAATCGAAACCGCAGGCGTTTTACACTGTCGGCAGTGGCTGCAACCTTAATCCCACTCATCCTTTTGTTGTTGTTGATTATGCCACGAGTGTTTGGCTTCAGCTTCTTTCCCACGGGATTTCCGTTATTTAGCACTTCGTCGGTTGCCAGCATCTCTGTCACAGTGCAAAGCAAAACACTCCGGGATACTTTTCTATTAACTGCTTCTCCACAGGTCAGACAACCGAATCTTGAAACCCGGGTCATCCCTGACCGCACTATCTCGAGTACTGCTATGGATAGTCGCACTGTAGCAACCACCGGTAGCAAATCGACACCGGGGGCGCAGGCAGGGGGGTCTGTTCGCTTTGATAATAGCAGCCCATCGACCTTCTCCGTGCCGGCGGGGATCATTTTCACAACAACTACGGGTGTACAGGTTAAACTCACACAGCCAGTAGAGGTGCCGCCGCACAAAAACCGGCAGGATGGTACGGTTACAGGACCCGCCGTGGCTGTCTTCCCTGGTGTTTCGGGAGATATCCCCGCGAATACTCTCGATACAACCTGTTGTAACGATCAGGTGGTCGTCAGCAATCCTGATCCATTCGCAGGCGGTGTGGACCCGCGTGTTGTGCATGCCGTAACACAGGCTGACCTGGATGGAGTGAGCAATGAGCTGCATACGCAACTCCAGCAGCATGCGTTGCAGCAAATTCAGAAACAGTTTGCGGCCAACGAAGTAGAGGATGCACAACCAACTTATGTTACTAAAGTTGTATCAGATAGCCTGGTTGGTGCGCAGGAGAACCAGGTGCGGGTGCAAGTGAGCGTATCAGCCTCGGTACTAGTCTATAACAGGGCAATGGCACGTCAACTCGCGAAACAATTGCTGAGTAAACAGGCTATAATACTGCTGGATAATAACTATCAATTGAAAGGTTCACCGGCTGTCAGTACACCTGTTATCGTGCAACCAGGGAGCCACGGTCTGATTTATCTCAGTGTGTCAGTGAATGGACTCTGGATATATAAGCTATCCTCGCAGCAGATTAATTCGTGGCTCCAATCTATTAAAGGAGCGACACCTACCTTAGCGAAGGCCTATCTCACATCTCAGCCCGGCATAGCAGGCGTACAGATTCAACTCCCCTTTGGAACGGACCATCTCCCGGTATCCGTTGATAGTATTAAGATTGTCCTGGTGAACCTCTAGAGGCCAGAGTATAGTCTATGTGTTATACTGATGCCGGAGAGTGCGACGGCAGAGTGGCCGGCACTACGTGCAAGATATGAGGGGAGTTGTGAAATGGAGAAGACGACAGAAGCTCCTTGGAGAGATATGTGCTATTATAACTCGATGCTGGATCTAATAGGGGATACCCCGCTCATGCATCTCAAGCGAGTCGCAGGTGATGTACCGCCCCTGATCCTGGCGAAAATGGAATTTTTCAATCCTGGAGGCAGCGTCAAGGACCGTATCGGGCCGGCTATGATTGAGTATTGTGAGAAGCAAGGTTTGCTACGTCCTGGCGGTACCATTGTTGAACCAACCAGCGGCAACACGGGGCATGGGCTTGCCATAGCCGCGGCTATTAAAGGCTATCATTGTATCTTTGTCATGACCGATAAGGTGAGTGAAGAGAAGCGCAGTCTCTTGCGTGCTTATGGCGCGGAAGTGGTCATCTGCCCCAGCAGCGTCTCTCATGATTCACCTGAACACTATAAAAACGTGGCTCATCGACTTGCAAATGAGATTCCAGGAGCCTGTTGTCCCGACCAGTATTCCAGCCCCGCGAACCCGGCCACGCACTATGCCACGACCGGCCCTGAAATCTGGCGCGATACCGCCGGTCGGATCAGTACATTGGTAGCGGGTATCGGCACAGGTGGCACGATTTCGGGTACTGCCCGCTATCTTAAAGAGCGGAATCCAAATGTGAAGGTGATTGGCGCTGATCCTCCCGGATCGGTTTATTCCGGTGATATACCAGGACCTTACAAGATTGAGGGTATCGGCATGGAAGTGCTCCCACAAAACTACGATCCGTCGGTTGTGGATGAGGTTATTCGTATCGATGACCGTACCTCGTTCTATTGGGCACGCCGGCTCGCGCGTGAGGAAGGGGTGCTGGTGGGTGGCTCATCTGGTACCGCCCTGGCAGCCGCTCTTCTTTATGCACGCCGCCTGACACCCAACGACGTTGTAGTTGTGCTGTTTCCCGATACCGGGCGCGGTTACCTGAGCAAGCAATTCAATGATACCTGGATGCGTGAGAACAACATGCTGGTACAGGCAGAGACAGACGAACCTACTTTGCATGATGTACTGACCTATCGCCGCACGCATTCACGTACGATGCCGCTCGTGGTCAGTGTCGCGCCAGCCGATTCGTTTGCCGATGCTGTTGAATTATTGCGCCGTTATGGTATCAGCCAGACCCCTGTAATGGAAAATGGACAAATGGTCGGAAGTCTGACGGAAAATCTGCTGCTGCGCCATCTCGCCAGCGGTGAGCCCCTGTCGTCAATGTCTGTACGCGATTTTCAGGGTCCACCTTTCCCGCAATTGCAGGCCGATGCTCTTGTGCAGGAGGCATACACGCTCTTTAGCTCCGGGCAGTCTGCGGTGGCAGTGATGAATAGAGATAGCTTAGAGGGGATTGTAACGAAAAGTGATCTGCTGGAGTTCTGGGCACACACACGAACCATGTAGGAATGGGGGAGTGTACAGAGTATAGGGAAAGGCAGGGCTTATTAGGCTCATCAATGAAATGTACAACGCGAAGCCTTGGAAATCCGGCCGATGCTGAGACAGGCAAAAAGACATGAAAAGCCTCACGTCCGGAGAGTGGCAAGGTGTCATTTGTGCAACTTCATGCGTCATTTCCCTGCCGCTTTGTTGCGTCATGTTCTAACACCGCTCGGACTCGCTGTGCTGAGAGAAAGGTGGTACGCTGTTGCTCGCCCTCCATCCCGTCGGCGAGTGACTGCACGACCTGGGCAGCGCGTGCACATGCTTGCTGCGCCTGGCTCTCGTTCTTGCACGATTGGTACAACTCACCCAGGACCGCCAATATTTGCCAGAGTTCTCCAGGTAAGCCAAGCTGTTCAGCGAGGACTCGGGCTGCTTCCAGGTGCGTAATGGCCTGGTCGATCTCGTTCTCCCACTGCGCCAGCACTGCCAGGGCTCGCAGATAGGGAATGCGATAGCGCCGCTTGTCGTGGGCGCGCTCTCCAAAGCGACGCACGTCCTCTCTGGCTTGTTCGATACTCCCTCCTCGCAGCAAGGCCTCGGTCTCGTGCCAGCGGGTAAGTCCCCCATACATGATGCTATACTCCCTCGCGGCCAAGGCTTTGAGGGCATATGTAAAAGCTCCCGCCATTGTCCGGCCAACGCACAATCTGCGCAGAGTTCGCCAGCCATCCGTTCGACGAAAGCTTGCTGCCGGCATGAAGCTTTCACAGCGTGCGAGCGCCTCACTATGGGCTGCGTGAGCGGCTTCCAGCGCCAGCATCGCTCGGGACACCCTGCCCCATTCGTTAAGGGTGATGACCAGCAAGGGTGTAATCTCAAGAGCGCGCGCTAAGGCGACGCCCTGCTGGATGACCGAAA
>Ga0207684_10003560_pt1 | contig 15157 bp, 12 predicted proteins | sample KBSK5501metaG_FD_184342 | JGI IMG/M metagenome (GOLD analysis project Ga0207684, IMG submission 184342) | Corn, switchgrass and miscanthus rhizosphere microbial communities from Kellogg Biological Station, Michigan, USA - KBS K5-50-1 metaG... | ecosystem: Host-associated > Plants > Roots >...
ACGATTACCCAGAGCCGCGGTTGAGGAGAGCGAGACGATACGCCCGTACTTCTGCTCCACCATGTACTTTTGGGCGGCGCGGCTACAGAGGAATGCGCCTTTCAGGTGCACATTCATGACCGTTTCCCAGTCGTCTTCCGGCATTTTGAAGAGCAGATTATCGCGCACTACGCCTGCATTGTTGACCAGAATATCTAGTCGTCCAAAATGGCTGGCGGTCTTATCCACTGCTTCCTGTACTATGGCGCTATCCGTTACGTCACATAGAAGCACAAGCCCTGCGGAGCCAATCTGGCTCAGCTCGGCTGCTACCTGCTGGCATCCCTCGGTATCGACATCGGCGAGGGCGACACGAGCGCCCTCTTCAGCCATGCGCAGCGCCGTTGCTGCTCCAATACCTCTCCCGGCTCCAGTGACGAAAGCAACTCGTCCGTCAAGTCGTCCCATGCGTCAGTCTCTTTCCTTTTCTCCTACAAAATCTGCGTACACGAACATAAGGGCTTTGATAAGCCCTCTATAGGGACAGTATATCATAAAGAGCAGGTTTTATTCAGCCAGTGTCAACGTGTAGCTTCAAGGCAGGTTACCCCTTGCGGGCCGACCAGCGCGCTATGGCGAGTACCGGCGGGCAAAATCATGCAATCACCCGGGGCGAGATCAATATTTCTGGTGCTTTCGGGATAGTCCGGGAGAACGAAGCGAATGGTGCCACGCACGCAGTAGAGCACCTTTTCGTAACTGTGGCTATGCACGGCATAGGTATCGCCGGGGCCATTCGACCAGGAGTAAGGAGAGAGGCCTTCCTGTTGCATACGCTTGCATAATTCTTGTTCTTGTGGCGATATCGCTTCTTGCCAATGAATAACTTGCATAGATGTACTGCCTTTCACAAAATATGCTTACTCACCCGCACGCAGGTGAGGGGTTTTCTTTCCAGTATAGTTTCCCTATATTAATATTACGTGATTTTTGGCCAAAAAGAATGTTAACAGCCGGGGATGCCCTTGCCAGGGCTTCGCAAATTCAGCAAAGCCGTGTAAGAGCCATGATATGCTGCGAATGACAGCAGGCCGTGTGCTCTGCTCAACAGGACGTCTGTTTTGCTCCTAAGAATCGAGCGTCATAAACAGATAATTGAGCCCTTCAGCCAGGGTTGGATGTGTGAACGTGCCTTCTTTTAAGGCTGTGTAGGGCAGCTTCCCCATCATCGCCACCTGTATGATGGTCATAATCTCGCCACCTTCCACGCCCAGGATGGTGCAGCCCAGGATTTGTTGTGTATCGGCATCGACGATGGCCTTCATGAAGCCGCGCGTCTCGCCGGTTTCCAGGGCACGGGGCACGGAATTCATGGGCAATTTCGCCACACGGATGTTGCGCCCCTGTTTTCTGGCTTCGTTTTCGCTCAGGCCAACGCGCCCAAGCTGGGGATCGATGAAGATGGTATAGGGGACAAGGCGATCCTGAGTGCTGGCGTTGCCATGCTCAAGCAGATTGGTGCGCAAAATGCGGAAATCATCGTAAGCGATGTGGGTGAAAGCCGGCCCACCTTTCACATCACCCAGCGCGTAGATGCCAGGAACGTTCGTTTCCAGTTGCCCATTGACCTGGATGTAACCCTGCTTGTCCAGTTGTATGCCAGCGGCTGCGGGCGTGAGATCTTCGGTGTTGGGTATACGACCGACTGCTGCCAGCAGATGCGAGCCGGTAAGCTGCTGTTCACCCTGAGGCGTGCGCACAGTCAACTGAATGCGCCCGTCGCTGAACTGCTCAACCTGTTGCGGCGTGGTTCCGGTCAGGACCGTGATCCCATCCTCGCGCAAAATCTTCGCTATTTCGTCACTCACGTCTTCATCCTCGCTCATAAGCAGACGTGGACTGCGATGAATGATCGTGACCTGGCTGCCAAAGCGACGAAACATCTGTCCGAACTCCAGCGCGATATAGCCGCCACCGATGATTAACAGATGTTCGGGGACCGTGTCCAGCTCCATGATCGTGGTTGAATTGAGCACGGATACGCTCTCGACGCCTTTGATCGTTAGTTGCTTTGGCCGGTCGCCGGTGTCGATAAAAATCATTGGCGCTGTGATCTCTCGCGTCTCGCCGCTCTTGAGATAGACCTCAAGCGTCTTTGGGGCGATAAAATGGGCCTCGCCTATGAGCAGATCCAGCCCTTGCGTCTCTTTGATACGGCTCTCGGAGGCGCTGCGCGCGCCCTCGACGATGCCTTGTTTGCGTTTGCGCACGGCCTGCATATCGACCGAAATGGGGCCAGTGTGTACGCCGTAGTCAGCGCCACGCCTTGCCAGATAGGCGACGCGTGCGCTGGCGACCATCGTTTTTGTGGGGGTACAGCCCACGTTGACACAAGTACCGCCTACGTGGTCGCGCTCAATTAGCGCCACTTTCCGGCCTGCCTTCGCTAATGCGATTGGGAGTAGTCTGCCGCCCTGACTGGTACCGATAACAATCGCATCATAGTTTGTGGCTTGTGGCATCCCAATGTTCTCCTTTTGTTCCTACGTAAAGGTAAAATTTGCTCACCGCGAGCAAAATAGATACATCAATAGTGGCATCGCATCTACAAGATATACGTTGAATACGATGCTAATAGTGACACTATACCGCCCTGGTCGTTCATCTCAAAAGTCTTTTTCCTCTTCCCCTCCCCGCCCCAAAAAAGGAGTAATAAAGAGCGTGTTGCCAATCAGAGCGACTTTTGAGAAGCCCTGATGCCCTTGCTGGCTCTTGCCCATATCACGAAACCGGTAGTACAATGGTAGTCTAACTCCATTAATGGCTGTCGTAAGCTCCGAAAGGAGAACTATCTACTTATGAGTACGACACAAAAAGCTGCGACATTGTACCAGTTACAGCAGCTTGACCTCGAACTGGAGCGTCTTAATGCTGAACAACAGGCGGTGATAAGTTTACTGCAAGGAGACGCGGCATTAAAGAAGTTACATGCAGAATATAACCTGGCACAGCAGGAACTGCACGAGGGTCTCAAGACTCAAAAAGAGGCGGAGGAGGCGCTTGAGGAACTGAACCGCCGCTTGCATGTACAAGAGCAGCGACTCTACAGTGGAATGGTCACCAATCCCAAAGAGTTGCACGCGTTACAGCAGGAAATACATCATCTACAGGCCCAACAGAGCCGCCAGGAAGAGCTAACCCTGGAAGTGTTGCTGACAACGGAGTCTTTAGAGGAGGAAGCCAAACGTAAGGCCCAAGCATTACAAGAGGCGGAGAAGAAATGGGCTGAAGGGAATGCTGCAGGGACGATACGCCGCGACCAGTTGGAGGCCAGATGGCAAGAACTGCGCTTGAAGCGTGAGCAATATGTGGCCAGTATTGAGGGTGAAATACTCAGGCGCTACGAGGCGCTGAAGCGTTCCAAGCAGGGTAGAGCGGTCTCTAGAGTTGAGCAAAATTCGTGCCAGTGGTGCCGCGTGATTTTGACTCCCAGCGAGATGCAGCGAGTGCGTGTCAGCGGCGAACTGCAAACTTGCAGCAATTGTGGGCGCATTTTGTATTATGACCGGTGAATTTGCAACTCTTGATTAGGGCATGATATAGTACCCCTTGGGCCTTTGAGCCTGTTGGATCGGCTTATAGTGTTATTAGGAGAAGCGAAGTGGGAATTACCCGAAAATTAGTAACGAGCGGCCTGGCGGTTGGGGGAACACTTGGAGCGATGGCTCTTTTCAATAAGTTGATTGAGAACCAGGCTGGCGAACTCGATACTGTTTTGAAAGGCGAAGAGCGCCGCTATCCCTGGAAGTATGGAGATGTATTCTACGAGGTGAAGGGTTCCCGGGATGCGAAGCCGCTCGTGCTCATTCATGGATTCGGCCCTGGGGCGTCCTCATATGAGTGGCGCAAGAATGTCGATGCGCTGGCGAAGCAGTTCCGCGTCTTTGCCCTTGACCTGCTGGGTTTTGGTCTTTCTGATCGCCCAGCGATCGACTATACCGCTGAAACCTTTGCGGACCTGATCAACGATTTTATTAAAGAGGTGATTGGCAAACCTGCCGTTGTTGTGGCACATGACCTGGCCTGCGCGTATGTGATTGCGGACGCCTTTCGCCGCCCGCAGTTCTTTGAGCGCCTGGTGCTGGTATCACCTCCTCTAACTATATTGGAGGAAAGCGCACCGGGTGCTGTCAATACTGTGTTGAAGTCTGTGTTACGCACGCCTATCATTGGTCAATTCGTTTACAATGTGCTGACTTCGCGGCGGGCGATTCAGGCTTACTTTGATCGCCTGGGCTACCACAATCCCGGCCTGATTACCGATGAACTGGTAGAATATGTCTATAGCAGCGCTCACCAGTCGAATAACCGCTACGCCGCAGCCTCGGTCCTTAGCAACAGCCTGACAATGGATGCACACGAACCGCTGGCACGCCTGGAGATGCCTATAGTAGCTGTGTGGGGGCGCGAGGATTTGCTGGCGCTGCCTTCCCAGGTAAGCGATGCTTTCAAGTATGTAAATGCTCGTATCGATGCTCGCATACTGGACAAAAGCAGCCAGCAGCTACAGGATGAGCAGGCAGGGAAGTTTAATGCGCTGGTGAGCGAATTCGCGGGCACGCCTGTGACGCAGTAAGATTTTTTAATTTCGCATATTCCCTAGTAATGCCCTGGCAATAACCACGCGCTGGATTTGATTCGTGCCCTCGAAGATTTGAGCAACTTTCACGTCGCGCATATAGCGTTCGACAGGGTAGTCGCGGACGTAGCCTGCGCCGCCTAATACTTGCACGGCATTGGTCGTCACTTCCATAGCCATATCTGTGGCGAAACACTTTGCCATGGAAGCGTACATACTCGCGTTCTGTCCCGCGTCTAACTTGTAGGCAGCTTCGTAGACGAGCAGGCGAGCAGCTTCAATCTTCATTGCCATGTCTGCCAGCATAAACTGGATACCTTGAAATGCGCTGAGGGGTTGGCCGAATTGTTCGCGTTGACGAGCATAGTTGCGAGCTATCTCGAAGGCTGCTTGCGCCACACCTACCGCAATGGCTCCAATATTGATACGTCCCCCATCTAAGGAAGAAAGGGCGATCTTGAAGCCCTGACCCTCTTCGCCAATGCGGTTGGCAACCGGTACCTCGCAGTTGTCAAAGATGAGCTCGCGTGTCGGCGAGGAATGCAGGCCCATTTTGCGTTCGGTTTTGCCGAAGGAGAAGCCAGGAGTGTCTTTCTCTACTACAAAGCAGCTTATACCTGCAGAACCTGTGTTATTACCGGTACGAGCCATCAGGAGGTAAATCTCGGCTTCGCCGCCGTTGGTGACCCACGTCTTTGAACCATTGATGACATAGACATTACCGCGACATTCTGCCCGGCACTGGAGGCTGGCGGCGTCAGAGCCCGATCCTGCTTCGCTGAGCGAGAAGGCACCCAGCAGTTCACCTGAAGCTAGCCCGGGTACCCAGCGCTGGCGCTGTTCCTGGTTGCCAAAACGGGCAATCGAGCCGGTTACCATGTTATGTACTGAAAGACCAACGGCGGTGGCCATCTCGCCTTGCGCCAGTTCTTCATAAACCAGCGCTCCGGAGAGGCGACTGAGCGGGCTCCCGCCATATTCTTCCGGCGTGGTCATGCCCATAAGGCCAAGCTCCGCCATTTTGTGGTAGATTTCGCGTGGGAAGCGCTGGGTTTCGTCCCAGGCTCCGGCGTACGGAGTGATTTCTCGTTCGGTAAAGCGACGCACCATGTTGCGAATATCTGATTGCTCTTCGTCGAGGTCAAATTTCATGATGTGCTCCTCTGGTAGCAGGGTTTTTATAATGAAGGTATGCTATAGTGGTAGCACACAGGAGGAGATTAGCGCAAGAGGATTATGGAGCCTGCCACACTTGCACTGTTGTATCATTGCTCGCGGAGGCGACGCGGGTGCCGTCGGGCGACCAGGCTACGGCATTTACGCGGCTGGAATGCCCGCTATAAATGCAGATAAGGCGGCCTGTAGCGGCATGCCAGACCTGCACAATCTTGTCGGCGCCTGCGGAGGCGATGCAGGCGCCGTCCGGTGACCAGGCTACCGATACTACATAAGCGGTGTGACCTCGATAGGTCAAGATGAGTCTCCCGCTGCTAGAATCCCACACCCGCACGAGTTGTTCCCTGCCGCCGGAGACGATGCGAGTGCTATCAGGGGACCAGGCCAGCGCGTTCACCCTTTCTGGATGACCGCGAAAGATCAGATAATCATTGCGCTTACCCTGTTTAAGGGCATTCCAGACCTTCACAGTGCCGTCCCAGGAAGCGGAGGCAATACGCTTGCCATCAGGCGACCAGGCTACTGCTACTATGTCGACATGAGGGCCTTTAGTATAATGACCGAGAAAGGTACGGACTTTTTTGCCGGTGCTGACATCCCAGACATGAACGGTACCATTACGGTTGCCAGAGGCGATGTATCTGCCGTCAGGCGACCAGGCGACGGCCTCCACAAGATCGTAATAGCTACGATAGGTCGAGATGGTGTTTCCTGTACTGGCATGCCAGACACGCACGGTCTTGTCCCATGAGCCAGAGGCAATATGACTGCCGCCAGGCGACCACATTACAGCCTGCACCAGGCCTTTTCCAATCCGGTGGGAATGTCCATAATAAGTAAGGACTCTTCTGCCGCTAACGGGGTCCCAGATCTGTACAGTCTCATCCGTACCGCCGGAGGCGATGCGCTTATTATCGGGCGACCAGCTCAGGGCATAGACTTCCTTCGAATGACCACGATAGGTTTGAGAGGGACCGGTTATACGCGTTGGGGCTTTGATATATGTGGCGGGCTGAACCGGTAGTGGCGACGTTACTGGCCGGAATAGTGGACCCGTAGATGGCGGCATGTTAATTTGGCCGAGCGGTCCCGTGTGCTGGGCAGTGCGCTGTAATTCTTGCTTCACGAGCGCCATGCTTAGCGGTCTTTTATGCGCGTCCAGCTCTACCATCTGCATAATGAGCGCTTCGAGCGCAGCAGGCACAGGTTGGCTGCAGGGGGGCGCAAACTGGAAAGGCATGAGGGAGGGATCATCCCCTGTCAGCATGTGATGTAAGGTGGCTCCGAGGCTGTAGATGTCAGAGCGCGGAGTGGTCTGGCTCTGCACTTTAGCGTACTGCTCCCTGGCTGCATAGCCGGGAGAGCCAAGCGCGATGGTATCTGTGGCCTGCCCGGGTTTGAAGTGCCGGGCGATACCAAAATCGATCAGGTAGAGATGTCCCGCTGGTGTGCGCATGACGTTGGCAGGTTTGAGGTCGCGGAAGATAATGGGCGGCTGGCGCGTATGCAGGTAGTCAAGCACGGTACAGAGCTGAATACCGATCTCGAGTACTTCTGTGAAAGGAAGAAACCCTCCTGGCGTCTTACGCAGGTAATCTTCCAGGGTTTCGCCCTCGATAAAATCCATGACCAGGTACCAACGCCCCATTTCGGTAAATTGCGCGTAAATGCACGGCAGATTGGGGTGCGACAGGCTGGCCAGCAGCAAGGCTTCGCGGGTGAAAGCGTTGGTGGCTTTGATAAGTTCCTGCTGGCTCAGGCCGCTCTGGCTCATCTCCTTGACGGCAACCAGCCGGTTGCCGGATTTGAGATCGATAGCCTTGTAGACGGCGCCGAAACCACCCCTGCCAACCTGGCCGATGATACGATAGCGCTGGTCGAGTATTTGATCGTGGATCAGCAGTCCTGTCAGCGAACCGGCCCCTGGCGGCGCTACAGAATTTTGCACGGATTGACCGCAGCCGAAGCAGAACTTTGCTTGTGCCGGGTTTATTGTGCCGCAGTTACTACAGTAGAGTGTAGAAGGAACCATGCACTTGTACTTTCGAGCACATCTTTGCCATGGGGCAATGTGAAAATTGCGCGCTCTGACCGGGAGCTACCAGGTCACTCTCTTAGTGATCCTAAATACATATTTTGCCTCCTTATGTAATATTCTACTGCATGGTAGCATGGAGAATGCAGGGATGTCAAACCGACCTTTTGCAGGATGTGCCCCACCTCTTTGACTCGCCGCCGCAGGCGGCGTGAAAGATATGAAGAGTGAGAGCCGCCAACCTCCCCACCCCAGATTAATAAAGAGCGTGTTGCCGGTGTGGCGCTCCCGCGCCACACCGGCAACACGCTCTTTTACTCTTTTTTGGGGCGGGGATTTGAGAAGCCCTGCACACTTCTTTGTTAATTCTTGACAGTTGGCCATACACGAAAGCATAATTGACGAAGCGGCAAGCAATCATCGTCGCTTACAAGTATACGAGCAAGGCAGCAAAAAATCTCGCGAATGAGCAATATAACTCTGCTGGGCACCGGCACGTGCCAGATCGAATTTGAGCGGCGCGCTTCGAGCGCTCTTATACAGTTAGACGGTATGCCTATCCTGTTCGACTGCGGGCATGGCATAGTTGAACGGCTGCTTGAGGCCGGTGTTCAACACAACGAGGTGGAGCACATCGTCATATCGCATTTCCATCCAGACCATGTTTCGGACCTGGTGCCTTTTTTGCATGCAGGCGCCTGGTCGAGACGCAATCCCCGCACGACTGACCTGCACATTTATGGTCCGCCCGGTATACAAAATCTCATCGATGGATTCATGCATATTTTTGGCACATCCAGCCTGCAGCAACCTTCTTACCGCGTCGTTGTGCATGAGGTGACCGGAGAACGGTTCTCCATAGGGCCGCATGAGTTCGACTTTATCAGCCTGCCGCCTGCCGGCAACCACGGCCTACGATTCACCTGGAACGGTAAACAGTACGCAATCACGGGCGACTCGAATTTCCACCAGGATGAGATAGATTTTCTAAATAACGTTGACCTGGCTATCATAGACTCGGGGCATATTGAAGACGGCGAGATCGTGGCGCTTGCAGTGGCGACGCAGGCGAAAACGATTGTTTGCTCGCACCTGTACAGGGAGATTGACGCGCCACGCCTGCAAGCGGTGGCTGAGAAGGATGGGTATCAAGGGACGATTATGGTGGGGCGGGATTTGATGACGTTTGTGATATAGGGCTGAGTAGCGATAAATGTGAAGCCACATATTCGCAAGGCACGCCCATTATCAGTAGCTTTGTGATCGCCCGCCACCGGTCACCAGGCTGTTTCTTGCTTCGTCATCTTCGCCAGCATTAGCCAGCGAACGAATAGCCTCAATCGTCTCCTGCGCATTCCTCACGAACTCGGCGCGTACGGGTAACTGCTGCTTGAACTCCTCCACCGTGACGTCATCCAGGAAGCGCACGCCCTCGTTATCCAGCATTACACGAGGCAGCAGCAGCAGGTCGCCCAGGTTCTCATTTGCTTCCAAAGCCGCCAGCACGTCCTGGCCGCATAGCAACCCCGCGACGGTCACTTCGGCCCCGAAGAACTGGTTGACGACGGGCAACACCTGTACCTCGAGTCCCTCGACCTTGCGCATATCTGCAGCCAGTTGCTCGATTATGGGTTGCGCCATCATGCCTGTGAGCAGCGTCACCCTGCGCGGCTCCGGCAGGCTTGCCGGCAGTCTGCGCTTGCTGCGCGCCCACTGTTCGACCAGGTAGCGCGTCATGCCCACGCCGTTCTCGATCTGGGCATAGAAACCATAATGCCGGGCAGGTGGGAAATCACGGCCTGTCAGGTAGTACCATTCATCCGAAAGATAGACGAACGGGTAGCCATCTGCATCCTCAGCCTCGAAGCAGCGCTGGTGTGCCTCGACCTGCTCGATCACCGCCCCGGCCTCTTCTCGCGTGTAGTGGCGCAGCGGCGGCAAATCCCCGGTCTTAAGCATGTTGTTGTATTTCGTCAATCCGACAGGCACCACGGAAATGGACTCAACGATGGGACGCAATGCGGCCAGGTCGCGAATGCTGCGATCAAGGTGTGGACCATCGTTAATTGGCGGGCAAAGTACAAGTTGTGCATGACAGGTGATATTCATGCTCCCCAGGCGTTTGATGTGGTCGATGATGTCGCCTGCTCGCGGGCCATCGACCATCTTGCGCCGCAGGTCGGGGTCGGTGGTATGTACGGAGACGTACAGCGGCGTCAATTTCTGCTCGTCGAGACGCTGCCAGTCGTGCTCTTTCAGGTTGGTTAGCGTGATGAAGTTCCCGAAGAGGAATGAGTAACGATAGTCGTCATCTTTGATGTAGAGTGTGGAGCGCATGCCATGCGCTAATCCAGGCTGTGGCGCAAAGCGCTCCGGTAGTCCTTTGATAAAACAGAAGACACATTTATTGGCGCACTGCCGGATAAAAGGAGCTGGCTCTTCGCCGAAGAGTACTCCTAGATTCTCATCGTATGTCTTAGTTACATATATTTCATGCTGTTGTAGTTGTCGCTCGAAACCAATCATCAACTCTTCATCGGCAATATAAAAGCGATAATCCACCAGGTCGCGAATTGCATGACCGTTAATTGTGCGAATTAGATCACCGGGTTGTAGCCCCGCGCGGTCCGCAGGGCTTTCGGGCACTACCTCACGCACCCATCCATACATTTTTGGCATTAGTCTGGTTCCTTAAAAGATAAAGTAAAAGGCAATCCCTAAAATGGATGCCGGATAATAAGTGCTATGACGATGATCAGGACGATGATAGAGATTGTAACTATCAAGAAATAGGTATTTCTACGTCCAAGCCTGATATCGGTACTGGGCCCCCTGGTGACCACCGTCTTTTTAATTTCCTGTTTCTGCTCTTCTTTCTTATTGCGGATGCGCTTTAGTCTCTTTTCACGCCGGGAGACGACCGGGCTTTCCGCGGTTGGGCCCATACCCATGTGCTCCATGCGGCGGCGCATCTCCCGGTTATAGCTCTCGGCCTGCTGCTGCGCGGGTGTCGCTGCTTTGACTTCTCGCGGCTGTGTCGATTTTGCTCCTGGTACTGCCGTACCCCCTACTCCCGGTTTACGGCTCTGCCCACTCTGCCTGTCTTTATTCGCGGCAGGTTGAGATGTGCTCGATGGGCCTGCTTGTGTTTTGGGTGTGGTGGCCTGAGCATTTGCACCCGGCTTTTTCGACCCGGTTCCCTTTTTATTTTCTGCACCAGATCTCTGAGATCCTGGCTGATTCGCCTTTGTCATGCTCGTGTCCTTTGCTTTGGGATGTTTCATACCTGGTTAGGCACATCACAGAAAAACGTCTCTACTCCGAACTGTGTCTGTAGAAGATCTCCCAGCGCCTGCACTCCAATTTTCTCCGAGTTATAGTGTCCAGCCGCTATAAAATTGATGCCCTCTTCACGTGCAATCGCCTCTGTCGGTTCGCCTGTCTCCCCGGTCAGAAACGTATCACAGCCAAGTGCAATAGCTTCCAGCAGGTACCCCTGGCCCCCGCCCGTCACCACACCCAGGCGGCGGATCGTTTGTGGCCCATAGGCGTAAACGTTCGCGGTCCCACCCGCCAGCGCCTGCACCTGCTCCACCAGGTCGCGCAGCGTCAAACGTTGAGCAGCTATGCCAACTGCACCAATCAACTGCCCATGCGCCTGGCCTAATTCGACACCCTCGACCGTGAGCCCCAGGTGTTTAAGCCACAGTACATTATTCCCTATTTCTGCATGCGCATCAAGTGGTAGATGATAGCCCAGCAGCGTCATATCATGCTCAAAAAGCAGCTTCAGCCGTGCCTTCATCATCGCTCCCACGGTACGTGGCATATTCTCCCAGAATAGCCCATGGTGCACAATCAACATGTCCGCCTGTCGCGCTGCCGCGAGACGAAAACATTCCAGGTTGGCGCTTACCCCGAGAGCCACCCGCCTGACCTCTGGGCGTCCAATCACCTGCATCCCATTAGGCCCATAATCCCTGAACCGCTCCACCTGTAAATAGTCATTCAGATACCGCGTAAGTTCATCGCGCAACACACTCATCGACTTGTCTCCTTCATATCGGTTCCCCGCGTCTCGCGTCCACTCGCGCTATCTTGCTGTTCTATTAACATACGCGCAATCTTTGCCGCTTCCTCTTTATCATCGGGAGCAAGCAACCCGTCAATGACGAGCCCCAGCAGGTGCTCCTTGATTGGCCGCAGCCAGGGACCTGGACCGCGGTCGAACATCGCCATCAGCTCGTTCCCATCCAGCGGGCTTTTCAGCGGTACACGCTCCGCCTGCTCCTTCAAGCGCTGGATACGCTCGGCAAGTTCTGTGACGCGAGCAGCAGCGCGTGACACTTTATCAGCACGATAACTGGTAATATCGGCGCGTGACAGGTCAAGTAAGCCGGGCAGGTCGTCGCCAGCATCCAGCATCAGCCGTCGCACGGCCCCGTCTGTCCACTCAGGCGTATACGCATTCGCGCGCATATGTAAACGCACGATTTTCGAGACGCTCTCGATAAAGTCCCGGTCAAAGTGTAACCTTTTCAGAATATCACGCGCCATGTATGCCCCAATATCCTCGTGCCCGAAAAAGTGTACCTTTCCATCTTCCACTGTGCGCGTACGCGGCTTCGCAATATCATGCAGCAGCGCGCTCCAGCGGCAGACCAGCTGTGGCGACGAACGTTCAACTACGCGCAGCACATGCGCATAGACATCTTTCGTTTGAATCGTCCGCTGGGGCTGCTGGCTCACACCACGCAGTGCCAGCACCTCAGGTATGATCCATTCCATCAATCTCAACTCTACAAGCAAATCGAGGCCTTTAGCAGGGTGCGCCGAAAGCAGCAGCTTGTTCATCTCGTCCCGGATACGTTCCTTTGAGATTTTTTGCAGCTTCGAGGCCTGGCGGATGATTGAACGGCGCGTTTCGGGTTCGATAGTAAAGTCGAGTTGAGCGGCGAAACGTACGGCGCGCAACAGGCGCAGCGGGTCCTCGTCGAAGCGCTTATCAGGCTCATTGCCTACTGCACGCAAGATATGCGCTTCCAGGTCTTGTCTGCCTCCAAAGGGATCATAGATCTCCCCGGTCAATGGATGAAGTGCCATGGCATTGATCGTGAAGTCACGCCGCAGCAGGTCTTCTTCTAACTCGGTGCCAAAGCATACCTCTGGTTTGCGCGATTCGGGATTGTACACCTCGTTGCGAAAAGTGGTGATCTCGATAATATCGTTGGCGTAATGCAGCCGTACCGTCCCGAAACGCTCTCCCACCAGCACTATTGCACTGGGATGCGTCGGGGCGACGATCTGTTTGATTTCATCCGGTTTCGCATCGGTTGCCAGGTCCGCGTCGTTCGACTGCGCGCGATGCAGTAGCACATCGCGCACCGTTCCCCCTACTATATATAGTTGTTTATGCTGTGCGCGAAATGCTTCCGCAAGCGTGATGATGATATCTTGCATGATAAACAGTAGGTACCCGTTTCAATAATCTTGCTGTAATGGGACTATTGTATCATGGCTCAGGCGCATTGGCTAGACATTCGGTTGTATGACTTCTAGAGTAGCGACGAATCACTACCTGAGATTTAGAAAAGATTTGTGGGGGGTCTGTTATTGGGTATCTCGTCTATGGAGCTATGGCTCATAAGTAAGACCTGTTCCCTCATAAGCGTCTTCGATAGGGAACTGGATACCTAGACTTTCTAGTGTGACGGTGTCTCCTGCTTCAAAGGTATTGATTGTCCACCTTTCTTCGCGGCGGTGAACTTCTATGAAGATTTCTTCGGAATCAACCATCACGTATTCTTGGATTGTTGGACAGGCTCGATAGTATGCTGCTTTTTTGCCTCTGTCGGTTGCTTCTGTGGTTGGAGAGAGCACCTCGACGACAACGCGGGGATAGCGTATCGTTTCTTTCTGGTTTCTGTCGCGCTCATCGCAGCTGATCGTGATATCGGGGAAGACATAGCGCTTTTCGGAAAGCTTGAGCTGCACATCGGAATTGTAGACGCGGCATTGGCTGCCCTTGAGCGGTCCTTTGATCGTAGCTGTTAGATTGGCGATGATGATCGAGTGATCGGGACTTCCTCCGGCCAGCATGTGTATCTCACCTTCAAGATATTCGTAGCGCGTGTCTTTGCTGGTCCTGTTGAGGACCAGGTAGTCCTCAACACTCATCACTGGGTATTTGCGTTGTGCCATTGCTCCCGCTCCCTGATGCTGCCGTTAGCTTGATCATGTCCTGTAGTAAATCATACCACATTCTATTTCACGGGTTGGAGAGGCATTGTCAATAGAGCCAGACATTTGGAGAGAACGCCTGTCACCTTTCGCTGCGCTCAGGGTCTGGCTCGCCGGACAAAGAGATCCTGCGCTGCGCTCAGAGCCTGCCCTGAGAGCAGCGAAGGGATGACAGCCAGGACACCGTTCAAGTAATGTCACCCTGAGCCCATTCGCTTCGCTCAGGGTAAACTCCGCGAAGGGCCTCTCACGGGAAGTCTTCTCTCCAAACGTCTGTGAGGGAATACGATTGCTTGAAAACACAATAAATATTGAGTATACTTTGCAGGTGAACAATTTCCTCTAGTTTTTCATTCAAGCGTACAGTATTTTTAAATGTGTTTCAGATGATAGCAAGGAAGGTTGACATCTCACAGGAAGAGTAGTGCATGCTTTTCTCGCCTTTCAGCGCTTGATGCGCAGCTTGAAGAGGGCAACAATGAGCACACCTCTCAACGATGCATTTGTAGCCAGCCAGGCCACGAGGAGTTCCGATCGATCGGGAGCGCCAGACACGCGCTTACATGGACGCAGGCTCATCCTTGTGCGAGTCGTATGGGTAACAGTGGTCAGCCTGATCGTGGCGCTCTTTCTTGCCAGGCTCCCGGTATACTATACAGCACTTCAGACCGTCTGCACAGGCGCTGTGTGTGGTTCCGCGCAACCCACCCCTGACTCCGCACAGGCCCTCCAGAAGCTTGGCCTCTCCGTCAGCGCCTATGCCGCCTTCACCCTCGCGCTCACGATCGCCTTAGCGTTCGTCTGCTTCACCCTCGGTGCTGTGATTTTCTGGCGCAGGTCCGATGACTGGATGGCGCTCCTGGGTGCGCTGGCGGTGGTGGCGTCAGTCGCCTTGAACGCAAATGTATTTGCCATGGACATGAGCTCGGCATGGGGGTGGCTTGCCATGGTTTTGTCCGTACTTGGAACGGGAGTCTATTTGCTGGTCCTTTCACTCTCTGATGGGCGGTTTGTTACACCATGGGCGCGCTGGCTTCTCCTCTGCTGGCCTGTAGCGGTATTTGTCTATTTCATGTTCATGTACGGGT
>Ga0207684_10003561_pt1 | contig 15157 bp, 18 predicted proteins | sample KBSK5501metaG_FD_184342 | JGI IMG/M metagenome (GOLD analysis project Ga0207684, IMG submission 184342) | Corn, switchgrass and miscanthus rhizosphere microbial communities from Kellogg Biological Station, Michigan, USA - KBS K5-50-1 metaG... | ecosystem: Host-associated > Plants > Roots >...
CGTTTCTTTTCGAAACGTCTCCTATCGCGTCGGCGGCAAAGACATCCTGCGCGACTTCAGCCTGGACGTCGACGCCGGCGAGACCGTCGTGCTGTTGGGACGCAGCGGCTCCGGCAAGACGACCGCGCTGAAGATGGTCAACCGCCTGCTCCGCCCCAGCACGGGAGCCGTGCTGGTGGAAGGCACGACGACGACGAACTGGGACCCGATCTTACTCAGGCGCCGGATCGGCTACGTGATCCAGGAAGCGGGCTTGTTCCCGCACTTCACCGTGGAGGCCAACGTCGGCCTTGTGCCGAGGCTGGAAGGGCGGCCGCCACAGGACATCCGGGCCCGGGTGCATGCCCTCCTCGAGCAGGTCGGGCTGCCGCCGGCGCAGTTCGCCGCTCGCTATCCTCGTGAGCTCTCCGGCGGGCAGCGCCAGCGCGTGGGCGTCGCGCGCGCGCTGGCCGCCGATCCGCCGCTACTGCTGTTCGACGAGCCGTTCGGCGCGCTGGACCCGGTCACGCGCGTCGAGCTGCAGCGCCAGTTCCTCGAACTGCGCCGCCGCCTCGGCAAGACCGCCATCTTCGTGACGCACGACGTACGGGAGGCGCTGCTGGTGGCCACACGCATCGCGCTCCTGCACAACGGCCGGCTGGCGGTTCTGGCCACGCCTTCGGAGTTTCTCAAAGCGCAGGGCGAGGAAGCCCGCGCGTTCCTGTCCTGTCTTGATACACAGGTGATGCCCGCATGACACCCGACCTGGCGCGCGACATCGCGGACCTGACCGTAGAGCATCTCGTGCTGGTCGGCGTGGCCATGGCAATCGCGATCGCGCTCGCGATTCCCGCCGGCATCCTGCTCACCCGGCGCGCGCCGTTGCAGCGGTGGGTGATCGGGTTCGCCAACGTCATGCAGACCGTCCCCAGCCTCGCGCTGTTCGGGTTTTTAATTCCCCTTCCTCTTATCGGCGGCATCGGGAAGCACACGGCGATCGTGGCCCTCGTGCTCTACGCGCTCCTGCCCGTGCTGCGGAACACACTGACGGGCATCCTGGGCGTGGACCCGGCAGTCCGCGAATCGGCGATCGCGATGGGCATGACGGGACGGCAGCTTCTCTTCGAAGTGGAGTTGCCCTTGGCGGCGCGCACGATTCTCGCCGGCGTGCGGGTGGCAACCGTGACGACGATCGGCACCGCCACGATCGCGGCGGCCATCGGCGGCGGCGGCTTGGGCGTGTTCATCTTCCGCGGCCTGGCATCCGTGGATTCGACGCTGATCCTGGCCGGAGCCGTGCCGGCCGCGCTCATCGCTCTGCTGGCCGACGGAGGACTCGGATGGGTGGAGAAAAAATTGTCGCCGGCCTGATCGCGGCCGCGGGAGTCAACTGGATCATCGGCTGCGGCCGGGATCGCCCGATCACCGTGGGCTCCAAGAATTTCACGGAGCAGGTGATCATCGGTGAAATTGTTGCCCAGCATGTGAGCCTCCGGCTCTCCCAGCGGGTGGACCGCAAATTGAACCTGGGCGGCACCCTGCTGGCGCACCAGGCGATGGTGCAGGGCGGGCTTGACCTCTATCCCGAATACACGGGCACCGCCCTGACATCCATTTTGAAGCTGCCGCCGTCCTCCAATCCGGCCGACGTCTTCGCCAGAGTGAAGGCCGAATATCTCGCCCGCTTCAAGATTCACTGGCTGGACCCGCTGGGGTTCAACAACACCTTCGCGATGGTGATTCGCGGAGAGGATGCCCGCCGCAACAAGATTGAATCCTTGAGTGACGCGGCGCGGTACGCCGGCGGCTGGACTTTCGGCGTGGGGTACGAATTCCAGCAGCGGCCGGACGGCCTGCCTGGTCTGCTGAAGGCCTACAAGCTGCCCGTCAAGGGATCGCCCAAGACCATGGACCTCGGCTTGCTCTACAAGGCGCTCGAACAGAAACAGGTGGACATGGTGGCCGCCAACGCGACGGACGGCTTGCTGTCGGTGATGGACGTGAACGTCCTGAGGGACGATAAGCGGTATTTCCCGCCATATCAGGCCGCTCTGATCGTGAGGGACGACTCGCTGGCGGCGCACACAGGCCTGAAGGAAGCGCTCGATCTGCTCTCGGGAAAATTTTCGGATGAGATCATGCGGACGCTGAACTACCAGGTGGACGGCAAGCACCGGCCCCTGGCCGAAGTGGCCATGACCTTCCTGCGCGCGAGTGGGCTCCTGGCCTGAAAGGTTGACGGCTGGCCGGAGGGTCAGTCCACCAGCCGCCCCCCGCGATCCCTTGTCGATGTGTTGGCACAGGGTACGCCAAACGCCTCGACGCTGCCTTCACGCAGCGCTGGGACCGCACTTCAGCGTTGGAACATTTTCATAAAGATGGCGAGGAACCTGGCCTTCGCCGTATTCGCGTTATTGTCCTCGGCCTTCTCGGACTTTTTTCCAGAGTTACTCTTCCCCTTCTTAGCGTGATCAACATTGCCCTTCTCGTCTTCGGGAGTCCCAGCAGGAGTTTGGACAGGCGGAGAGGTTGTGTTGGCGTCGTCCGACAGAATGGTTGCCCCGATGCTCCCCAGCAGCAGAAGACCACAGAGACCTACTCTGACTCCCAGCCTCATAAATCTATTGACACCTTTCACGCAGACACCTCCACTCGCTGAAATTAGCAAGGGTGATGCCGAACGGCTTTGGGGTGCCTTGAACCTACCTATCTTCTGATCTTTGCAAGGTTTTCAGAACAGTCATCCGCCACCAGTAGGGATAGAAGGGTTGAAGGGACCAGTATTCAGTGCTTTTACTGGGCAGAGCAGGAACTTGTTGATTAAACAACAGGTAAGGCGCGTATGACTTTGCCTACAATAAAACTTCAGGCCGCTTTGCGCTTAAAACCGAAAGCTCACGCCTCCGGTAATCCCATAGTCCGGGGCATCATTCGATATGCCCTTTTCGAAAGCCACATTGAACCGGACCGTCTGCGTCGCCTTGTACATCAAAGAAAACAGGATATCCCGCGGGTTCACTGTCCCCGGCACCAGCGTGCGCCATTCTTCATAGAACACGCTGGCCAAGAGCGCTCTCGTCAAGTAATAGCCCAGGCCGATGTCGTAGTTCCACCATTGATTCTTCAGAGGCACGCCGGCTGGCCTTCCGACAACCTTCTCTGGATTTCCGATAACCGAATAGCCGCCGTCCAGGAACCCCACCCAGTTCTCGCCGAAGTGCTTCGAGAGTTCCAGGCCGATGCCTTCGTCCCAATCCCCCGTGCCCAGCCCTTTACTATCGTCGGCTGTCGGGAATTTCACGTGCGCGATCACGGCAGTGGCGGGCAGGTACTCTCGTTCGTTCAGAATGTAGTAGCGACCTTGCAGAATGATATCCCCCAGCCCCTCGTGCGTCGTCCGCGTTGTCGTCGCCCCTGTCGTCTGGATCCTCACGGGAACGCCGTTCACGAACGTGACGCTGCCGTTACTGGTAATGCGAACGTAGGGAATGATCAGCGTGATGTCTCCATCCTGGAAAAGCCGACGAATCGAAAGCGGGACATAGAGGGTGTTGGTCCGCACGTCAGTGCCATAATTGCCGCTCATATAGGTAGCCGAAAGCCCGATCTGCCACTTCTCCATGCCGTCCTTCGTCTTTACCTCCGGCCCCGGGCTGATCACGGTTTGCGCCAGCGCGTAGGGGCTGCCTGCCAGCAAAAAGACGCTGATACCCACTCCTGCGACAACTTTGAACAGCTTCATCTTCGACCTCCCGGTTGGCGATTCGATCTCGAACGTTTGCGTCCTCTGTGTTGGCAGGAGGCGAGGTTACGGCAAATACAGCCCGTGATCAAGCTCTTTTTCCCTCACCATTTTTTTTCACTTTTCTCACTATGTACAGCACGGTACATAATTTCTGAAAAAGTATTCCACAACATAAATCCTTAATTTCTGCATAAATTTGTCGCCAAGAAACGTTTGGCCTTTCCCCCCGTCTAACCGTTCATACAAACACGCGTGCCCTAGATGAGGGACGCAAGTTGGCATAGATCAACGCACAAGCAGAAGGGAGGAACGACATGGATAGATTGGTGCGGACCATCGGTAGCGCAACGTTCCTGTTATCGGCGTTGCTGACTACCACCGCGTTGGCGCAAACCACGCCAACAGAAACGCCGACAGGAGATCTTGCGAAGGACCGGCAGGACATCGCGGCGGACAAGTTGGACATCAGGAAGGACCGTCAGGACCTGCGGAAAGACTACTTCGACCTGCGGGCAGACGAACGCCAACTGCTGTCTGACCTCCGGTCCGGCGCCAGCCAGGCCAAAATCCAGGCTGACCTGAAGGACATCCAGAAGGACAGGATGGACGTCAGGAAAGACCGGCAGGACCTGTACCATGACGTGCAGGATCTCCGGAAGGACCGGATGGACTTCGTGGCGGATCAGCAGAATTCAGACACCGCTACCAACGGCCACAGCAACAAAGGTGGCACGGTGCGTGGTCTCGATCGCGCCGACGCGGTTGCCGGGGAACATGGCCAGCAGGGCCGTGAGAACGCGCGTGACCGGCAGGACTTCCGCCAAGGCCAAGACCGCGACCTGGTAAAGGATTGGCAAGACATCGTGAAGGACCGTCAGGACATCAGGGCGGACAAGCAGGACATCGTGAAGGATCGCCAGGATCTCCGGAAGGATCAGTGGGACCTGTATCGGGACCGACAAGACCTTCGCGCGGATATGAAGGATTTCCGGCAGGATTCCCAGCACGATCGTCTGTATGCAGACCGGCGCGACTTCGGACGCTACAACAACGAGTACAAGCACGACAACTTCACGCCCGACCGTGACGTCGGGCGGTATAACCGCGACTTCAAGCCCGACTCGAAGCCCACTAAGCCAGATCGTCCGGACCGCCCGGACCGCCCGAATAAAAACCGGTAGCAGCCGGTAAGCAGCAGACCACCGAGGCGGGAGCAAACTTGCTCCCGCCTCACCTGCTCCGTAGGGGCAAGACACATCGTCGGCCGGCTGCCCGTTACAGCCCCAAGCCTTTCATTTTGCACCCAATTTGAGAGACAATGTTAAAGCCTGTACCTAACGGATTTCCATTTACTTCGAGTCATCCATCGCGTCTAAAGAGTGGAACCGTCGGCGCGATGCAAGAAAGGCCAGCCTACGGCATGACGCACGCTCCACGGTTTCCTGATGAGGCGGAGCTGGTCGCTCGGTGCCTACGAGACGACCGCGAGGCGTTCGGCATGCTGGTCAAGCGGTACGCCGAGCCGATCCTCAACGCAGCCTATCGCATGGTGGGGGACCGTATGGAGGCCGAGGATCTGGCACAGGAGACGTTCCTGTCAGCCTGGAAAGCGCTTCCCAGTTTCAGGGCCGAGGCGCGGTTCTCCACGTGGCTCTACCGCATCGCGATGAACAAGTGCAAGGATGCGCTCCGCGCCAGACGGCAGCCGGACGAGATACCGGATGGCGAGGGAGGGATTCTCGATATCGCCGAGCTGGCCGTTGACAATGCGACGCCCGAGCGGGAATTTTCCCAGAAGGAGATGGCCCTTCATCTCGAACAGGCGCTGCAGGCGCTTCCCCTCATTTATCGCGAAGCCTTCGTCCTGAAACACGTCGAAGGCCTGAGTTACGAGGAAATGAGCGGGATCGTGGGCGTGGCAGGCGATACGCTGAAGATGCGCGTGTACAAGGCGCGCGTGGAGCTGCGCCGGAAGCTGGCCAAAGTGATGGGCCGCACGCCATGAGTCGTCGGGAATAAGGAGCTCACTGATGAACGAGCAGGAACTGTTACTGCAGCGATTCATTGATCAGGATCTGGCGCCGGCCGAGCGGCTTGAGTTTCTGGAAGCGCTCGACCGCGATCCGGCCATCCGCCGGCGGCTGCTCGAGACGGAGCGGCTCATCCTCGAGGCCACCGCCCTGCCGCGCCGGGTGCCGGCCAGCGCCTTTGCGGACCGGATCGTCGCCAACCTGCCGCCCTCTCCGCACGGATTGTGGGGGCGCGCGCGGGAGTTCTTCCTGACACCGCATGTGGTGGAAGTGAACTGGACTTTTGCCAAGGCCGCGGCGGCGGCCTGTGCCCTGATGGCCGTCACCTGGCTCACGATCAGCGAACTGCCCAAAGGGACGAGGGGCGGGCCTGCACCACAGGCCGTAGCCCCCGCTCAAACCGTTTATATGCGGGTCGCACTGTTGAACCCCCAGGCGGAGTCCGTGACGATCGCCGGCGACTTCAACGGCTGGGACTCGCAAAGTCTGCCGCTTCGGCGCGCCGACAACGGACTGTGGACCATCACGATTCCGCTCAAGCCGGGCCGCTATGAATACATGTATCAAGTGGACGGCAAGTGGATCACGGACCCCTTGGCGTCGGAGTTCAGCCCGGACGGCTTCGGAGATGAAAACGCCGTGCTGAACGTTCAGGATATGTAACAGTCATGGAATGTTGCGCACAGGAGCAGGCTTCACAGTACAATAGTATCTTCGGTCCTCTGAGAAGGAGAGACACCGAAGGTGCGAAGACCGGTACTGTGGCTGCTTGTCGTAGTGCTGAGTTGGCTGCCGATCGGCGCATGGGGCGCCAAGTCAGCGGACCAGCCGCGCAAAACCGATCGTCCCGTCCAATTCACCGTCTCCGTGCCGCAAGCCAAGTCGGTGGCGGTCGCGGGCAGCTTCAACAACTGGTCGTCGACCGCCAACCCAATGCAGGCCACGGGTGCCGACGGAAAGTGGTCGGCCTCCATCTCGCTGCAGGCTGGAGAACACAAGTTCATGTATGTCGTTGACGGAAAGACGTGGCTCACGCCGCCGGTCGCCGATGAATTCGTGGACGACGGGTTTGGGCAGACCAATGGAGTGATCGTTGTTCGCTAACAGCATGACATATACAACGAGGCCAGTCGCTGCGGCGGGTCTTGCCGCTTCCGGCTCTGGGGTCCTGCCACCGGCTTCCCCCGCCGGTGTCACCCCGCCGCCTCCTGCGACATTGACACCAGCTGCCTTCTATTGCTTGCTTCTTGCCTTCGCGCTTCTTTTGCTCCCCGGAGGGCAAGCGACCGCGGCCATGTCGGAACAGGAGGTCGCCGCCGTGACGAAGCTGGGCGAAGCGAAAGGTCGCTCGCCCGACGATATGAAACGCTTAATCGCGCATGCGCAGCGGGCCGAGGCCCGCGGCCTGCCGTCCGAACCGCTCCTCGACAAAATCAGGGAAGGGCTGGCCAAAGGCGTGGACTCCGGACGGATCGAACAGCGTCTGAACTCCATGACCAGCAATATGGAAAAAGCCGACGCCCTACTGAAGGAAACAGAGACTCCCGGCAAAGGTCAGACGTTGCCGCAGGATCGCGGACGGGCGCTCGGGGTGCTGGCGGAAGCGCTCGGGCGCGGCGTGACGCCGGATGAGGTCCGGTCGCTCCACCGCTCGATCGGGGAAGGGAACCGCGACGCCCAGCCCGAGGCTCTGGCCTACAGCGCCAAGGGACTGGCGATCATGAAAGAAGGGGGCCTCCCGCCCGACGAGAGCAAAGCGGTGATGGCCGCGGCCTCGCGGCACGGGAGCAATGCCGCCGGCTTGCTCGATCTGGCTCGCGAGCTCAAAAGCAGGGGACAGGAGTTTCGCGACAAGCCGGCCCGTCTGCAAGATATCCGGAACGCCGTGGAGCGGGGCGAGCGCCTGGATAAATTGCGCAGCGACCAGCGTTCACATCCTGACACGCCCCGGCTCGATCAACTTGATCGACTCGATCAGAAAAAACCGGACCTTGCGCGCCCAGACCGCCCTGAGCGGCTGAACCGGCCTGAACGGCTGGATCGGCCGGCGCCTTCTGACCTGCCGGCGCGCCCGGACCTGCCGCCGCGCCCCGATAAGCCGGTACGCCCGGATCGGCCGGAGCACCCTCCCCGCACCCTTCAGCCGCACTGACGTCACAGTTCCACTGACGCCTTCTCCATGCTATGATAAGCTGCGATGCGCAAAACGACTCTCATGCTAAGCATGGGTTTCGGGCTACTGTGCGCCTGCACGTCACTCAATGCCGAGCAGCCGACGACCTCTTCCTCGCCAGCGCCAGCGGCGACGACTCGCGAACAACTCCCCGAGTGCTCGGTTTCGCCACATCCGGAGCGCATTCTCGCACCTGTCACTGATCCGCCGCGCTACACGCCGCCGCCACTGCCGGCCAACACGCCGGCGCCCAGAGGAGCCTGGCGGCCATGGGTCCATTAAGGAGACGTACCATGAAGACTTGGGCAGGGGTCATCGTCAGCGTGCTCTTCATCGCAGGCTGTGCGTCATGGGGGTCACTGTACTATCACGAACGCTCCGACGGCACGCGCTACTACGTCACCCGGACCGGCGCGCTGATCGCGGTCGACAAGGATGGGCGGGTCATCGAAGCGCCGGTGATGTATGAAGGCGTGCTCACGAAACCCTTGCAGAAGAAGGGCGATGATTGGGATCTCTCGGCCGTGGATATCGGGGTGCCGCCCGGGCACTGCATGGAGCTCCTGAGCCGACGGCCGGAATCCTGCTTGAACCGGATTTGGGAAGGTCCTGCGCTGGTCCTGATGACCCCCGTGCTGTTCCTCCCGACGCCGCCCTTGATCGGCGATCCTCTCTACATCTATCCCAGCCCAAGCGCCGTCGCGGACGGGCGGTAATGCCGGAGACGCATCTGCGCAACAGGACGGCATGATGCCTTCTCGGCGTGTCTGCGACCTGTCGGTAGTGGCAATCCTGGCTGCCGTCTACGTGATCGCGGGCAAACTCGGATTGATGCTCGCCTTCGTGCACGCGAGCGCCACGGCGGTATGGCCGCCCACCGGAATCGTCCTGGCGGCTTTCCTGGTGTTCGGGTATCGCGTCTGGCCGGGCGTCTTGGTGGGCGCCTTCCTGGCGAACATCACGACGGCGGGCACGGTCGCCACATCGCTAGGCATCGCGACCGGCAATACGCTGGAAGGACTGACCGGGGCGTACCTCGTGAATCGGTTCGCCGGCGGCCGAAACGCCTTCGACCGGCCGCAAGACATTTTCAAATTTGCGCTGCTCGCCGGCCTGCTGAGCACAATGGTGAGCGCCACGGTGGGCGTCACCAGCCTTTCTCTTGGGGGCTTCGCCGACTGGGCTGACTACGGAGCGATCTGGCTGACGTGGTGGCTCGGCGACGTGTCAGGTGCGCTTCTCGTGGCTCCGTTCCTCCTGCTGTGGGCCGTGAATCCCCGCGTGCACTGGCACCGGCGTCAGAGCGTGGAGGCCGTCCTCCTATTTCTGTGCCTGATCGTGGTCGGCCAGGTTGTCTTCGGCGGATGGCTTCCGTTCACAGTCAAAAATTACCCGCTCGATTACCTCTGCATTCCGATCCTCATCTGGGCGGCATTTCGATTCAGTCAACGTGAAACGGCGACGGCCGCCTTCGTGCTCGCGGTGCTGGCCATCTGGGGCACTCTGCGTGAGTTCGGTCCCTTCGTGGGGGAGACACAAAACGAGTCTCTCCTGTTGTTGCAAGCGTTCCTTGGCGTCACCACTCTGATGGCCCTCGCCTTTGCCGCCATGGTGGAAGAGCGCAGGCGGACTGAAGCGAGCCGTGAGGCGCTGGTGCGTGAACTACAAGGCGCCCTCGAGGACATCAAGACCTTGCGGGGCCTGCTCCCCATTTGCGCGTCATGCAAAAAGATTCGCAATGACCTGGGCTACTGGGAGCATATCGAGGAGTATGTCCAAGCGCATTCGCAAGCCACGTTTACCCATGGTCTCTGCCAGGAATGTGTGCAGCAGCTCTACCCGCAAGTGTGGAAAGCGGTGAAGGAGAAGATGAAGGACGAAACGGTGTGAACGGATCAGATGGGCTCTTCGCGATCGTCAAAGAGTTCCTGCTGCCCCAGCCCAGGGACGTCAACCACATCCTGTTCGCGGGGCGGGTCCTGGTGTTCATCGGCTTGGTCGTCTGGGGCTACCGGTTCATCACGAACACCTGGCAGACGACCTACGTGATGGAGTCCTTCATGCACAACATCAACCTGCCGTTCCACGAAGCCGGCCACATCTTCTTCAGCCCCTTCGGCCGGTTCGTAACCGTGCTCGGCGGCAGTCTGGGCCAGCTTCTCATGCCGCTGATCTGCCTCGGCGCGTTCCTCTATCCAAACCGCAACGCCTTCGCCGCGTCGGTGGCGCTCTGGTGGTTCGCCGAGAGCCTGATGGACCTCGCGCCCTATATCGGCGATGCGCGGGCCGGCGAGCTTCCGCTGCTCGGCGGGGTCACGGGCTCCGAAGTGGAGGACTATCACGACTGGGAATATCTCTTGAAGACGCTTGGCTGGCTGTACTCCGACCACAAGATCGCCAGCGCGGCCTACATGGCCGGCCGATGGCTGATGGTGCTCGCCTTCCTCTGGGGCGCGCGGGTGCTGTGGCTGCAATACAAGAACCTGGAGAAGCTCCCGAAGGGCGACAGTTAGCTTCTGCCCTGCGGGGGCGGTTTCTCCATGGCAGGCAGCGCGATTTGGATCGCGACCAGGAGTCGGTCGGACGTCACCGGTTTCTGCAAATGGTCGACCGTCTGGAGCTTCGAGGCCTGGGCCTCCACGGCATGGTCGACGACGTTGCTCATCAGGATGAGCCTGCCGGGGTAGCGAATCTGGCGCAAGGCCTGGAGGAACTCCGGCGCGGTCATCTTCTGGACTCCCTGCCACGGATCTTCGACTTTCACCAGATCCATATCCAGGACAATGAGCTGGGGCAGTGCCTCGCTGATCATTGCCAAGGCCTCATGGGAATCTCGGGCCGCCCGAATTGACACCCCGTGGTTGCGCAAAAACAGCTCAAAGGGCTTTCGGGTCTCGTCCGCGTCCACGACCAACAAGACCGAGCCGAGCTCAAAGAGTTTGCCTGGTTCCCTCGCCACGTTTTCCACCACGGCGACGATCGAATCATACGTGAGCTGCTTGCTGAGAAAGTCAAGGGCGCCGTATTGGCGCGCCTGTTGTTCCAGCTCATCGGTCCCCCACGCCGTCAGCATCATCACGGCTGCATGGGGATCGATCGCGTGAATTTGCCGCAGCACTTCGAGCCCGTCCATCTCCGGCATGCGAAGGTCCAACACAGTGATCTTGGGATGGTGCTGTCGAAAGAGGTTGAGGGCGTCGCGCCCGTTATACGCCGCGAAGACCTGATGCTTGTGGCTGCTTAACAGCCCTTGCAGCAGGTTGCAGAAGATCTCATCGTCATCAACTAAGAGAATCGTGGCCATACGCCACTCCCCCCGCACCCTACGAGTATGCGCGGAGGGCCGACGGAAATCAAATGGAGAGCAGAAACGGGGGCAGACACATTTTCTCGGAAGAAAATGAGCTAGACGCCTTAGTGGCTTACGTGAAGTGCGGTCCCTGCTCCTTCCCTTCGGCGTAGGCTTTGAGGCGGTACATGAGCGCGCCCCACGTCGAGTTGCAATGGGCGAACGCGCCCTTGTTCGAGCGCCACTTGCCGTGCTTGAAATGGAGCTTCGTCCCCTCGCCTTCCGGCGCTAGTGCCCAGGTCAGCACCGTTCCCTTCCACTCCTCCGGACCATCCAGACAGGTCCAGATGATGCGCCGGCGCGGCCTGAGCCGGTCGATGCGCATGCGAAAGACCGTCTCGCGGTTGAAAAAACCGAACTCCGCGACGCTGCCGACCGTCGCCTCGGCCTGGCTGTCGACTGTCCACCAGCCCCGCAGGCCTTCCGACGTCGTGAGCGCCTCGTAGACCTTCTTGGACGGAGCGGCTATCTCGATCTCATGGTGCATGTCGGGCATGGCGTTCTCCTGTTAGTTACGATGAGCAGCTTACGATGAGGTGTTTGCCCCAGTCGGGGGGCGGGACGGCGTAGCGGTCCATCTCCGGCTGCTCGGCGAATGGATCGCGGAGCAGCAGGTGGAGGCGTTCGATCTCGGAGTAATCCTTTTGCTCCGTCGCCATTTGTATGGCCGTCTGGGCGAGGTAGTTGCGGAGCACGTACTTGGGATTGACCCGCCTCATCCGCGCCGCCCGCTCTGCTTCTCGACCCACTTCGTCGCAGCATCCCTCGGCCCAGAGACGCACCTTGTACCGCTCGGCCCACTTGTCAAAGGCCTCCCGATCCACGAAATACTCTCTGATCGTCTCGTTCCGCTCCCCCGGCGCCTGCTTAAAGCCGCAGAGTGCACGAAAGACGTTGGTATAATCGGTGCCGCTCCCATGCATCAGCTCCAACAGGTCGCGGAGCAACGTATCGTCCCCCGGCCGCGCCTCGCGAAGCCCCAGCTTCGCCCGCATCAGACCGGCATAGTCCTCCGCAAACCGCGCCTCGTAGGCGTCGAGCCCCGCCTTGATCGCCTCGTCGGGCGCCAGCGGCGTGAGGGCCTGGGCCAGGCAGCGCAGATTGAAGTAGCCGACGTCCGGCTGGTTCTGAAACGCGTAGCGCCCCTGATGGTCGGAATGGTTGCAGATGAAGGCGGGATCGTAGGCATCCAGAAAGCCGAACGGGCCGTAGTCGAGGGTCATCCCCAGCACGGACATGTTGTCGCTGTTCATGACGCCGTGCGCGAAGCCCACCGCCTGCCACTTGGCGATCAGGCGAGCCGTGCGGACCGCCGCCTCGTGGTAGAACCGCGCGTAGGCGTCGGGAAGTCCTACCAGCTCGGGAAAATGCTGGGCGAGCACGTAGTCCGCCAGGGTCTTGATATGATCGAACTGGTGCCGCCAGTAGAAGAATTCAAAGTGGCCGAACCGGACATGAGAAGGCGCGAGGCGCAGCAGCGTGGCGCCGGTCTCGACCTGCTCGCGCAGCACCTCTTCGTCGCTTCCCACCAGGCAGAGGGCGCGCGTCGTGGGAATGCCCAGCCCGTGCATGGCCTCGCCGCAGAGGTACTCCCGGATGCAGGAGCGCAGGACGGCGCGGCCGTCGTCGTCGCGTGAAAAAGGCGTGAGGCCCGCGCCCTTGAGATGCAGATCCCACTTCTCGCCCCGGCCGTTGCGGACTTCGCCTATGAGGATTGCGCGGCCGTCGCCGAGGCGGGAGACATAGGCGCCGAACTGATGGCCGGCATAGACCATCGCAAGCGGCTCGCTGCCAGTCGGCAGGTACTGGCCCGCGAAGCAGCCGGCGAACTCCGGCCGCGTGGCTTCCTCCGGGTCGAGATCGAGCAAGGCCGCCGCGTCCTGGTTGAAGGCCACGAGAAAGGGATCCTTGAGCGGCGTCGGTCCGACCTTCGCGTAGAAGACCTCGGGCAAGCGCGCAAAGGTGTTGTCGAATTGGAGCGTCTCGAGCGTTCTCAATGCGGCCATAAAAAGGCACGCTAACCCACCGTGCCGGACGTGTCAACCCCCCTGCAGCGCCTCCCTGTGTTAGGATAAATGATGAGCATCTAGGCAGCCGCCGTAATTCTTTCCTGAGGAGGGACTTGGCCATGCCGCGACAAAAGCATCTTCGTGGGGTCGGAACGAAAGAACAGCGACAATACGAGCACATCAAGGACAGTGCGCAGCAGTCGGGACGCTACGGCAAGCGGGCCAAAGAGGTGGCAGCGCGGACCGTGCTGAAGCAGCACAAAAAGAAGGGCCACAAGAAGGGGCAGTAAGCGAAGCGGAGGCACGTGCCATGAAGACGCGAATCGTGCTCGGATTGTGTCTGGGCGTCCTGCTTGCGGCGGGAACGGCCCTGGCGGCGTCAGACGCCAAGTCGGAGGCCGCCAAAGGGGACGCGCTCGAGAAGGCGACATTTGCGGGCGGGTGCTTCTGGTGCATGGAAGAAGCGTTCGACAAAGTGGACGGCGTGGTCTCCACCACGTCCGGTTATACCGGCGGGCGCACGAAGGCGCCGACCTACGAGGACGTGTCGGCGGGCGGGACCGGGCACGCGGAGTCGGTCGATGTCCTCTACGACCCGGCTAGAGTTACCTACGCCAAGCTCCTGGACGTCTTCTGGCGCAACATTGATCCCACCACGCCGGACCGGCAGTTCTGCGACCAGGGGAACCAGTACCGCTCGGCCATCTTCTACCACGACGAGACGCAGAAGCGACTCGCCGAGGAATCGAAGAAGGCGCTGGAGAAGGCCCGGCCGTTCAAGGGGATGATCGTCACCGAGATCGTGCCGGCCTCGGTATTCTATCCCGCCGAGGAGTACCACCAGAATTTTCACGAGAAGAATCCGGTCCGCTACAAGCTCTACAAGTTCGGCTGCGGCCGAGCACAGCGCCTGAAGGAGCTCTGGGGCGACAAAGGCTAAAAAGATTTCGCGCAGCGGAAGCCGATCGTCGGCAAGCGCTGGTCCGGCACCGCCCCGTTGCGCGTCGCCGAGCGCAACAGTGACGGGTTGCTCTTCCAGGAGCCGCCGCGCACGCCCTTGTAGCGCCCGGCAGTTGGTCCGCGCGGATTGCGCTCCGGCATGATGACGTAGTAGTCGAACCCCAACCAATCCTGGATCCATTCGGCGATGTTGCCGGCCATGTGGCGCGCGCCGTAGGGACTTTGCCCTTCCTCTCCGCTGTTGACCGCAGCGACGATCGGGATCTCGTGGACGTGATGCTGGCCGAACACCGCCACGCCCGGCGCGGGTGCCTTGCTCCCCCAGGGAAAGAGCCTGCCGTCGGTCCCGCGCGCCGCCTTTTCCCACTCGGCCTCCGTCGGGAGACGTTTCCCGCGGCTCCGGCACAACTCGTCCGCCTCGCTCCAGGTGACGTAGAGCGCGGGCCAGGAGGCCAGGATATAATCCGGCAGGAGATGCACCGTGATGACGTGCCAGATCAAGCGCTGGAGCAGGTCCGGTGGTGCTTGACGCTGCGCCTGCAGGAAGGCGAGAAACTCGGCCAGGCTGACTTCGTCGCGATCGATCGCAAAGGCGTCGAGCCAGAGGCGCCGCTGCGGCTGCTCGGTATCATCGAACTGGGTGGCCAGACCGAAGGAATCGTGGCGCGTATCGCCGCGCTTGAGGTTGGTACCCATCAGGAACCAGCCCTCCGGGACCACGACCATCGGAGAGGGTTGGGCGAGCTTGGCGATGGCGTCGAGGCGGCGGGCCAGTTCGGGCCGGGGCTCAGGCCCGGACGCCATGGGAGACAGGGCCGGCAGCCCGACGACAAGGAGCACGACGGGCAATAAGACCTTCCCGAGCATGGTGTTCATTCTACCCTCGTTTGAGTTACAATAACGTCCTATGAA
>Ga0207684_10003563_pt1 | contig 15147 bp, 12 predicted proteins | sample KBSK5501metaG_FD_184342 | JGI IMG/M metagenome (GOLD analysis project Ga0207684, IMG submission 184342) | Corn, switchgrass and miscanthus rhizosphere microbial communities from Kellogg Biological Station, Michigan, USA - KBS K5-50-1 metaG... | ecosystem: Host-associated > Plants > Roots >...
ATTATAGAGTGCCAACTCGTCGTTGTATAAGGGACTCCAATCGGCAGGGTAAAACGCCAGAACGATGGGCTGACCCCGAAAATCATGCAACGAGACCATTTCATCAGGAGTGCTATGTAGAGTAAAATCGGGTGCTGGCGTTCCTGCTGGCAAGGCTGATACTACTTCGGCACTCGGATACAAAGGTTCTGGATCGCGTTTCTGCATGTTCTTCACCTCGATGCTCTATACTCAACCAGAGATGTGCCCTTCCCTCAGAAAACAAATGCTTACTTAGCCTTGCTGTTGCTCATCTTCCTCTGCCTCTTCACCGTGTTCGACAATGTCGCCCTCTTTGAACAGGATATCCTGTAAAGCGACTCTCCACTTTGGCTTCTGGCGTATTAAAAATTCGAGGTCCATCCCAAAGTGCTTGAATTCCTCACCCTGGGCATTCGCCATGATAGCTCGGGCTTGGGAGTTTGGCTCCACGGCTAAGCGCTGCTCGTACCAACCGATGGCCTCGGCTTCTTCGGTGAGAGAAGCAATCATCCGTGCGAAGGTACGCGTCTCTGGCGGAAGTTCGTTCGCAGGTTCGTGATACTGGTCAAATCCCATAGTTTCGTTCCTTTCTTCTTCTGGCTCGTATCGCTGACACGCCCATCAGAGACGATACGGAAGCTGATGCAGAGTACATGCAGGTTTCTATCCCTTTACGTGATCCAACCGCTTCTTTGGCTCACTTCCTTAGGAAAACGTGCTACAGTTCTCCCATCACTGCCCTTTGAAGGTAGATGATATTAGCATACACGAAAATGTTTGGTTTTGCATAGTTTTTGTCGCGGAACGGGAGCTATCTGGATTGCCGGGATCCAGCTCTCCAAAACCACCGATGTAATAGACTGGTGACTAAGACTGCTCCGATTACTGTAGGAAAACATATGCAAGCAAAGCTTTCCCACAACTTTCGTTGTTCCTGCTTCACTCGTAGGTGCCTCAATGCGACCGGCGCATTTTTGGTCTTACCCCGCGTCCGCAGGCAAGTTTACGTCCTCGTCTGAGCCAATACCGGTGACGACTTGATCAAGCAGCCCGATCAAGTGGAGGGCTTCGCGCAGGATATTCAAAGATGCATTATAATCTCGATCCTGCTCGCATTGAAGATAGGCACAGGTAGGATTTTGGCAGAGAAAAGCCCGGTCAGACAACTGCATATCTTCCCACTTCCACCCACACGAGTGGCAGGTCTTACTGGAAGGAAAGAAGCGGCCTACCTTGATCACCTGCCCGCCACGCTGCTCTATCTTGCTCGTCAGCATATCGATCAGTTTCCCCAACGCCGCATCAGAAAACGAACGGGAGAGACGTCGGTTTTTGAGCAGCCCTTTGAGGTTGAGGTCTTCAATGCCAATGATCCCGTAGCAGTTCGCGAGCTTGGTGGTTAGCTTGTGGAGCACATCATCTCGCATGCAGGTAACGCGGTAGTGCAATCGGGCCACCTGTCTGCGCGCCTTCTCCCGGTTTTTTGATCCCGGTTTGCGGCGATGCAAGCGCTTGTTAGTCTGACGCAGCTTTTTGAGTGCCGTTTTGAGAAATGCTTGGTTCTCGTATCCCTCGCCCGTACTCAACGTTGCTAGTCGATTCAGGCCCACATCGATGCCGACTGCTGCTGGCATTTTCCCTGGCAGTGTATCCGGAATTTCCACCTGGATGGACACAAACCACCAGTCCGCCGTTTTCGTGATCCGAGCCCCCGTCAAGCGGCCTTTGTAACGCAGATTCTCTGCCATGTTGACCCAGCCGAGCTTGGGAACCCAGATGCGATGATCACCCAGCTCGAACTGATCATTGGCGAGATAGAAGCTGGGTTGGCTTCGCTTCTTGCTTTTGAAGCGTGGGCGGCGGGCCTTTTTCTCGAAGAAAGCCGTAAACGCCCTGCCCAGATCAAGAAAGGGCTGGTCAGAAGCGTTCTTGGTGACTTCCCACGTCCAGGGGAAGAGCTCCCGCCTGATCTCGTTGAACTGCTTCTTGAGTTTGAACGCGGTCGGTTTCTCGCCTGCTTGATACTGTCGATCCCATTCCGACAGCGCCCAGTTCCACACAAAGCGGCTTGTTCCTGCGGCGCGGGCAAAGTAGTTGGCTTGTTCAGACGTGGGGTGCAGGCGGATCTTGTGCGCGCGAATCATGAACGGTCCTTCTTAAAGGTACACCACACTCAATGCTCCTCATTTATTTTAGAACATTTCTTCTTCACATGCAAGCAGAAAAAAGGGCTCATATTGCCGATGAGTGCCTACATTCTCCAACCTTTTTGCGAACAGTCGTTATCTCTTTAGTAAGAGGCCAGGACGCGATCTGCCAGCAGGCCCAGGCAACTGAGATTAGGGAAACCCGGTCCCTGGGCGATCCCCGCTAGCATGGGCAGATGTAATGTGGGCATGAAACCGGCGAGGGAAAGGTCTTCTTGAATCGCGTGCTCGATGGTCCGCCCATCAAAAGAGCGCGTCACCTCGGCCATGCGCGCGTGGGTGACCTCATCAAGCAGGTGCCTGAACCAGAGGGCATCGAAGCCGCGGGCGACTACCACATAATCATACTCATCATATTTCAGCTTGCCGTTATATTCGCTTTCAACACGCACGGTTGTGTCAATGGGGTGAATGCGCTGCACTACGCCGAGCACAGAGCGTACATTCTCGGCGGTACTGAGCTCTTTCATCGTGTTGAGCGAGAAGACGCCACGATCGGTGCGTCGCAAAAATTCGCGTCGATCTCGTTCGCTCAGTTGCAGCCAGTTCGCCGCATGCTGGTGGTCGCCGAACAGGTTGGCAAGTTTACCATCGGGGTCAGAAAAAAGCCTGTTTTCCTCGAAACCCTCATCGCGTGAATAGATCACCCCATAAGGACTGATGACCTCGATAAACGCTGAACTCCTGAGCGCATCCACCAGCGCGACGACGATGGAAGCGGCTGTTTCACCAGTGCCGATCACCCCAATATTCAGCGGCTGTGTGACGTGTGTCCGCAAGTGCACGAACTCCTCACTCCGCAGCCAGAACGAGGCCCCATCCATGATGCGAGGATGTTCTTTCGGCTGTCCCGGTATGGTGAGTGGCGTGCCAGGACCAGTCATCACCAGACCGTCGCCAGTCAGCGTAAACGAAGCGCCGCCTTCGGAAGGGTGGCAGGTAAGCTGCCAGTGTTTCCTATCAGATGTCGTTACGATGCTCGTGACCTCACCTACACACAGCTCAAGCTCGACTTTTTGAGCAACCCATTGGATATACTGTGACCACTCGTGGTGTGTGGGGCGCGTGCGCCCGCGATCGATCCAATCGGCATACCGCAACTGGTCGATGAGGAAACTCTGCCAGGAGTAGTGCATCATCTCTTTCGCGACCGAGCGGCTCAACTTCTTGTCTCCCCAACAGGCGGAAAGGTAAGGAAAACCGATGTCCTTCTCCGGGCGGGTGCCCAGCAATTGATTACCATCGGTGAATCCTGCTTTGCCTGTCCAGTGTGTCGCCACGCCTTGCCGGTCAATAATGCGAACATGCGGCACGGGATAGCCCAGCTTTGACAGCATCTGTCTTTTCGCCGCGATCGCGACTGCCTTTGGCCCGGCTCCCACCACCAGCAATGTCGGTGTAGACGTTGTAGCATGCTCCGCCGAGGTGTCGGCAGGGGCAGATTGTATTCTCTTCGCTTCTTGGTTCACAAAACCCTCTCTCTCCATCACGACGATGCCATGCCTTGTGTCTACTGCGAGTCCTGCGCTGGTTACCAACTCGGTATAGAATTGGATACAGACTCAATACCAAGCTAAATGGTATCGGGACACTTTTGCAGTTCAAGTTCTATCGTATTGAGCGTCTTTTGGAGACTTATGATAATAGTGGCTGTCTCAATTGGATTGACGACACCCTCGTGCTCCTCTTCCCGGAGGTTTTCTTTCAGTATCCTCAACTCCTCAATAAGACGACCTTGTAACTCGCGTAATTGTTGGCATTTACTATTGCTGTTGCTCATGATATTCATCTCCTTTCCAAGGTTCTTCTGAAGAGAAATAAGTTTGGTTGAATGCGTACAGGTTATGATCATTGGAGCCTATGTAGACGACCCCATTGGCCACCGCTGGTGAAGATACGATTCCGCCCGCTGTGATGTAACTCCACAATTTCTCGCCAGCTTGAGCACTCAGCGCATAGAGTGTATGGTCCTGTGAGCCGATATAGACAACCCCCTCCGCCACCGTTGGCGACGAATCGACGATCCCGCCGGTGGTGTAGTCCCAGTACTCCTCACCTGTCCTGGCGTCCAGGGCGTAGAGCCGGTGGTCATGCGAGCCAACATAGACGATGCCGTTGGCAACTGCTGGAGTGGAGTCAATGTGATCTCCAGCCCGGTAGGTCCATAACAACTCACCCGTGATGGCGTCCAGGGCGTAGAGCAGGTGATCACGCGAGCCAACATAAACAAGGCCCTCTGCCACTGTTGGCGAGGATTGAATGGCTCCTCCCGTCTCGTAGCTCCAGCGCTCAACCCCGTCGAATGCGTCCAGTGCATAGAGCTTGTGATCCTGTGAGCCGACGTAGACGGAACTCTCCGCCACAGCTGGCGAGGAGTCAACAGGCCCGCCAGTCGTGTAGCTCCACAACACCTCACCGGTGTTCACGTCAAACGCATAAAGCCGGTGATCTTGTGAACCGACGAAGACCATGCCATGTGCTACTGCGGGCGAAGAGAGGATCCTCCCTTCAGTGTTGTAGCTCCATAGCCTGCCTCCTGTGCTGGCTGCGAGGGCATAGATCGTGTGATCCTCCGAGCCGATGTAGACCATCTCGTCGACGACAATAGGTGAAGAAAAGACGCTATCACCAGTAAGGTAGTTCCACAGTTCCTCACCGCTGAGCACATCAAGGGCATACACACGATGATTATGCGAGCCAACATAGAGCACCCCATCGGCCACCGCGGGCGACGACTCGATGCTCCCACCGGTCGTGTAGCTCCAGAGCAGCTCACTCACAAAGGCATACACGTTTCCATCCTGTGAGCTGGCATAGAGCATTCCGTTGGCAACTGCTGGCGAGGAGACAATCGCACCCCCGGTCGTGTAGCTCCACAGCTTCTCGCCCGTCAAGGCGGCAAGAGCATATACGGTACGATCCTGCGAACCGACATAGACCACTTCGTCAGCAATCAGCGGTGTAGAATCGATAGCTCCTCCGGTCGTGAAGCTCCACCGTTTGCTCCCCGTCCTGGCATCCAGGGCGAGGAGTGCGCCATGATGGGACCCAATGAAGACCATTCCATTGGCAACGGCAGGTGAAGAGAGAACAATTTTTCCTGTCTGATAGCTCCACAGCTTTTCACCTGTGCTAGCATCCAGGGCATAGAGCAGGTGGTCCTGCGAGCCGAAGTAGACGACACCATCGGCAACGGCTGGGGAGGAACTGATTCTGTCCCCGGTGGTGTAGCTCCAGATCCTGGCACCTGTGGTGGCATCCAGAGCATACACGTTATGGTCCCACGAGCCGAAGTAGACGACACCATCGGCAACGGCTGGGGAGGATTGAATACCCGCCGAAGTCTCGAAACTCCACAATCTGTCGCCAGTATCAGCGTTCAAGGCGTAAATCGTGTGGTCAGTCGAGCCGACATAGACGACTCCGTCAGAGACAGCAGGGGAGGATTCGATCGCATTGCCCGTGGTGTAGCTCCACAACAGCGTGCCCGTCCTGGCTTCAAGGGCATAGAGTGTTGCATCAAATGAGCCGGCATACACAACATCATCAACAACGGTTGATGTTGCGTAAATAGCCCCTCCTGTCTTGTAGCTCCAGAGTTTCTTGCCCGTCCTGGCATCGAGAGCATATAGATGATGATCTCGCGAACCGGTATACACGACCCCGCTGGCAACCATTGGAGATGACTCAATAGCATCTCCAGTTCTATAGGTCCAGGCTCTTTTCAAGCTCGCTACATTTGCTGGATAGATCACATTATTGTTAGGAGTGTTCTGTACCATCCTGACCTCCTTTTTCTTCACACAAGATAGTATAGTATCTATTGTCTAGGGTTAGTTTACCCTACTTTTTAGCTTTATGAAATGTCCTCCACCATGCAAAAGATATGGAGAACCGGCTGACGTTTGGCAGAGCCACGTTTGATCAACTTCGACTGCGTGTGCTGCATGCCAGCTAACCTTGTTAGCCACCTTCAAGGAACAGGAGGAGAGCTGATCCAGGCCTCCGACTGTTTTCTGGCGGGTGCAGTTGGGCGCAACCAGAGCGAGACATGGGAAGGCTGCATCGTCTCCTGGACCACGGCTAGCAGTTCCTCCCTCAACTGGTCCAAGTCCACCTCATGGCGTAATGTTGCGCTGAAAGCTGCTAGCGTCTTGGTTGCATCATACTTCCGACGGTAGAAGCGACGATCAATGACCTTCTGGATGCGCTTGCGCAAGGGGTGGGAGAGGGCCGCGATGGCCAAGGTGGAGATGACGACAGCGACGCTGTTGTCCTGGCTGATGAGGCCACGCAGCAGCGCTTGCAAGCCAATCACCAGTCCAACGTAAACCGCCGTCAGGAGGACCGTGAGCGTGCCATAGACGAGCGTGCGGTTGATGAGCACGTCGATATCGTAGAGGCGGTAGCGCAGAATAGCGATCCCAAAGGCGAGCGGCAGAGGGAGAAAGAGCAGGTTCCCAACACTGGTGCTAATCGATGCGGGGAGCGAGCCAGCTTGACCAAGTGCGGGCACAAGGAGTTGAAGGAGCACAGAGATGCCCACCACGAGCAGGACGGTCATCGTCAGGCTATACACCACCCACTTTGTCTGCTGGCGTTGTAACGGGGAGGAGACGCGTCGATAGCGGTAGATTTGGGCAATGATCAGGCTGATTAATGCGCCGAGATAGAGGACACCGGCGACCACATTCAACCAGGTGGTTGAGGTGTAGGGGAAAATGAGGAAGAGAAGAGAGACTCCAATGAATACCATCATGACCCAGCGTGTCCAACGGGGCACGAACCGTCCGTTCGGGAAAAGATAGAACACCAGGACAAGTAGCAAGAGGCTTAACTGACCTGAGATGGTAGATAGGATCGATGCGAACGCCGGTCCCATCCACTGACTGAGCACAACTGTATTGGTAATGCTGCCCGGAACAAAATACACGAGCATAAGCGCGACCAGCAGTGCCATCCAGTCATCAGACCTGCGTAAGACAAGCAACAATGCAACCGCATAGCTTAGCAAGGTCGCCATGAGGATGAGCGCGACATTGAACGCGACATACTCCCCAAGTGAGAGGCCGTCATGTTGGAGGGTCGTTAAGGCATCCGGAGAAAGCTGCCCGCTATTACATGCTCCACCTGTACAGAGCGTTTGGAGTTGTGCGATATAGCCTGGAAGGCTCATGACAAACAATCCCACAGCAAAGGCGACGAGCACGCCGCAAACGATCCTGGCGAGGAAAAGACGTCGCTTATCTAAGCGTGTGCTCCCCTCGTCCCGTTGCTCACCACTCATGGTCGTCTGCATCGAGAAAGACGGATGTTGCATAGGCCTGCTCCTGCTTCACAAGGCAAAGTAATAGTGTGTGTAGACTCAGGTTTCCTACCTGTTATATTTCATATTACCATACGTCCGTGTCGAAAGCGTTATGAACTGCCAGACTTCAGTGACGTTCGGTATTGATGTGGCCTTCTTTGGACCCACCTTGAAGAGCTGTTCAACAGACGGTCAGCATGCTAAGAAAGACTCTTGGTCCAGTGGAAGAGATTGTAAGCAAGCAGGCACACTTAATGTGGTATTGGTGGCGAATTCAAAAATTAAGCTTGAACACTGAGCTACGGAGTTCAAAATGTCGCTCAGTTTTACAATTCGCCACCAATATCAATGTGGGGGAGAGTCTGGCATGAGGGGCAATGGTGGTTTTCAGTAATTGACGTTATCGCAATCCTCACCGATAGCCAGCGCCCCCGGAAATATTGGAGCGATCTTAAAGTAAAGCTTATGTCAGAAGGCTTTATTGAAGTGTCCGAAAAAATCGGACAGTTGAAAATGGAAGCACCAGACGGAAAAATGCGCGAAACAGACGCTACCGATACCCGCACCTTACTCAGGATAATTCAGAGCGTCCCCTCCCCCAAGGCAGACCCCCTGAAAAGATGGTTAGCTGAGGTTGGAACACAAAGGCTCGAAGAAATAGAGAACCCCGAACTTGCCATGACCCGGATGCGGGAACTCTACGAGCAGAAAGGCTACCCGCAAGAATGGACTGAAAAAAGGATGCGCGGTATCGCGATCCGCAACGAGCTTACCGATGATTGGGAAAAACGCGGCGCTGAGGAAGGAAGAGAATACGCCATCCTAACAAACGAAATTGCACGCGCGACCTTTGGCGTTGGTATCCAGGACCATAAACTAAAAAAGTCACTCAAAGCCCGGCACAACCTCAGAGATCATATGACTGACCTTGAACTTATCTTGAACATGCTAGGCGAAGCGACAGCCACGGCAATCCACAGGGAACGCGACAGCCAGGGCTTTGACAGACTTCAAGTTGACGCGCGTGACGCCGGAAACGTCGCAGGCCGAACCAGACAGGACATTGAGCGCCAGACCGGAACACCAGTAGTCAGCAGCGAAAACTACCTCGCACTCACAGGAGAGGACAAGCCGAAGCCTAAACGGATTAAAAAGGCAGACCAGACAAAAGAAACCGGGCAGCAGGAAGACACCGAGTAAATACCACATCTACCACACGTAAACGCGCATTTTCCTGATAAGCCGAACAAGAAATAACGAATATATACTGTCTTCGACGTTATTGCAGCCAATCAACAACGAAACAACTTGAACAAAATTAGTCCCACCACACCCCCAAAGTACAGTATTATATATAAACCCAACACAACTTATGTTATTCGGCCTATCGGTGTTTTTCTGTCGAAAAGATACTGCAGGATTTCCTCAGACGGCTTGTGGAGCGCTTTGAGAGTGCCGGGCATACACGAAGAGTTTAGACAAAAGATGCTTATCCCACCTTCTCCCAAATGCCTTCTAAAGGGCTTTCATAAAGATGTAGTCTCTTTTCGTCAGCAAAACACTGACAGGCCTGGGGCTTTTCATCACTGCCAGAGCGCTGTACGCCCAACTCTATCGCTACCGGCATCTCTCCAGCGCGGTTGAGCTGCAGCAGATCAAATGGATCGTCTTCGGCCTTGTGCTCGCCCTGCTGGTGAAGGGAATGCTCTCATTCATGCAGGCGGCGTCGTCTTGTTACCCGTTACAATACGCTCCTTCTCGCCGTTCACAGTCGATCGGCTCAGACCGGCGATATACAGGTTGATGAGCCAGTGAAAACTGGCGTCCAGGTCTACTGGCATCCCGAAGCCGCCCGCCACCTCCAGCGAGAGAAAGCCATGCACTATGCTGCGCAAGCCGCGAATAGCGTGGATAGCCTCTTCCTCGCTGAGCCTGTACGGCGCAAGCACGGCTCGGAGCACATCCACCAGCTGTTGCGCAATGGCCTGCAGCTCTTGATCACCAGGATCGGGCGCTTGCAGCGTGAGGGCATAGCGCCCGGGTGTTTCCCTGGCGTAAGCTCGGTAGGCATCGGCGAGCGCGACAATGGCCTCTGCGCGTGATATCCCGACGGTCGCGCGCAGGATGCGATCAAGCAAATCATGCAAACAGTAGAGCGCCAGGTCGTGCTTGAGACCGGGCAGTCCCGCGACGTGATTGTACAAGGAGGGCGTGCGTACACCTAAACGCTCGGCAAGGCGGCCCAGAGAGAGCTGTTCGATGCCCTCCTCGTCTACCAGCTTTGCCGCGGCTTCCACCACGGCCGCCTGGTCCAGCCCCACTCTATGCGACATGCGACTGTTTCCTTTCCGCTTTCGCCAGGGACCGTTCCATGACGCGGATGGCGCGCTCTATGGCCGCCTGGGGATGGCTGAGCATACGACCATGTCCTACGTCCAGCGCGGAGGGCTGGAGCGCCAGCAATTTGCGCGCACTCTCCAGGGCTAAGCCCTTATGCCAGGTAGCCAGCGCCGGTAGGGGGAAGAGGGGTTTGATGGTGCCTGCAACGGCAACGCCGCCCAGAGTCTGGAAGGCATCACCAGCGAACACCGCGCGGTCCCTGGTATCGAGAAAAGCGATATGGCCTGGTGTGTGTCCTGGCGTGGCAATCACTTCGAGGGAGCCGATGCGATCTCCTTCGTGCAGCAGGAGCGTCGGCTTCGTTTTGCAGACGGTATAGCCGCCGCGCAAGGGCACCTGCGGCTCGGAGGGGTCAAGGCTCTTGTCGCCGGACAGAAAACGCGCGTCTCGCTCGCTGATAGCTACCTGGGCATTGGGCAGCGCATCATGCAGCGCGTCCAGTGAGCCAACATGATCGATGTGGGCGTGGGTCAGCACGATGCGTACAATCGGGAGACCCAGTTTGTGTGCCTCCTGCATAATCGGCTGCGCCTGGCTGCCAGGCCAGCCTGTGTCGATCAACGTAAAGCCATCGTCCTCGCGTACCAGGTAGCAGTTGATGGCGCCCAGGTGGGTCAATTGAAAAAGATGGTTGCTGGAAGCTGTCACTTTCATAGGTTGTTGTATCCTTTCTGCTAATCTATTTAATGTATCAACTAATATAAATATATATTAAACTAATTTAATTAGCCTGTCAAGTGGGGAAGGTCTGAAATCATCTCGTTATTCTGCATTCGTCAAATCTCCCTTCGGATAGTTCTTGCGTTTTCACTGAACATAGCATTCAGAGTTTCTTACTGTCAAATACATCCACCAATTTGCGCTGTCTGAGATCCACTCATACAAGAGAGGTGCAGGGGACGAAGTCCCTTGCCGGGGAGCGGGGCCGCGCATCTGGGGGATGCAAAAGCGAGTCCCGCCTTCTCTCTCCCCAAAGCGGGCCGCAGGCCCGCCAGAAGAATTATAAGTAGATGTCAGGCCCTGTAACTTGACATCGTGAAAGAGCGTGGCTACACTGTTGATGTGAACAGTAATCGAAGGGAGATACTTTATGATTGATGCGCTTGCAACAGTTTGCATATTTGTCGATGATCAAGATAGGGCTAAGGCGTTCTATATCGACAAGCTAGGCTTTGAATTACGGCAAGATTCTCCTATGGGTGAGTCACGTTGGATTGCCGTCGCGCCAAAGGGAGCGCGTACAGAGGTGATTCTCTATAGGATGGATCCAAACTGGGAGCATTATAACCAGCTACAAGGAAAGTCGCAGGCACTTACCTTCAACGTAACGGACATGGCCGCGCTGCATGCAGACCTCAAAGCAAAGGGCGTGCGCATTACCCAGGAACCAGATCCTCAACCCTGGGGAACCTATATGATGATCCTCGATGAGGACGACAATGGGTTGCTCCTGGTTGAACCACCCAGGTAGCATAACACCTGGCAATGAAGATACCGTGTAGAGATCACTCTATAATAGTAGCTGCACTGTTCTTCTGGTAGAAGCAGGAAGATGAGCGCGGATACACGTTCCCTGTCCGGGTGTACTCTCGATCTTGAGTGTCCCTCTTAGACGCGCGATGCGTTCGCGCATGGAGTGCAAACCCAGGTGGCCAGGGAATGCATCTGTTGCATCAAAGCCGACCCCATCATCACGCACTTCTAGCAGAAGACCCTCAGTTTCCCATCGCATGTGTAAGTTAACCTTTTTTGCTCGAGCGTGCTTAACTGTGTTATGCAATGCCTCCTGTGCAACACGATAGAGTTCCTGTTTGACCTTGAGTGGCAGATCAGGCTCGTCGCAAAGTTCTGTCGATACCTCAATTTCATGTCGCGCATGTAGTGCCGCTCCCTGTCTACTGAGTGCAACGACAAGGCCTTCGGTCTCAAGGGACTCCGGCCGCAGCTCGAAGATGAGTGCCCGCATCTCCGTCAGGGCTGCCTCAGCCTGGGAGAGCACATAATCCAATGGTTCAGCTACCTTACTTGGGTCGCGCTTGAGTAAGGTGCGAGCTGTATGGGTTCCCAGGGTGATCCCATAGAGGGCTTGAGAAACTGAGTCATGCAACTCTCGCGCCAATCGCTGCCGCTCCTCAAGTGCAGCCAACTCCTGTGCCTGTTCGTAGAGCCTGGCATTCACAAATGCTACCGCTGCCTGGTTGGCAATTGCCAGCACCAGTGAAGCGTGCCTGGGTGTATAGTAGTTTGGCTCACGGGAAGAAAGCGTCAACATACCGATGACCTGTTCCTTGTGTGACAATGGAATGGCCATCCAGGCTCTGATGTAGCCAAAGGGTGTTTTCAGATGTTTGCCCATCCACGTTCGGAAAGCATATGTTAAGAGAGAATCATCCTGGACATCAGGGATAATGACAGGCTCTCTTCTGCTTAGCATTTCCCATATGATTCCCATCGTCTTGATAGGGAAGTGTAATTGTAATACTTGATCGAGAGGAGCGGGACCGCGATTTTCGACCAGCACTAGGTCTTCTCCTTCCAGGATTGAGAATGAAGAGCCAGTGTAATCGGCCACCATCTTGAGTTGATCGAGGACGATGGCTAGCAACGGCTTCAACTCGATGGTCGAGGCCACATCGTGGGAGATTTCCAGCAAGGTTGAGAGTTCGCGGGTGCGCTCTTCCACCCGCTTCTCAAGCAGTTCATAGGCCTGGACTTGCTCGGTGATATCACGAATGACCCCCAGGATATGCGGCTTGCCCTTGTAGGTGAAAGGGGTAGCACGTACCTCCAAAGGGAACGGGGTGCCATCTTTGCGCACGCCAACTGATCGGGCTTGAAACTGACCACCCATCTGAATTGTTTGCAAGCGCTCTTCGATGCGTTGCTGAACATCGGGGTGGGTGAGTGCGGTTGCATGCAGTCCGATCAGTTCCTCATAGGCGTAACCATACATCTCGCACACCGCAGGATTGACCTCGACGATGAAGCCATGTAAGTCGCTAATGAGCAACGCATCGGTAGTGGCCTCGTAGATGCCGCGGTACTGAGCTTCCTTCTCACGCAATTGCTCCTCCGAATGCACCTGCTCGGTGATATCGCGGATTACTGAGAGAGCATGTGGTTTACCTTTGTAGATGAAAGGAGTTCCCCTTACCTCGACTGGATACGGCGTTCCATCTTTTCGCAGGTCAACTGCTCGGGCTTGGAACTCCCCACCCGCTTTGACCCTTTGGATATACTCTCCAAAGAGTTGGTGATAATCAGGATGGATCAAGGTAGTCAGAGGGAGATTGAGACATTCCTCATATGTGCATCCGTGCATCCTACACTCCGCTGGGTTAGCCTCGACGATGTGCCCATCTTCCAGGTCATTGATGAGCAGGCCGTCGCTAGTAGCCTCGAAGATACTGCGGTACTGCACCTCCTTTTCACGCAGTTGCTCCTCGGCTCGCACTTGCTCTGTGACATCGCGCACTACTGCCAGGACATGAGGTTTCCCTTTATAGTCGAACGTAGTACCATGAACCTCAACAGGGAAATGCTGTACCGTCTTTGCGCAGGTTTACTCCCCGCGCGTGCCACTCGCCGCCGGCTTTGACCTGAGGGAGGGCTTTTTCCAAAAAGTTAAGGAGTTTATCTGGATGGATGATAGCACTTGGAGGCAGGCCGATCAACTCCTCATAGGAATACCCGTATATGTTACTTGCCGCAGGATTAGCCTCAACAACGTGCCCGTCTTCCAGATCGCCGATGAATAATGCATCGGTGGTGGCCTCAAAAATACTCCGATATTGCGCTTCCTTCACGCGCAGTTGCTCCTCGGCCTGCACTTGTTCCGTGATGTCACGTATCACCACCTGCATATGGATTTTGCCCTGGTAGATAAAGGCAGCATTATGAACATCGAGATGGAATGTAGTGCCGTCTTTGCGCAGACCTATTCCACGAGCAAAGTACTCCCCACCGGCCTGGATCAGAGGAATAACATTGTCCCTCACATAGGGGCGATCATCAGGATGAATGGTAACGCTAATATGTAGGCCTATCAATTCCTCATAAGCATAACCATATACCTCGCAGGCTGTTGGATTGGCTTCGACGATAAGACCATCTTCAAGGTCGACAATGAGCAAAACGTCGGTGGTAGCTTCAAAGATGCTGCGATATTGGGCCTCCTTATCGCGCAGTTGCTCCTCAGCTTGCTTACGTTCGGTGATGTCGGTATGAGACCCGGCTATGCGATAGGGTTTGCCGTTCTCATCTCTCAATAGAGCACCACGAGCGACAATCCAGCGGTAAGAGCCATCCTTGTGCCGCAGTCGATGTTCCAGTCGGTAGGAATCTGTTCGGCCATCCAGGTAATCCTGGATTGTTGCCTGCGCCTGCTCCAGGTCTTCTGGATGAACACGTTTGAGCCACTCATTGAAATGATGAGGAATCTCATCGTCCTTGTAGCCGAGCATACTCTTCCAACGGGGCGAGAAGTAGACGATGTCGGTTTGCAGATCCCAATCCCATAGTCCATCGTTGGCGCCTTGTACTGCCAGGGAGAAGCGCTCCTCGCTTTTCTGGACATCTTGTCCTCTTTGATGGAGGCGTTCCAGTACGTTACGAAAGCTGGTTAGCAATTGCTCCTCTAACGAGCCTTGCTGCCAGGCGTCGACTGGCACCTCGGGTATGCTATCTGGATTATCGCTGAGTTGCTGGAATAGCTGTAAAAGTGTGTGTTGGAGATCTACGTTCATGCGGTCTGGTCTGCTGAATTTGTCGATACAAGGCCAATTCGAATAGCATAAAGTGTTGCCTGAGTCCGGCTTTGCACGCTGAGTTTACTTAAGATGTTGCTAACATGTGTCTTAACAGTTTTCTCACCAATTTGCAGATTGCGTGCTATTTGTTTGTTCGACTGTCCCTGTGCCAGCAGTCTCAATACCTCTGTTTCACGCTCGGTAAGCTCCTCAGGGTTTTCAGGAGTACTCACTGCTTGCATCAAGCGTGCCGCTGCTCTGGGTGTTAACTGTACCTGCCCGGCGGCGGCAGCTTTTATCGCCTGGCAGAGAGCATCGGCCTGTGTATCTTTGAGCAAGTAGCCGATAGCACCAGCGCGAACGGCTCCGACTACAGATGCATCCTCCAGCACGCTGGTAAGTGCCAGTACCTCGGTACCGGGTAACTCGCTTCGTATAGCTGCTGTCGCAGTATGCCATCCAT
>Ga0207684_10003564_pt1 | contig 15144 bp, 10 predicted proteins | sample KBSK5501metaG_FD_184342 | JGI IMG/M metagenome (GOLD analysis project Ga0207684, IMG submission 184342) | Corn, switchgrass and miscanthus rhizosphere microbial communities from Kellogg Biological Station, Michigan, USA - KBS K5-50-1 metaG... | ecosystem: Host-associated > Plants > Roots >...
TCGGGCGACCTTCGGCGCGCATCCTAACGACGGCGGGTCGGTCGGGCAAGTCCAGCCGCGGGCTGTCCGCTGGATCCGTGGCCCTCGTCGATCGGGATGCCCTCGCCGAAGGATAGGCCTCCGGCCCGGGTCCGTGCATACTGCTCCGGCATGAGCGACGGAAGCAGCCCGGCGGGGCAAGGCGGCCGGACCGCGGCCGGACTCGCCTTCGACGATCGGGGGTCCGGCTCCCCCGTGGTGCTGCTCCACGCCGGGGTCGCCGATCGGCGGATGTGGGACCCTCAGGTCGAGCCGTTGACCGCGGCCCACCGGGTCATCCGCTACGACGCCCGCGGCTTTGGCGAAAGCCTTCCGCCGCAGGGCCCGTGGTCGCAGCATACGGACCTCGTCGGCCTGCTCGACGAGCTGCTGATCTCCCGGACGCATCTCGTCGGGGCCTCGATGGGGGCCGGTATCGCCGTCGAGGCGGCGCTCGCGCGGCCCTCGGTCGTCGATTCGCTCGTGCTGGCGGCGCCGGGCGGCGCGCTCCTCGGCGACTCGCCCGACGAGCTGCTGCCGATCTGGGCTGCCGAGGTCGACGCGCTCGACCACGGGGACGTCGAGGCCGCGGTCGAGGTCAACCTGCGGGCCTGGGTGGACGGGCCGGACCGGCCGCCCGATGCGGTCGATCCGGGGATCCGGTCGTTCGTCGGCCGAATGCAGCGCGAGGCGTTCGAGCTGCCCGAATGGGACCAGGAGAGCGCCCCCGAGCACGAGCTGTTGCCGCCGGCCGACGTCCGCCTGTCGGAGCTCGCCTGCCCGATCCTCGTCGTGGTCGGTGACGCGGATCAGCCCTCGATCCGGGCGACGGCCGAGCGGATCGCCGTCGAGGCGCCGAACGCGACCCTCGTGGTGTGGCCGGGTGTCGCCCACATGCTCAGCCTCGAGCGGGCCGATGCGTTCGCGAGCCTCGTCCTCGGGTTCCTCGCCGACGTCGAGCGCCGAGCCGTCCGGGCGCCGGCCATCGCCCCGTCGACCGGAGCGCGGTGACCTCGCCCCCACCCAGCGGAACGGTGCTGCGCTATGTCGCCCTCGGGGACTCCTACACGATCGGCACGTCCACGCGCAGCCCCGCCGAACGCTGGCCCGACCAGCTGGTGGATCGCCTCCGTGGATCGCCCACGACGCTCGAGCTCGTGGCCAACCTCGCCGTCAACGGGTACACCTCCGGCGACGTGATCGCGGACGAGCTGCCGCGGCTCGACGGGATGCAACCCGAGTTCGTTTCGCTGCTCGTCGGGGTCAACGACGTCGTCCAGGGCGTGCCCGAGGCGCGCTTTCGGGCGAACGTCGCGGCCATCCTGGACGACCTCCTGGTACGGCTCCCGGACGCGCGGATCGTGACCGTCGCGACGCCCGACTACACGGTGACGCCCCAGGGCGCCGCGTTCGGCGATCCCGCGGTGCAATCCGGCGGCGTCCGGCGCAACAACGACATCCTCCGCGAGCTCGCGACCGCGCGCGGCATTGCCTTCGTCGACATCTACGATCTCTCGCTCCGTGCTCAAGCCGACCCGGCGCTCGTCGCCGCCGATGGACTGCACCCGTCGGGGGCCCAATACCGGCTATGGGTCGACCGGATCGCGCCGATCGTGGCGGCGATGCTCCGGACCTGAACGGGAGCGACGAGGAGAGACCCCGGCCGGATGGCCGGGGTCTCGCTTCAGCTCGGGTGGTCCGGGGCGGCCGCGGGCCGTCCGGGTCGTGACTAGCGGCGGCGGCGCGCTGCCGGAGCCGGCGTCAGGATGAGGGTCAAGGCGATCAGCCCGGCCAGCGCGAAGAGGATCGCGCGCGTTCCGTCGTTCGACGGCGAGCTGGTCGACAGGGTATCCGTCGGGGGCGGGGTCGTCCCCGGGGTTCCGGTCTCGGCCTCGACGCCACCCGTCGGCTGCTCGCTCGGCGAGGCGGACGGCGGGGTGCTCGGCGGAGTCGACGGCGGAGTCGACGGCGGAGTGCTCGGCGGCTCCGACGGCGGGGTGCTCGGCGGAGTCGACGGCGGAGTGCTCGGCGGCTCCGACGGCGGGGTGCTCGGCGGAGTCGACGCGGTCGCCCCGACCTTGTAGTTGTCGTTCTTCGAGGCGACGCTGCAATCCTTGACGAAGTTCAGCGTCGTCGAGTCGGCGGAAAAGCCGTCGCAGGCCGCGACCTGGCTGGTCGGGGAGAGGTCCACGCTGTACTCGCCGCCGCTGTTCGGCGTGTCGTTGTAGGGCAGCAGCTGGACCGGCGTGCCGCCGTTGCAGCCCGAGGAGCCCTCGACGTGGTTGCCGGAGCCGGAGACGCCGTCGATCACGCCATTGACGACCTGGACCTGGCGGAACTTGATGGCGTCGCTCGAGAGGAGCGTCGCCCCGCTCGGATCCGTCACCTGGAAGTAGTAGTCGCCGTCCGGCAGCCCGTTGCCGTTGCCGCAGTTCTGGGGGCCGCCGTTGAGGTAGACGTCACCCTTGTTGTCGTAGATGTTCGCGTTGACGCTGGTGCCGTCCGCGAGGGACGTCCAGATGGCGCCGTTGAAGCTGGCCGCTGCAGCCGTCCCGGCCGTTGGGCCAACGAGCGCGCCGGCCACCAGACCGGCCACTGCCAGCCAGCCCACCGCTCGATAGGTGATGGGTCGTCGTTTCATTGCTGATCCCCTGCTGCGATGCCTGGTCCCCGACAGATGAGTGCTGCTCGCCCAGATGGGCTTGCGCATCATCAGGGACGGTCCCTGCGGCGTCTAGTACGAAAGTTCCCCTATTTCGCGACGCCGAATTGACAGTTTCCGCCTCGGACCGCACCGGACCACACCAGACCGACATCGGAGGTCGACGCGAAGCGGTGACCGGCGGCACCGAGGGTCCTGGGACCATCGGCGGGATCGCGCCGATTCGTGCCCGCTGCCGGCGTCGTCGGCAAGGGTGCTCTTCAGCCGGGCCGGCCCTCCGCCTTCAGTGCGCGGAGTCGGTCGTCATCGATCCCGAAGTGGTGAGCGATCTCGTGGATCAGCGTGTCCTCGACGGCCGCTCGAAGACGAGCCGGGTACGGGTTCGCCCGGGTCAGCGGCCCGCGGAACAGGGTGATCTTGCTCGGGAGCGGGACGTTGTCGACACCCCAGCGCGTTCGGGGGACGCCCTGGTAGAGCCCGAACAACCCGCGCGCACCCACCGATGCGAGTTGATCCGCGGTCGGCTCGTCCTCGACGACGATGGCGACGGAGCCCAGCCGCTCGGCGAAGGCGGCCGGAAGGCCGTCGATGACCCGGTCGATCACCTCGTCGAAGTCGACGGGCTCGTTCATCGGGTCGTGCGGCTCCATGCCCGGCACGATAGCCGGTCCGGCGCGGTCAGCTGGCGAGCCGAGCCGCGACGAGCTCCACGCTGACGCGGCTGCCTTTCTGCTCGTAGAGCTCCTGGGCCTGCCGGAACGTGGCCTCAGCCTCGTCGCGACGCCCGGCTGCCCGCAGGATGTCGCCGAGGATCACGGCGCTGTTGGCGTGGAACGTGATGAAATCCGTGCTTGCGAAGTAGTCGACCGCACTGCGCGCATGCCGCTCGGCCTCGGCAAGGTCACCGGCGCCGAGATGCGCTCCCGCGATGGCCGAATGCAACAGCGCTCGCGTCTCGTGACCCTTCTCGTCCGCCATGACGGTCAGGCGCGTGATGTCCACTGGCTGACCGCTCGCCAGCTGTGCGAAGGCGTGGAACGCCTCGAGGTTCGCGTGCCGTTGGCCCAACGCGACGTACCAGTCGCATGCTTCCGCGAGCATCCTCTCGGCAACGTCGTGCCTTCCTGCGAGCGTCTCGACGTCCGCCGCGACTTCCTTCAGGGTGTTTGCGAGCTTTTGTTCGCCGCTCTCCGTGGCGATCTCCAGGCACCGGGCCGCGAGCGATCGTGCCAGGTCGAACGCGCCCAGACGGGCGTGCATGTGGGCGAGGGCGTGGGAGATGGCCATCTCGATCGCGCGGTCGTCCGGTGCTGATGCCAGGATGTCGTTGCTGAGGTGGATGGCATCCGAGACGGGGGTCGGCCCAAAGTACAGGTCGATGCTCAGATCGAGCACGATGGACGCCGCTTCCCAATGGGATCCCGCGCGACGTGCGTACTCGAGCGCTCGTGCGAGGGCGACCTCCTCGCCGGCCGCGCTCCCCTCACTCCACGAAGCGCTGCCGCGCAGCCTCCATGCCAGCGCCAGCCCCCGGTCGTCGCCGAGTTCCTCGAACGTCGCTGAGCATTCGTCGGCGATCTCCCGGAAGTCGCTCGGCGAGAGGTCGGACTCGACGACGAGGTATCGCATGACGCGAGCGCGCGCCAGCGCTCTCCGGTCGCCGGCGGCCTCCGACCGCTCGAGGGCCTCGGTGAAGAAGGCCGTCGCGTCGTCGAACCGGCCGCTCGCGTTCAGGACCCGACCAAGGTCGGGCAGGATCGCGAGGCGAGCCGGGTCGTTCGGCTGCAGCAGCGTCGCGCCGCGGCCGTACAGGTTCACGGTCGCGGCGATGTCCGACCGCTCGAGCGCCCGGTGGCCCGCTGCGATCAGGCGTCCTCCGGCGCGGCGCGCAAGGTCGCGCGATCGGTCGTCGACCGGGGCCAGCTCTTCGCGGTATCGGAATGCCTGCTCCAGGTGATATCCAACCATCTCCTCGACTTCGCTCCGACGGTCACCTGCGGCCTGATCCAGCCAGCCGGCGAACCGCTCGTGGAGCTCGGCGCGCTCCGACTTCGGGAGCCGCTCGTACGCGGCATCGCGGATGAGCATGTGGCGGAATCGGAAGGCATCGCCCTGGGCGACCCCGGAGCGATCGGGTCGAATCAGCTCCTTTCGAACCAGCCCGAGGAGATTGCCGGGGATCTCGGAGCGACCTTCGGCCGGCGACAGGGCCACGACGGACGGCTGGTCGAAGACGCGTCCGACGACAGACGCACGCTCGGCGACCGCCCGCTCGGCGGGATCCAGGCGGTCCAGGCGCGCCGCGAGCAGGGCTTGGATCGTCGGCGGCACAGCGATCGAATCGAGATCCCGCGACGCGATCCACCCCTGAGGCCCGGCAACCAGCGCGCCGTCATCGATGAGCGTGCCCAGGAACTCCTCGACATAGAGGGGATTGCCCTCGGCGGCGTCGGCGATCCGGGCTCGGATCGCCGACGGGAGTGCGCCACCGGGCACGAGCTCGTCGATCAGGGCCATCGCCGATCCTTCGGTCAGGGGCTCGAGGAGGATGGTCGTCGCATTGAGCTTGCCGCCACCCCAGGTCGGTCGTTCGTCCAGGAACTCGGGGCGGGCAGGACAGACGAACAGGATCGGTGAATCCCTGGTCAGGTCGGCGAGGGACTCGACGAGATCGAGCAGCGTCGGCTCGGCCCAGTGGATGTCGTCGATCAGGACGACCAGCGGCCCTGCGGATGCGATGTGCTCCAGGGCCCTGCGGAACGCCCACACGAGCTCCTCCCGAGCCGCCGACGCCTCCAGACCGATGAGACCGACGAGGCCGCGCGCGATCGCCGCCGCCTCCGGCAGTCCTGCGACGAACGCGTCGATGGACTTGATCGCCGTCTCGGCGGTGTCGCCGTCCTCGATGCCGGCTGCTTGCCGGACGATCTCGGCGACCGCCCAGTAGGTGATGCCCTCCCCGTACGGGAGGCACCGGCCGCGGACGACGCGGGCCCGATCGCGGACGACTTCGAGGAATTCGGCAACCAGGCGGCTCTTGCCCACTCCGGCCGACCCGAGGATCGTGAACAGCTGGCACGACCCATCGGAGACGGTCCGTTCGAAGGCGTGCTGCAACGCGTCGAGCTCCCGATCGCGTCCGACCATCGCGGCATCGAGACGCCGACGGTGACCTTCGGCCCCGGGGGCGACGTCGCGGAGCCGATAGGCGACCACCGGCTCCGTCTTGCCCTTGAGCTCGAGCGCCTCCGACGGGCCGACGTCGACGGCGTCGCGCACGAGCGCATGGGTCGCGCCGCCAATGACGATCTCGCCGGGTAAGGCCGCCGTCTGAAGGCGGGCCGCGACGTTCACGGCGTCGCCCACGACGATCGACTCGCCCGGGCCGCCGGTGCCGACGACCACGCCGCCGGTGTTGATGCCCGATCGCGCTTCGAGGGTGACCCCGCGCTCCGCAAGCAGGCCCACATTCAGCCGCTCGAGCGCCTTGCGCATCTCGACCGCGGCCCGGACCGCGCGGAGGGCATCCTCGTCATGGATCAGCGGCACCCCGAAGACGGCCATCACGGCGTCGCCGATGTATTTCTCGACCGTGCCGCCGTGACGCTCGATCACCTCGCGCATGCTCGCGAAGTAGCGGCCCATCACGTCACGCAGCGATTCTGGGTCCAGCTGCTCGCCCAGCGTGGTCGACCCGGTGACGTCGGTGAACAGGATCGTCACGATCTTGCGGGTCTCGCGCGCGACGGACGATGCGCCGAGCGCGGCTCCGCAATTCCCGCAGTGCCGGAAGCGCTCAGGGTTGTCTTCGCCGCATGACGGACAGCGGACCACCCACGGAGTGTAGGGGCACGCTCAGCCGTCACGAGGACGATCCATGGGTCGGCGTAACGCCGCTACCATTGGATGCCCGATGACCCTGGCGCCCAACGACTTCACCCACCTTCACGTCCACTCCGAGTTCAGCCTGCTCGATGGGCTGGGACGGATCACGGACCTCGTGGACACGGCGGCCGCGCAGGGCTTCGACAGCCTCGCGCTGACCGACCACGGTGCGCTCTACGGAGCGGTCGCCTTCCACCAGGCGGCGAAGGCAAAGGGGATCAAGCCGATCATCGGGGTCGAAACCTATGTGGCCCGCCGGTCGATGACCGAGAAGGAGGGCAAGGCCGACGCGCAGCCATTCCACCTGATCCTCCTGGCCAAGGACCTGGTCGGCTACCGCAACCTGTGCCGCCTCGTGACCGATGCCCACGTCGACGGCTATTACTACAAGCCCCGCATCGACCGCGAGCACCTCGCGAAGCACAGCGAGGGCCTCGTCGGGCTGAGTTCCTGCCTCAGCGGAGAGATCCCGCGGAGCCTCGAGATCGAGGACTGGGACACGGCCCGCAAGCTCGCGTCCGAGTACCAGGACATCCTCGGCAGGGACAACTTCTTCCTCGAGCTCCAGGACCACGGCCTGCCGGAGCAGCGGGTCCTGAACGAGAAGCTCCTCCGGCTCGGCCCCGAGACGGGCGTCCCGCTCGTCGTGACGAACGACCTCCACTACGTACACGAGCCGCAGGCCGACGCCCACGACGTCCTCCTCTGCGTCGGGACGGGGAACAACCTCGACACGCCGGGGCGGATGCGGTTCGACACGCGCGACTTCTGGTTGAAGTCGGCCTCCCAGATGGCGGCCCTCTTCCCCGACCAGCGCGAGGCGATCCTGAACACCCGTCGGATCGCCGAGATGACCGCGGTCGACCTGCCCCTCGGCCAGCTCCGGATCCCGCACTTCCCGGTGCCCGACGGCGAGACCGTCGAGACGTGGCTCCGCAAGGAGTGCGAGCGGGGCCTCGCCGCCCGCTACGGGACGGTCACCCCGGAGCTCCAGCAGCGGCTCGACTACGAGCTGGGCGTGATCATCTCGATGGGCTACGCCGGCTATTTCCTGATCGTGGCCGACTTCGTCCGCTTCGCCCGCGAGCAGCGGATCCAGACCACCTGCCGGGGGAGCGCGCCGGGCTCGATCGTGACCTACACGCTCTACATCACGCCGGTCGACCCGATTGCCTACGAGCTGCCGTTCGAGCGCTTCCTGAACCCCGACCGGGTCACGATGCCGGACATCGACGTCGACTTCGAGGACGAGCGGCGGGACGAGGTCATCAACTACGTCTCGCGCAAGTACGGCAGCGACCACGTGGCCCAGATCATCACCTTCGGGACGATGCTCGCTCGAGCCGCGATCCGCGACGTCGGACGGGTCCTCGGCCACAGCTACGGCGAGGTCGACCGGATCGCGAAGGCGGTGCCGAACCTCCTGGGGATCAAGCTCGAGGACGCCCTCGAGATGGCGCCCGAGCTCAAGGGCATGGTCGACGGCGATCCCGCGGTGAAGCGGATCATCGACTTCGCCCGGCAGCTCGAGGGTGTCGCCCGCAACGCCTCCACACATGCGGCCGGCGTCGTCATCAGCCGCGAGCCCCTGACGGAGCTGATGCCGCTCCAGAAGGCGACGAACTCCGACGCCCTGATGACCCAATACGAGATGCACGGGATCGAGGCGCTGGGCCTCCTGAAGTTCGACTTCCTCGGCCTGTCGAACCTCACGATCCTGCGCCAGGCGGTGGACCTCGTCCGGCAGGAGCGGGGGATCGAGATCGACCTCGACGCGATCCCCCTCGACGACCGACGGACGTTCGACCTGTTGGGCTCGGGCGAGACGACGGGCATCTTCCAGCTGGAGTCGGCGGGGATGCGGCGCTACATCCGCGATCTCCAGCCGAGCTCCGTCTACGACCTGGCGGCGATGGTCGCCCTGTACCGGCCGGGCCCGATGGACAACATCCCGGCCTACATCCGGCGGAAGCATGGCCAGGAGAAGGTCACCTACCTCCACCCGCTCCTCGAGCCCTACCTGGAGAAGACCTACGGGATCTTCGTCTACCAGGAGGACATCATGTCCGCGGCGATCGCCCTGGGCGGCTTCACCGGGCCCGAGGCGGACACGCTGGGCTACGCGATCCGCAAGAAAAAGTCCTCGGTCCTCCGGGCCCAGAAGGAGAAGTTCGTCAGCCAGGCCGCCGAGCGCGGCGTCGATGCCCGGGTCATCGACCAGGTCTTCGCGGCGTTCCAGCCGTTCGAGCGGTACGGCTTCAACAAGGCCCACGCCACGTGCTACGGCCTGATCGCCTACCAGACCGCGTATCTCAAGGCGAACTACACGGTCGAGTACATGACCGCGGTCCTGACCGCCTTCCGGTCGAACGAGGAGAAGGTCGCGGCCGCCGTCGCCGAGTGCCGGCGGATGGGCATCGAGGTCCTGACGCCCGACGTCCACCGCTCCGACGTCGAGTTCACCGTGGAGGGCCCCGCGATCCGGTTCGGGCTTCTCGCCGTGAAGAACGTCGGCCAGAGCGCGATCGAGTCGATCGTGGCCGCGCGCAAGGAGGGCGGCCCGTTCCGGTCCCTGACCGATCTCTGCTCGCGGATCGACCTTCGGCTCGTCAATCGCAAGGTCCTCGAGGCGCTCGCCAAGGTCGGCGCCCTGAACGCGCTCGGCCACCCGGCGCAGGTGCTGCTCGGCCTCGACGACGCGATCGCCGCGGGCCAGGCGGCCCAGCGCGACCGGATCACGGGCCAGACGTCCCTGTTCGACCTCGGAGCCGACGATGCGACGGCGATGGAGCGGCCGCTGCCCCAGACGACCGAGGTCCCCGTCCCGGAGCGCCTCCGCTGGGAGAAGGAGCTGCTCGGGCTGTACCTCTCGGCCCACCCGATGGGCGAGGTGGCCGAGCAGGTCGGGGCGTTCGTGACGGCCTACAGCAGCGACCTGAAGGACGAGTCGCTCGACGGGCAGCGCGTGGTCGTCGGCGGGATCGTGACCGGCTTCCGGACGATCATCACGAAGACGCGCTCGACCATGGGCGTGGCGACGATCGAGGACCTCCAGGGAACGATCGAGGTCGTCGTCTTCCCGCGGTTGTACGAGACGACCGCAGGGACGTGGGCCGAGGGCACGATCCTGCTCGTGGCGGGCCGGATCGATCATCGGGGCGAGGAGGTGTCGCTCCTCGCCGACCTCGTGACCGACTGGGACGGGGCGATCTCCCGCGGACCCGACGCCTTCGCCCGCGAGGTCGCGGCCGGAGACCGTGGCCGGGGGCCGCGACGCGGCGGCGGACCCAATGGCGGTCCGGGAGGCGGCCGGCCTGCCGTGCCGGTCGGGCCGGGTCCGATGGTCGACGAGCGCGCGCTCGTCGGGGCGGCGGTTGCCGGGGGATCGAACGCCGCCGGGATGCCGATGGCGCCCAACCGTGGGCCGGCCGATCCGGCGACCGCCGTGAACGGGCACGGCCCGCGGCCCGACGAGATCCGCGCCGGCGTGCCCCGCGTGTCACCGCTCCGTGCCGAGGCGCAGGGCCGTGGCGCGAGCCCCCTGCCCACGATCAGCCCGGCGGAGCCGATCCCGACCTACCGCGAGCCGCCCGGGCTCTCCGACACGGCCGCCGGCGGCGGCTTTGCCGAGCGCGACGACGAGCCCGCGCTTCCCGACGAGGCCCGCGCCCGTGCGGCGAGCGAGTCGGCCGCCCCGACGCCGCAGGTCGAGAGCCAGCCCGACCAGATCCTCCACGTCCGGTTCGGCGGCGCCGCCCCGGACCGGCTCGTCGTCGCGATGGAGACATTCCGATCGCTCCTCCGGGAGAGGCCCGGCGCGACCCGCGTCGTCCTCCACGTCCCGGCCCCGACGGGCTCGGCCACCCTGCCGATGGAGCTCAGCCGTCGCGTCGCCTACGACGCCGAGCTGGTTTCGGAGGTTCGCCGCCGGCTGGGCGACGGACTGGTCGACCTCAGCCTCGGCGGTTGAGCGTGAGCGAGCTCGTCGGGGCGGTCCTGACCCGGCCCCAGGTCGAACCGGCCGAGGCGCGAGCGATCCTGGCGCGGGATTGGGCCATCGAGGGCGACCTGCGGCCACTGCCGAGCGAGCGGGACCAGAACTTCGCGGTGGCGATCGACGGCCAGGACCGGTTCGTCCTGAAGCTCTCGAACGCATCGGAAGACGCCGCGTTCCTCGATCTCCAGCAGAAGGCGATGGCGCGGCTCGTCGCTGGGGGCGTCCCGTGCCAGGTGCCGGTCGTGGCCCTCGATGGGCGGGAGGTCCTCGACGTCGGCTCGGACGGCCGCCCGATCCTGGCCCGCGTCCTGACGTGGCTGCCAGGACGGCCGCTGGCGACGATCCCGCCTGCTCACCGCCCCGAGCCGCTCCTGCGCGACCTGGGCCGGGTGATGGGCCGCGCGGCCACGGCGCTCGGTTCTTTCGAGCACCCCGCCGCCCATCGACCGTTCCAGTGGGAAGCCGGGCAGGGGCTCGAGGTGATCGCCGCCCATGCGTCCGCGGTGGCCGACGTGGAGCGCCGCGAGCTCCTGCGCCGCTGGATCGACCGCCTCCGCCGCCTTGCTGACGCGCTGCCCGGTTTGCGTCACGGCGTGATCCACAACGACGCCAACGACCACAACGTCCTCGTCGATGACGCCGGAAGCGCGATCGCCGGGCTTCTCGATCTCGGCGACGCGGTGTATTCGGTCGTCGCGAACGAGCTGGCCGTGGCTGCGGCCTACGCCGCCCTCGGCGCGCCCGATCCGCTCGCGGTCGTCGCGACGATCCGGGCCGGCTTCGAGGAGACGTGCCCGCTTCGCGACGACGAACGCGCGGTCGTCGTCGAGCTCGTCGCCCTGCGCCTCGCCACGAGCGTCGCGCTCTCCGCGCACCAGTCCCGGCTCGATCCGGCCGACGCGTATCTGACCGTGTCCGAGGCGCCGGCCTGGGCGTTGCTCACGACCCTGATCGATATCGAGCCAGCGACCGCGGGAACGCGGATCCGCGCGAGCCGGCCATGACGGTGACGGACCCGGCGAAGGCTCCGACCGAGGCGACGATGACCGCGGACGAGATCCTGGCGGCGCGTCGCGGCCTCCTCGGGCCGTCGCTCTCGCTCAGCTATCGGAGGCCGCTCCACATCGTCCGTGGCGAGGGCGCCCATCTCTTCGACGCCGACGGGCGGGCCTATCTCGACTGCGTCAACAACGTCGCCCATGTCGGGCACGCCCATCCGCGCGTCGTTGCCGCCGGCACCGCCCAGATGCGCCTCCTGAACACGAATACCCGGTACCTCCACGAGAACGTCGTGCGGTACGCGGAGCGGCTGACCGCACTGCTGCCCGACCACCTCGAGGTCTGCTACTTCGTCAACTCGGGGTCCGAGGCGAACGAGCTCGCGCTGCGCCTGGCCCGAGCGGCCACCGGGCGACCGGACGTCGCCGCCGTCGACGTCGCGTATCACGGCAACACCCAGCGCCTCGTCGAGGTCAGCGCCTACAAGTTCAACGGACCCGGCGGCGCCGGCCAGCCCGACGACGTCCAGGTCGTGCCCCTCCCGGATCCGTACCGCGGCACCCACCGCGGGTCCGGTGCCCAAACGGCGGCGGCGTACGTCGCGGACGCACGGGGCGTGCTCGAGTCGGCGGTCCGAGCGGGTCGTCAGGCAGGCGCGCTCATTGCGGAGGCGATCCCGTCCACGGCCGGCCAGATCGTGCCCCCGGCCGGATGGCTGGCCGGTCTCTTCGACGCGGCGCGTGGGGTCGGCGCCGTGCCGATCGCCGACGAGGTCCAGGTCGGCTTCGGCCGGGTCGGTTCGGATGTCTGGGCGTTCGGCGCCGCGGGCGCACGGCCGGAAATCGTCACGATGGGCAAGCCGATCGGCAACGGCCATCCGCTCGGCGCGGTCGTGACGACTCGACCGATCGCCGACGCCTTCGCAAACGGGATGGAGTACTTCAACACGTTCGGCGGCAATCCCGTGTCGGCGGCGATCGGGCTGGCCGTGCTCGACGTGATCGAGGAGGAGGGTCTCCAGGAGCACGCCCGGGTCGTCGGGGAGCGGCTGCTCGCAGGCCTGCGCGAGCTCCAGGCCCGTCACGAGGCGATCGGCGACGTCCGCGGGCTCGGCCTCTTCCTCGGGATCGAGCTCGTCCGCGACCGCGAGACCCGGCAGCCGCACCCGGAGCTGGCACGCGACCTCGCCGACCACGCCGCCGAGCGGGGCGTGCTGCTGAGCACGGACGGTCCCGACCACAACGTGATGAAGATCAAGCCGCCGCTGGTCTTCTCCGATGCCGACGCGGATCGCCTGATCGAGACGGTCGACGCGGTGCTCGGGGATATCGCCGGCTGAGGATCAGGCGCCGCTCGCGCGGCGCACCGCCTGGACCGCCGACAGCTGGTCGTGGAACTCGTCGCGGAGGGCGTTGACCTCGTGCGGATCGAGGTCGAGCTCGCGCGCGATCTCGTTCACGACCGACGCCTCCTCGGCGACGATCGTCCCGTCGACGGCGGCGATCGCGAAGCAGCAGCGGACGAGCGAACGGCGCTGCTCGAGCGTCGCGATTGAGCGGAACTCGCGGGTCACGACGAAGTCCTCGGTGCCGCCCTGCGAGCGGGCCTGGAGCTTCGCCATCTCGACAACGAGGACGGCCTGCGCCTCGTCGAGTCCGCCGGACTCGACCGCGAAGTGCTCCATGAGCCGGGTCTCGTCGTCGCTGATGTCCAGGTCGGCGTTGGCCGCCCGGCTCATCACGTAGGCGAAGCCCGCGAGATAGCGCGCCTCCTCGGCTGGCAGCGCCTCGAGCCGCGCGACGATCCGGCGGACCGTGGCCGTCTCGGCGGCCGACGCGGCAACGGGGGCCGCCTCGTCGCCGTGGGGTAGGCGCGGATCGGTGGCGGGGCGGCGATCGAGACCAAGAAAACGACGGAACATCGAGGAACTCCTACCAGCGGTCGTATGCGGGATGGCCGGGCTTGACGGCGACGAACGTGCCGCGACCGGTGGCGGTCACGGTCTCACCGGACGAGATCTCGGCCTCGACGGTCGCCCGGTCGTCTTCCGCGTCGACGACGCGGGCGCGGAGGCGGATCGGGCCGTTCGACGGGGTCGGCCGCCGCATCCGGATCGCGTACTCGAGGGTGACCGTCGTCGGCGGGTGGTCGACGCCGCGGGCGCGCATGAGGTGCCACGCCGCCGTCCAGTTGGCATGGCAGTCGAGAAGGGTCCCGAGGATGCCGCCATTGACGACGCCGGCGAACGCCTCGTGATCGGGGAGCGGGGTCCACTCGGCGACGAGAACCGCGTCGTCGGCCGGGTCGGGCCGGCTGCCGATCCGCAATCCGATCGGATTGAGCGGGCCGCAGCCGAAGCATCGGCCCTCGGGCGCGTACCGCTCCTGGAGGCTCGGTTCGTGGGTCGCCGGCTCGGTCATCGGAGCGAGTATCGCAGCCGGAGCCGGATCGGCCCGAGGTGGTCAGGGCGTGGGCGCATCCGGGAGCTGGACGGCTCGACCGCGGGTCGACGGCTCCGAGGCAGCCGCCGGGTCGACCGGCAGGCGGACGACGAACGTCACGCCCGACGGATCGCTCGTCACCGCGACGGCGCCGCCCGAGGCCTCGACGATGGCCTTCACGATCGCCAGGCCGAGCCCGGCGTGGCGTCCCGGCTCGATCGATCGATCGGACCGGTAGAAGCGATCGAAGAGACGCGGCAGGTGCTCGGCCGGGATCGGCGCGCCGGTGTTGTGGACGCCGACGACGACCGAGCCGCCTTCGCGGCGCCCGGACAGGCGAACCAGGCCGCCGGCCGGGGCGTGTTGGACGGCGTTGTCCACGAGGTTCAGGAGGGCCTGCGTCAGTCGGTCGCGATCGGCTACGACGGGGAGCCGCCCGCCGAGATCGACGACCACGCGCCGATCCGGACCGATCACCCGCGCAGCCTCGGCAAGATCGGCCAGGATCTCGCCGACGTCGAGGGGCTCCGGGTCGAGGCGTCCGCCGCCGGCCTCGAGCTGGGTGAGGAGGAGGAGGTCCGCGGCCAGCCGGGACAGACGGTCGATCTCGCGTCGCATCGAGCCGAGGATGCGCGCCGCGGCATCGGGCGCCTCGTGCGCGCCAGCGACGAGGACGTCGACGTACCCACCCAGGACCGTGAGCGGGGAGCGCAGCTCGTGGGACGCGTCGGCGGCGAACTGGCGCTGCGCCGTGAACGAGGCCTCGAGGCGGCCGACCATCCGGTCGACGGCCCGCCCCAGTCGCCCGATCTCGTCTCCGCCGGACGGGAGTCCGGTCCTCGCCGTCAGGTCCCCGTTGGCGACGCGATCGGCAACGGCCGCGACCCGGGCGAGCGGCCGGAGGCCGATCGACGTCACGAGGAAGATCACCGCGATCGCCACCGCCAGGGCGGCGATCGCGACCGCGAGCAACGTGGACCGAAGACCGGCCAGCGTTGCATCGACGTCGCTCAGGGAGATCGAGAGCTGGGCGATCGCGTTCGGCGGTCCATCCTGCGCGCTCGCGTCGCCAAGGCCGCGGCCGTTCCCGTTGCCGTTGCCGTTGCCATTCCCGTTGCCCTGACCGTGGCCCTTGCCTGGGC
>Ga0207684_10003567_pt1 | contig 15143 bp, 13 predicted proteins | sample KBSK5501metaG_FD_184342 | JGI IMG/M metagenome (GOLD analysis project Ga0207684, IMG submission 184342) | Corn, switchgrass and miscanthus rhizosphere microbial communities from Kellogg Biological Station, Michigan, USA - KBS K5-50-1 metaG... | ecosystem: Host-associated > Plants > Roots >...
CAGGGGCTGTTGCCCTATCATACCCCCGACGAGATCGCTACCTTTCGCCGCGTGCTCGCCACACTGCGCAACACGCTCCCAGAAGGAGACGATCTGTGGGAACACCTCTCAACCTCCTGGGATACCCGCCTTGACAAACTCCGGTCCTTGACCGAAACGACTGAGGAGAAAGGAGAGCACAGTAATCATGGAGAACACACATCTGATTGGCCGCTCACTTGAGAAAGAACTGTTCATCAAAGCTCCTCCTGAACGCGTCTTCCAGGCCTTGACCGAGCCAGCAGAGCTGGAACGCTGGTTTGTGCAGAAAGCCGAGGTCGACTTGCGCCCTGGGGGGGCGATCAGGTTCGAGTGGGCACCGGACGCGGTCGAAATTGGCAAGATCCTCCTGTTCGACCCGCCCCATCGCCTCAGCTATACCTGGGAAGCGCTTTCGCCTCGCCCCACCACGATCACCTTTGCATTGACCGCGGAAAACGAGGGCACACGTCTCCATCTCATCCACACGGGCATCGGCGAAGGGGAGGACTGGGATACCTACTACACCTCCATCAACAGCGGCTGGAACATTCATCTCAACAATCTGACCGCCTGGCTCGAAACCGGAACCGGCGAACCGCCTGGGCCCACTGGGTCCATGAAGAATGATCGCGGATAGAGAAGCATTGAAAGTCAAAGAACCTAGGGAGCTTCGGAGAGAGTCGCTAACCTGGCTGCTGTATCGGTTCCAGAAACAGGAATGTAGATCATCATCCGTAAATCTGGGTGATCTGCAAGCTGGAAGGTCTTTGCCTGCAGAACCAGGAGTCCAACTCTTGGATGGATCAGTTGCTTGTGCTCCGTCTGGAACTCGGACATCTGAACAGCCACCGAGGGCCGATGAATCGGCGGTGTGCGCGATAAATCGGCACCTACGAAAGGCTGGACTCACCTGCTTGAGATCATTGACTAATCCGGTCAACCAGGCTTCTCCGATATAGCGCTGGGTACTGGCGCGAAAAAGAGCAAGGAAACGTTGGCTTTTTTGCGCATAGAAAAGGTTACATAATCTCAACTACATTGATAACTTCATACTCGTATCATTACCAATTCACTACCGAAATATAACCCATTTTCTTCTACACTGAGCCTGGTGAGTAGGTAGCAGAATTACGAACCCGATGGGCAATTTTTCGGTTGAAGCGACGATTTGAGCCAATTGAAGCGGCTCATGCTCTTCTTGGATGTTGAAAGGGATACTTCAATAAAACTGTTGGTTGTTGATAATGATCGCGATTTAGTTGAAATGCTAACAGGGTGGTTAAAAACACTCGGGTATGAAGTATATCGTGCCTATACTGGAAAACAGGCGATGTGTGAATGGGAGGAGCGCCAACCGGATCTGATAATTCTTGACACCTTGTTGAAAGACGTGGATGCTCTGGCTATGTGCCGTGAGATGCGAAGCAAACATGACGCGCTGGTGATAGTTGTGACCGATGGAAAAGATGTAAACGATGAGGTCCGTTGCCTGGAGTCCGGAGCTGATGACTACTTACGCAAGCCTTTCTTTCCTGCTCAGCTTTTAGCGCGAATTCGTGCTGTGAGCCGAAGAGGCCGTTCCACTCTTGCACAGCGACCTTCTTCTCTCATCACCATCGGCCCTATTACCGTTGACTCGCTCCATAATGAAGTAACGATCTCTGGTAAAACTGTCCGCCTGACACCTATTGAGAGTAAAATGCTGCATTTGCTTGCCGTCAATACGAATGCCGTCTGCACGTCAGAGCAAATCGTTGCACACGTCTGGGGCTTTAACGACGAAGGAGAAAGAAGTTTGATCAAAGCCCATATCCGCCACCTCCGTCAGAAAGTGGAACTGGATCCAGGAAAACCCCGCTTTCTCCTTACCGTTCCAGGAGTGGGCTACACGTTGGAATACCGGCAAGAGGATAAGCGGGCGTCCCAAGAGATGGCTAGATAGGAGACAAACTATGGATGCAATCATCGGAAGGTAAAAAGTACGTGTAGAGGAGACTGGGCTCGTCCTTCGACACCCGACGGGCTTGAGCTTTGAATTAGAGCCAAACGAGGTGTTAGGGCTTTGGAAATTCATCAACTTTTTCCGCGAGCCATTTACTGACAAGCAGATTGAAACAGATCATCTACACAAGGCTACTGACGCAGGTGACACGGAAGAGCTCATTAATTTCAACAAACGGTGGAGAGACAAGCAATCTTGATGGGCTGTCATTATGGAGTACTGTAATATGGGACCACCATAGTTTATATCTGGCATGGTGCAATCGTCAAAAAACGTAGGTGTGCAAGTAGTCGAGGGAGAATTTAAAATGGACGCCGATACCGACGATATTCACCCAGATATTTTAACAACAGCCTCTGATGAGATCGAAGCCGGGAGTGACCTGAAACATACAGTAATAAAAAGAATATTCCACTTATTGCAGCTTTTGCTAGTCAATGAATATACTCGACAGGAAATCTTTGAACGCCTGACTCCTTACTATCAAGTTGACAATATCGCAACAGATAGAGATTCTTCCTCCCGGCGTGCAGACAGGATGTTCGAACGCGATATAAAATTGCTTGAAGAACAAGGTTTCGAGATACAGAAGATTAAAGCGCGAGGAAAGCCAACACGTTATAACCTGGTGAAAGGCTCGGGACCTGCTGTATCATTCCTCTTTAGCGACGCGGAAGTCGACAATCTAGCCCTGCTTTACAACTTATTTACCGATCCCGCAAAGAGTCGCAAACATCCACATACTGGGGCGCTTGTTCTGCCTACAATACAGCCATTGCATAATCCCTTCGCAGAAGATGTATTCAACTTGATCTGGAAGCTTGCTGCGACACTTCCTCACGATCAGATAGCACACTTTGAGCAGCGCATAAAAAAGCCCTCTGTCCATCTTAATTTAGCTACAGCTGCAGACTACCTGCCCTATCGCAAAACGATTGATACCATTGAGAAAGTTATTCTGCAACGGCAGCAGATTAGCTTCGAGTATACGGCTGTGCGCAGCAAACAAGGCTCTGTTGCCCATTATCATGTAGATCCCTATTACATTGTCCACATGGAGGGGCATTTTTACCTGATCGGCTATAGCAATGAAATCAACAAATTTATTGAGTATCGTATCGATCGTATTAAATTCGACAGCATCGAGACACTCCCTCAGATGATTGATACGATACGGCAACGACCGGCCGTAGAATTTAGCTACTGGATTGATGGTGATATTGCTAAACGCGGCTTGAGCGAGCGCTGGTTAACACAAACGACCGAACGAGAGGAGGTATATGTCGATAGCGAAGGTCATGAGAAGCGCAGGGTACTTGTACGAGCCAAAGCGCACAATGAATGGCGCGTGATTCAACAGCTGCTCAAATACGGCGACCAGGCTGAACTGATCGAACCCGCCAACCTACTAGAGCAAATGCGCCAGATAGTCGCTCGCATGATGAGTTTTTATGAAAAATAGAACTTTATCAAAAATTCGTCATTGGATTCACTTGATGCGACATAATATGTCGCTATTATCTGTTAGACTATAACCATAGCAGAGAAAGCACAAGGTGTTCGTAGCCATGCCAGGGGGATGCTTTTGTCTGCTAACCTATCTTGCCGATAACAGGAGGATTCAGGATGCCCTCAGATATTAGTTTTCTTGAGTTTGCAATCGATTCCGACCAGAGCAGCGGAGCTTCCAAAGTCTTTAATGACTTTCTGCTGTATTTAGCCAACAAACAAATGCGACGTTACAAGCAGATCATTCATACCCGTGGAGAGAAGCAGGGGCAAAGCTACTATAACCATGTGATGGACCTGGTAACGATAGCTGAAAAGCTGCGCTCACATATAGGAGTAGATGAGCGTGAAATGCGCTGCGTATTGTTAGCTCTTACGGTCCATGATCTGAACAAAATACCACCATATGGAAAAAGATCAGACGGCAGAGAAGAAAAATATGCTGATGCTGCAACACCAGACAATATCCGGGCTGAGTTGGAGAAGTTGAATGTAAATGACTTCTTTCCAGAATGGCGAGAATATCTCCAGGATATCGTCTTGCTCGCCCATTTTCACCAGGAGTCAGCTACCGGAACAACTCTTACTTTCGACCAACGCATTTTTGAACAGTGCAGATTACGGCCAGGACGTTTAAAAGGGCCGTTGAAAGACCTGATGAAAGCTGCTGACACCTCTGACAATTCACATTCCGGAGATCATCGCGACCCACACGAGACTCATTTACGCGATAAGTTGCTGCAACATGTAAACGCCGCTATGCCAGAACGCCAATACCGCTTCTTCGGCCACAGGTTGGCTGAACTGCGCGGGTTGTTCACGAATGTTATGCACAACGAACTGGTGGAATACTTCCTGGAAAAGTATGGAGAAGGCGCATGCATCGATCTGCAATACTACACAGAAGGTGTGAACTACCTGCTGGACAAGCAGATTGCACTTGAGTGGACATCAGATACTTTGCGAGAGGTGGCGGCAAGGGTCGAAAGCAGACTCGCTGCAATCCAGCTTGAAGACCTTGCTCAATTCATCAAAGCTCGGCCCTCAGGTATAGTGGTAGATGAAGCTGCTATCAGTAGCGGCGCTACCGTTGCGCAGATTTTTAACGTTATTCTGAATGCAGTGCGCAGGAAACAGTATAAGCCGGAGTGGCGTGAGGAGCGTAACACATTTGCACGAAATGACCTGCAAGAAGCCCTTATTGATAGCAAACATAGCCCGGAACTCAGAGAGCAGGTGGCAAAGCTGCTCCAACAAGTTGACTTGATACCTGTAGACGAAGGTGCGCTCAAACGTGGGGAATTTGCATCAGCCTACCGCAAGTTTCTAGAAGACCATCGCGCTGAGGAACTCAAGACGCTGAAGGTCGATGCGTGGACATGTACGTACCGTCTTTTCAACCTAGCAGAAAGCAGCTACCAGCTCTACAAACTCATCGATCCTTACCGGCGTGGCTATTTTATTGCACGTGACATACCAGATATAAATCTGGATGAGATGGAGGAAGTAGCGCTGACTGACATCGCGCAGTTAGAAGAGCAGGCTGCACAGGCACCAACAACAGGAAAAGCGAACAAACCTAAAGTTAGTCATACTCAATCAATGCTTGATGGATATGAAGAAGTAGTAGGCGAGCCACTCGAAAGTGGGTATTTAGTCGATTATCTGAAGATCACCCTGGAAGTCTGGGATTCTGAGAGTGGCTCACCTGGCCAATCGACGCTATCAAGGCCAATAATGGACACAGATTTCGGCGAAAGCCTGCGCCAATACGCTTCTAAGCGACAATATGAACAATGCTGCTATTGTGGCACTGCACTCAAAGCCAGTGAATGGATGGCAGTACAGGTTCCAGGGAGTATTGGAGTGCAGAGCTTCTCTAATCGCCTGGAAGGAGGGAGTTTACGCGATCCCAAACGCAATGTATGTGATGTGTGTCGTGCTCAATTTATCCTGGAAAAGCTTGCATGGCGAAGTCATCGAGACAAGCAAGGAGCAGAACAGGTAACGTTTTACCTGCACCTGTTTCCCTACGCTTTTTTCACTCAACCACTGTTGCGAGCATGGTGGGTGAGCATTAACCACTTGCGAGACAGCGACCACAGCGCCTTCTTGCTCAGTACAAGGGACTATTTCCGCGATTTTGATGAGCTACAAGAAGACATACAAATTGCGGGTCATCGAACCACCACGAACGGCATGGGATTGCCAACATTGTCCGAGGCGATGAGCAATACCCCTGTACTACCCATCATTGCCCCTGGCGACAACTATGGTTCACAGTTCATGCTAGCCCTGGAAATGACGGTCATTTTGGTGCGCTGGTTCGAGTGCCGGGCTATTCTATCGCGTTCACCCATTCCCCTGATCAACCTGTCTAAAGAAAAAATAGGTGATAAGCCGGTAGCGCTTATGGTAGAGGGCATGCCACGAAATATGAGCTGGCTGGTACCCGAAACGAGTATGCATCGCGAACAGGTTGAGCTGCTTTGTTACAGGCTTAGCCAGCTTCACCAGTTGTCAAAGACCCTCTATTATATGGGAAGTAAGTCTGATGATGTGCCACATGGCTTTGCGGTTGCTGCCGCTGACGATGAACTGGCCTTGTATTATGAGGTAGATCGTTTGATCGAAAAAAAAGTTGATGCTGAGAAAGGAAGGTTGAAAATCTCACCTGAACAACATGCTATTTCACTGAGCCGCCAGGTGGCTCCTATTCTACAACAATTGGTAGAGGGCCGATAAACCGGCGCTGGGCGCGATAATGGAGATTAACAAAATAATCCGGATAACGAGAAATCCACCGAAGGCCGATACATCGGCGCTGGGCGCGATAAATCGGCCCCTACGAGTGTCCGGATTCATTTGTCAAAGTGCATCATCAGCCCCTACGAATGACCGAATTATTCTGTTAAAAACCATAATAAAGGAGAACATGCATGCAAGAACTGAAGGAGTTAGCTGAATACGCAGCTACCAATGGTATTCGAGGCACTTCGCTCAAGCGCAACTCACTGCTGAAACCGCTCGATATCATCTTACAGGAGTTGGACAGTTGCCTCGACCCTGATGATCCAAACGAACTAGAACTGGTACGTACCGGTACAAAAGGGTTGATCTTTGAACACCTTGAGCGTATAGCCAGTGCTGACTACAAGCCCGGTCGCACCAAAGAGAGTAAAGTCAACCACTACGTAGACCTGTTTTTTGATGATGTCCTGGGTAAGGCCAATCATGGCAAGGTAAACAGATTGTTAAGTCGCGAGCGACTAATCAGAAGCGCCTACCTTGTCTATTACCGGCAAGCCTTAGCAGAATATTTTGTTGCTAAAGGAAAGGCCAGAGATCTTGTTGAAGCAAGCGACAAAATAGAGGAGAGCACGAACGAAGAAGATACAGACCTGATAGCCGAGGGGGTGTAGTTGGAGAGAAGACCAGGGTAGGGGGCAAGCCCTACCCCTACATTTCATTTCATATCAATATAAACGAAGGAGAATGAAACATGACAATCATTAGCAACCTCAGCCTGTTGAACCAGTATAGTGATTACCTGTTGCCGAGGTACAGCAATTTTCCGCGCGGCCGTTATGTTAGCTTGCTGATTATCCGCAAGACCGAGTCTGAGGCCATTTTCCGTACCGAGGGTAGTGGTGAGGGCCTTGTCAAAGAAACTGTAATGGCCGGGGTAACTCATACGAAAACGATGCGCCGGGTGGTAATTAGTAAACGCAAACAGACCGCGGTGGAACGCAGGACCGGGCGCGAGATACTACGTGAGTATGACTTGCTAAAGAAGGATGCCAAAGGGCAGGTGTGTGCACTCAATACGAACGCGCCATGCGGTAAGTGTACCGATTGTATGCTCTATGGCTATGCTGTCGGTGGAGGTGGAGCGCAGAAGAGTCGTGTGATGACCGACGATGCCTACTCGCTTGGCCCTGTCGCGCAGGTGACAGGTCGTCGTACATTTAACGCTACGTTTGACAATGGTACCATGCGCAATCCAATTACAGGCGAGGCTTCTACCTCGATCAACGAGGACGAGTATGTGCTGCCTGAAACGCATTTTCTGGATATCGAGACGCTCAAGGATGTGACGGCTGGCGAACTGCAGTATGTGATTGGGAATGTACTGAGAAGTAGCCGCTATGGGGCCATCAGTAGTCGACTGGGAAGGGTACAAAATACACTGGCTGCGATAATCTTCAGCGATACAGAGCTTTTCTCGAACCTGGAGTTAACACAGGCAGTTTATGATATTTTGTTGGGCGACAAGGACGAACTTGATTTCCCTTTGCTAGACAAAGATGTGCAGAAGGCAGTTGAGGATGCCAGCAACACGCTGCTGAACAGGTTGGTTAGTCGCACCCCAGTAGTAGTGCGCGGAGAGTCATTGCAGGGCATACTCGGTGAGACAATCGCACTTTATCGTGACACGGAGAGCGTCAAAGCCTTCCTACAAGAAATTGAGCAAGGCTATCCTACAAAATAGCCGACTGGTCCGGTAAGGAGGGCTAAGAGAATGGCAGTAGAAATCTACCGTGCCAGTCTTACTCTCAAGGAACATACCTACTTCGCCAGCCGCGAGATAGGTATCTTCTACGAGAGCGAGCCATTGATCGGTAACTATGCCCTGGCGTATGCGCTGGGATTGTGTGCAGCACCTTATGATTGGAGTGGACCACCGCGTTACAAGCAAGATTTAGGCCCACTCAATAATAAGGGACTATATGTAACACCTGCCACATTTGAGCCTGACAGATTGCGCTATGCCATCAGCCAGTTTAATGCGCAGACCGATAGTTATTACTTTCGTTTCGATCAAAATGCCATTGCGAGTAACCCGGAGAAAAAAACCAGGGCGGCTAATTTTCCCCAAAGCGGCAAAATCCGCATGCTGGGTTTAGATAGCCAGGCTTACTTCTTCTTGGTGAACCAGCAGGGGATCGAATTGAATTTACCTAGCTATATCCGGTTAGGGAAGTTCAACAGCAAGGCCCGTATCGTATGGGAGAAGCTCATCTTGAAATCGATTCAACCAGTGAGACTTGAGGATGTGGCGCTAGATTTCCTGCTCAATGCAGTCGATCTACCACCTGACACAGTGGCTAACTTGCGGGCGTTTTCAGTTTACAATATTCATCCTGCACCTTTGCTCAGTCGCTGTCATCTCTCTGGAAGTTTCTGGCACTGTGGGGATAGAGCAGGCGAGAATATTTACTTGCCTACAGATATGCGCTTTGGCGTGGATGCAATCAATTAGAGTTCGTCTTAAAAGTTCGCTTCCCTGTCATTCTGAGCGCAGCGAAGAATCTCGTGGTTCGACGCACCAAGCGCGATTCTTCGGCGCTTCGCGCCTCAGAATGACAGCGCCGAATGAGATGTGAGAGAGTCACTTAGAAATATTGCATACATAGGGAGTTGCGAGTATGTCTCCTGTCCGATTGATATTGGAAACGCAATATGAGCGCGTATGGCGGGATGAAAATCCTTCGCCCATCACCTTTAATGCGGAGCTTGGTCAATTTTCCCTTTATCACCAGTGGCGAACCTATAACGCTACAGAGCCACTGATTGTCAACACCTACAATACAGGTACAGGCAAAACAAAGGCGGCCTTGTTGCGGCTGCTTAAGCGTGCCAGGGAGATCGGCTTCAACTACCTGGATAGCAGCGAACTTAACGCGCTTTTGATTGTTCCTACTAACGAATTGCTTGCTCAGCATGTACGCGATGCTCAAAAATTCTGTGAGGAGAACAGGCTACCTTACCGGGTTGTACCTATTACCCGGGGGGATCTGGATAATTATAAGGCAGATCCAGAATTCAGCGAAGGTGACCTGCGGCGCGGGGCAGCACTTCACTACCTTCTTCAGAATCCGCGTAGAGTAGATGAGGATAGCAGCAAGAAAGCAACGCTCTTTGTGGTCAACCCGGATATTTTTTACTATGCTTTCTACTTTCTGTATGCTAAAAACGACCGCATACCATTGTTTCAGAACATCTTCACGCTATGTAACTACATCATTATAGACGAGTTACACTACTACAATCCCAAGCAATTAGCCAATTTTCTCTTCTTCATAAGTTTGTCAAAACATTATGGTTATTTGGGAAGAGCTACTAATCGACAGTTTTGCCTCTTGACCGCTACACCAAACCAGAAGGTAGAGGAATATCTTAAGAGGCTGGGGGTCGACATCGGATGGATCACGCCTGAGACAGCTAATGATGGTGAGATTGGGAAAACATATGAGACTCCTGCACTTGCTCCTGTGCACCTGGAAGTCTACAGTGCTGACGAACTGAAAGATGGATTACTGATGCTTGCTATGGAAAAGAAACGAGAGATCGCGGCTTGGTTAAATACCAATGAAGATGGGGCTATTATCTCCAGTGCATTGTGGCGCATCAACCAGATATACTACGATCTGAGGTCTACAATCTCTACAGATACTATGGGAAGACTGACTGGCGCTGAAAGTCGCAGAGGACGAGAAGATGCAAAGGCTAAACGCCTTATCCTGGCAACACCAACGGTGGATATTGGCTACAACTTTGATAGACTCGGTAAAACACGCCAGAATATCGATTTCTTGCTGCTGGATGCACGTTCCGGTGACGAGTTTATACAGCGCCTGGGTCGTGCTGGTCGTGTACTGGGCAAGCAACAACAGGATATCCCCAGCAGAGTTCAGGCAATCGTTGATCCCACCTTTTACAAGGCTCTACAGCCATACGATGGGCAAACAATGAACCGTTTGACCCTGCGTGAACTTGCTGAGGAACATCTACCAGCACGTAATTCGCTGTACTCCTATATCAAAACCGGAGCCATCGCTGAGGCATTTTTGCCTATCTATCGATTAGAGAGCATGGCATCTACTGAAGGCAAACCAGACATAGAGGTCTTATTCAACGAGGTTCAGCAACTCTTCGCTGCTGATACTAAATTGACCTACCAAAGATTGAAGAACAGTACCATGAGTTACGTGCAACGCGCTCAGGATTATGGCAGTCTTGAGGAAGTTCCTATAGAAACAACCGATTGCTTGTATGCATGTAAGCAAAGGCTAATGCATGAGCAAGAATATCGAAAAGTGCATGGAAAACTCTGGACAAGCTCTCAGGAAGCCTACAACTGGTTGCAGAAAGATTTGCGCAGCTATTTCATTGAGAAAGCTCGCTTCAGTTTTCGAGAAGACTTTCAACCACCACTTGCCCTGATAAGTGATTCAAAAGGCTTGCTCTCAAGTGAACCTGTAATGCTGTTCGATGCACTACATGTCGTTAAGAATTACGAGGTGAAGTATTTCGATTCGGTGAGAGAATGGCAAGAGAAATCAATGCAGTCACTGCCCGAGGGAACTAAAGATGCCTTTATCTTTTGTGATCTCATTGGGCTACGCGAACCAGAAGATCGATTACAAATAGGCTTAAAACTGAGCGTGGGCAGCTACAAACGAACAGTATGGGAGGAAGAGGAACGATTTGCTTACCATCCGACAGCGCTCTATGGGTTGGAGGTTGTTGCACTTAATAACGACCATGGTTTGCCAACTAATGTGCGAAAAATGTTCAGCCAAAGATACATTCCGGCTTTTGTGGTTGCCAAAGAAAGTCGCAGCGCCTCTACCATGTGGAGCTTAAAGAAACAAGCTCAATTCATCCCATATGATTTGCAGGTCATATTCAGTGATGGCAAAACTCATGATTACTACGCTGTTCTGGGCACCATGGCTTTACAGGTATGGAGTGAAATCCCTTATAAAGACATAGTCAGAGATGTCCGTGATGTTCAATCTGACAACGATGATCCGCTCATTTTTTAACATAAAGAAAGGTTTTTGTTCATGCAACAGGCAGTTCATCTAAAACCATCTTCACGCATAACAGAACGAGGCGAACTCTTCTCCATCCTACTTCGCTTGCATCCAATCGAAGCTGGCTGGGTCTCGCCTAGCTCTGGAAGCCAGGCGCATGCAGCCTTCCTAGACATAGTACACCAGAATGATCCCACGTTGGCCGAACAGTTGCACCAGCCGAACCAGCGCCGCCCGTTTACAGTTGGCCTTTTGCAAGGCTTCAACCACCTGTCTGCCGCACAATTGGAAGAGGCGATAACAAAAAACGAGAAGGTGCAGGTTCTTCCAGGACAGGTCTACTGGTTACGAGTCACTATGATGGACTCAAGGATATTCGGTACATTCATCCAACAATTGATTACAAAGCCTCGCACCTTTATCATTCTCCTGGGGGAAGTGCGTTTCGAAGTAAGCCGACTCGTCGGCTCACCTGACCCAAACAATACTGCTAATCCCTGGGCTGCTTACTCCTCTTTTGCAGAACTGAGTTCGTTTACCTCTGTGCAACGACACTATGAATTTGAATTTGCTACACCAACTGCCTTCAGCATGGGACAGCAGCGCTGGGGAAAGTTGATGAAACTGCTACCCGAGCCTGCCTATGTCTTCGAGAGTCTGGCGAAGCTATGGGAGACATTTGCTCCAGAGCATTTACGGATGGCGGCCAACGAGCTGACTGCGCGACATTTAGCGGCCTGGTGCGAAGAGAGCCTGATTGTCGCTCGCTATGTGTTAGAGACACATTATCTACCATCGAACAAATTCGCCCAGGCAGGCTTTCAAGGCAAAATCATGTACGAACTGAAGGGCATACAATCCAGTCCAGAAGCAGCGTGGCTTACGCCATTAGCGCATTTCGCGCTGTTCAGTGGCGTTGGCTACAAAACTTCAATGGGCATGGGACAGGCACGCTGTACAAATCTTGTGAGAGCACAGACTGCAGGTGACAGGGTAAAGTTGGAGGTAAGTTCGTAAACGATGGAAATCCTGACCATCGAGAGGCCGTTTTGATAGGCCTGATAAGAGAGAGTTGGAGGTAAGTTCGTGAATGATCGGGAACCGCCTGAGGTGCGCAGGGCGACCGCAAGCAGGGCGACCGCAAGGGTCGCCCCTACATTTCTAAACGGAGGGAGGGCTCCTCGTGAACGATCGTGAGCCGCCTGAGGTGCGCAGGGCGACCGCAAGGGTCGCCCTTACAATGATTAACGGAAAGAGGCCGCCTCATGAATAATGATCCACCTGAGACTATTCCAATTTCGTATCTAAATGCGCTGGAGTATTGCCCTCGTCGCTTCTATTACGAGTTCGTGGAGGGGGATATGATCGTGAATGATTTTGTGTTAGAGGGAACATTGTTGCATGAACGAATCGACGAGCCGGGCAAGCGCACGACCGAAGATGGAGCATATCAAATCACTCGCCTGTACTTGTATAGCGAAAAACTGCGTATCTCCGGTTTCGCCGATATTATTGAAGAACAAAATGGAGTATACATTCCGGTTGAATATAAACACGGCAGACAGGGTAAGTGGCTCAATGATCACATCCAACTCTGCGCCCAGGCACTCTGCCTGGAAGAAAGACAACCAGATAAGCAGCAAATTCCTTATGGCTACATTTTCTATTTTAGTTCACGCAAACGTATACAGGTCCATTTCACGCCGGAATTACGTGCTAGAGTGTATGCCGCTATCGACCAGGCGTTCAAGTTAGCCATGCTCGATGCTCCACCACCGCCACTTGAGGGAAAGATAGCAGCCCGTTGTCGTGATTGCAGTTTAGCTCCGATATGTCTACCCGAAGAGGTCAAGTTGCTTATGGGAAGAAAGGAAGATTCACTTGCCAACACTCTATCTGACTGAGGAATATGCGCTGGTTCGCCGCGATAGCGAGGATTGTTTGCTCGTTCAAATTCCCGAGAGGAAAGGCGAGGGTGGATTCGTCACCTCTCCAGCGCTCAAGAAACGAATCCCACTACATAAAGTTGACGATGTCGTAGTGATGGGCGAAATAACGATGACTGCTTCTGCGATTTACTTATTGATGGAGAAGAACATAGAGATTCATTTCTTGAACTATTACGGTCAGTTCAAGGGGTGTCTCTCACCTCCACTCACGAAAAACTCTCTCTTACGTATGGCTCAACACAGGGCACATAATGATCTGTCAAGACGTTGTGAACTGGCTCGACGCTTTGTGATCGGTAAGTTGTCCAACCAGCGAACAATGCTGCAACGTTATAACCGTCGTCAATCCGATGTCGCGATGAGTCAAGAGATAGACCAAATCGGCAACTTTATTCGTACGCTGGCTGCGCTCAACACCCAGGTAGAAAAGGTTCCACAACTGACCAAGGGGGATGCCGGCATTAGTGGAACCCCGCTTGAAACTATCCTGGGATTGGAAGGGGCAGGTAGCGCTGCTTACTTTCGTTGCTTCGGGAAGTTGCTAACCGACCAGGACCAGTGGCCTTTTGCAGGAAGAGTGAAGCGTCCACCAACTGATCCGGTAAATGCTTTGCTCAGTTATGGTTATAGCCTGCTCACGAGCCAGGTAGGCAGCGCATTACAGATAGTAGGATTTGACCAGTTCGTCGGCTATTTGCACAGTTCTACTTATGGACGCCCTGCCCTGGCGCTTGACCTGATGGAAGAGTTCAGGCCACTGATCGTGGACTCAGTAGTGTTGACCTTATTAAATAACCGCATGCTCATGCCCAATGACTTTATCGTCGAGCTTGGAGCATATCGTCTGAAGAAAGAGCCACGTAAGATTTTTCTATCCCGATTTGAGGAACGCCTGAACGAAGAGGTTACGCATCCAGTGTTTGGTTACAAAGTGAAATACAGGCGTTGTATTGAGTTGCAGGCACGACTCATCGCTAAGTTCCTTACTGGTGAGATCGCTGAGTACCCGCCGTTTACAAGTAGATAAGCTGAGCTGGAGATCGAAATGACCGTAAAAGTAGCTACTTCAAATCTGACGATGTGTTACCTAATAGCTTACGATATACCTGACGACCGAAGACGTACCAAGGTATATAAAATACTCTCAGGATTTGGGAAATGGACTCAGTACTCTGTATTCGAATGTTTCTTGTCCAAGAAAGAGCTCGTTCTTCTGAAGTCAAAGCTGGCAAAGCATCTAGAAAGTCAACAGGATAGTGTACGGTTCTATCCACTCTGTGCCAGTTGCCTGGAGAAAGTAGAGACGGTGGGTGGTCCACTACCAAGTGAAGATACACTTTTTATTTTCTAGCGCGAGATGTTTGCGAGAGGTGGTAGCTCCGAGGTTTCTGAGCACAGCCTCTCGCAAACTGATGAAAGCACATCCATCCTACTGCGAGGCAGACAAGGTAAAAGATAATGCGAACAGAAATGAGTTCTACATCCCCAAAAAGTTATACCCTCTCGCAAACACTAGCTTTCTACAGCCTGCAGTGCTATACTACACGTGCGCCGGTCAGAACAGCGCTAAGCCCGAATGAGGGATTGAAACGACCCAAAGAAGTAGAAGATGGATGAAACTCCATTGTCAGAACAGCGCTAAGCCCGAATGAGGGATTGAAACAGTTAGGACAATTCGACAGCCTTGCGCTCACTCAAAGTCAGAACAGCGCTAAGCCCGAATGAGGGATTGAAACTATTGTTGAGTCCCATAAGTCCGGCTATCTTTTGAGTCAGAACAGCGCTAAGCCCGAATGAGGGATTGAAACAAGAGCGTGAAGAATACCTTAGATCAGCATG
>Ga0207684_10003569_pt1 | contig 15137 bp, 10 predicted proteins | sample KBSK5501metaG_FD_184342 | JGI IMG/M metagenome (GOLD analysis project Ga0207684, IMG submission 184342) | Corn, switchgrass and miscanthus rhizosphere microbial communities from Kellogg Biological Station, Michigan, USA - KBS K5-50-1 metaG... | ecosystem: Host-associated > Plants > Roots >...
CGTCACTCGACCGCGGCGAGGCGCAGCGCGTTGTTAGGTTCGGTGGTTAACATTCCAAAGTTATTACTACTTTTCCTAAATACGCTCAAGTACTGGCTGCCTCCCAAGACGACCAGGGAGCGAGTTGAAAAAGACTACCGAAAGCCAAAATGCCGCATCCCACGAGGCTGAAGAACGCCGCCAGTAAGGAGACAGATAGTTTGCGAGCGGCGGTGACAGAAAGGTCAGCCAACCCAAGCCGGCAAACGCCATCAGCACGCCCAGAATTCGAGGCAGGAAGGCCGACCTGAAAATGAGGTACCCGATCAGGAGGCAATAGAATCCGAAAAATACCACGCAGATGTTGTTGGCCTGAGTATTCAGTTCGAGAAACATCAGCGCCAGGGCTCGCAACTGTTCCACCTTAAATACGCTCAAGTACTGGCTGCCTCCCAAGACGACCAGGGAGCGAGTTGAAAAAGACTACCGAAAGCCAGAATGCCGCATCCCACGAGGCTGAAGAACGCCGCCAGTAAAGAGAGGCTCCTGTTCACAGGCTTAAACAAGTCATAGATAAAGAGCCGTCACAGCGATATAGCACGCGGTCGCGATGAGGCCGGTGGCTAAACCCAACCGAAATAAAGGCTGGTGCGCCATGATGTTGTTCGCTGTACCTGCGGCCTCGCCAGATACAACAAGCCCTCTAAGGAAGAACTCGCCGAATACTGCCGTCAGAAAGTAAAGCAAATAAATGACACCGGTAATCCTGGCCCTGGGATGCGGCGACACTCGATTCATTCCCTTCGATGATCGGGCGATTTGAAAAAGAAGAATAGTCAATCTTGCACAGTGAAGTTGGAGAGCAGGCAGATATCGCCATGTTACTCACAATGCTAGTATCGGTTCGTCACTGGTCGGTTGGTCGGCGATCCGGAGGCGAGAATCGCCATGCGCGCGGGCACTGCCGCTTCGTGCTTGGCGACAGTTGGATCATGCGGGTTCGTTTAGATGTCCCGTTGTGCAGACAAGCACTACGGCCGCCGGGACTACCGATGCCTCGGTTCGGAGAACGGAGTGTTTTCCGCCCGAGTGTCCGATGGTCCATTCATGTCATAGCCAATATTTGTAGGCTAGGGGATGCCGAAATGCTGCGATAGTGGGAGGAAAACCTTCAGTGGATATTAAACGTAAAGGCGGCGACCGCGGGGATGGTCCAGACGTAACATCTTTTCTATGCGAGCTTTACGGTTGCTCCTCGCTTGAGAGTCCGCCACGCACGCGGGTGAGTTCACGCTCGATTTCCTCTAGAGTTTTGCCCTTCGTTTCGGGAACACAGAGATATACAAAGAAGAATCCTGCGAGGCAGACCCCAGCGTAGGTCCAGAACGTCCCGGCGTTACCGAGCACCCGAGTAAGAATAGGAAAGGTAAAAGTCAAAAGGAAGGAAGCACTCCACAGAGCGGACACCGAAATCGAGACGCCGATACTGCGCAAGCGATTCGGGAAGATTTCCGAGATCAACACCCAGGTCACAGGGGCGAGGGAGAGTGCGTAACAGCCAATGGTGCACAGGGTGATCACAAGTGTCGGTAGTCCTTTAATTTCGGCGCGATAAGTGAGTCCAAGCACCAGATGAGACAATGCAATTCCTGCACACCCCAACAGCATCAAAGAGCGGCGCCCAACCCGATCAACTAAGGTCAGCGCGACCAGCGTAAGCGCAAGATTGATCGTTCCGGTGATTACTATGTTGAACAGAATGCCGCTGACTCCATAGCCCGCGCTGCGATAGATCTCTTCCGCATAGTTGAAGATGATATTGATTCCGCTCCACTGCTGAAGGACGGCCAGCGCGACTCCGATCAACAGTACCTTCATAATGTTCGGCGCCAGCAACTCTCGCCAACCAACCCTGCCTTCGGCCTCGCTGCCAAGCGCGTTTTGGATCTCCGCCAGCGTTTCTTCGCCATATTGTTCTCCGCCGATTCGGGCCAGTGTGCGGCGAGCCTGTTCTTTGTTGCCGGTCTTCGCCAGCCAGCGCGGGCTCTCGGGTATGAACAATGCGGTGACAAAAAAGATGACTGCGGGAATGGCCACAATCGTGAACATCCAGCGCCAACCATATTGCCCGTTCCAGGACTGCCGAATCATTTCCGTAGTAGCGCCATCGGGGACCTTCTCGGCGATCAGCCAATTCACGATTTGTGCCGCCAGAATCCCGACAACGATGGTCAATTGATTCAGCGTCACCATCCGTCCCCGCCAGGGTGCTGGGCTGATCTCCGCGATGTAGGTCGGCGAAACATTCGAAGCAATGCCGATGCCCACTCCACCGATGATTCGCCAGATCACAAACGATGAAAAGGTTCCTGCCCATCCCGTGAAGACGGAACTCACGGCAAACAACACAGCGGTAAGAACCAGCAGTTTCTTGCGTCCAAAGCGGTGGCTCATCGCTCCGGAAACGACGGAGCCGGCGAGGCATCCGATCAGTGCGCAACTATTCGCCCATCCGATCAATTCTTCTGACCCAAGGTGAAAGAATTTCTCGTAAAAGGGCTTTGCGCCACCGATGACCACCCAGTCGTAGCCGAATAGCAAACCGCCTAAGGCCGCGACCGCCGATATGGTCCACACATAACCTGTGTTGTAGCGCCCTGGGGCCTTCATGTGCGAGGCCGGGTGTTGGTGTCGACGGAACTCCGCAAGGCCGATTCCGGGCCGCATGCGCCTTCCAGAGCAGTCAGCATATCTGCCGCACGCGAGTGGTTTCGATCGAGAACCATCACTTCTTGAAGCAAATCCCGCGCCTTGGCGCTATCGCCGAGACCCAGCCAGGCTTGAGCGCGCAGAAAAGTGGCAGTCACGGTGTTTCGCTTTTGCAGATCGTCTTCAAACAGCAGCATTGTGGGAAGCGACGTTGCAAAATAATCGATCCTTGCCACTTGCCCCGCCAACGCCTTTGCATAAGCAAGCAAGGAACGCAACAACTCCTCGGCTTCTCTCGCCCGACCGAGTTGCTTCAAAGCCAGCGCATTGTAGTAAGGCATCTCTGAAAATGACTTCACGCTCATTTCCTGGAAGTTACCATTGTGCCTGGCGGCGCGTTCAAACCACTGCTGAGCCGAGGCGTGATCACCCTCGGCCTCGAAAGCACTGCCCAAAAAGTAATAGACGTCGCTTTGGTTTGCCAGTAGGTGTGTAGCTTCCCCTAGGTTCTCGGGGGAGCGGAGGGCTGCCTCAAACAAACGGCGGGCTTGGAGCGAGTCACCCTGAGCCAGCGCATGCCGTCCGAGAGCCAAATTCGCGCGCACATACTGGTCGAGAGCTAAACCCTCTCCCCCCTCCCATGGCTGAAACTTGCGTGATGCAAGCAACGATAGGGCCCTCTCGTGTTGTCGTGTCTGGTTATACAGGCTGGCGAGTTCGACCGACAGATCGTCGCGGAGACGCACCAGCTCGGAGGATTTTTCGAGATCGGTCAACCGCCGTTCCGGCGACACCCCAAGGCGTTTCCAGAGTTGATCTTGCTCATAGAGGATGCGCGCATCTCCAGGGTTTGCCTGAATCGCCTTGTCGAACGCAGAGCGCGACAACTCCTCATCTCCGAGCACATTGAAATAACTGATTCCGAGGTTGCGCCAGACTGTGGAGAAGGACGGATCCCGACGCGCGGCCCGTTCCCACAAAGCGATTGCTTCACCGTGCCTCCGGCGGTCATATAGAAGATTGCCCAAGTAATACGCTGCCCTGGCGTCTTCGGGATTGGCAGAAACCGCTTCTTGAAGGACGACAAATTCTTCCAACCGGTTGGGGAAGCAATAGTCGGGCGGTGCGATCGACGCTTCTGAATACGCGCGCCTCGCTGCGGGTGTATTACCCAGTTGCAGATAGATGTGACCCAGGGAATACAAGAGAATCGGCACTGAACCGTCTCTGGCATTTCGGTCGGTGCGACCCAAGAGCTCGACGGCTTCCGGGTAGAGACCCGCGCGCGTATAGTCCAGGGCCAAATCGAACAGCATCTGGTTGCCGCTTGGTAACGAGTTGGATGCGAGGTAGCGGGCCCAGGAATCCAGTGGATCAAGCGCTAGCGTCTCTTTCAGTAGTCTGTCTGCTTCCGCTCCTCTGCCAAGTTTACGCAAGACAACCACGGACAGATTCCTTGCGTTCAGGTTTTCCGTGTTCATGCGCAATGATGATTCAAGGTGCTCGATTGAAGCATTCCAATCACCACTTTTCGCATCCAACTCCGCCAGCGCCAAGTAGGCCGCGGAGCACCATGCGGGGTTCCAAGCAGCCTTGTAGAAAGCGGCGTAGGCTTCCTGGTCGCGACTCAAATAACGAAGCGTGAGTCCCAGGTTGTAGAGCGCCTCCCCCTCCCATGGGTTGGGGTTACGAAGGGTCAGTGTCTGGATCGCCTGGCGGAAAAACTTCTCAGCTTTTGCAAATTCAGCCCGGCGCAGATGCCAGGAACCCATCGCATTGTTACAGCGACTGTCAGCGGGGTCGCGGCGGAGCGCCTCGCGCCAATATGCCTCAGCATGACGCGTGGCATGACGATACTGATCGAGGTGCAGACCCGTGACATAGAGTTCGTCGTTGCTGTGGATTTCTTCTGGCAGCCCCGGCTCGGTCGCGGCTGAGGGCACTTCCTGTTTTGCGGGAGGAGTCGGCGTGTAGTGAAGCAGCGCCTGTCCCTCTCGGGATTCGACGACGGCGCTGAGTTCGCTCTGCTTGATTCCAGCAGGCAACTCGGCTACTTGCAGAAAAGCACTTCCAGGTTTCAGATCGCACTTCCACTCCGCAATTTGTCCGGTCGCGGACTCCAAGCGAACTTTGGCGGCTGGAAATGCCTGTGTCGCGCAGACACCGATGCGTGCCTCACGCCTCGAAATTTGGAAACTGAGGGCTACATCATGATTGGCTTTGTGCGGGGGGCCAATCTCTCTGATCGGGTACCAATACTGACTGAACCTTTTGGTTTCTCCGGGAGCGAGAAACGAAAAATCCGGCTGGTTATCCGTATAGACGCCAGCCATCAGTTCGATGTAAGGGCCGTCTTCATCCGTGAGATTGCGATCCCACGCATAACCAAACGGGTGGTTGCCCCAAGTCCACTGTTTCTTCCCTGGCGCAATGTGATGATTGGCCACAAGAACCAATCCCGCTTTATGTTTGTGATCGTATCCGCCGTGGAAGTCTTCGCTTGAGCCCATCGCCATGTAACTGGTCGGGACCGGGATATTCGCGTACCAACGCAGGTCGTTTGGGGGGTAGCTGCCCGGCGGAACGAACTTCAGCGGCTGCTCTTCGGCAGGCACGCCCTTTCGAACGCGTGCGCCGTAATTCACGCCGTAGTAGTAACTGTCGCAGAGGGGAAAACTACTCATGGCCCGCTTGGAATGATCTGCCACAAAGTGGACATCCGGCGGAAAGAAAGACTGGTAGAGCTCATGGACGTGCACGCCAATGTTGGCCCACCAAAGGAATGTTTGGATGAGAGGAGTGCGATTGTAGAGGCGCACCTTTAGTTCAATGTACGCTTTTCCAGGATGCAGACAGACGCCATGCATGCCCTTTAGCCGATTCATCGGGTCATGATCGCTACACCAGATTGTCCGGGAACCGTCGGCATGTTCTTCGATCTGAAAGCTCACCGGCATGAACGTTGCTGGTCTATGATGCTGTGGCCAATTGAACTCTACGCCACCGGAAATCCACGGCCCAGCCAAACCCACGAGTGCGGGTTTGATAACGTTCTGGCGGTAGAAGAAGTCATACCCGTTCGTCTTGTCAATGCCGACGTGGATGCGTCCGCCAATCTCCGGCAGGACCATGACACGCAGAAACTCGTTCTCCAAATGAACCGCCTGCCATGAGTGCTCGACCGCATCCGTCGAGATGCGGTCCGTGAACGGCAATGGGTACACCCGCCCACCACTGCCCTGATAGACCCGTTTTTCGAGAAACATGGGGTTCTTGTCGGGAGGCAGCGGGTGATATGTCGGGATCACGACGGGCTCCGTCCATGCCTTCACCGGGCCCGTCTGATTGGCCGGTGCGTCCGGAAGTTTCAATCGCTTCATCGCTCGTCCTCTTAAGGAACAGCAGCGTAGACTAAGGGGTCCACTTCAGTGAATACGCAGAAAATCCCGTGGGTCTGATCACCTCAAATCGGATGGCAGTGGGTACCTCGGACTGGGTGAACTTCACTTCGAGCCTTGCCAAACTCGCTGCTGGCAACTCAGAAATCTCTACTTCCTGCAGCTCAACGGGAATATCACCCTGCCCATAGAACGTGCTGCACAATTTGTAGCCTCGTAGCGTATACATCGGGACGTCGCCCCGCGTTCTTAAGATCACTTGGAAGGCGTTCAGGTGGTTCTCCACAGAAAGCGATTCGATCGGACTGGATTCCCGGCGCAGAAGCTCATACGATTGCTTTTTCGCGCCATAAACGTCGACGACTCCGTGCACGCGTTGCTTGAGTACTCCGCTGCCGCGATCACCCACGTGTGTGCGGTAGTCGTTGTAGCAGAAGAAGATCGCCCCGGCGGTGTATTCCCTTGAGCGGATTGCAAGATCGTGGGTGCGAAGGATCTCCATTCGATGTTCGTCCCCCTCCGGCCGATCTGCCGTGCAGGCACAATAGCCGTATTCAGAAATGACAATGGGTTTGCCGGGAAAGGCAGCATGAATCTGGTCGAGGTAGCGTGCGGCGTCCGCTGCCGAACCTGGCGCCCAGGTTCCGAAATACTCATTGGCTTCGACAAAGTCCATTAGCCCGGCGACGTCGCGCTCCGGCGTGCTGTCCAAGGAATTCGAAGCATAGGAACATAGCCGGCCAGGGTCCAACTCCTTGGCCTCCTGCAGCATGCGCTTCGCAAACTGGTAGGCAGGCGGGTCCTGACCTCCGATCTCGTTGCACAGACCCCAAACTACAAGGCAGGGATGGTTGTGGTCCCGTGCAATCATCTCGCGCAATTGTTCGAGTCCATTCTCCAAGATGTCGGCATCCGGTTGCGGTCCCATGCCTTGAAAAGTTGCTGAGCCCCAGGTCGGGACTTCGGTTTGCATAAGGATCCCGTGACGGTCGCAGTAGTCGAGTACACGTTTGTCCTGGGGCCAATGGACACGCGTGAAGATGCAGTTGAGGTGCTTGATGTCGGCATGGTCGTGCCGGATCCAGTCCGCCGGTTCTGCCATTCCAAATTCCGGATTGCTCCCCGCCATGCGTTCCACGCCCATCAGACGCACGCGCTCGCCGTTGAAATGGAACGCGCCGTCTTTAGCTTCTAATTTGCGAATGCCAAAGATTGTAGGAAAGCAATGGGATTCACGTGCTCCCGTGATCGAGAATTCAAGACGATAAAGATTTGGATGATCGAAATGCCAAAGCTTCGCCTTAGTCAGCACAACCTGCATGGTTTGCGTCGCGGTTGTCCCCGGTTTGATCGAGGGCCCCCGCCCCGCGCTCCCGGTCAAAACCGTCAGACCGGATGCTTCATCCACGATGCGGTAGGAAATCCTGCCGCTCCAGTCCTTTCGGCTCGTGTTTCGAATGTAGCTGGTGATTGCGATCCTTGCCTCTCCGCCGGTGAGATTGGGAGTGGCTTCGACGTCTACACGTTCCACGAATACTTTCGGAGTGATGAGGAGCTGCACGGGCCGGAAGATGCCTCCGTCGTGCGCCCAGTCGCTGGAGCGCCCGCGAGGCAGCATGTGTTCATTGAACGCATTGTCCACACGAACGGCAATGGCGTTGGTTTCTCCCCAATGGAGCAAAGGTGTGACGTCGAACGTGAACGCGGTGTAGCCCTTGCCCCGGTGTTCCCCGGCCAATTGGCCATTAATCCAAACGGCAGCCGTGTGAAAGACCGCCTCGAACTCAAGGCGCACTGCAAAAGGTCGCCAGTCCGCTGGCACATCAAAGCTTCGACGGTACCACGCAGTCCCGTAATACTCAGCCACCGGGGCCTCGATCTGCCACGTGTGAGGGACATTTACTTGTCGCCAACCGATGCTTGGCACGGCGGCCCCGTACCAATGTTGGCTCTTCCCAGAGTCCGCGGAATCCGTGCGAAATAGCCACTCTCCGCAGAGGCTGGCGAGATTAGTGGGAAACGCTTTTGCTTCCGTGTCCGTGGCCTGGACCGCGGAAGTGGCGAGCGTCGCCGCAACTGCTCCCGCCGAGGCCGTCAGGAATTGTCGTCGTGATGGCATGAGTAAAAGCCTAACCGGGCGTAGCCCGAACTAAACAGGTGTGTAAGTAAGATGCCTGCATGGGCGCGATTTTAGCAAGCTCGTCTGTTCTCCGCCGCTGAGCAATTGCACCTGCATCCGGGGAGCTGTGCCTTTTGCAACAGCTCGCGACGGCGAGACGTATTCTTCAGCCGATCTCCTGCGCGTACCCGTTATGGTGGCGATACCAATCAATAACAACCAGCAACCAAGACGCTTTAGTCCTGTCTTGCCGCCTTGTTCAGCGGCCTTGCGATACCAGTGGGCAGCTTGATCGTGATCGTGCATCGTCCAGCTACGTAAATCTGCCGGATGGCAGTCGCATGAACTCTCGGGAGTGGGTTCGCGATGCAAGTGGGAAATGCATCCTGCTCAACGGTATGATTCCAGGATCAGATGGGTGGGAAAATGCATGGCTCCATGGGCGTTTCTCGGTAGTAATGCTTGGTACATATTCCGATATGGTTATGTACAGAAGGTATGGCTAGAGCGGCGACGACTAGCGATGTTTTCAATGCCATCGCGGAGCGGCGGCGTCGAGAGATCATCGGCCTTCTCAACGATGGCCGGGAATGGGCGGTCAACGATGTCGCTATTGAACTGCGCGGTAGACGGCACAAGTGTCCGGCCTGCATACAGGAAACTCTAGTGGCGATTTCGCTCCTGTAGCGGCGATGTTTGGAGACGAAATAGCGAGATTTGATGTGTGCTGTTGGCTCATTTCACACAGCCTCCTTGCGCAGATTTCCGGGAAAGTTTCCTACTCCGCGGCCAAAAGTGCTTGCCCCAAGTGGTAGGAGGTATGGGTCGTCCTGTTCAGGAGAACAGCCAATCGGTTGCGGGCCGGATTTTTGGCATAGTCCTCCTCTGAAATCGCCGGTGCCGCTGCAACCATTCGTCAGCCGACAGATTTTCAAACTGCGAAAGCAGTTTGCGGTTCACCTCGTCCCAATATCTCTTCAGGTCACTCGCGGCAGGGAGCTGCACTTGTTTGTTATCCGGCTCGGAGACGAAGATGGCATCCAGTTCTGGATGCAGTCGCGGTCCTAGACCTAGAATCGAAAACATCGCATCATGAATCGCGGTGAGGTGTCCCAACAAATAGATCAGGCGATTCCTTCCTGGCGCCACCACTTTTTTCAAAAGTTGGCTGTCAGAGAGATTTGAAAAGACCTTATCGGCTCTTTCCACCACGAGCTTCCACGAATTGATCGCCACTCTTAGCGAAAGCTGCTGGCTTGTCATTGGAGAATCACCTTTCTGGTTGAGCGCTGAGCACTATGCACCGCGCTCAAAGGACTTTGACCCTGGCTCAACCGACATGCCGGGCCTTAGCAGATGCTGAGGATACTGATCGCGATCAAAACGAATCCGCACCGGTAGGCATGTTAGGATTCTTTAAGAGACCGCACGGTTGCAAATGTTTTTTGGGGCTGTGGCGCCGAACCTCCCTGGGTTTGATATATAAGAGACCGAACGGTCCTGAGAGGCATCCAACCGCTGAGGGGCCGACCAATGCCAAAAGGTCAGAAAACCCGAGAGCGGATCGTGGCTGAGGCAGCGGTCCTGTTCAATCAGCGCGGTTTCGTAGGTGGTTCCATGTCTGAGCTGATGGAGGCCACCGGTCTTGAAAAAGGCGGCATCTATCGCCACTTCTCCACGAAAGAAGAACTGGCGGCCGAGGCATTCGACTACGCCTGGAAAGTAGCCTTGGATACGAGAATGCACGATCTTGATCGAATCCCAAACAGCGTCGATAAGCTCAAGCAGTTCCTTGCGAACTTTGTTGACCGGCGCCCATCCGTTCCTGGTGGCTGCCCATTGCTGAATACAGCCATCGATGCGGATGATGGCAATCCTGTGCTGCGCGATCGCGCTCGCAAGGGACTCCATGACTGGCGCGATCGCCTTCGCTCGATTATCAGCACCGGAATCAAGCGGGGAGAGATCCGGCGCGGTGTGGATGCAAAGAAAGTCGCGACCCTCATCATCTCTTCGCTGGAGGGGGCATTGATGATCGGCCGCTTGGAACGTGATCGAGAAGCCCTTATGACGGCTCGATCCCATCTTGAGCGCTACCTGGACACCGAAGTGCGACTCAGGAGCTGAGAGAGATCTCATCAAAAAGTCAAAGAGATTTTCCTTAAAGGCAGCGGCGGTGCTTGAAAAGCATCTGGAGTGTCACCGCGAAGGTCACCTCTTGCGAGGCGGCGTCGAATCAGAAGTAAAGTCTGATCGTCAGCCTGTTTGCCGTAGCTATGGGCTAGATGGTATATGCTTTGCGCGATCTCGCGGAGCGGTCGGTCTGCCTGCTCAACGATCAGAGATTCGAGTGGAAGGAAGCCAAGCTCCTCGCCTGATCGGTTCAACAATTCGGTGAACCCGTCCGTCAACAAGGCAAGAATGTCGCCAGGCTCGCACTCCATTTGCAATGTCGCGAATTCAAGATGCTCATTGAACAGGGCAATTGGGAAGTTGATCACTGAACGCTTCTGAATGTTTCGCAGCGCTGAGCGGTAGTGCAGCGCAGGCAAGTGTCCCGCCGAAGCAAGCTCCAGCAGTCCGCCGCCGCAGTGCCTCACGGAGGCCAGGGTGGTGAACATAGTAGGCGCGCTGAGGGGCGCTAGAACGTCGTTCATTTTCTCCAGGAAGTTTTCCGTGCCGGTGGAGGCGAGCCGCATTCGGGCTGCGCTCTTCACCATTGTCATCAGAACACCCGCCGGAACTCCATGACCTGAAACGTCGGCTACATAGGCAAACCAACTGCCCTCCACTTCGATGACATCCAGCACGTCGCCGCCGACTTCGCCGCTTGGAAGGGAACGGCCGTAGAATTCGAAATCGCCCTTACTCGTGCAAACGTCAGGCACGAGATCGCGATGAATCTCATTGGCAAGTTGCATCTCCGTCTGAGTGGTGTAGTACCGGGAACCCTCGCGGCGCAAAAACTCCATCATGAGCAAGTAGCTGGCAAAGAGAAGGACAGATGCGGCACCCGCGTCCTTTACCAAGAAATGCTTCAACATCGCCAGATCAGAACGAGGATCGAAGCTGGTCGAAAGGCGGTCGAAGACCATGCCGATCTTCATCGTCACCACAAACTGAACAATACCCAGAATAGCCATATGCGGTATCAGCCGGCGCGTCGCCAGAAAAGCCCATGCCACAGCGAACCCACCCGAAAATACCACCCACAAAACCCTGACGATTGCGCCCCGTCGCTCGTACTGGACCATGCTTTGGATCACACCGAAGCAGCCAAACAGACAGAAGACTGCACCCAGAAAAATTGCCGTCGATAACGGAGGAATGCTCTTCCAGTACTCGGCGGTGCGGGCCCGCGGCAATGTGCTCTCTCGCGGAATGTTGAGCCTCCCGTCCTGGCGTAAGGGACCCCAGGAGCCGTCAATGTTACTCAAATTCCGCTGTCGGCTTCCAGCACACATTTCCACGACGAAACGGTGAAAGGCAGAACGTTTTTGCTTCGGGTGCCCGGCAAAGCCTTTGAAAGTGGATAGTGGGAAACGAAGTCGTGGGACGCGAGAAACAAGTTCTTGGCGAGTGGCAATTCGGAGCCTATCTGGGACGGTCGGGACCCGATTGATGGGAGCCAGTCGGGTAGGGGTGAAAGTCGGCGAATGCCTAATTCGTCCTGCACTTGGCAACGATTAGAGTCATATCGTCGTGCTGCTCGTGAGGGCTGAATTGCCGAACTTCATCCACAATTGCAGCAAGCATGAGCCGTGGAGACAGTTCACGATGTCGCCGCAACGCTTCGATCAGGTGTTGCTCTCCAAATTCCTCTCCGGCTTCATTGAACGAGTCGGTTATCCCGTCCGTATAGAGTGCCAGTGTGTCTCCCGGAAAGAGCTGGCTTTCCCCAGTTAAGCAGTCCCACTCCGTGAATAGCCCTAGAACAGTGCCAGTGGAATCGAGCCGTTCAAGACTGTCATCTCTCCGCAGGAGAATAGGGGAGTAGTGCCCACAATTCGCGTAGCGCAGGCGTCTCGCTTTATCGTCATATTCCGCAAAGAAGAGCGTGGCATAGGCGCTGTCAGTCGTGGTTTCGCAGAAGAGCTGGTTCACTGATCGCAAGAAGCGTTCGGGTTGATGCACAGCGATTGCACTCTGGCTGCGCAAGTTCGCTTGCAAGTTAGCCATCAAGAGTGCCGCACCGATTCCTTTCCCTGAAGTATCACCAATCACGAGTCCCACCAGCTCTTGGCCAAGGTTTAGAAAATCGTAGTAGTCGCCGCCGACTTCACGGGCTTGAATGCACATACCCGCGTATTCGAGCGTTTTGAGCGGCGGCAGCGTTTGGGGAAAGAGTCTTGCCTGCACCTGTTTTGCAATGTCCAATTCTTGGGCTAAGCGGCGTTCGGCCTCCAGCTTGTCCGCGATCGCCCGGCGTTTGGATTCGATCTCTCGAACAAAGTCATCCCGTCCGACGAGCGCAAAGGAGTTTCCATCCAAATCGTCAAAGCGCGTGAAAATTCCGCCCCAGAGTGTGGTCTGCGGCGGATGGTGAAAGCGGACCCCGCGCTTCCGCCACTCGTCGAACTTGGCCATGACGTCTTCGGTAACAAATACAGCATTTCGGCAACGGCCAATCAGCTTGTATTCTTCGGACTTGCGTTTGGGAGCAACAAGCGCGAGAACGGTATTGCCATCTGGAGGCTCGACTGCCACCCATCGGCCACCGGATTCATAGCTCTCATCGACGACTAGGCCAAATCCAAGCTGGTCCACGTAGAAGCGCAAACTTCGATCCTGGTCGCGGACGAAGATGTTGATACAGAGAACGCGAAGGTAAGGGTCCTGCCGATCAAGCCGAAAAGGGTATTGGTCCAGCAAGTCCCTTGAACGAGAGATGCCCATGGTCGCGATTATAAGTCCTAACGCTACACTTTCGGCTGCCAGTAGGGGCTCCAAGAGCCGCTAGTATTTTGCCCGGCCCAGGTCAAGGCCCCGATGATGCACAATTGTGGCAAGTTCTTGGGATCGGCCTTGGTCAAGGCCTTTGGACGTGTAACCGGTTTCGGAGGAAGGCAACCGCACTCAGCATTTCGATTCGAGACGCCACGTGATAATTCCCCGATCGCTGGCAAATCCGGAAATTGAGACGAATGAGAGGCTAACTTCCCAAATAGCCCTCACTCCTTCCCTAATCGCGGTTAGGGACGAGTAGTCCGTCATCCGTGCAGAAAATTGGATTTATGTCGCATAAGCTGAGTGACTACTTGACGGAGTCGGATATCGTGCGGCAAAGCGCGAATTCGAGAGATGAGACGGCGAGGTCTTGCGGTCATTCCTTCCTTTGTGGTAACGGTCATGCCTTCCTTTGTGGTACTTGATTACGTCTCCCGGACATGATACTGGGGTAAGACGCGACAGGACGGAAAGGAATCGTCATGAATGGCAACTTACTGAATTCGTCGGCAGTCATGGCTTTCTTCGCAATTCCGAGCACGGTGATTTGGTCGTATCTTGCCTTTGGAGTGGCTCTCGCCATCGGGCTGGTCACGATCTTTCTTCGTGCCGATTGGCAAAAGGCGCGAGGATTGGACAAGTTGATTTTGTTCGGGCCGCTTTTCTACGCGGCGCCACTCGCGGCTTTCGGCACCGAACACTTCACGCTGACGAAGGCCATCGCGTCGATCGTACCGCGGTGGATTCCGTGGCATCTGTTTTGGGCGTACTTCGTAGGCGCTTGCTTTATCGCAGCCGCGCTGAGCCTGGTGACGAAGATCCAGGCGCGTCTCTCGGCGAGGTTGCTCGCCTTGACGTTTTTCCTTTTCGTCGTGCTGATGGACGCCCCAGGTTGGGTACACAATTTGCGGGATCGGTTCGGTCTGACGTTGACGCTGCGGGAACTATCCTTCAGCGGCGGCGCTCTGGCGCTGGCAGCCAGCCTCGCCGAACAGGGGCGCGAGCGCGGCGAGCACGTCCTTGCAACGATTGCGCGATACTTCGTTGCCATTCCCGTGCTGTTTTACAGCTTCGAGCAATTCATACACGCCGATCACGTTCCCGGCGTGCCGCTGGAACCGCTGACTCCCCAGTGGATCTTCGGACACGCCATTTGGACCTACCTGGCGGCCGTGGTTTACGCAGTCGCGGGTATCTTGTTGCTTGTCGGCAAGAAAACCCGCGCAGCAGCCACGTGGATCGGCCTGACTGTGCTCTTCGTGGAGTTAGTCGTCTACGTGCCGATCGCAGTCGTGGAACGCGCCAGCCTCGACAACGGCCTCAATTACATGGGGGATACCCTGATGTATTGCGGCGCCATTCTTCTGCTCGCGGGCGCCATGCCGCGCGAAGCGGAGCGGCGGGAATCATCGGCGGATCAGTGGTCCCGCGAAACCCGCGCCTGCCCAAACTAGCAGGCTGATCCACTTTGACCGCGACGGTACGGTCGAGCCGCGCATCCCCCGCACGATACACTTTGCCCATCCCGCCTGCGCCCAGCGGTGACTGGATCTCTTATATCCGAGCATGGCCCGCTGCAGGACTTCGACGATTCTGGGTATGTTGTCGGCAAGTCGGAAGTGACTCGGGGCGACAGGGTTTCTGGGAATCACTTCCGGTTTGGCCGTCATACGGGAGAAACCGGCGTTGGCTTCTGGCTCGTGCCAATGGCACGTGGCTTCGTGGCCCTTAGGGGGATGAGAAGACTCGGGAGAATTCAAATTTTCGGAAAATTGAAATGGCCAACATTCAGACCGAAAGTGTATCGGCCCGGACGTGACATAGTAGAGCAGGTTGCAGCGACAGGGCCGTAGCTCAGGCGAGAGTCATGAGCAAAAGGAGGGAGGTATGAACTCAACCAAAAAGACAGCAAGGATCGCGGGCCTGCTGTACCTAGTGAACGGGGTGACCGGCTTCTTCGGCATCATCTACGTTCCCAGCAGACT
>Ga0207684_10003570_pt1 | contig 15137 bp, 22 predicted proteins | sample KBSK5501metaG_FD_184342 | JGI IMG/M metagenome (GOLD analysis project Ga0207684, IMG submission 184342) | Corn, switchgrass and miscanthus rhizosphere microbial communities from Kellogg Biological Station, Michigan, USA - KBS K5-50-1 metaG... | ecosystem: Host-associated > Plants > Roots >...
GGCTGAAGCCCGAGTCAGGGCCGCTCGACGGACCGCCATCGCCGGGGAGGAAGCAATCCGGGTCGGAAATTTGGCGCGCCTGGAGGGATTCGAACCCCCGACCCTCGGCTTAGAAGGGCGGGGACAGCATAGCAGGGCGTGTCAGGTGTGTTTGTAACCGCATGATCCCGCGCGATTCTGCCCGGAACCGAGCCCGACGGGTTGCACGGCGTGTCACGCAGTTTTCGGAGGGGAAATCGGAGGCAAATCGGAGGCTGGGTCGCGTCAGGTCGCCCACCCGACGCCTCCCTCCCAAAACGACTCGACTGACACACGCGCTGCTGGAGGCCGTCAAGGACTCGAACCTTGGACCCGCTGATTAAGAGTTGCACCGAACCACGTACTCAGGATACCCAAGCAGACCTAAGCCCCACAGACCAAAACGATCCGGAATAGTTGAATGTCTTCCCGGATCGTCCTGGTGCGGGACGCTCTGGTAGCAACCTGGTAGCAAGATGTCCGTCGCCTCGCGATACAGGTTCAACCCGAGTGATATCCCACCCTCGATGCTCGACCCCGAGCACCTCGTCCCCTTCGAGCAGCTTCTGGATCGCGGTCCTTGCGAGTTCAAGTCAAAGCGCGTATGGGCGAGTGGCGTGAAGGGCTCGCGCCCTGTATCCTGTCGCGTTTGAGCTATCAGGTGGAGATCGGGTCCCATCGCGGCGAAACTCCTGCCGAAGCTGCCCTACCACCACTAATCGTCCCGCAGATCCACCCGACGAGGATCTCAGAGCTGGGGGGTCTGCTCATCGAGCCGTGGCTGTCCCCTGCGCGCATTCCTTCACCGACCAATCCCGTTCGCGACTTGGCGGCGTCATGTAAAGCCAGGGTCCTTCCTGGATCGGGCGACCTCACATCTCTAACGTAGCTATGGGCCAAGGAGCGATCTGAGCAACACGGCCAGGAGACCCAAGGTGCCGCCCGTCAGGAGCAGTATCCATCCGGGTACCCTCAACCAGCGCCGGCAGACAACCGGACCTATTAACGCTTGGCGCGGAAACGAACATATATCGTCCTTACTGCTTCGGACGTCCCCGCCCACTAGCTGCCGCAAGATCTTTCCGCAAAGGTCTTGTCGAGGGCGCGCATCAGACTTGCCCCTCGGTCTTTCGGATCACTCTCCCCGGGGCCGTCCGAAGGCAGCTGCCAGAAAACGACTACCAACGAGGTAGCGCGCGAATCATTTCTGCCGGCGGCAACTCCCTTGCGGTCTCTGAAATGTGTCTGGATTCGGGAAGAAGAGCTGATCGGTCGTTGGCTCGGGATTAAACGGGACGCAGTTGCCACCAACGCCGCCCGGCCCAGAGCAGACCTGCCGTGGCCGCCAGTTGGCAGGCCGATACGATACCTGAAGAGAATTGGCCGCCACGGGTACGGCGGTATAGTTCCCGCCGACAATGAGTTGCTGCCCCTGGAACAAGATAACGGTCGTATAGTTGCCTGTCGTGTATGTTTCGATCACCACTACCGGCGCGCCATTCAACGAGGAATCGCAACGCCACTCCCCAAGGATCGTCGCTGGCGCTTGCGCAAGTTGCCGATGCTCCCGCTCGTGTACTGCTTCCTGCCCCCACACGGTTCCGCTCGATGTGAGCGTCGCTACGATGGCCATTGTACCTACCCAAGTGAGCATGTTCATGGCACCCTGCTGCTGAGCCGAGGATTCTGGCCTTTTTGGGGGGATCGTTCAACGATCGACGAATCGCCACCTAACACTTGAGCGCTAGTACTTAGATCAACTCGTGCAACGCCATTCATTCGGCCGCCGCTCGAGCACGCTGCCTCCCGCAGGAAGCATCTCTTCAAGTGCTCTACCAGTGGTCACTGTACGAGTGGCCACACCTTTGGCATAGGTCCGAGTACAGGACTCGGACGTAGTCGGGGCAGGTGCAACGCGAACATTGTCCCGCACCGGCTGCGGCTCTTCCTTTGAGCTCCAGAAGTGCTGCCAGACCGGCCGCGCCGACTGCCATAAGCTTAAAGAACTTACGACGCGTGCTTGCGCGGCACTCGGGTCGAAGACTTGACTGTCCGCCGGAACGACTCGTGAGCCACAGTCGGAAGAGTGAAAGAGTATGCATGAGTGTTCCTCCTTTAAAGCGACTAGGAAAGTAGAGCGACTAGGAAAGCGGCCCAGCTTCCAAGGACTCAGGGTGAACCACTCAGCCAAACGACCCTATGGATCTCCATCCGCTAAGGCAGGGCGGACGGGTGGTTAATTCGGCACAGGCGAGCGAAACGGCACCCCTATAGGTCTTGAACCAGCTTGAGAGTGGACGCTCGCCAGCCATCCGGATGGCTAACGACACACAGAAGGGTCTGCGAACCCGATCTAGGGGCATGAGCGCCTCCCCGGTGACCGGACGGTCAAACGGCGCCGAGATCATCGTCGGACTGCTACTACTTGTCAAGGGCTCATCGAGAAGTCGGATGCTGGGAGTGTCAATGGACGGCGATGCGCCTGCTCGTCGGCTGCGGCCGCCGACAAGGGCCTGCCCGGTTGACAGGCACCGAGGCTTGCCCCACCATACCGCCTGAATTGGGGGTGGCCGGTGACCTATATTCCCGTGCCAATTGACACATCGCGTGTCGCCCTTCCGCCCGACCTCGGCGAGCTGACCGAAGTACTGGCCCGGCACGCTCACGACGTTTGGGCCCGCCTTCGCATCGGGCAGGGTTGGCGCTGGGGCCCGGAGCGAAACGATGCGCGCAAAGAGCACCCCTCCCTCGTGGCCTACGAACAGCTCCCCGAGTCCGAGAAGCAGGCCGACCGCGAGACGGCCATGGAGACCCTCAGGGTGATCATGGTGCTTGGCTACCACATCGAGAAGGAGGACGGGAGGGCGGTACGGTGAGTGCGACCCTCCAAACGGCACTTGGTCCCGCCTTGAAGATTCTCGAAGAAGCGAAGTTACGCCAGGCTTTCGAGCACTTCGACAACAGCGCAACGACAAAGGCGAACTGGTATCGCTGGCTCGCTGTATCGGCGGCACTCTGTGGCGCCGCTGCCGTGGTACTCGCCGTCCTGCAGCTCGCCGCGCTCCTGTTCGTTGATCGGCCGCGGGCAGTCGAGCCAGGTAGAATCGAGCTGTGGTCCATTCGATTCCTCGGTAAGCCAGGTGCGCTCGAAGCGTTGACCGTGACCGAGTTTATCTTCATTGTCGTCGCGATTGTCGCGATCGCCGCCGGGATATTGGCCAAGACCCAAAGGGGATGGCTCCGAGATCGCCATAAGGCCGAGTGGCTTCGAAGCTTGCACTTTCGGTTCCTGGTTGATCCCGATCTTTGGAGTGGGCTCCACGGCGCACGGGAGGAAGCGCGGAACAGACTGCATGCGCGCATGGAGCAAGTAATTGGCCTCGGATCCCCGGGGTTAGAAGCATGGGCCGGTGACGACGAGCCTCCGGAAGCCCCCACCGTTTCCCCCGGTGGACGCTGGGACAAACGTGCGCTGGCCGAACTCGTCGACTACTACCTCGTGGCCCGCCTAAGACATCAAGTGGACTACTTGGCCCTTCAAGCCGCACGCCGTGACTGGTGGGAACGGCTTCTACGGCCGATCCCGCTGGGCACATTCTTCTTGGCCGCTGCCGCCGCGCTGACGCATTTCGTTCTGGTGTTCGGGAGACTGTCACGACACGAACTCGGAGCTACGAGTCATCAGGTGGCTGTCGCGGATGTTGCGAGCATTCTGTTAGTGCTGGTCGCAGGCGCGCTACCCGCCGTCGGGGCCGGCGTCCGCACCTGCCATCTCGCCCAAGAGTTCGGCCGTAACTCCCTGCGGTTCAAGGCGAAGCGGTCCGCACTCGAAAAGATCGGCAGCAGACTCAAGCTAGCCGATTCACCCGAACAGATCTTCCACTGGCTCTGGGCTTGTGAATACGTCCTCGAGTCGGACTACCGCGAGTGGCTGCGGCTAATGATCGACGCCGAGTGGATCGGATAGACTTGCCCGGTGCTTTGCCGCTCGTCATCGCCCTAGGTGGCCATCGCGACTTGCGCGAGGAGGACGTGCCCGAGCTCGAGGTGCAGCTCGGGGAAATCTTAGCCGGATTCCGGCGACGTTACCCGCATTCTCCGCTCATCGTTCTCTCCTCGCTGGCTGAGGGGGCCGATCGGCTGGGCGCACGCGTGATCTTGGCCCAGGGGCTGCGGCTCGTCGCCCCATTGCCCCTGCGACCTGACGAATACGAGCGCGACTTCAACTCGATGGATTCGCGAGCCGAGTTCGCCAATCTCCTCAGCAAGGCCGAGGAGTGGTTCGTTGTGCCCTCCGAGCCGGGAGACTCGCGGGAGCGACGCTATGCCCGCGCGGCAGCGTATATGGCGCAGCGAAGTCAGGTCGTCATCGCCCTCTGGGACGGACACTTGCCGCGCAGTGAGGCCGGTACGGCTCAACTTGTGCGCTTTGCCCTCGATGGCGTGCCAGAAGGCTACGGCGAGACTCGCAGCGCGCTCGACACCGATGAGCGCCGCCCCGTCATTCAGATCGTAACGCCGCGACAGAACGCCGCCGCACATGTCGTTCACCAAGTCTCGGCCCAATACCACTATCCCGCAGGCGATGGTGACGCGGTCGTAACAGCCCGACCCTTCAGGGAGATATGGCAGCGCACGGACGACTTCAACCGCGACGCTACCCGCCTGACCGCCAGAAGCGGCCACGGCCGCAGCGGCATCCGTCGCCATCTTCTCTCCGACGCGGACGTTACGCCGCTGTCGGAACGGTTTCGTGCGATCCATCGCTGTTATGGCTTCGCTGACGCCCTGTCCATCCATTTTCAGCAATGGACCCGGCGGACCCTTCGTGGGCTGTTGCTGCTGGTCTTCGTCGCCTCAGGGGCGCTCCAGCTGGAACGGTTACGCCCGCAAACCCGCGCGCTCAGCATCACGTACTTTGCGGCGCTGGCGTTAGCGTACGGCTGGTGGCTCTGGTCACGACGCGCCCGGTTCCAGACCCGCCATCTTGACTACCGCGCGCTCGCCGAGGGCTTGCGCGTGCAGTTCTTCTGGCAGCTTGTCGGCTTGCCGGGCAGCCCGGCAGACCACTACCTGCGCAAGCAGCGGAGCGAGTTGGACTGGATCCGACGCGCCATGCGCGCCTTCGATCTCGGTGCTGCCTCCATAGACCCGGGAGTCGACGCTGAGCTGCTCGCCAGGCGACTCCAACTGGCGCTGGAACACTGGGTCCGCCCGGAGCTTAACTACTTCGCCCGTGCAGCCGCCAGGAACAGCCGCACGCACTGGACAATCAGAGCGCTCGGCCATGCCTTCTTCGCGGTGGCAGTCGTGCTCGCGGGCGTCACGCCGTTTCTCGCCGTGTCCGATCCTCTGCTCGTGGCGGGGAGCCTGGTAGCGGTGGTAACGGCGTTGGCCCAGGTGTACGCGGATAGGATGGCGCTCGCGCCGCTGGCCAAGCAGTATAGCCGGCTCAGCTTCCTCTTCACGGCAGCCCGAGAAGCCGTGGCGGCGAGCGTCGAGACCCGGGACTACGCCGCAGGGCAGCGGCTGCTCCGGGAGCTGGCCACCGAAGTCCTCACCGAAAACGGTGACTGGGTGCTTCTGCATCGGGAGCGCCCGGTGGACGTCCCGAGGCTGAGGTAGCCAGGTCGAGCGTGCCTTTGAGGCGACTGGTTCGCACCGCTATAGACACGAGCCGAACCTCGATTCAACTGGACACCGTGATCCCAACAGAGAAGACCTCGAAAATGCCTAATGCGCACAGTGCTGCGCGGAATGTATTCTGCTCGCTATGCTGCGGATCCTCATAAGCTACCGGCGTGAGGACAGCGCGGGGCATGCCGGTCGGCTCTACGATCTGCTGGTCGACCGTTTCGGCGAGGGTGTCTTCATGGATATCGATACCATTCCGCCTGGCGCCGACTTCGTCGAGGCGATCCGCAACGCGGTTGCTCAGGCCGATGTCGTGATCGCTCTGATCGGCCGTCAGTGGCTCACGGTGACCAGCGGCAGTGGGCAGCGGCGCATCGACGACCCGGATGACTTCGTCCGTATCGAGATCGCCACCGCCCTCGAGCGTGGTATCCGGGTAGTTCCAGTCCTAGTTCAGGATGCGACGATGCCGAACCCTAGAGATCTGCCCGACGCCATGGCCGGCCTGGCTCGCCGGAACGCTTTCCAACTCCACGACACGCGATTCCGCCGTGATACCACCACTTTGATCCAAGCACTGGAGATATCTCAGGGAGCTCCGGCTACGCCGAAGGCCGCGCCGCGAATAGCGCTGCGGTCGATCTGGCGCTCACCCTGGGCTATCGGTGCGTCACTTTTGCTGCTCGTGGCGATAGGCATTGGGATGCGCGGATGGCCGATCTGGAAAGCATTGACTGGCGGTGTGCTGACGGCCACGCGGGAGCCTCAACCAACGGTGCTCCCCCGGCCACCCGCCGCCATCTCCGTACCCACTCCGGCCACTCCGCCAGCACCAACCGCTCGGGTGCTATTTGACGATGATTTTCGCTCCCAACGCCAGTGGATGACTGGGGTCCGCGGATGCGCCAACACGCGGTACACGAACGAAGGGTACGTCTTCAGAAATGTGGCTAGTTCGCCGAATCAGTTTTGCTGGATCTCTCTGCACACTACAAGTGGAAAGTCCAGTCTCTACTTCAACGGGCCCATCACGGCGCAGCTCTCAGTACGCCTCGTTCGAGGAGATGAGAGTGGCGGCTATGGGCTAATATTTGGGACCCTCAACGAGAGATCGGATAGCCCTTTCTACGTCTTCCAGATATCGGCGAGTGGGGAACACAAGCTGAGCTATTTCAACAACGGCTGGACAGACTTGAGCCCCTGGAACAGCGACGGCGTCATCCGCCACGGCTACGGGGCAGCGAATAATCTTGCAGTCGAGATCCAGGGCTCCGCAATTCAGACTATTGTGAACGGTCGTGGCGTTGGCTCGGCCCAGGCGCAGTCCGAGGTTCGGGGATATGTAGGCATACTCCTGACGCAGCCCGGCATGGAAGCCGTCTTCAGTAGCCTGCGCGTTCTTGGACATCCCAGCTCGCCATAGACGCTGAAGCCCTGATCGAATCCAGACCGGGACCGTCTAGATGGTCTCGTCGGCCCGGAGGCTAATCGAAGCATTCCGGACGAATGGAAGCATATCGAATAAGCTCCTGCACCGAAAGCCGCAGGATACTGCCCGGATTGAGAGCCGACGCGCGAGGTGGAGTCCTCTCATTTCATCTCTGATCTCGTTCAGCCATCCACCCGGGGACGCGGTACCTCCCGAGGCCAGAGCCACGACGTGCCAGGCGGTCAAAACAAGTTGAGACTTTGAGCTAGTCCACCTAGGAAGCCTACTTTGGGCTCCTTGCCTTCATCCTGGGCTGTCCTGGTCAGCAGGCGGGGTCTTGAACCGCTGCGGCACCGTCCTGACGATTTCGTTGACAGCCGGCGGGAACGACCCACTAATTTCTAGCTAGATAGCGCCTAACAACTCATAGAGCCATTGGCATACTCACGGCATAGTGGGTGCCTAGGTAGGTCAGCTTGCGGAAGGAAGTTACTGAATTGGATGGAGCCGGGGGCGGGAGTTGAACCCGCGACCTACTGATTACGAACTGTCCCGATCCACGTACTCAGGGTACCCAAGGCGATCTAAGCCCAGGCGAAGTAAGCAACGCGCCCTAGCTCAATGTCTTCCTGGATACGCTCGATGCCGGGCGTTCTGGTAGCAGCGTGGTAGCACGCGATCGGCTACCGGTAGGTGCAAATCCCCACGGGTTACGATCGCCTTTGGCACGTGCAAGCGCGCGGAATTCTCAGGGCAGCCTGAGGGGTTTTTGACCTCACCTAACCGGCGAGAATGCCGGCATATCGGCAGCCGCCTAGCTTGTGGTTGCGGGGGTGCCAGCCGCGCTCCCCGCCCGCTGCCGCATTTCCCGCTTGCGTTCCCCGTCCCTTCCCTGTTCTCTTCGTCATGGCGGCTCCTTGGTCCGGCCGGAGGACCGGTTGGTCGATTCTCAGGCCTACCAGGCTGCCGCCGCTACTCAGTTGTCAAGTTCAACACAGACCGGAACATTCCCGTACGTTCGCAACAGAAGCTTTTATCGCGTGCCGATCGGCTTGTTGATAGCATCACGCGCGGCTCGCACCTGATTGGACGTACCCTTTATCGCTGAACCACGAGAAGAACCGAGAGACGAAAACGCTTTCCCGATACGATCGGTGGATTGTGATTGCCAGGTCCTCCCGCCATCACTAGAAGAGTAACCATCGCCTCCGAAAGCGCGATACGCGATCATGTCACCATCAGATGAAGCAATCAGATCACAATCTCTTAGGTTGCAAGTGAACGGTAATTTCTCCGCTCGTTTTGCCCACGATTGGGCGTCCGTATCGGTGAAGTAAATTGCGCTGCCTTGCCCAGCGGACGCTACAAGGAAGAAACGCTGAGGATCGTCTGTGGGGATCACTTGCTGCACGTCAGCAGGTGCGCCCGTAAGTTTCTCCCAACGCACGTCGGCTCCAGCTCGGAAAAGCTCGAACTTCGCGTATACGATAACGAGTCTCTGGTTGGAACCTTTTGTCTGCCGAACAAAGAAATCGCTGACGTCCTGCGGACCACTCCTGCGCGCCACCGTACCGTCGGGACCCGAGACCTTGGCCCAGGTCGCACCACCGTCTGTAGATCGCAAGAGGTAGATTCCGCGTGAGGCGGAGTCAAACACCGCCACAATGTTCCTGGCGTTAGAAGGGTCGGCGTAAGCTTCCAGGAACGACGGCCCGTCGGCGCAAGTCGTCGATGCGGAGAAACCTGCTGTGAGAATAACTGCTATTACCAACCAGACGCGACGATGGTCAGAATGCCAACTCGTTTTCATTCCAATCCCTCCTCAATGGCAGTTTCGAGGCCGCCCAACGCCGCGCAAGAGCGTAGATAATATAATACCCACTCCCAGTCATGACCTCCCTCGCCGAGGGTCTTCCCTTGTCACAGTAACGGCTTCGACTTCCGTACGGAGTGCCTCCTAACGCTTGGTCGAAAATTCTCGCGGCGGTTTGATCGCTTTCTCGGTCTCTTTCTTCTGCTACTCATCGCTGAATGCTCGCGCCGAGTGGGCGGCGAGCAGACGATTGCTGAGCAGGACGTTGTTCACTGCAACAACGATGAACCCTTGGATGAGAGTGGGTTTCGTGCGATCGACCATGAAAATGACACTCACCAGGGCGCGGCGCCGGCGGCGGACCAGTTCGCGGCTGACGCGGAGGCCCTCCACCACGCGCAGTTTCTCGGTGGCGTGGCAGTCATTGAAGTCCTTGTCGCGGGTGTACAGCAGGGTGTCGATCTGCGCCGTGATCGTCGACGCCAAGCGGCGCGGCGACGGCCGCCCGCGCCCGCGGTGCAACAGGCCCGGCGCCCTCGACCTAAAACCGGACCTTCAGCCGCTGGACGTGTCGGGGGCTGACGCGCAGGGCGGCCGCCCCTTGCGCGTTGGTCGCTTTGCCCGCGAGCACCATCTGCCACAGGCCCGGCACGCGGCACTTCCCTTCGGCTCATCGTGAGGGTCTCCCGTGGCTCCATGGGGTGACCTATTCACGTTGCACTGAGCCATGACATTCGTTCTTGACCCCTCCCAGCCCGGGAGACTAAGCTCTCGCCACCTGTCCGACCGGTCCCGGCTTCGACTCGCTGGGAGGCTCCGTCATGCAGTGCCCTCGGTGCCAGCACGAGAACCCCACAAGCCAGAAGCTCTGCGGGGAGTGTGGAGCCCGACTCGCTTCGGCTTGTCCGTCCTGTGGGTGCTAATCCTCCAGGCCAGAAATTCTGCGGCGAGTGCGGGATGGGACTCGGGCAAAGGTCTGTAGATACGAAATACGGCACGCCACAGTCCTACACCGCGAAGGCCGGCCTCCGAGGCGAGCGCAAGCAAGTCACCGTCCTCTTCGCCGACCTCAAGGGTTCCATGGAACTCCTGGCTGACCTGGACCCTGAGGCGGCGCGAAAGCTCCTCGACCCGATGCTTGTAACACACACGATGGAGGCGGTCCACCGCTACCCGGGGTAGGTGAACCAAGGTCATGGTCGACTGGCGGGATCCTGTTCGGCGCGCCCTGGCCCTCGAGGGCCATGCCGTGCGTGGCTGATACGCTACCGTACGCAGGCAGGCGAGAGACGACTCATCAAGGTCGCAGTTATGGACCTTATGGACTAGTCCCTGGAACAGAGCGGGTGCCGCAAGTGTCGAGGATCAACAAATGAGCCAAGTCAAGGTAACCACCCAGGTCGGTCGCGGAGGGGGATAGCGTCATGGCAAGCCTCGGACCAGTCCGCCTTAGCATGCTCTTACTAGTTAGCCTTGCGGGGAACGCTTGCTATGTGACAGTGCCACAACCTGTCGTCGTCTCAGCTCCTCCTCCCACGACTACGGCGCCGTCCTGGACGGCAACATATCGCTCCTACCCTGTAGACGAACAGTGGCCGTGCCGTCGCGGCAGCCGATGTTTTGTCATGGCTCGTCTGCTGAACATTGAGACCGACGTGGACCAGAAGTGGGTACGGTTCAACTTCGTCGCGGAGCAAGCATTTTCTACGAGTCACTCGTCATGGAAGTGGGTGGAGCTCTATCTGGACAATCAGGGCGCGACAACATTCTTGCTCGATGAAAGAGGACGTCAGCATCTCCTAGCTGCGGCTACGGGATTGAGCGCTGAGAAGCCGACACGTATTCCTTCCGGGGGCTCATCACGGTTCGCTCTGATCTTCCCGCTTGCGCCGGACATCCAGTCGTTTCGGTACGAAGCGGTTCTGTATTACCGTTGGGGACCTCGCTCCGAGCAGGTCGATCGAATCCAGATCAAGGGCGATGAGCCGGTGAGCTTAGCGGGCTTCAAATAAGTGGCCTTGGATCATTTCTGCTTAAGGTCTAGCGGCAGGTGTTTGACGAAGGAGCGAAAAGCGTACGTGCGGGTCAACCAATGAGGAGGGTGCCGATGTCATTTTGGATGTATCTTCTCGCAGTCTTTTGCTCGCCGGCGTACTTCGGGGTCAGAGGGAAGTGGGGGTCATTCATTGTCAACAGTGTCTTGTATCTCCTCGCCTTGGCCACTGTCATGGTGTTCGGCATTGGAATCTTCTTTTGGCTGCTCGGGGCCGGGCACGCGCTCTGGGACCTATCGAGAACGATGCGCGAACAGGCTATGCGGCGCCAAGCGCAGTTGATTGCCGAGAGCCTGAAACAGAACAAATGATCTCGGCGAAGCGGTGACCGTTGGTGGGAGGTGCCCACAAACTCCACCAGCCAGCAGAGGTAAGAGGGGTACAGAGGATGCCTAGCTCTCGACTCCGGGACTCACTAGGCTACGTGGGACTTGACTCTGTCATTCGTGGCCTAGTCTTGTTTCGTGGCAGAACTGTGGACGCTCAATCTCTAGTGGGGAACAGGTGTAGTGCAAGTGGTCCATCAGGATCATCAACGAGTCAGTCAGCGCGCTACCGTTTTAGAGGAAGTCCGGGTAGCTGACCCGCGGGTGGAGACGCGCGATGGTCCCCTGACGGCCGGCAGTGCCTGGGTGCGCAGATCATCCGGCGCATCGCGCGGCTCGAGTGGCCCCCACGTGATCGCGGGCCCCACACGCGGAGCGAGGGCGATGAGGAGCGGGGGTCGAACCGGCCGGAGTGTCTCTAACCGGGGCGGCCGGGGCCGACCAACTCAGACGCACGGGTAGCACACAGGCCGTGCGTCGCGAGAACGACGTGCGCCAACGTGCCGGCAAGGGGTGAACGAGCTGGCCGACGGGATACTCCGCTCGATCAACGCGACGACTGGGGCGGAGAATGGGTCATATCGGCAAATCCCGGATTAGTCGAAGCCTGACCGCGATAAGGAGGGCTCTATGAAGAAGGTGGCATCTCTACTTCTCAGTTTCCTCTGCCTGCTGGCCAGTCACGAGGCGACCGCAGCGCCCAACGCGAAGGACTTGGGGGTAGCTGAAGGCAGCGTTCATAAAGTCTGTGTCGGCGGGCCGGTGACACAGCTAGTCAAGACCCTGAAGGTCGGAACCGACGGCTGGGTCTTCGTCCAGGCACTCAGCCAGCGCGAAGGTTATGTGCTTCGCACCGGAGAGAAGTATTGGATCAATCTTGGCCAAGTGCCCTGCATCTCTGCGCCGTTTAGCGAGTAGCGATGACTCCGCGCTCCAGCGGTTCTCCTGCGCGGGACCGCGAGGAGGCAACGGCGAGGCGCGACCGCGGTCACCACCATTTCGTCACTAAGGCTCCTTGCCTCCGCACCCCTCACAACCTCGAACTGCTGCGGCCCGGCTGGCCTGTTTCGTTGAGAGCCGCGGCTAAACGACCCACTAATTTCTAGTTAGATAGCGTTCGGGGCGCCTTGAGAAGTCAACGCTTTGTGGGACGCTGCTACCACGCTCCTACCACTTCTTCCTTCAAGCTCCTGCGGGGACATCCCCTGCCACGCCCTCCTCCTAGTGTTGGTTCTCCTTAGATCACCAGGTTCTAGGGACACACACAACAGCCCGATATTTCTCTTCTGCGAATGAACGTCAACTACTTGTTCCGTCGGCCTGACAGCTCCAACCATGCGGCAAACCACTTCTGGCCACTAATTGCGGCTGCGTCGGCGTATCGCGTTGCCTGCTCTCGCAGGCTGCACACAGTGTGATTCTTCATGAGCGCGATCTGACCCGCGTTGCAGATCAGCCAGCGTTCGAAATGTCGTGCGCCAACCTCGGGATGAAACTGCACGGCCAGAGTGGCACCCAGGGAGAACGCCTGATTCGCGCATCCCGGCGTTGAGGCAAGACATGTCGCCTTATCGGGCAGATCGAACGTGTCGCCATGCCAATGCAGCAGGGGGATCGCATCACGACCGACGTCGTGGAGCACGCTTCGCTCACCTGCCTCGGTCAACTTCACCGGCGCCCAGCCGATCTCCGTCGTGTCGGCATAGACCCGGGCACCGAGCGCCTGGGCAAGGATCTGAGCGCCGAGACAGATAGCCAGCGTCGGTCTATCCGCGGCGACGCGCGCCCGAAGGATCGCCATCTCATCGGCGATGAATGGGTAGTCCTCCAATTCGTACGCGCCAATCGGCCCGCCGAGCACGACCACTATATCCGTGTCGACCGGGTCGAAAGTGAACGCGGCATACCCGGCATCGTAGTAGCGGATTGCGTAGCCGCAGCCTTGCAACGTTTCAGCGAATGCGGCGAGATCAAGGAATCGAGCATGGCAGATGACTGCGGCATTCTTCATGAAACTATCCCCTGATCTGAAGGCACTCAGGACGTGGCATCAAACCCAATCCGCAGCGTCGTGCCTAGCGGCCCCTGCATACCGCATTTTATCAACTATTACTAGATCACTTGGTTCTAAGGCGGCATGTGCGAATGAACCGACTGCCACCTGTTGTGCAAGAATGACGACGCAGAACGTCAGGCGAGATCTTTTCATGTTCGTATAACGCTCACGCTGAGCGGACGCGGTGAGCGAATGCGAGCCAGCGGTCCAGGCGCCTCGTGCTCCACAAATCCTCCGATCTCGTCGTGACGCAGTCGACCGAACGAACGGCGCGGCCGCGCGGCCGCGCCGTCCCATTACCAAAATACGGAAGATGAGAGCGAAAGGCCGAGTTCCTGGCTACTGAGTGCCCGGCATACCGGAGTTGTGCTGATCGACGAGCAGCCAGCGGCCGGCGGTCTTGACCCACGTCTGGCTGTTCCGCTGGATCATCGTGCTCATCCTCCCGTTCTTGTCGATGAATGTCTGATCGGTATACCCGTTGACCACGACGACGCTGCCTTGCTGAAAAACGCGGTACGTGACCTGGCGGCCCAATTCCTGGCGCGTCGGATAGTTCTGGAACAGATTGGTAAGGAACGCGCGAAACCCCTCCTTTCCCTCGATCCTGAATCCTGCGCGAGCGACTGTGGCTATCACGTTGTCGGCAACGTCCGCCAGCAAGCCATCGATATCGCCCTTGGCGCCCGCCTCCCCTCGCTTCCGGTTGATATCCGCGATCTCCTTGGCCGGATCAGCCTGCGCCCAGACCACAGGCACAGTTCCCAAGAGCAGGACCAGGACGAGAAAACCGCTCAGTGTTCTCATGATGCGCTCCTTCCTCAGTTCCACGAATCGGTGGCATTCTCCCAGGGGGCGGCCCAGAAGCCCACACGTCACACTCAGTGCGGACGTCCTGGCGAGCCCTTTTCGCTGGCCGAGCCGCTTGCCGATGCCGGATCACCTCCTCTGCGGAGTGTCTCGTCAAGTGTCGGCTACGCCTTCAGCTCGTTTGCCGCCAGCAACCACGCCGCCGATCGTTGAGCAGGAAGCGACGGATCCGGAACATCGGGCAGTGGGGTTGGACGAGCGATCGGACAGCAGAGGATCCTGCGTAAGCTTAGTGGGCACGGAATGCGGGACGGACTTAAGGGTGTGGGCTGAGTGCAAATAGATCGGGGTCGACGGCGGGGCCCGAGGCTGTAGGTCGGGGTGAAGGCGCTGGAAGGCGCCAGGCCTTAAGCCGAGTGGTGTTTGGGACAATGGAAGGGGCGGCGGGATCTGCAGGAGCAGCGGTGCGTTCGCAGCTGCAGTGTCAGCAACCAGGGTGACAATGTCGTCGCCGTCGGCGGCATCGTAGATTCCAACGATCCACGACGGATCGGGAGGACTGGCAAAGGCAAGTGCTGGGAGGAAGACCAACGCAATCGCAATCAGAAGGATGCGGCTCGCCTGCTTGGACCTGGTCGCACAGGACTGCGCCATAAGTGGCTTCCAGTGCCCCACGGGTGCATCCTCCCTCTGGAGGTCGAGCCGGTCACCGGCGAATCGCGGAGGAACGTTAAGCCGGCGCGGTCTCCGCTGTCAAGCAGCACGCTAACAGTAAGCACATGTCTCTTGGGATACTCAGTCGGAGTTCGGGCCGAGATTTCAAACAGGGGCTTGCGAAGAGGCGGGTTATCGATGGGGAGCAGTCCTAGATGTGACGAAGCAAGAGGTTGTTCACCCAGGCCGACCTGGGGAAAGTAGTGGCTGCCAAGTCATTACTCACCCTGGACAGGAGGCCTGGATGAACATCCACCAGAATGCCCGACTCACGCCGTGCCGT
>Ga0207684_10003571_pt1 | contig 15135 bp, 22 predicted proteins | sample KBSK5501metaG_FD_184342 | JGI IMG/M metagenome (GOLD analysis project Ga0207684, IMG submission 184342) | Corn, switchgrass and miscanthus rhizosphere microbial communities from Kellogg Biological Station, Michigan, USA - KBS K5-50-1 metaG... | ecosystem: Host-associated > Plants > Roots >...
TTGGGCGCGTCGGCGTTGTCGCGGCACTCGATCCCCGGATTTGTCTGCGTGCAGGACCAGTCTTGCGGGACCTGAAGCGTGAAGCCGTCCTCGGTATCGGCCACGAACTGGAAACCAGGGATCAGCGTCGGCGTCGGGCTGGCGGTCGGCTGCGGCGTGGCGGTTGGCTGTATATGCGCGACCGTGGGCTTGCCATTGGAGGCGAGGAGCGCCGGCGCGAGCAATGCCAGCGCCGCCAGCGTCAAGGCGAGGAGCGACGTCCTCAGGATACGCGCCCGCTGGCTGCGCCACAGCAGCGGCGCTCTCTGCGCGGATTCTCCAGGTGTGACCGGCTCGTCTTCGTACTCGGGTTTGTCTGACACGCTGTCGTCCAGCGGATACTCCTTGGCTGGAGCGATCAGCGTCGCGGAGGTCTCGCGGCCCGATCCTTCGTGGTTGCGCGGCGCCTCATCCATGTCACCCTCCAAACCACTCGTTATCTCATCCATCCATGCCATGCGCAGATCTCATCCCTCGATCTCATCCGCTGGCTTCGCGCGAACGTTCCTCTGGCGCGGAAGTCGCCCCCGCTATTATACAGTAGGCGCGCGTGGCGCCAAGTCGTGGCCACCCCGCAGGGTGGGCAAAGCGGCGAATTGACACCACTCGCGGCGCCGGGATACAATGCGGCGAGCGAGGGCGCGGCGCGGCTCCCGGTGTGTTCGCTCCACCATCAGCGCGGCCTCGGTACGGCGGGGGAGACGTTCCTCCGCCTTTTTGCGCGTCTCCAGTTAGTACGCCCTTGCCCATCCGCCGGTTCGCTCTCCGTCCGTCGTCGCCTTCACGCCACGACTACCCAGAGTAAGCCGCTGACCCGAAATTGAAATGAGTGTGACCACATGACAACTCCCAGAAGCGGCGAGAGCGACCGCATGCAGGACATCATCTCGCTCTCGAAGCGGCGTGGCTTCATCTTCCCCAGCAGCGAGATCTACGGCGGCCTCAACGCCGTCTGGGACTATGGCCCCCTGGGCGTCGAGTTCAAGAATAACGTCAAACGCGCCTGGTGGGACACACTGACACGCTGGCGCGACGACATTGTCGGGCTGGACACCAGCATCCTGATGGCGCGGCGCGTCTGGCAGGCCTCGGGCCACGAGAGCGCCTTCACAGATCCCATGGTGGACTGTACCAACTGCAAGAGCCGCTTCCGCGCCGACCAAGTCGAAGAGATGAGCGGCGACCCAAACGTCTGTCCCTCCTGCGGGATGCGCGGGACGCTCACCGCGCCACGGCAGTTCAACCTCATGTTCAAGACCTACATGGGGCCGCTTGAGGAGGACGCCGCGCTGATCTACCTGCGGCCAGAGACGGCGCAGGGCACGTATGTCAACTTCCAGAACGTGCAGACGAGCATGCGCCGGCGCATCCCCTTCGGCATCGCGCAGATCGGTAAGTCGTTCCGCAACGAGATCAGCCCTGGCAACTTCATCTTTCGCACACGCGAGTTCGAGCAGATGGAGATGCAGTACTTCATCGACCCGGAGACCGAGACGCAGTGGTACGAGTACTGGCGCGCGCAGCGCTGGCAGTGGTACATGGGCCTGGGGATGAAGCCGGAGAATATGCAGTGGCACGAGCACGGCCCGGATGAGCTGGCGCACTACGCGCGCGCGGCGGTGGACATCTACTATCACTACCCCTTTGGCTGGAAGGAGATGGAGGGTATCCATGACCGCACCGACTTCGACCTGCGTCGCCACGCCGAGTTCAGCGGCAAGGACCTGACGTACTTCGACGACCAGAACAACAAGCGCTACGTGCCCTATATCATCGAGACGGCAGGCGGGCCGGAGCGCATCGGGCTGGCCTTCCTCTGCGACGCCTACGACGAGGACGAGGTGAACGGCGAGAAGCGCGTCGTGCTGCGGCTGCACAAGCGGCTCGCGCCGATCAAGGCGGCGGTCATGCCGCTCTCGAAGAAAGAGGAGCTGACCGCGCTGGCGCATCAGGTCCACGACGAGATTCGCCCCATCGGCCTGACGCAGTATGACGAGACCGGCGGCAACATCGGCAGGCGCTACAGGCGGCAGGACGAGATCGGCACGCCGTACTGCATCACGGTAGACTTCGACAGCCTCGAAGATAAACAGGTGACGATCCGCGAGCGCGACAGCATGACGCAGCGGCGCGTGCCCATCGCCGAGCTGCGCGGCTTGCTCGCCGGCGAGCTAGCCTGAGATGCTGTACCACCTTCTGAACGACGTGAGGCCACGATGAGCCAGGACGAGGCGCTGGGCGTCTGGGCGGAGGCGGCGCAGGACATGGCGAGCGCCGGGCTGGCCGCAGGCATGGGCGCGACGTACAACTGCGCCGATCTGTGCAATCAGGTGGCGGAGAAGGCGCTGCAAGCGCTCTACATCCTGCGCCACGACCGCCGCGCGCCGTACAATCACGATTTGCGCGCGCTGGGCGAGATGGTCGAGGCGCCGCCGGAGATTCTGGCGCATCTCGATGCGCTGACGCCGTACCATCCGGAAGGCTTTCTGGCTGGACGCACGCCGGAGGAGGCCGACGACGAGATCACCGGCGAGGTGGCCGCCGATCTGATGGCGCACGCGCGCGCGGTGTTGCGCTGGGCGCGGCAGTACGTGATGGCGTGAGGAGCGACAAGTGCAAGAACCGATACGCTGCGGGTGGGCGCGCAACGACCTGGCCGTGCGCTACCACGACGAGGAGTGGGGCGTCCCACTGCACGACGACCGCGCGCTCTTCGAGTTTCTCGTGCTGGAGGGCGCGCAGGCGGGCTTGAGCTGGGACACGATCCTGCGCAAACGCGAGCGCTACCGCGAGGTTTTCGAGCAGTTCGATCCAGAGCGTGTCGCGCGCTACGACGAGGCGAAGATCGCGCAGTTGCTCGCCGATCCTGGCATCATCCGCAACCGCATGAAGATCAACGCCGCGATCCAGAACGCGCGGGCGTTCCTGACCGTGCGCGACGAGTTCGGGAGCTTCGACGCCTATATCTGGCGCTTCGTGGACGGGCGGCCCATCGTGAACGCGTGGCGCACGCTCGGCGAGATCCCCGCGCGCACGGCGAAGTCCGACGCGATGAGCGCGGACCTGCGCAAGCGTGGCTTTGCCTTTGTCGGCTCGGTGATCTGCTACGCGCACATGCAGGCGACGGGCATGGTCAACGATCACGTGGTAGATTGCTACCGCCACGATGAACTGCTCGGCGTATAACAGCCAATCGCCTCGCCTCTCAAACCACCGATCACGATCTGGCAGGCGCGTTCAGGTGCGCCAGCAAGACCGCTTCGGGCTGCTCCAGCAAGGCGAGGTCAACGGGCTCCGCGTAGAGGCCAGCGGCTGCGTGCCCTGTGGGCCAGTAGACCTCGACGCTGTTGCCTTCAGGGTCACGTAGATACAGGCTCAAGGTGACGCGGTGATTGAGAGCGAAGAGGATTGGAACACCTTGCGCCTTCGCCGCAGCATAGATCTCCCTCAGCAGGGCCAGGCTCTCCACCTCCCACGCCACGTGCCTGGCCTCGGACCGGGTCATGAGCGCGAGTGTCTGCTGGCGCTCGCCGGAGTTGTCGGTGAGGAACACGAAATCGCCGAGATTGGGCAACGTTCCCTCCAACGTTTGCTCCAGGCCGAGCAGCCCGTGATAGAACGCGGCTAGTTCCTCTGGATGTTGTGCGGGCAAGGCGACGTGCCCAAGCCGGACTTTCGCGGTCATCGGACTTCCTCCCTTTGCCGATCAGCCGCTGGCTGATCGGCCCCAATAATTCACCTGATATACTATCAGGTGAATATGTGCTATCATATCCGCCATGAGCGAACATGTCAAGCCCCTTCCCAAACGCCGTCGCTATGACGCCTCGCGCCGTCAGGCGGCGGCCACGCAGACCCGCCATGCGATCGCCACGGCGGCGCGTGAGCTCTTCCTGGCGCGTGGCTACGCGGGCGCTACGGTGGCCGCAATTGCGGAGGCGGCCGGAGTCTCGCACGAGACGGTCTACGCAACGTTTGGCCCCAAGCCGGCGCTCTTTCGTCATCTCGTCGAGATCGCGCTGTCCGGGACCGACGAGCCTGTGCCCGCTCTGGAGCGCGATATTGTGCGGCAGGTGCGGGCGGAGCCAGATCCTCGGCGGATCATCGACCTCTTCGCGCACATCGTTCGCCTCCTGCATGAGCGTCTGGCGCCGCTGTTCGCGATCCTCAGCGAGGGCGCGCGTACCGACCCCGACCTGAAGGCGTTTGCGGATGAACTGAGCGCGCGTCGGGTCGGGCACATGCGCGCCTTCGTCGCCGATCTGGCGGAGAAAGGCGGCCTGCGTGCGGGCCTCTCGCCGGAGCTGGCCGCCGACGTCATCTGGGTGATGAACTCGCCGGAGTTTTATCTGCTCTGCGTGCGGGATCGGGGCTGGACCCCAGAGAACTTCGAGCGCTGGCTCGCCGACAGCTGGAAACGCCTGTTGCTGCCCATCGACATGACAGACGGCGCATAGTGGGCCGCGTTCCACCTGCTTGTGAAGGATGTCGTGATGCTAGAGCACGGTCCGCCGCCGTGGAGGGTTTTGCTGGTGGGCGGCGCGTCGGGAGTGGGGAAGACGATCCTCGCGCAGGCGCTCGCACGCCACTATGGCGTCTCGCTCCTGCTGGCGGACGACGTGCGCCTGGCGCTCCAGCAGGTCACGACGCCGGAGCAGCAGCCCGCGCTGCACTACTTCCTCACGACGCCGGATGTGTGGCGACGACCAGCGGACGAACCGCTCGCCGGTTTCGTCGGCGTCGCGACGGCGCTGGCGCCCGCGCTGGGCAAGATCATATCGCATCACCTGGATGCAGACGGCGCTGGCCCGCTGATTATCGAGGGTGACGGTATCGCGCCGAGCCTGCTAGGCGAGCAGTCTCCTGTATTGCCACATATTCCTGCTGTGGGACTGATGCGCAAGGTGCGGGCGCTCCTCGTAGATGAGCCGGACGACTTACGGCTCATCTACGAGGACAGCGCACGCCCCTGTGCTTCACGCGGGGGTATCAGTAAAGAAGTTCCGACCGCCGAGCGTACCACCGCCACATTCTCAGGTGGGAGTAGGGCATGTAGTGGCACTAAAAGGGGCGAGCATGTTGAAAAAACGGCGACGCATTACCGTTAGTCTGCTACATGGCTAGGTCAGTGTTCGCTCCTGCGCGCGTGGACATATGGTCAGTTCCAAACAAGGATGGTGTCCCAGGCGACGCCACAACGAAGCGGCAATGACGCCGCAACGACGCCATCGAGCGGGGTGAGCGCGAGGGCCGCGCCGCTCGGTAGCGGTCGGCGTCCCCATCCATGGTGAGCGAGGAGCCGCTTGAGGTTCTGACCGGCCGCCGTCAGGAGCGCCTCACTATTCACTCGCCACAGCCGCCGCAGGCGGAACCGGCGAGAGCCATGCCACTCCTTGGCCTCGGCAAACAGCGGCTCGACCCAGACTTTGCGCTTGCGCAGCGCCTTCTTGTAGGCGGCAGTCGACTGGTGGGCGCGCACGCGCTCCAGGTACTCCTCCCCGAACGAGCGCCAAACCGAGCGTCCCGTCTTCGTAGCGGACGTGCAGTGCGCTTTCAGCGGGCAGGCGCGGCAGGTCGAGCCCTGCGCCCGGTACTGGATGCGCTGGCTGGCCTCCGACGTGTGCGTGCGGCGCAGGATCTGCCCCTCTGGGCAGCGATAGCTGTCCTCCTCGGCTTCGTAACGGAACCGGGCGAGGCCGAAGTAGCCCCCTTTGTCTCCCCAATCCGGTACGGGCATGTAGGCGCGGATGCCCATCTCTTCCACCGCCCGGATAATCTCTGTCGTCCCATACTTGGTGTCGCCGGTCACCTGTCGCACCCGCAGCCTCCAGCGGAAGCGTGCCCGCCACAACAGATCGCGCATCGGCTGATTCTCCATCACCTCCCCCGGCGCCACTCACACCCCCACAATGATGCGCCGCTTGCCGCCATCGACGACGTAGTGGGTTTGGTAGCCCAGGTGGGCGCCGCCACCTTTGAGCCGCATGGGGGTTGCATCGGGATCGGTGGTGCTGCTACGCAGATCGGCGGTGCGCTCCCTAGACGCCATGAACGTCGCGTTGCTGGCGGCCCTCCTGGGCGATCCAGTCGTGGCGAGTGGCGTTGGCGGTCTCCAGCTCTGCACGCACTGTGTCAGCGAGGTCGAGCGGCAAAGGGGTTGAGGCGGTCGGTGGGGCGGGAAGGAGATCAGCATCCACTGCCTCCTGGGGAAAGAGCGCTTCCAGGTGGGCTTCCAGGTGGGCTTCCACGGCCTGGGCCGACGCCTGGGCCGAGGCTTCCTGTGCCTCTTTGACCTGTTGCCGAGCCGCACGCGCCTGGCGCGCTTGACGGGCTTCGACGGCAAAGCGTGCCGTGAGGGAAGCGAGCGCGGCATCGGCTTGGACCTGGGTGGCATCGAAGTACAGTTCTTTGCCCCAGATGAGCCCTCCCTGCTGACACTGCATGACAATCGCGTCGAAGAAGCGGCGAAAGATCTGCAGGCCATCGCGTGCGCGGATGTGGGTCAGACTCGAATGGTCCGGCAGCGGCTCGTCCAGATTGTAGCCCAGATACCACCGCACACTCAGGCGATCCGCGGCGAGCCGGAGCAGTTGGCGCTCGGAGCGGATGCCCTCAAAGAACATCACCAACTGAAGCCGGAAGAAGACCACGGGGTCGACAGACGGTCGACCCTTGTCAGCCACATAGCACTCCTGCACCAGATCGCGCACAAACGAGAGATCGAGCACGCGGTCCAGGTGGCGGTAGAAGTGGTCGGCGGGGACGAGCTCGTCGAGAGAGCCTACGGAGATCGGGGTGAACAGGCGCGCTTTGCTTCCCATCATCGGACGCCCCCTTAGCCACTGCCAGCGACTACTGAGTTCGCCCGCAGCCTCTCAGCGCCACTCGGAGCAGCCAAGCGGGATCTCCGCACGAGACTCGCTCACCAAGCGCAGCAACCAGGGGAGTTGTCACCGCGCTCGGCCGTTTCTGAGACCGCTTCAGGGTCCGCCAGAGTGGCTGCTCCTGCCCCCCGATGAGGAGCGCTATCCAGCAAGCAGATGGAGGACGCCACAACGCGACGGGCACGGTCTGCTCGCGGCTGGCCGTGCCCACAGGTCGCTCCGCCCAGAGCCGGTTACCCCTTCACCGAGACGTCGTAGGTCGCCAGCGTCGGGGGCGACGCGAAGTTGGCGGCCAACTTGGCGACGAGCTGGCGATAGGTGCCGCTGGTCTCATAGGCCTGCGCCTCGGCCTCGGAGGCCCACAGCGTGATGGAGACCCCGTTTCCGGTGGTCCGATCGGTGAAGAGGTAGACGCCTTGGTAGCCGGGCTGGGCCGTGATGACCGGCAGAATCTCCTGCTGGTAGAGGGCGATTGAGGCGTCCACCGTGTCCGGACGCAACTGCACGGTCGTGACGCGCGCGTGCATGCTTCCCATCCTCTCTAGTCTATGGTCGTTGATGACGACTTATGAGGCGGCGTGCTCCGCGCGGCACCCGGAGCGGCAGGGCGCGCCCGCGACGCTCATTATGTACCGCGGCCCGTGAGATGCGCAACACGCCGCGCGATGCGAGCCGAGCCGCTGAAGCGCTCTGCCAACGGCGGAAGCGCGACGGGTACTAAGCTTACGGTGTTACTGCGGTTTTTCAACACGCTCGGGCTTTGGCGGGACAAGATGGTGTTGCTGGCTACGTCGTCACTTCGAGCATATTTACGCCACCAGGACACAACAAAGCACTGGAGCATCCGCTCGTGTGGCCTGTTGACGGCGAACACCTCATTCGCTACATCACGTACATTCGCGGCTCTCTGACAGAGACGGCGGAAGACAAAGAGCCTGATGAACGCTTGCGCCGGAATCCACTCATCCCGATTCCCGCCGAGGTCTTCAACGCCGCCGATGACATTTCGTGGAGGCCAGCCGCAAGCACAAAAATACTGACAATCGCAAACCACAAGGGCGGTGTTGGAAAGACGACCACTGCCCTGAATTTCGGTCAGTGGCTGGCCGCGCAAGGCAAACAAGTGCTTTTGATTGACATGGATGCGCAGGCAAATCTTACCAAGACACTCCCCGCCTCACAAGAAAGCGCGGCAAATTGGCACATCGGCCACTACTTTACCAACCAGCGCGCCCTCTCGGAACTAGTGCGTCCGACCAATTTCAAAGGGGTATGGCTCATACCCTCAAACAATGTCCTGGCGCGCTCCGATATGGGAATCATGGCAGGGCCAGGAGCGGAACTGCGGTTTGCCCGTGATGTGCATGCGCCTGTGATGATTCCACCGCCCGTCATGCAAGCCCAACCGTTTGACTGGATCATTCTTGATACAGGACCGACCATGGGATTGTTCACTCGGTCGGCGCTCGCCGCCTCGCACTACGTACTTTTGCCTATAGAACCTAGCGTCTTTGCGGAACTGGGGATAGACTTGTTGCGAAGTACGGTCAACGCCATGCAAGCGTTGACCAACCGTCAGATCCACCTCTTGGGATGCCTCATTACGCAGTGGAAGGCGGACGCGCTCAATAAGTCGCTCTTTAACACACTCGTGAACCAGCTGCAACCGACGGGAATAGAGATAATCACGACCAAGATTCCGCTGGACAAAGCGCACATTGAGAAGGCGCATATTGAGGCGGCGCAGGGCAAGAAGAAGGGGTTGTTCAACGGGGCCTCCCCAGCCGCTGTCGCCTACTCAGACGCATTCGGCGAAGTGCTAGAGGAGATGAAGAAGTATGTCCACTAGCGCAGGCACACGGTCAACATCCACACGCCCTCTGAACGTACGAGAGCGACTACGCCAGAGAGGGATAGACGCGACGCTTCATCTCAACGATACTTTGCGCCTGTCGGGAGATATGAGCGATACAAAGTTGCTCGGCACTGCGCTCGCAGAAGTTGTGGTAGAAGAGAGCGCACGCAATCCACAATTAGCTTCTCGCGTACGGGCGCGCTATGACGAACTAGTGAACATGCGCGGCGCACAGAAGGGAGGTCCAGCCAAGAAGACCGAGCAACTTCCACCACTTGTGCCTATCCGGCGCGACCTGCCGTACCGCGCAATTGATCCTACTGCACCGCCCGATCCAAAGTGGCTCACAATGGCATATGGCCACCACCAACTCGCTCGCGCCCTCCAAGACTACACCCTTGATATGCTCAAGATGACCGCTGACAGAGTGCAAGCCGAGCATCCTGGGACACGCCCCGCCAACCGTGGACGCAAAGCCGCCGTCATTGCCTACATCGTCCAGTATTCCGGCGAGTAGCCAACGGTGCGCGCCTGTGGATATGTGCGACAATGGAGCGATGATTGTTCGTTGTCCCTCCATTCTCTCGCACCGAGCGCCGACACGAAGTCGCGCTCAAGGAGTATCCAGTGACCACTGACACAGAACTCTGGCGCGCCGCCGTCGTTGGCGCGGTTACCGACGCGACAGGGCAACTCGTGTCTGCCAACGTGATCACCCAGGGGGAGTTTGACCGCAAGCGTCTCGGGGCCTTTGCGGCCCAGCGCGCCTGTGATGATGCCGCACTGATGCGCTACCTGACGCATTATTGCCCCGATGATCCACACATCGAGGGGTATCCTGGCCCCGATGAGCGAACGACAATGCGGGCTTGAGTGGTGACGTATGGACGCAGCGTTCAAGCGCGCCCCGCGCATCAAGTCTACCCCTGCCGCCACGCAAGCCTCGCGCTGGAGTGTGTGGCTGATGAGTCAGTAGTCGCGGAAAAGCGTAAGGCGACTCGTTAAACTCCTCCACTGGATATGTGCGACAATGGGGCGATAAATGTTCGTCTGAGGGGTGAGTGTTAAGGAGTATCAAATGCCCACCAACACCGAATATTGGCGCGCCGCCGTTGTAGTCGTCGTCACTGACGCCACTGGTCAATTGGTCGCCAGCGGCAAGATGACACAGCGGATGTTTGACGATGAGCACATGGAAGCCTTCAATGCTCAGACCGCCGGTGATGACGCCTCTCTCATGCGCTGCCTCAAACACTATTGCCCCGACGATCTCCAAGCGTATAGCTATCCTGGCCCCGACTACAAGACGACTATGTATCCCTGACTTTTGAGGCAAAGAAGATACTCGCCCAACCAATAAATGTGCAGAATCGCCTCCTGCACAAAATTTACCTATAGCCATGCCGATTTAGCCTATTTTGTGCAAAGCCCTCTAGCCTGGCTGATCTGGACTTATCCACTGAGTTGTCCACATCAAGACCTGTGGCAGGAATAGTGCTAGCGCTGCGGTGGACCGACACGGAGCGGTATGGAACAGGATTTCAGAGAGCGCCCCTCGGATCATCTCCGAGTGGGTGTTTGCTGCTTGAATGTGGAGGGATTGCCGCCGCTAGACCGCCCGCAATGTCCTCCCGTCGTCCGCGTCGTTCCCTCCGGAAGCGACGAACAATTCCCACCAGGAACGAGCGGCTTCACTGAGCATATGTCGCTGGTACAGGTCACCCATTGCCTTGTCGAAGGGAAGCGCCCACGCGGTGGAGATCTTCGTCTCTCCGCCGAGCCTTTTGGCGAGTTCGGTCGCGGCTTCCCCGGACATACGACCATCCGTTAGGGCGGGAAGGTCGCTTGACTTCAGCCAGATACCCTTGCGTCCGGTCGGCGTCTTTCCTGGGCTGACGCCAATCGATTCTAGCCAGTAACGAATCGCTTCACTCCGGGTACGCGGCTCGGAAGGCGGCACCTTTGCGCCGCGATTGCCCGCGCCTCTGCCAAGGGATCCAAACTTCAAGCCGCCGAGTTCGGCCCTCATTACGCACTTTTGATCGCGACCAAATAGCAATTTTCATACCGTGGTCCGAGCATACGTAAGATGTGGCGATGGATCGCGCTGAGGCGCAAGACCTGGGTGGACCAAATGCAATCGAGTGCGCTCATGGAGTGCAGGTCGATGCCTTCCTAGCACTGGAACAGCCAGCGCATCGCGGGTCGGGCCGTGGGCTGACGCAGTTGGTCAGGCGCCGTCTCGCCGCTCGTCGCCAAGCGCTGGCGCGTTGACAGCGCGTTAGACTAGACCTGACTATTCAGCCGGACTTGCGCTGCGGGTGTAGCGGAGAGGCATGACGCCAGCCGAAGAAATCGCCACACTGAAAGCCGAGCATGCCGCACAACACGAGCAAGTGAAGGCGCTTGTGGCGCCGGTACACGAGTTGCACGCCCGGCTGGCCAAGGATCGTCACAACCGCTCCAAGCCGCCGTCGAGCGGGTGAGGGACAGGAGTGCAACGCCTGGTCCTCTGGCCGATTCACCCTGAAGTTTCGGGCGCCGTCAGCCCAGCGCCCTCATCCAGCCGGCGATGGCCCGTCCGATCTCATCGGGCGCATCTTCCTGGAGGAAATGGACTCCCGCGACCGTCACCTCGGCCTGCGCTGGCCACCCGCGGACGAAGTCGACCATCGCGCCGCTGGCGAGGATCGCACCGGGCTCGCCCTTCACAAACAGCTTGGGCACCCCACTCGTCGCCAGCCAGTCCGCGTAGGCGGCCACGATCGCCGTCACGTCGGCGGGCTCGCCCGCGATGGGGATCTCCCGGGGCCACGTCAGCGTTGGCCGTCGCCCCTCGCCGGGCTCAGCGAACGGCCGCCGGTACTCCGCCATCTCCTCGACGGAGAGGGTGCGCAGGACACCTGCCGGCAACAGTCGCTCGACGAAGAAGTTGTCTTGCAGGATCATCGCCTCGCCGGCCTGCGAACGCAGCGCCTCTACGACGGGACGAAAGCCCGATTCTACCGTGTCCTAGGACTGCGGCCGCACGATCGCCTCCATGTAGGCGATCCCCCTGACGGCTTCGCGGTGGCGGTTGGCCCAGTCGAAGCCGAGGGCCGAGCCCCAGTCATGGACGACCAAAGTGACCCGCTCGTGCGCCTGCAAGGTCTCGAGCAGGGCGTCGAGGTAGCGGCGGTGCTCGACGAAGCGATACGAGCCGGGGCCACCCTCAGGCAGCTTGTCGGAGTCGCCCATGCCGATCAGGTCGGGGGCGATGCAGCGACCGCGTGGCTGCAGGTGCGGCACCACGTTGCGCCAGAGGTACGACGAGGTGGGATTGCCGTGCAGCAGCACGATGGGGTCGCCTGCTCCCACCTCCACGTACGCCATCTCGTGGCCGAGGACCCGCCGCCGCTGCTTGTGGTACGGAAATGCCGCCGAGATCATGCTGGCTGCTCCTTCTTGCGCTGTAGGCGTCTGTTCAGACGAACTCTGGGTAGAGCGGCTGACCAACGACGACGGTTTCGAGGGCGGCGAGCAGCGCCACCCCTTGCTTTCTGAGGGTGGAAAGGTAGCCGCGCAGGCAGGCGAACGCGCCGGCGCCGCACTCTGAGCGGAAGCAGCCCGACACCTGTTGCTGCCCGTTGAGCATCCGCAGGTCGCGCTCCGCCCGGTTGTTGTCGAAGGGGATCGTGAAGTCGTCGAGGAAGGCCACCACCGCGTCCGGCGTCGCCACCGGCCGCAGCGTCTCGCCCCGATGGCCCAGTTGCCCTCCCGGCTCTTTGCCGCTGCGCCGCCGCAGACGCTTGGTCTTGCGGGCCAGCCCGTCGCTTGAGGGCGGCTTGCTCCTGTTGTGGCTGTCCTTGGCCAGCCGCGCCTCCAGCTCCTGCACCCGCGTCGCCAGTGCGCCATTCTGCGCCACCAGCTCGGCAATTTGCTCCCGCCTGGCGCGCGTTCTCGGCGATCAGGATGGCACGGTCGTCCTCGTGCGTCATGCCACTACGCTACACCTGCTGCGCAAGTCTGGCTGAACAGACGCCGCTCCGCCAGCAAAACATCTCTCGTGGACGTTGCTCGTCAGGTCTCCAGTACGACTGCCATCGCCGCCGCGGCGTCCTGCTGCATATCGGGCAGCACGTGGCTGTAGATATCCAGTGTGATGGCCGCGCTCGCATGCCCGAGCATCGCGCTCACCACCTTCGGATTGACACGCGCGCCTAACAGCAACGTGGCGCAGGTGTGCCGCAGATCGTGGAAGCAGCGGATGCATGCCCCCGCTCTTCGATAGCTTCCTTCCACTTGTCAACTGGTGGGCATGTGTCAGGCTGCCCAGGCCCTTGACACCACGTACTCTCAATGCTATAAACGTTATCATAGTTGAGAGTGCAGTCGTCCTATCGAGGCCATTCGCGCATGAAACCATCGAAGGCCAATCTGCTCTTCCACCCAGTCCGTCTGCGTATCGCCCAGCTGCTGACCGGTGGGAGGCATCTCACGGCGCACCAGATCGCGCAGCGTGTCCCGCAGGTCCCGCAAGCCAGCCTCTATCGCCATCTCCATCTGCTTGTGGAAGGGAGGGTATTGACCGTCGCGGATGAGCGCCAGGTCCAGAATCGCAACCTAGTCGAGAAGGTGTATACCCTCGATCTCGCGGCCGCCACCCTGCACGCTGAGGACCTTGCCCACACGAGCAAAGACGACCACCGGCGCTACTTTACCCTCTTCCTGCTCATGCTCTTAGCCGACTTCGAGCGGTATCTGCAGGCAGGGGAACGACCCGATGTCATCGCTGATGTGGTCGATTATCAGCACCACACGCTCTACCTCAGCGACGCGGAAGCGCAGCAACTGTTGGCTGATGTGCAGGCCGTGCGTGTGGCGGCCCAAGCGAAGCCGCCCAGCCCCGAGCGGCGGCGGCGCTATTTGGCCCTCACGTTGATGCCGGGGGTCGAGGAACCCGCAGATGATCGATTGGAGAGATGATCGATTGGAGAGATGATCACCCGCTCTCATGACGCTCGGCGCCCGACGAGAATGTGCGCCCAAGCGTGATGTCCGTGCCACAGGAGCCCATCACATGGAAACGCCCCCCGCGCCCCCTACGGGCCAAGCACGCCTCATCGACAAAGTGGTCCAATTTCCCCTGAGCAGAATACTCCTCGGGATCCTCTTCGTCGCCGTTGGCGTCCTGGCGGCGCAACTTGTCGTCGCTCTGCTCCAGCAGACGCTCGGCCTGAGGAGTCCGCTGCCCGCGCCGTTCGTCGTCCTGGAAGTCGTCGTGGTGGTGCTCGCCACCTATCTGGCCTATGGCGTGTATGTGCGGCTCATCGAGCGCCGCCCGGTCACCGAGCTATCTGGACACGGCGCGCTCAGGGAACTCGGCCTTGGGGTGCTGGGCGGCGCGGGGCTCATCGCGGCGGTGATCGGCATCTTGTGGCTGCTCGGCGACTATCATGTGACGGGGACCACCAGCTGGACGGCGCTGCTCGCTCCGCTGGCGGCGGACGTGCCCTCCGCAGTGATCCAGCAGGTCGTCTTTCAGGGCATCATCTTTCGGATTACCGAGCAAAGCCTAGGGACCTGGTGGGCCCTCCTCATTACGGTCGCCCTGTTTGGGCTGGCGCATCTGCTCCTTATCCCACACCTGACGCTGACGGGCTTGCTCGCCATTGTGGTGGGGGGTCTGCTCTTCACGGCTGCGTACGTGCGCACGCGCCGGCTGTGGCTCTCCACCAGCCTGCACGCGACGCTCGACTTCACCCAGGACGCGCTCTTCGGGGTTGGAGCCTATCATCTCTCGGGTGTCGCCGCCCAAGGGCTGCTCTCGGCCCAGCTTACCGGACCAGCGGCGTTGACCGGCGGAGCGGGCGGGGTGGAAGCGTCTGTGCTGACGCTCGTGCTCGTCCTTGCTGCGGCGGTCTTTCTGCTTGTCGGGGCAGGCCAGCACGGACAGATCGCGCTACCATCGTGGAGGCGCTAGATGGATGCGAGTGCCAGCACACCCAGAGCGAGCGCATAGACGCGCAGCAGTGCGCCCAGCGAATCGAGCATACTCCAGCATGTCACGCCACGTGGGAATCAGTCGCCCGTTGAGAGGTCAAAGGTGAGCGTGGCAGTCCCTTGGCCCGATTCGATCAGTTCGCCCTGGCCACAGGCGCTCCGATACTTGCCCGTTCCCCAGTGATAGCGAAGATCTTGTCGGCAGGCGGGCTGTTGAGGAACTGCGTCATCATGTCCCCACCAGGCAGGTGGAAGACCTACGCGGCGTCTCTCTTTGATCACCGCCGACGTGGGAGCGCGCCTTTCCTCCTGCGAAGACAGCGCAAAGGAGAAGGAGCGCTGGTAGCGCCCCCAGGGCAAGAGCCGAGGTTTCCG
>Ga0207684_10003572_pt1 | contig 15134 bp, 17 predicted proteins | sample KBSK5501metaG_FD_184342 | JGI IMG/M metagenome (GOLD analysis project Ga0207684, IMG submission 184342) | Corn, switchgrass and miscanthus rhizosphere microbial communities from Kellogg Biological Station, Michigan, USA - KBS K5-50-1 metaG... | ecosystem: Host-associated > Plants > Roots >...
GCGTTGTCGGCCCGGTACGAATTGGAGATCGCGTACTGCTGCGCCCACTGGCGGGCGGCCGGGAAGAAGGTGTCGTTGAAGCCGAGCTTTCCGGCTCCGGCGAGAGCGGCGGCGTCCATCGAGCGCTGGAGTTCGTCATCGACGGTGCCGTGGTAGGCCAGGTCCATGGCCAGGCCACCGAAGATGATCATCAGCGGTACGACGAGAACCGTGGTGAAGAGGAGAATGCTGCCGCGCTGGTCGCGGAGCCAACGGAGTTTCATCGCGCGCCTCCCGTGCATGTCATCAGCGACGGAATTCGACTGTCTGGATGTCTTGCCAGGGAATGTCGATGCGGCCGCCCGGTGTCGTGCCGCGCAGAAGCATGCCGCCGAGGTTTACGTAGTCGGCCTCGACGCGGGTGCCATCCGTCAGGAGGACGGTGGCGCTGGAGCGGAGGTGGGTATTGGCGATGTACGGAGGCAGCGAGCTGTCCTGGACCGGCTGCCGCGCGAAGGCCATCGTGGCGATGCTGGGGATCGCGATCTGCGTGGCCACGCCGCCCCGGTAGACCGTGATCTCCTGGGCTTGCCGATGGCCCTGGATGGTGTCGGGAGCCTGGCTGCCGAAGAGCCGGTTGAGGGTGATGAGAGACGGATCCGCGGTCTGACGGCCGAGAAGGCCCAGCCCGAGGTTGGACATACCGCTGACCTGGCCAACCGATGTGCTCCCTCCGCCGCTCGTGCCTTCTTGGCTCCTCGACACGATGGTGTAGAAGACCTCGAGCGAGGGTTGGGCGATCTGCCACGATTGTCCGCTCCAGGTGCGTACCGTGGCGGTAACGTCCTGTGCGGCGGCGCTGCCCGCCGAGCCGGTGAGGGCTGCCGCCAGGAGCAACGAAAGGGTCGTCTTGAGATTCATCCTCTTACCTCCGTGGTCAATAGCTCAACGCCTTGAGGAGCTTCATTAGGCCTAGCAACGAAGGGGCCAGGGTCACGAGGAAGAACGCGGGCATCAGAAAGAACACTGTCGGGAAGAGCATCTTGAGCGGTGCCATGTGGGCCTGTTCCTCGGCGCGGTGCCGGCGCTGGACGCGGGCGGCGTCGGCGTGAATCCGCAGGGTTTTCCCCAGCGGGGTGCCGAGCTTCTCGGTCTGGATGAAGGCGCCCACGATCGATCGCAGCTCTTCGACCCCCGTCCGCTCCGCGAGGCCTCGCAGCGCTTCCTGTCGCGGCCTCCCGGCGCGCACTTCCAGGTGCATACGCAGAAGCTCCTTGTGGAGCGGGCTCTCCTGCTTCATGGGCTGCTCGGCGATCCGGGCCACCGCGGCATCGAAGCCCAGTCCCGCCTCGACACACACCATGAGCAGGTCGAGGACGTCCGGGAGGGCGTGGACGATCTCTCGGCGGCGTACCTTGATGCGGTTGTGGAGCCAGAAGTCCGGAAGGAAGAAGCCGATCACGCCCAGGATCAGAGAGACCGCCACCAGTCGCTGGAACGGCACGGCCTTGAGGGCCATGAGGCTGTAGAGGAAATAGAACGAGCCCAGCCCTCCTCCAAGAGCGACCTTGGCACCGAGGAAGAGCAGGACTGCCCGCGGCTCGTAGAAGCCAGCCCAGATGAGCCGGCGACGGTACTTCGTCGGAGCGGTCTCCGCGGAGCCGCCGACGGCCCGCCCGATCTTCTCGATGGTGTGCTCCCACCCGGACCGGGGCGCGTCGCTCCACCGCAGGATGGACGTCGCGCCCGCCGGCGTCGGCGTTCCCGCCCCCCCGAAGCGCTCGCGCTGGAGAGCCGGCCAGAAGCGCATCAGGGTCAGGCCGGCAAGCAGGGTCACGCCGGCGACAAGCACGAAGGAGAGGATGGCGACGGTGAGGGTGCTCATGGCTGTCTCACACCTTGATCTGGGCGATCCGCCAGATCGTGAAGAAGCCGATCGCCTCCAGGACGAGGCCGGCCCCGATCAAGACGGGGCCGATCGGGTCGGCCAGCATCGTGTCGAAGTACCCGGGGTTCAGGAGCTGGAACATGATGCCGAAGATGATGGGGCTCAGCCCCACGCAGATGGCGGACCACTTGTGCTGCGATGAGAGGACCCGCGCGTAGCTGAGGATCTTGAACCGCTCCCGGATGACCTCGGCCAGGCGATCGAGGATCTCGGCCAGGTTCCCGCCCGCGCTACGCTGGATCCTGATCGCGGTGCAGAAGAAGCGCACGTCCTCAGTGGGCATCCGGGTCTCCAGCCCGGAGAGTGCTTCGCTCGGCTCGGTCCCGAGCCGAATCTCGTCGTCCACCTGCCTGAACTCCGCGCCGATGGGATCCGGCATCTCCTCACCGACAAGTTTGATCGCGCCGCTCAGGGCGTTCCCGGCCCGGATGGCGCGGGTGATCATGTCGAGGGCATCGGGGAACTGGGTCTGGAAGCGCGTGATGCGGCGTGCGCGCTTGTAGAGGAGATAGACGGCGGGGATGGAGCCCGTCGCCACCGCGGTGAGGATGCCCCAGAAGAGGCCCCCGGTCCGGAGCCAGGCGGCGGCTCCACCGACCGCGGCGCAGGCGGCAGTCACCAGCGTGAGATCGCCGGCCGTGGCCTTGTAACCGGCCTCCGTGGCGAGCCGCGCCAGGCGCTGTGGAAGGCCGGTGTCACGGAGGGCGCCTGCCAGCCCTCGCAAGGCATCCTGTTCGGGGCGGAGGATGTCCGTCCGCGAGCTCGGTGCTCCGGCGTGCTTGAGGCGCTCGCGGACCGTCCGCTGGGCCTGGGAGACCCACCAGATTCCGACGACGAGAACGAGGAAGAAGGCGAAGACCAGAAGGGCAACCGCCAGAGGCATCACCGCACCGCCTGTCGCTTGGATGGGTCGAAGACATCCGGGTCGAGCTGAATGCCTGCGCGGGCGAGCCGGTCAGTGAAATGAGGCCGCACGCCGCTCGCGCGGTGAAACCCCAGCACCCGGCCGTCCGCATCGATCCCTTGCTGCTCGAAGAGGAAGATGTCCTGGGTCGTCACGACATCCTCTTCCATCCCGACCACTTCGGTCACCCGGACGACCCGGCGCGTACCGTCGGAGAGGCGTGAGAGGTGCACAATGAGGTCGAGCGCCCCGGCGATGTAGTCCCGCAAGGCCCGCACGGGGAGGGAGATGCCCGACATGAGGACCATGGTCTCGAGGCGCGAGAGCGCATCGCGCGAGGAGTTGGCGTGAACCGTCGAGAGGGAGCCGTCGTGGCCCGTGTTCATGGCCTGGAGCATGTCCAGCACCTCGGCACCGCGCACCTCGCCGACCACGATACGATCGGGTCTCATGCGGAGGGCGTTGCGCACGAGATCCCGCTGGGTCACGGAGCCCTGCCCCTCGATGTTGGGCGGCCGCGTTTCGAGCCGTACCACGTGGTCCTGCTGGAGCTGTAGCTCGGCCGAGTCCTCGATCGTCACGATGCGCTCGGTATTGGGAACGGCGTTCGAGAGGACGTTCAGCAGCGTGGTCTTGCCGGCGCCGGTGCCGCCGGACACGAGGATATTCAGCCGAGCCTGCACCGCCGCGCGGAGGATCTCGGCCAGCGCCGGTGTGACCGTACCGAACTCGACGAGGTCGTTCATGCGGTAGGGATCCGCGGCGAAGCGCCGGATCGAGAGGACGGGCCCGTCCAGGGCGAGGGGCGGGATGATGGCGTTGACGCGGGAACCGTCGGCGAGACGGGCGTCCACCATGGGCGAGGACTCGTCGATCCGGCGGCCGATGGTCGAGACGATCCGCTCGATCACATGGAGGAGATGGGTGTCGTCGCGGAAGATCACGTGCGTGCGCTCGAGGCGGCCGCGGCGCTCGACGTAAACCGTCTTGGCGCCGTTCACGAGGATGTCCGAGACGGTCGGGTCCTGCATCAGCGGCTCGAGCGGGCCGAGGCCGAAGGTCTCGTGCTCGACCTCGACGACGATCTGCTCGCGCTCCTGGCGGCTGAGGGGAGTGTCGTCGGCGACGAGCATATCCTCGACGATCCGCCGGATCTGCTGCTGCACGGACTCGAGCGGGAGGAGGTCGATCTTGGCCAGGTCGAGGCGCTCGATGAGCTGGCGGTGGATTCTGGTCTTGAGCTCGTAGTACGCCTCGCGGCCGCGGGGCTGCGGATCGTGACCGTTGCCGGTGACCGGAACGTCACGGAGAGGAACGACCTCGCGGATGGGAGTGCGTTTCTGAAAGAGTGGCATCTATCCGTCTCCTGGAATGCCCTTGGTGTTCCAGATCAGGCGCGTCAGCGCCGCCGAGCGCCCGGCGGCGGGCCGCGCCGCGCCGGGCCTGGGAAAAAGACCTCCAGCCAGCTCCCGCAGGTTCCGGGCGATCTTCGATCGAGGCGAGGCGGTGACGACCGGCTCGCCATTGTTGATCGCGGACACGACCGTGGGATAGTCGCTCGGTGTGCGCCAGTGAATGGGCACGCCGAGCGTTTCATGAGCATGCTTGAGGGTGACATCTTCCCCGGTCCCCTCGCGCATGATCACGACCTTCACGCGCTGGGGGTTCAGGCCGAGGTGCCGGAACGCGGCGAGGCCGGCGGCGCCGGAGCGCAGGGCGGAGACGGTGAGGCTGGTGAGGAAGAAGACGGTGTCCGAGGCCTCGAGCGCCGCGATGGTGCCCGGGTCGAGATCGTGCCGAAGATCGAGCACGACATGGTCGAAGTGAGAGCGGATGATCTCGAGCATGACCTGGACCCGCTCGGTGACGAGCTGACCGCGCTCGACGCGGGTCGGGCCGGGGAGCACGACGAGACCGCTGGCGTGGCGGACGACCAGGCCCTGGAGGAAAGACGCGTCCAGGCGGTCGGGGTTCTCGAGAGCGTCCACGACGGAGTAGGTGGGCCTGAGGTTCAGGAAGGTGGCGACGTCCGACTGCCGGGTGTCGAGATCGATGAGGATGGTCCGACCGGGCGCGCGCTCGGCCAGGCAGACGGCGAGATTCGTGGCGACGGTGGTCACCCCGAGGCCCCCCTTGGTCGAGAAGACCGACGTGATCCGAGCCGGCCGCGCGACGGGCTGGGTAGGGCGCCGGATCCGGAGGAGCTTCTCGAGAGCCGCGGCGAGATCTCCGCCCTGGACAGGCCGGCGGAGAAATTCGACCGCACCGGCCCGGATGACCTCGATGACGAAGTCCGCGGAAACGCTCGGGCCGGTCACGAAGACCGCCGCCTCCGGAAAAGTGCGCGCGAGCGCCTCGACCATCCTGGCGGGGGGGCCATCCGGTCCTCCCGCCCGGTCCTCGGGGAGGTCGGCGATGACCAGGTCCGGGCGCCGCGAGGGGCCTTCCTGGATCGCCTGCGAGAGCCGCTTGAATTCGCCTACCACGAGCGTGGCCGAGCTGCTCGCGAGCAAGCCTTTCAGCGGCGAGCCGGAATCGGCGACGATGATTGTTCGAAATGTCGGAGTCATGCGGTGCTGCCGCTAATTCGTCGGCATGCTGCTCTGGCCGAAGGGCCGCGGCATGATCTCACCGACGCCCGGGATGCCCGGTACCAGGGTGAAGTCCTTCTTCTCCTCTGGCCTGAGGTCCATGAGGCGGCGCGGATCGGGTCCGGACCCGGGCGCGTCGGCCTTGACGAGTTTTACGGTCACGAGAAAGAGAAGCTCCGTCTCGTTGTTCTGGAACCTGGTGCTGCGGAACAGTGCGCCCAGGATCGGGATATCACCGAGTACGGGAATCTTCGCGACCGCTTGACGGACTTCGTTATTGATGAGGCCGGCGATGGCGAATGACTCCCCGTCCTTCACGTTCACGGTGGTCGCCGCTTCGTTCTTCCTGATCACTGGAATGTTGAACCCGTTGGATTGGAGGCCCTGGCTGAAGTCCAGGCTCGAGACCTCGGGCCTGACCCGGAGGTTGATCGTCTCGCCGTCGACGACCACCGGGAGGAACACCAGCCCGACCCCGAACTCCTTGAACTCGATGCTGATCGTGTTGTTCTGTTGAGCGACCGGGAACGGGAACTCGCCTCCGGAAAGGAACTTGGCCTCCTTGCCACTCTGGGTGACCAGGTTGGGCTTGGCGAGAGTGCGGAGCACGTTGCGATCGCTCATCGCTCGCACCACACCGGCAAGGTCGCGCCGGCCCGACGAGAGGAAGAAGCTGCTGCCAGAGAACTGGAAGTCCGGCGAGCTCTGACCGAAGACCCCGTTGGCGACCACCGGGCCGAGGGTGCCGATGGGCAAGGAGAACGGATTACCCGGGAAGGCGGCGCCCTGGAAGGCGGAGCCGAGGGCGCGGGCGCTGAATCCCAGTTCCTTGAGCGCGGCGCGAGCGACCTCGGCCACGTGAACCTGGAGCAGCACCTGCTGGGGCTTGACGTCGGTCAGGCTCAGCAGGCTGATCACCTTGCCCTTGGGAGCGAAAACCCCAGCGACCTCGATCGCCCCAGCGGTCGTTCGCTCGCTCGAGACGTTGCCGTCGAGGATAAGTGCGTCCTGGGCCGCGTGAACCTGGATGTCATCGCGCGGGGCGACCTGCTTGAGCCTCTCGCGCAACAGCGCCAGGTCGGTCTGGACCAGAACGTCGAAGAAGATGGTCTTGCTCGGGTAGAAGACCACGAGGGAGGTGGTGCCGACGGCCTTGCCGTTGATGAGAATCTGGCTCGGAGTGACCACGAACACGTCGGCGATGGCCGGGTTCGTGACCGAGACCCGCGCGAACGGCTCCTGGAGGTTGAGCACCTGGGACTTCCCAATGGTCACCTCGAGCCGGAGCAGTGCGGGGTCTGCTGCGGAGGCGACGGTATGGCCCAGACCGAGGAGCGCCAGCCCGAGCGCCATGAGGAGATAGCCGCGAGTCACCCGGCGGAATCGTCGAGGCATTGCGTTTGGACTCACTTCTTGACTTCCGTATCTGGTTGCACCTGACCGAGCTCGAGCCAGCGCTCGTCCGGCCCCCGCGTGAAGAGCTGCTGGGCCATCTTCTCCCCTCGCTGGACGAGTACGGCGTGAGGGGGCGGGAGCGTGGTGCTGGTGCTTGCCGCCGCGATGGAGGAGGGATGAACGATCAGGTTGTAGGACTGAAGCGCCTTGCCGGAGAAGATCATCAGGGAGGTCACACCCGATGCCTTGCCGACGATCAGCAGCTGGGCCGGGCTGATCACCTGAACGTCGGCGATGGCGGGATTCGCCACGGCGACCTTGCGGGCTGGCTCGGTCAGGGTCAAGAGAAGGGAGCCGTCCACCGCGATGTAGACGGGAGCCGGGGCCTGGGCGCCTGAGGGCCCGGCCAGCACGGCGGGAGCCACGACAACCATCACCATGAGCGCGACGAGAGCGAAGCGCAGGTGCATTGAGCGACCTCCTGTGGTCTTCATTGCTTTAGGCCCGGCTGCTCGGCCCAGGAATTCTCGCGGTCGCGCACAAAGGTCTGCTCGCTCACCTTCGTGCCGCGGATCACGGCCACCGGGTACTTCTCCAGCGCCGGGAGCGGCAGAGGCGCGCTGCGCGCGAGGACAGTCGGCTTTGCGTCCGGGTTGGGTGCCGGGGCGATGTCGCTTAGCAGCGAGGTAGGCGTCGCGCCCGGCGTGCGGACAAACTGTGTGTCGCGGAGATTGCGCTGGACGAGCATCAGACGACCCTCTGACTGTGCCACCGCCAGCCGCTCCACCTGCTGCGGCGTGAGGGCGAGCGTGACGGTCGTGTTGGTGACCGGCTTGTTGTCCTTCATCTCGACGGTCTGGCCCGCAGCCAGGACCGTCACGTCTTGGAGGATCACCTTGGCGATCTTCTCGCTCGACCCCGCCTTCGGCATGCTCACGAGGACGTCCACCCGGCTATTGGGCAGAACGAACCCGCTTTCGCGCATGGCGTCGTCGACCCTGATCGTCACCCCTCGCTGACCTTCCGGGATCAGCATCGGCATGATGCCGCCCCGGCCCGCGAGCTGAGGAGCCAGCTTTCCCTCGATCAGCGGCTCGCCCGCCACGATGGAGCTTCGCACAACGCGGCCTTCGGCTTCCGCGGCAGTCCGGAGGACACCGGGCTGGACCGAGGCCTTGGGCCAGTTGACCAGCCTGATGTGCTGGCTCGTCACGGTATCCGCGAGGCCCAGGTCCACCGCTGCGACCACGATCTGCTCCGATTGGTCGCTCCGCGCGTGCGCCACCTGGCTGACGACCCGGTAGACGAGGAAGCTCGCCAGGAAGCCGATAACGGAAGCACAGATGAGAATCAGCAAGAATCGCCGCCGCATGGTGTGTCCCTACCTTCCTATTCGCGCCGCATGATGGTGGTTTCGGTCATGACGAGGGGGTTGCTCGGAGTCCCGAGCACTGGGAGAAAGTTCGGCACGACGGTGACAAAGTTAAGCGTGACGGCGGCCGTGACCGTGGAATCTGGGATGCACCCGCTCAGCCCGGGCGGGGGCGCCGCAGGCGGCGTGCAGGTGACGCCGCGGCTGGCCGCCGGATAAAGGTTTGCCGCCTTCAGGATGTCGTCGATCCTCGCGAGGGCCGCGCTGTCGTCGAAGATGGGAGCGTTGGGGTTGGTGCCGAGCGCGGGCGTCACCACGCCGACGCGAGCCCCTTCGCGGGCCGCACTTGTGGCGATGTTGACGGCGAGCCATGCCCGGCTCAGCTCGAGCCCAGCCAGGAAGATGAAGAGGAGCGTGGGCAGGACGACGATGAACTCCAGTGTCGACGTGCCGCGCTGATTTCCCGATCGCCAGATCCGCATTGTTGCTTATCTCTCCCGCCAGGTGTACCCTGGCCGCTCTACGCTCGGCCTACGCTACGTATTGATCTTGCTAACGATCTTGTCGATGACGCTCTGTAACCCAGGCTGGAGCGTGCCGGGGTAGATCACCAGTGCCACGGCGATGATCAGCGCACCGACCGCAATCCACTCCAGGGTCTCGATACCCTGCTCGTCTCTCAGGTACTCGGGGATCCTCTTCATTCGCGCGCGCTCTCTCTTTCCGCGTGGCCCCGGAGGCTAATCAGCCCCCGGGGCTCGCCAGGTGAATGGTGATCGTTTTACGCTCGGCCTACGCTACGTATTGATCTTGCTAACGATCTTGTTGATGACGCTCTGCAACCCAGGCTGGAGCGTGCCGGGGTAGATCACCAGCGCGACGGCAATGATCAGCGCGCCCACCGCGATCCACTCCAGCGTCTCGATGCCCTGCTCGTCCTTCAGGTACCCGAGGATCTTCTTCATTCCGTCTTCCTCCTGTGCTCACCGCGTCTTGTGCGGGGAGGCTGTGATGGGACTACACTCGACTTCACGTTTGATCTCTCATCTCTACTGTTGAGTCTCGAATCGTGTGGCTTGCCTCCCCCCCCTCATGCGGACGTCTCACGGCTCGGCTGCACCTCGTACGCCCTCACGTCTGCGAACCCGTTGCACTCCAGGGCCAGCACCACGGCTGCCATCCGATCCCTCGGGACCCGGAACCCAACGGCTCCCGACTCCACCATCTCGAGCTCGTTCTCGGAGACCTCTCCGAGGAGCCCTGCCTGCTCGAGCACCTCGAAGACCAGCGGAGCCTGGCTACCGTTGTGGTCGAGCTTCACGACCACGAGCGACTCCGTGACGCTCACGTGCAATCCCTTTCGAACCTCCGGGAAGCACCGGAGGAGATGCCCGAGTCTGAATCGCTGCTCGTTTGCTGCTCGTTCCCCGAATCGCGTTGGCGACCGGCAGGAGTGCAGGCGGTGTGCCAAGATCCAGCAACGGTGGATGGAGACGAGAAGACGCTCAGACTTCTCGAGTACTTGAGGCTACTTGGACTCAGAACACGAGTCCTCGCTGGCGGACGGCATATTCATGCGTGAGTGCATGAGGGCGGCACTCAACACAATAGGAGCATCCGTTCTCCGGATGGAGCCTCGGCCCATTCTGTCGCTGGGTTAGGGCGCCGTCGCTCCACCTATGCGCGACTGCATATCCAGTTTGAAGCCGGCCTTCCGCGCGAGCCTTGCGTAGATATCGAGAGGGACAAGGGTCCCAGTTTTTATCCAGAATGGGATAAAGCTTTACCTCCGTGGCTGGTCCCCGGATTCTATCCGGCTGGACGATCCGAGCTAAGTGTCCGCTTCGATTGGCTGCGCGCTCCTGAGCTCCGACTTGGCATCGATCATGCGATCTGCTCGCGCGATTATTCGATCACCCATACGCCCGTGGAGGGCAACGGTGTCGCTTGACTTGAAGAACCCGCCGGTGGAGATCAGCTCAACGCCCGCCCCCACGCTTCAGTTCGAGATGCTGGAGGCCATGGTCGACGGGGCCCGTGAAGGACTGTGCATCATGAACGCCCAGTCGATCATGCTCCACAGCAACCAGGTTGCCGGGGATCTCCTGGGGTTCCAGCCGAAGCAGGCTGCGGGCCGGCCGGTTCAGGAGCTTGGTGTGGACCGTGACTTCGACTGGGCCCTCGCCGGAGAAGTGGCGGCCGGCCGCGTTACGGTGTCGACCATCCAGACGCTTCGGACGGGCCGGAAGCTGCTGGTCTCCGCGGTTCCCATCCTGTCAGCCGACGGGGAGCTGGCCTACATCGTGGTCACGATCCGCGAGATCACCGGCATGGGGCAGGTGATGCGCCGACTGCGGGATGCCGTCCAGCAGGCCGAGCAGTCGCGCTCCATGCTGGTTCTCACCGCCGACCGCGATCTGTCGCTCGAGGACGTCGTCGCCCAGAGTCCCTCGCTGGCCGCAGTGCGCGAAACGGCCCTGCAGTACGCGGCGGTGGATTCCACGGTGCTCCTGCTCGGCGAGACGGGCGCCGGCAAGGGGCTGTTTGCGCGCCTGATTCATCAGGCCTCGGCGCGCAGTGCAGGGCCGTTCCTCGAGGTGAACTGCGGCGCGATCCCCGAAGGGTTGATGGAGGCCGAGCTGTTCGGCTACGCCAAGGGCGCCTTCACGGGTGCCGACTCCAAGGGAAAGATCGGGCTGGTCGAGCTGGCCCACAAGGGCACGCTGTTGCTCAACGAGATCGGCGACTTGCCCCTCAGCCTGCAGGTCAAGCTACTGCGCTTCTTGGAGGATGGCGAGGTATGGGCGGTCGGCGCGGTCAAGGCGAAGAGACCAGACGTGCGCATCATCGCCTCGACCAACCGGGATCTGAAGGAAATGATCGCCGCGGGGACATTCCGCGGGGATCTCTTCTACCGGCTCGACGTGCTGTGCCTGGAGATTCCACCGCTCCGCGACCATGCCGAGGACATTCCACGCCTGGTGGAGCTGACCCTCTCGCGGCTGGAGCGCAAGGTCAAGCGTCGGCGGGCCATCACGCCCGCGGCCTTGCGTGCGCTCTCGCACTACCCGTTCCCTGGTAATGTCCGGGAGCTGCTGAACCTCGTCGAGCGCCTCATGGTGACCAGCACGAGCGACACGATCGATGTCGCCGACCTGCCTCGGGCACTGCTTCGCTTGGCGGGCGAAGCGCCGGGAGCCGCGGCCAAGGCCGAGCCCACGCTGCGCAAGGCGCTCCAGAAGGTTGAGAGCCAGCTCTTGAGGGACGCGCTGGCCCGCTACAAGACGCAGGCGCTCGCCGCGAAGCACCTCGGCGTTACCCAATCCACGGTGGCACGCAAAGCGAAGCAGTATGGCATCGAGGGCGAGAGCCGCGTGTCGTAGCCCTCGGTCCGCTCGCTAGTATGACTTCGCCGGCTTGATATCCTCGCGCGTCAGCACCCACTGACCGCCGCAGGCACCCTTCACGAAGTCGGCCGCTTCCTGATAGAGAGTGCCGAATGTCAAGGCCATCGTGGCGACCCACAGCACGCCGCTCACGCCGCAGACGATCGCCTTGCCGGGTACGTAGAAGACGTCGCTGGCCACGGCAGCGGCCGTCGCTCCTGCGCCCGGCGCTTCCGTGGCCCGTGGCGTGTCTTCAGCCCAGCTCGGCGGCACGCAGGCCCCGATCAGGAGGAGAACCAACAAGACGGCGATCCATCGGGTCGATGTCATGGCGGCCTCCGCTATGCAAGTCTGCATAAACGACGCGCTCGAGCGCAGCGCCCGGTGGCGCGCGCGCGACGCACTCTAGTCGGCGCTAACGCAACTGTCAAGAGGAACCGACGATGTGGAACTGCCAGGGGAATCCTGGTGAGGAATTGCCAGGATGGAGATACAGGGTTCCCTTGCCGGATGTCGCCCGCCGGTCTCGAAGATCCCGGGGCGTGTCCCAAGGGCAGGTTTTCAGAATGTGCTCACCGGGAGCCATGAACCACACATCCGTACTGATCGGGCTTGTCGTGCTAGCCTTGATGGGTTTTCCACTGGGCGCATGGGCGGTACCGGTCGCCCTCACGCCGGATAGCGGAGCGTTCCAGCAGATGCAGAACAATCCGTGCGTGATTGGCAACCCTCGTGCAACAACCCGGTTGGGTTCGGGTTCACGGTGCTGCCGGTCAACCCGACATCGCCCCAGGTCACGGTATCGCCGACGTACACGGTGGACCAGATCTGGACGCTGCTCGGCGGGGACAATGTCTTCTTCATCGGCGTCGACATAAGCCAGGCTCAGGGGCAGGGGCGGGCGGCATACACGCTGAAGAGCTTCACCCTCAAACTAGGCGGCACCGACGCCTTTCAGCTGGTGGCCTTCGTGATGCGTGGGGCAGGCGGCGGAGGAGAACTCGGGCCGCGTGGCCTGTGATTTTCGGCAGGCGATTCGCGATGGAGTCAGATCTAGCGGGCGTATCCGAACTGGCTGGTTGCGGCCGCGGAACACCGCGTGCCCAGCCGCCCGGGCGGCCGGTCGCTTGGCCTCCTCGCTCCCGCCTCGCCCGGCGGAAGGCCGAGTTTACCTATCAGATGCCTTTGTTGGGTAAATGTTTCCAGGACAGTCCTGGGTAAGTACCCAAAAATTAACGCTTCAGCCACAGGGCACGGAGTTTGCCTCGGGCTTGTCTGCCCCGGGAGGGGCACTCTGTCGTCGAGGAGGAACGCTTCGTGAGAGAAATCGCTGGCATGAGAGGACTCGTGGCTCTGACGGCCGCGGTGCTGAGCGTCGTGCTGCTGCTGGGCCCGGGCCAGGTGCATGCGACCAGCATTCAGTTCGATTTCACCGGGACGCCCAGTTGCGGGTCCTGCAATCCCTTGCCCGTATCGGTTGCAGCGACATTCGTCACCCTGACTGGCGAAGTTCAAATCTCGCTCGTCAACAACACTGTCAACCCCACGAGCGTCATCCAGAACCTCAGCGATCTGGTGTTCGTCCTAAGCACCGGGCAAACCTCCGGTACGCTCTCTCCGAGTTCCGGGAGTTCCGGGATTGCGCGCACCGTGGCCTCCAACGGGACGTTCACCGACGGGGGGACGGTCGCGGCGGGATGGGTGCCCTCGTCGACCGGAACCGGCCTGAAGCTCGATGACTTGGCCGCCGGCGGCGCGGGCCCGCAGCATACCCTGATCGGTCTGCCCAATGGCAGCAACGTGTATAGCAATGCGAACGGCTCCATCGCGGGAAACGGTCCGCACAATCCCTTCCTCTTTGGCCCGGTCACCTTTGACCTGCTCGTGCCTGGCGTCACGGCCGATTCCTCGATCAGTAGCGTGACCTTCTCGTTCGGCACCGACTCGACCGACCTCGGTCTCGCACCAGGAGCCCCGGTCCCGGAGCCGACCACGCTCCTGCTCTTCGGCACGACGGCGGTCGCGCTGGGTGCCGCAGCTCGCAAGAAGCTCCACTTGAAATAGTCTTCCGCCCCGCGCTCGGAGGAGGAACGGTTTCTCGCGCGTCGCGCGCAGCATGCCCCGGTGGCCATCTCGGCGGGCAGCCCGTGGATCGCAGAACCAGAGGCCTTCGGGAGGGCGTTCAGGCGCCTGTGGTGCGAGTGCATGAGTCGTAGCTGGACTCGGCGCGACGTTGCCGCGGACGCGACTAGGCCGTCGTGAGCCGGAATAGTGTTGACACTTGTGACCAGAAACAACGAGGGGCATCTGGCCTATCGTTCCCAAAGCGAACCACCCCGTGGCAGGGGAACCACTTTGGGAGGATCGACCGATGACCCTCGACGAGAAGGTACACGGACTGCGTCTGCATGTCATCCAGCGGGCCGAGACGCTGGGCAATGTCAGCCGGGCGTGCCGGGAGGCGGGCATTTCCCGTGCCCTGTTCTATCGCTGGCGACAGCGGCTGGAGCGTTATGGCCAGGACGGCGTGCATCCGCGTTCAGTTCACGGGACCGCAGGACTTCACCAGCGCCGGGAACGGTTTCCCCGATTCCGTTCTCAAGACTGTCGATCTGACCCGCTTTGCGGGTTCCGCGAGCGCCACCTTCACCGTGAACTTTTCCAACGACACAGGCGCCAGCGAGCAGTTCTTCCTCATCTCGGCCGAGACTTCGCCGGCCCCCGTGCCGGAGCCCGCGACGCTGGTGCTCTTGGGTAGCACGCTGGCCGGGCTCGGGCGCGTCCGTCGTCGATACGCGAAGCGCGAACGCGCGATCGCAGGGAGCTAAGCCTCCCCCTACTCGCCGGCGGTAGTCACGGCCGCGGCCTCGGAAGTCGTGACCCACTTCGTCCCGCCGCCTCGAGGCACTGGAGCACTCAGTCGCGCTCGTCCAGGGCGACCCACGTGAAGCGGATGCACCCGTCGGTGTCCACTCGCTCGAGCTTGACGTCGCGCAGCCCCTCGGCGCACTGCCGCCAGCGCCGGTCGGCCAGCTCCTGCTCCGGCGTATCGCGGAAGTACTCGCAGCCCGTCTCCGCCACTGCAACGAGGACGACGGCCAGGGCGAGCCGCGAGGCGCCGCTCACCGCCGAAGGAGATCGCGGATCTCGCCGAGCAGGCGCACCTCGGGGCTGGGCGCGGGGGGCGCGGCGGGGGCCGCCGCTTCCTGCCGCCGCATTTGGTTGATCCCCTTCACGAGGAAGAAGACGGCGATCGCCACGCCTAGGAAGGCGATGATCGTGTTCAGGAAGAGACCGAAGGCCAGGACCACCGCGCCCGCATCGCGGGCGGCCTTGACGGACGTGAAGGCGGCACCCGTCCGGTTGCGCAAGACCAGGAACAGGTTGCTGAAGTCCGGCGTGCCGATGATGCCCGAGATCACCGGCATTAGGACGTCGTTGACGAGCGAGGTCACCACCGTGCCGAAGGCAGCGCCGATGATGATGCCAACCGCCATGTCCAGCATGTTGCCTTTGATCGCGAACTCCTTGAACTCCTTGAGCATGCGCATGCTCAAGG
>Ga0207684_10003576_pt1 | contig 15128 bp, 16 predicted proteins | sample KBSK5501metaG_FD_184342 | JGI IMG/M metagenome (GOLD analysis project Ga0207684, IMG submission 184342) | Corn, switchgrass and miscanthus rhizosphere microbial communities from Kellogg Biological Station, Michigan, USA - KBS K5-50-1 metaG... | ecosystem: Host-associated > Plants > Roots >...
ATCAGGAGCGCGCGCGCGCCTCGTCGGCTGAAGGTCTCCTCGGTGCGCCGCACGCACGAGTCGGGCTCGAGCGAGATTCGGCACAAGAAGCCCAGGACGCGGCCGCCTCCAAGGCGGCCGATCCAGTACCAGATGACGTCGCTCACTAGCGAGGCGATCCCAGCCAAGACGAGGACGAGTACGAGGCTCAAGCGGCCGGTCCCGGCCATGGCGCCGGCCGCAAGCAGCACCGGCATCGCGGGGACTGGCAACCCGATCTGCTCCGCGAACACCCAGCCGAAGACGACTAGGTAGCCGTGGCGGACGAGAACGTCGACGAGGTCGTTCATGGACGTCAGGTGCAGACGGGCGCCGTCATGCTGGCAGGCTAGTCGCCTGCTCCCACGAGGTCAAGACAGGCCCCTTCTGAGGCGCGCGACTGGCTGGGTAGACGATTTTTCGACGCCGCCCCTCCACTACGATCGGGTGAGAGCTAGTCGCGCCTCTGCCCTTCTCCTGGTGAGGCGAGCCGTAAGAAGAGTTCTATACAAAGGGTCTTTGGCCGGCGCGACAAAGTGTTGACGGCCGGGGCTTCAGGCTGAACATGGGCCGCGAGCATTCCAGACGCTGCCCCGAAGGGGAAGCCTTCCCGGTCCCCACCCCTTCATCTCCCTTCATCCGGGTCGTGAGTAAGAAAGACCCAGACTCGGAGCGAGGACGAGGGAATGGTGGACGACCCGCTGCGCCCGGTCCCTGGTCATACTTGCTCAAAAAATCCTGTGGAGCCACCATGGATCGGACAAGAGACCATGAGCCAACCCGGCCCGCCCAATCAGCACCGCTCCCCGGGGCCACCTGGGCTAACGATGAATCGGATGAATCGAAGTGGTGGACGGCGAAGCGACGTGAGGGCGAAGATCGACGAGGACCATGCGGTTGAGACCTTCAAACGAATTGCCGAGTCGAGGCGCCACGCCCACGCCTCAACGAAGCCTTAGGGACAGCGTCCGGCGGAATCGCCAGCTGCGCGGGCTCGTGCAGCTAGCCGGCTACCTCGTTCGCCGCCGCAACTGCGTAGTCTGGGAAGCGGACCTGACCGTCCCGCGTGCCCCGACCACCTGGGCGCCCGGCGAGCGGGCGCTCGAGATCGGCCCCGAGAACCTCGACGCCGTGATGACGCCAACGCTGCTGGCGTTCCTCGGTGGAGACCGCATGCGCCAGTCGCTGGAGGACATCCGCCGGGGCAATCGCCTGCTCGTGGTCGTCGACGACGACGGGTACGCCGCCTATGGCCATATCGTCGTCAACTCCGCGGGGTACATGCGGGTGCTTGGCGAACGCGAGCCCGTCCCCCACCTCGGCAACTTCTTCACGGCCCCCCGAGCCCGGCGGCGTGGGCTGTTCAAGGGGGTTCTGAATGAGTCTCAACGTGTGCTCCAGCGGCTCGGCTATGGACGGGCGCTGCTAGAAACGCGCCCCACGAATGCGGCCTCGATGAAAGGCAGCGAGCGGATGGGCATGCGCATCACGCGGCACCTGAGGGGCTGGATCGTCTTCGACTCGCTGGTGATCCAGAGGGACATCCACAATCGGGGCCGCTGGCAGGCCGTGCGGCGTTGAAGCACGGCCACGTGGGGCTGGCACTTCGGCTCGATAGGCGGCGGGGACGGCACTCGGGGAGCACGCCATGAACGGCGCAGCCATGAAGCTCCGCGATCTCAAACTCCGATCCGGCAAGGCGACGGGGTGGCCGCCCCGGTGGGTTGAGTCCTGCGGGCCAAACGAGACATCCGCAGCGGCCGAGGAGGGAGTGCTGGAGGGTGTTGAGCGCCTGGGCAACCGGCTGTTGCTGCAGATCGCCGTCAACGGTCGTCGGCGCACGGCCAGCTTGGAGTGGGACCCGCCGCCAGCCGTGGGGGAAGTCGAGGCCGTGCTGCTTGCGAGTATCGGGGCTGAGGTCCGCACCCTCGCTGATCGTGAGTTGCCCACCCGGACAGGCGGCGCTCATCGATAGCGTGACTCCGCCTAGCCCGAGCACGGCTGCCCCGGTGCCGACGCGCCCCTTGTCCACGACCAGGGTGTGGGCCGCGAGGTGCCGATCGGGTTCAAGAGGCTCCCGGCCGAACATCTGAAGCACGTCGTCCGATCACCGAAGCGGAGGAATCAGCACGCCGCCTGCTCTGGCGCGGGACAGTGGGCAGCGTGGGCGTTTACCCGGCAGTCAGGATAGCATCAGGGACAGTGTCCCCGGGACGGCGGCTCTGCCCCGAGCGGGGCCCCGCCGCCTGCGCTCACTCCCGGCGGAAGTACACCGGTCCCCAGCACGCCTCGGTCGGGGTGCTCAACGCCGCGCGCACCTGGTCGCACCGGGACCGGTTGCCCACCGCGTAGAAGACCTCGGGCTCCTTGAACAATGCGGTTGCCGCCGGCCGCGCCCGGAAGCCCCACGCTTCCTCATCCGCCGGGTCTCCGGTCACCTGGATCCGTTGGCACAACTCCGACGAGGTCTGGCAGTGGGCCGTCAGCACCTCGTACCCCTCGGGGAGCCGGATCAGGCTCGTTGGCCGCCCCGCCGCGCAGCCCGAGAGCAGCTCGAGCCCGAGCGTCATCACGCTCCCTACCACCAGCCGCCGGATCGCGTAGCGCCTACCCACGGGCGGCAGGATAGCGCAGTAAGGACAGGTTGTACTCCCCGCTCACCGGCTTGCCCCTGGCGCGGGAAAAATGAGGCTTGGGATATGCTGGAACGGTAAAGAATCGCGAGCGCTGAGAGGAGGCCGCATGCGATACGTAGTGCTGGCCATCTGTTTCGCAGTCGCCTGCGACGACGAGCAGGACTGACAAGCGATTCGATCCTTGGGGCGAACCGCCTCACAAGCGAAACTGCTGACCCTGCTCTGCTGGCTGCTTGTCCTCACCGCGGCGGCCTCCGCCGAGTGTGCCTGGGTGCTGTGGCTTCAGGAAGTCTGGACGGTCGCCCCAGCGGAACCGACGTGGCAATCGCTTCAGGCAACACCCCCGACGTACGCCGCGTGCGAGAGCAGGCTGGCCGCGAGAGTTAGGGACGCCGAGACCGAGCAACGGCCGCAGAATGTCGAGATTGCAGCCAGCGACAACGGCCTCTGCCTCCCCGACACCGTGGACCCGCGTGGGTCGACGGGGAGGTGATCCAAATGACCGAGCTTACTCAGCGCGCGCTTTGTCCACGGCGAGGGCGAGCGCGGGTGGGAGCCCAAGCCGTGAGGCGATCGCTTCTCCTTTTCGCGGCGCTTCTTGCTGCTCTCATCCCCACTTCGGCCAGGGCAGCCGATGAGGAGGCGTTGCAAAACCCGGCTCTCAAGCGTCTCTATTCAGAGTTTCAGGCACTGTTCCGCAAGCACTACCCGAAGGTCACGTCGCATCTGATGAAGAACAACATTCACTTTGAGCATGACACGAGAGCGTTCATTGTCCACGAACCCCTGAGAACGGGCGAGTGGCAGGACCCGGGCGAGACTCGAGGACCGAAGCTGGGCGGCATTCTCTGTGACATCACCCTGCAGAAGGGGCAGTATCAGGGGGCAGCGATGGTGCCGCAGATGTTCGATAAGCGATACTTCCGGCTGCTGGTCATGGCTCCTTACTCCCGCAAGTCTGACGTTCACCTATACGTTCATCTCTCGTACCCGGGAAACGTCAGTAGCGATTTCCTGAAGGAGTTCACCGGACTCGTTGATGATTTCGAGCGCCATCTCGATTGAGCGCCCAGACGGCCATCGGACATAGATAGGGCGCGGTCACCGTAGAAATCTGCGTCCACACGCCCGCCGCGCTGGTGTAAGGTCGACCCGCTGGCCGCCCCAGGCCCGTACCGCACACGGGCCGGGCCCGGCCGATCTCACGCCTGGGCATGCCTCAACCCCGGTGCCATTCCCGTGAATCGGCTACACTGTTGACCCCCGATGAGCTTCGTCAGCTACGCCGAGTGCACGGTCTGCGGCACCCGCCACGACCCCAAGGGCCTGCTGACGGTGTGCGCGACGTGCGGCCAGATGCTGGCCGTGCGCTACGACCTCGACCGCGTGAAGGTGGCGGTGACGAAGGACGCGCTCCTCCAGCGGGCACCGGGGATGTACCGGTTCCGCGAGCTGACGCCCCTCGACGACGGCGAGCCGCCGGTGACGCTCGGCGAGGGCGGCACGCCGCTGCTGGAGCTGCCGCGCCTGGCACAGCACTTCGGGATCCGTCACCTGTGGGGCAAGGACGAGGGCCAGAATCCCACCGGCTCCTTCAAGGCCCGGGGCCTCGGCATGGCGATCTCCCGGGCGCGCACGCTCGGCGTCCGCGGGTTCGTCATCCCGTCGGCCGGCAACGCGGGCGGCGCCGCCGCCGTGTACGCCGCCCGGGCCGGGCTGCGGTGCGCGGTAATCGTGCCGCGCGGCACGCCGCCGACGGCGATCGCCGAGGCCGCCATCGCGGGCGCCCAGGTCTTCACGATCGCCGGCTCGATCGCGACGGCCGGCCGGGTCGCCGGCCGGGTGGCACCCGAGATCGGCTGGTTCGATCTCTCGACCCTCAAGGAGCCCTATCGCCTCGAAGGCAAGAAGACGATGGGGCTTGAGCTGGCCGAGCAGCTGGGCTGGACGATGCCCGATGTCCTCCTCTATCCGACCGGTGGCGGCACCGGTCTCCTCGGCATCCCGAAGGGCTACGAGGAGTTGCGGGCGATGGGCTGGCTCACCGGCCGCCTGCCGCGCGTCGTCGCGGTGCAGGCCGAGGGCTGCGCGCCGGTGGTGAAGGCCTTCGCCGAGGGCGCCGAGACCACCGCGCCGTGGGCGGACCCGACCACCCACGCCGCCGGCCTGCGGGTGCCGTCGCCGTTCGCCGGCCGTCAGATGCTGCGGATCCTGCGCGAGACCGGCGGCGGCGCCGTCGCGGTGAGCGAGCGGGCGATCGAGGACGCCCAGCGGCTGCTGGCGCGGCTGGAGGGCGTCTGGACGTCGCCGGAGGGCGCGGCGCTGGTGGCGGCGCTGGCGCAGATGAAGGACCGCGGCGAGGTGACGGCCGACGCGCGGACCCTCCTGGTCCTGACGGGAGCGGGGATCAAGTACGCGCCGCCCGAGCTACCCCCGCCGACCGACCTCACCGGTGGTGAAGAGGAGGCGCGGGCTCAGGTCCGCCGGGCGCTCGGGGCTTAGCAGATCTTCGGCTGGCTGCATTGACAGCCCGGGGGATCGGAAAACATCCGCTCCCGTCAATGCGGGTTCAAATCGTAAATAGTCTAAGATCGCAGCGATCTGAGTGCAGGCACGATCCGGGAAGAGCCCAGTACCATTCCCACGCTCCCACCAAATTCTCGTGTTCGATCCCAGCCAATTCGCATGGGGCGAGGTCTCCAGCCACCCGATCCGTCCCAAATGTTTTCGGTTGACACAGTTCGTGCGGTTAGGTACACCTAACGTGCTGTGTGGTACAACCCTAATACTGAGAAACGCGCGATGAAGCGGTGCCTGTCGCTGCTGGTCAGCCTGGCCGTGGCCAGCACCTGGCTGCTCGGAGGCGGCGTGCTCCCCGCAAATGCCCAGACTGAGATCGCTCTGACCATCGAGAACAACCGCTTCCAGCCCGAGGAGATCAGGGTCAAGGCCAATACCCCGTTCGTGCTGGTCATCACGAACAAGGACCAGGGCCCCGAGGAGTTCGAGAGCCACGATCTCCGGATTGAGAAGGTCATTCCCGCCGGCAAGACCGTCCGCTTGAAGATGCCGGCGCTCAAGCCCGGCACCCACAGTTTCGTGGGCGAGTACCACGCGCAGACGGCCAAGGGCCGGATCGTGGCGGAGTAGCCGGCCTTCCGCGCCAACGCCATGGGCGCCACCTTCGTCATCACGCTCCGCGAGGCCTTCGAGGCCTCGCTCATCCTTGGCATCGTCTACACCTATCTCGAGAAGATTGGCGCCCGAGACAGCTACCGCTATGTGACCTGGGGGGGCGTGCTGGGACTGCTGGTGAGCGTCGGGATGGGGATCGGCGTGGGCTACCTCTCGGGCCCGCTGCTCGACTTGGGACCCGATCTCGTCGGCGCCGCCGTGATCTTCGCGGCCGTCGGGCTCCTGACCTGGCACGCCTGGTGGATGCAGCAGCATGCCCGGGCCATCCGGGGGCAGGTGCAGCACCGGATCGACCAGGCGCGAGCGACCCAACGCCTCTGGATGGTCGGCCTCATCGCCTTCACGGGTGTGTTTCGCGAGGGGGCGGAGACCGTCCTCTTCCTCTGGGGCATCATGGCCCAGGCGGCCTCGACGAACGGCTGGGGGAGCCTGCTCGGGGGCGTGACGGGCGTAGCCACGGCGGCCGCCGTCGGTTGGGCGATCTTCCACGGGGGCAAGCACCTGAGCCTGTCGAAGTTTTTTTCGGTGACCACTGTTTTCATCATGCTGCTGGCCGCGGGACTCTTCAGCACCGGCATCGGCCGGCTCCAGGGGCTCGGGTTCCTCCCCATGGGTGAGCCGCTCTGGGACACCTCGTCGCTCCTGAGCGACCGGACAGTGCTGGGAAGCTTCTTGACCGGCCTCGTCGGGTATCGCGCCCGCCCGTCGGCGTTGGAAGTGATCGCGTACATCGCCTACCTCGTGACAGCCGCCGTACTGCTCTGGGGCCGGACGCCGAGGCGCGGCGGTCGCCAGCGGCAAACCGCCATCTCCACCGGCTAGCCAAAGCCACAGCGCTCACCAGCCAGCCAAGCCCTCTCGGCTCAGCCAGCTTCAACGGCCTGGAAGCGCCGGAGCCCCGCTCCGGCCGAGAGGAGGACACCCATGCGGTGTGTCGGTACGTTGGTCATTGCCTTGCTGCTCCTGTCCGCGCTGCCCGCCACGGCGGAGGACGAGGAGCCGAACATCGAGTTCTTTTACCCCGTCGTCACCCGCCGCCCCGTCATCGAGCGCGAGCTAGAACTCAACGTTCGCCACGAGAAGGGGCGCGACGGACGGGAGACCGAAACGGCCGGGGCCATCGAGTTGCCGCTGCTGCCGTGGTGGCAGCTCGAGGTCGAGGTGCCGCTGGTGTTCACCGATCCGCGTGACGGGACGTCCGCCGGCGGGTTTGGCGACCTGGCGGTCCAGAACAAATTCCTGTTCTGGAAATCGGTCGAGCATCGCGCGCTGGTGGCGGGTGGCTTCGAGCTCACCCTACCCAGCGGGTCGGAGCGACGGGGCCTGGGCGGCATCACGGCCGTCCGGCCCTTCCTCACGGCAGGGATCGCCCTCGGACCGTTCGACGTGCTCGGAGACATGGCGTACGAGTGGAACCTTAACCGCCATGTCGCGGGCCAGCGCGAACTGACGCTCACGGCGAGCCTGGCCGCGGGCTATCGCGTGTCGCGGTGGTTCACCCCATTCCTCGAGCTGAACACCGTGACCAAGACCAATGGCTCAGCGGCGCAGGACGCGCCCCAGTTGCTCGACCGCGTTCAGCTCTACCTGACTCCGGGCTTTAACGTCCGGCCGCTCCCCGGTGTCACTTTCCGCACCGGCCTCCAGTTGCCGGTGAGCAGCCCGAGGCAGTTCGACTACACCGTCCACGGCGCGCTGGTCTGGGAGTTCTGAGGATGGCGCCCCTCGGCGCAAACCACTGGGTGATAGTTTTGATGCCGCCGTGGGGCCCGGTGCAAGCGCTCGCGGCCTAAGGCGAGTCCGAACGATTCCTTGGGTGCGGTACCCCGATGCACGGACGCGACTGCTGACAGACCACACCGAGACGTCGTCCTCCACGTTGCCCCTAATGAGATAAGGGAGCGGCGGCCGCGCCGGGCTCGCCCGAGTCAGCAGGTGTCGCGCCCCTGAAGCTGGAGAGAACCCGCGCTTTGAACTGGGCCTCTTTGGTGGGATCTCCTATCTCCCTCGCGATGGCCTCCACCAAGCGGGTGAAGTGTTGAGGTGAGTTGAGGGCGGTGAACCGCGCAAGGTGCTCCTGGCAGATCAGTTCTGCCATCGGGCCCAGGAATTCCGTCAGTTCGGGCTCGATCAGCGACCGCACCGACTCGAGAGCCTGCCCCATGTTGGGCGTTGGCGACGTAGACAGAGGAGACTCCGGCGGCCCAGCCTGCTCCGGGATCAGGAGAGCCAGCAAGTCGAGCGTCGGCGGCAGGCCAGGGTCGGTCCGATCGACGGACTCCTCGACGAAGCGGTAGCGGCCGGCCGCGAAGGTCCTCATCGATGGAAGCGCGTCGAGCCCTCGCAGCAACCGGTGGCTCAGACCGACGACCTCTCCTCCGCGCAGGATGAACTGAGCGACGTGGTTTTCCGCCGTGATGATGAACATGGTCCCAGAGCGCTTGGCGCCACAGAGCGATTGGAGCGCGTCGATGATCCCGTCGTGGAGCAGGAGAACGGACCCGTCACTCGCGGCTGCTGACCCTGCCGGCGATGAGCCCGCCAGGTCGTGTGACATTCAGGCCGCCGTCAACCGGCGGGCCGGCGACGATCAATCACGTTGGCGCTGGGCTGCCGCCAGACACCACGCGCGGCGCTCGCCGACTCGTCGCGGACCGGGGCCAGGCGCCCCATGGCCACCTTGATGCTGGCACGCATGCGGTCGATGGTGCGCGCGAGCGCGCCGATCTCGTCCGAGCGGCTCACCTCGCTGATGGTGGCCTTGAGGTTGCCGCGGCTGATCTCATCGGCCGTCCGCGTCAGGCTCCGGATGGGCCGGGTCAGCTGCTGGGCGAAGAGGAAGGCCACTAGGCCCACAAACAGAAGGGTGAGCGCCAGCAGGACCAGCGCGTTGCGGTTGGCCTCGGCGATGAGCGCGTACGCTTCCGCGGCGTCCTGCTGGACCACCAGCGTCCAGCCGTACTTGCTCTTGCGCGCATAGCTGAGCACGGGTCGGCCTTGCTCGTTGGTGTACATGACCCGTTTCTTGGCGAGGTCGGACGCGCCCAGGAACGCAGCGTGCTGGCTCATGTCTTTCAGGGTCTCGACGTACTCGCGTGTGGGGTGGGCGATGACCTTGCCGGTGTTGTCCAGCAGAAAGGCGTATCCCGTCTGACCGATCTGCACATTGGTGACGCTGGCGGATACGTCGTTGATGGTCATGCCAATGGCCAGGACGCCAGCCAGCCGCTGCTCCGCCGTGATGGGGACGGACAGGATGAGGGCCGGCTGGCCGTTGGTCCGGCTGATCACTACCTGTTGACCCAACGGAGCGCCGCGGAGTACCTGCTGCACATAAATCCGGTCCCCGTAGTTCTTCGGGGACTCCTGATCACTTCGGCCCACGTTACTGCCGTCGGGGGCGATGGTGAAGGCCAGGTAGATCGCCTTGTACTCGTTCACGATGGAGAGCAGCGTCCGCCGCTGCCGCTTGGGGTCCATGGCGCTGATGTCGTCGAGGGCGGCATTCTGTCGCAGCATCTTGACGTTCATGTCTACCCAGGTATCCACGTAACCTACGATCGCATCGGCGCGGTCCCCGAGCTGCTGGTCGACCTGGCCCGCGAGGCGCCCCGTCGCGGAAGCATAGTTGAGGTACCAGATGGCGCTGAGCGGAATCACCGCGACGCCAATCATGGTGAGGAGCACCTTGGGGAAAATGCCGAACCTCAGGCGTGTGGTCATGCGAAGCTCCTCACCGACAAGGCGCGATCACGGAAGGCTCCATGCTCAGGATGTGCGGGGGATCTCACGGCTGGTTCCCGTTGCCGTGCGCAGCGCCCTGACCCTGCCCGGCACACCCCACGCCGGCCCCCCCACCAACGCCTCCGCCACAGCCACGCCCGATCGTGCCACCCCCGCCGCTCATCCCGCTCGCGGTCACGCCAAGAATGAGGCTCAGCGGAGAAGTGCGGAGAGCTTGATCCAGCATGGTCGCCCGGGAATTGCCGGGTGTATCGGTGCCGGAGAGGATCGAGGCATCCGTCGTAGTCCGTTCGAGTTCTCCGCGCCAGAGGCTGTGGCTGAAATCATCAGGCAGACTCAGGAATTCCGGCCCGCTCACGAGATCGGCCCATATGCTCGCTGTTTCGGCCGGCGCGAGAGCACGAAGGCGATCCGCCGCCACGTCGTAGACCTGGCCGGCACGAACAGACACTTCAGCGCTCCCTATCCGGTCCGCGCGAGTGACGCCCACAGTTCCACGGGTTACCGTGACGAGACTATTCGGAGTCGCACCAGGGATCGTGGGCGGGAGAACCTCGACGATCACCACGGTGCCTCGAACCGCGGCGATGGCGTTCGGTGTTCGAATCTCGACCGACTCACCGGGACGTATTCGGCTGTGCGCGACGCTGACGGCGAGCTTGCCCCCGGTCAATCGCACCGACTGATCGCGTCCCTCCTCAGTGATCGTGAAGACCGATAATTCCCGAACGGTGACCACGGCTTTGCCGCCTAGGAGCACTCGCACCAGCGAGCGTTCACCGGTGTTGATCCGGTCGTACTCGAAGAGGTCGTCCTTGAAGCGGAGTGGCTGAGGCGTGACCGGAGCGCGCCGGGTCAGCGTGGCCTGGCCCAACAACATGGTGACCACGCCTTGCGACGGTTGTGCGACGGCCACAGTGGGCAGGAGCACGAGGATGAGGGCGATCCCTACTCTCACCTGGCGAATCCTGTTCTGGCGCGTGCGCGCACTTGATGCCCTTTCACTGAAGGAAGACGTGTGGCCCCGCACCGCTCATAGAGAAGTGCAAGCGGGCTGCCAGGGGTTTTCGGTGGCTCGCGAACCCTGGAAGGGAGCCTTTCTCTGGTGATCGGGGTGGCGAGAGCAATAGGTCAGGCCAATTGCCGTCCTATCCGTAAACACCCCGACGTCCGACTGGTGACGCCGAAGGGAGGTCCCGCAAGTTCTGCACGGGACCCGATTGAGGAATCCGACAGTCTGACGCCACCTTAGGTCTTTCGCTCCTTCGTGGCATCCGATGTGCCCAGGGCATTCAGTCGGCAGACGGCATTGCGCGCCACACACGAAGAGCACAACGAAGACCGGAGGCCGTGGAGAAATGGCAGTAACGACGCGTGAGAATCGAGGGAAGGCTTTTGCGGGCAAACAGGACGCCCGACGGTTCCCTCGCCAGGTAGTGTCTTGGCTCGTCAGCGTTTCGATCGGGTCGCGCCGGCTCCAGGGTCGGACCAAAGATACCAGTGCTGCCGGGGCAAAGATCCTCGTCGCCGAGCGGCTGCCGCTTGGCAGTCAAGTGTTTCTCCAGTTCCGGCCGGCGGGCCGATCGCCCGTCGAAGCGCATGCCATTGTCTGGCGACTCGACGCCGACGGGTTCGCGTGCCTGTTCGTGGGCAGTCAGGGGCCGAGGTTCCTGGAGGCCGTGGCTCCGCCGCGAGGGGCGGTGGCGGGCGTCCGCCCGAGCGAGATCAGACGCCGCGGAACAGTGCTCCTAGCGGTTATGGATCCCGGCGTGCGAGAGCTGGCCCTCGCGGCACTTGGCGCGCACGGCCACACCGTTCTCGATGCTGGTCCACAGCCACTGCTGGCCCTGCGATTCGCGCAGGAGCATGTGGCCCCTATCGACCTCTTGCTTGTCGACGTGGAGCTCCAGCTGATGAACGGAATGACGCTGGTGGAGCGGTTGATGGCGCACCTACCCGCCGCCAAGGTTTTACTCGTATCAGCTGGCTCGGCGCAGAGACCTGCGATTCCGGGGGCGTCCTGGCTTCCCGCCCCATGTGCCCGAGAGGAGCTGGCCTCGTGCGTCCAGCGGCTCCTCGAGGTTGAGACGAAGCAAGCCCGATGCTCCGGCTCTGAGCCGTGACGAATATTGGTCTAGCTCCGATCTCGAAGCGAACTCTAACCAGGTCTTCTAGAGAGGGACGGCAGGCTTGCTCTGCACCGGCTTGGCAGACGATATGCAGTGATCAGCGAAGGACTACGCCAGGCACTTAGTGTGCAGGAGGATTCCTAGACATGATGCGCGGGCTCGCACTCACGGTGATCCTAGCTCTCACGGCCGTAAGCCCGGTCGCGGCAGATAATCTCAGCATCGGCGTCAAGATTGGCCTGCCGGCGCCACCGCCGATTGTCGTCGCTCCATCCCCTCCGGTCGTGATCACGCGTCCGCCCCAGCTCGTGATCGTGCCGGGGTCACCCGTATTCTATGCGCCGGGCGTGAGCATCAATTTCTTTGCGTACGGGGGCCGCTACTACAGCCTCCACGAGGGGGCGTGGTTCGTCGCGACGACGTATGGCGGCCCATGGGCCACGATTGCGCCCGCTCGAGTGCCTCAGCCAGTCCTCGCGGTTCCGGTCGCGTACTACAAGATTCCTCCTGGGCACGCGAAGACGATGGGCCGAGGTGAAGTGCCAGGACGCGGCTGCCCGCCCGGGCTCGCCAAACAGGGGCGCTGCTAGTATTAGCGAGACACTGGAATCGGATCCCCCGTGTTCACGGCCTCGCCGGGCCTCTCCCGAGGGCGAGATTCCGCATCACCCTCGGAGCGTGCCCGCACAATCCGTAGCGGGGCGGTGCCGGTGACGGAGTTGCTGGCTTAGAAGGGGCCCGAGATGGACATCCCGTACAAGGGATACACGATCATCCCGAATTCTGAGCGACAGCCAGACGGCCGCTGGTTGCCTGGGGCCGAGCTCGAAGTCTCGTATCGCGGGGTGGTGACGTCCAAGCCGCCGCTTCGAGCGACGTCGCGGGAGATACGAGCAACCCGCACTGATGCGGACGCCGCCGCGGTGAAGATGGCCAAGGCGTGGATCGATGCGGGTGAGCGAGAAGGTCCTACGACCCGCGCGAGCACGCCGGCGACCAACGACAAGGATCGCTCGATCACCGTGGATCCGCTGCCCAAGGTTCCGATCGGGAGCGACGTCGCGTCCCCACGGATATCGCAAAAGACCCGGGCGCACGACGCCACGGCCGATGCCGCGACTGGAGTGAGAGGGGCAGACCACAGGAGGCGCCCAACTCCCTTCGGTAAGCTCGACTGGGCTGGCCTGTATCAGGCTATCGGGCTTGACTCCGACGAGCAGGTCGATCGCTTGACCCGGGTGCTCGTGGTTCATTTCCTCCTCGATCGGCTCGTCACAGTGGTCCTGGCAACGAAGCTTGCGTCCAGCAGCGAAAGTAACGAAGCGCCGGACATCGAAAACACGCTCAGTGACATTGCCCCGTTGGCCATCGCCACCCGCGTTGATCTCGCTTCAATATTGGGAGTGGTCGCCCCAGGGGTTGCCGAGAGCATTGTGGAGGTCAATCGTCTGCGGAACAGACTAGTGCACTTCAAGCCGACACGCGGAAAGCCAGGCTGGGATGTGAGCGACGCCGACGAGATCGCGTCGCAGGACGCCTGCGACAAGTGCTTGCGCAAGGGAATCGAGGCCGTGCAAAGGCTCATGTCGGCGCTCCGGGTCAAGGCGAAGGAGAAGTGATCGCCTCGTCTCCAGCCGACACGAGCATCGAGCAGACCGCAGGAGTTCCAACCGTAACAGCCAACAGCAGCTGATATGGGTACTTTTTTCCGCGAAGTGTAATATCACCCATCGAGCCCGGCGTCCGGGGCGTGAATAAATGCGTGTATATGTGGCAGCGCCTAGCTGGCATGGTCGATGCTGGCATAGAAGCTGAGACCGAACCGAAGGAGGTGCGCCATGACGCGGAAACGTCGCCGCTGGTTCTGGATCACTCCGGCATTCCTCGCGGTCGTGGCCCTGTCCTGGGGCGCGGCCGGTGCCGCCGACAAGAGCAGGGTAGACGGGGCGACCAAACAGGTCGAGAAGGGCGCCAAGCAGATCGGCCAGGGTCAGGTCGGCCCGGGGTTCAAGGAGATGTTTACAGGGGTCGGCCACACGATCGTCGAGGGCGCGAAGTTCAGCGGTGAGAATATCAAGGAGTTCTTCGCGGGTAAGAGGTAACGGCTCACTGCACGACAGGGCCGGCGATGGCTTCGGCCTGCGGCCCCGGCAGGCCCATTGCCTCGCCGGCCGGCACCAGTTCCTCCCGGTCGCCGCCTTGGCGGAATTGCTCCCTGCGAGAGCCCAACAGGGCCAGAGTCACTTACGAGATCGCCGAGCTGTGGGACGTGAAGCCGGGCGGTTCGAGCGGCTAGCCAGTCTGGGGTAGCCCGATGGCATTGAAGTCTTCTTGGGTATGGATCCACCCTTCCTGGCCATCGATGCGCACCTTCAGCCAGGGATCTTGGTCGTCCACGCCGAACAGGATGACATCGCGGCTTTGATCCCAGGACGTTTTGATCTTGGCGCCCAGAATCTCGACCTGCGAGTCCTTCCTCAGGACGACATGCCGGGGTATTCCCATGCCCTCGCTGGCCTCAGTGAATAGACGCACGAAGGTTAGTTCCTGATCGCTGGGCACTCGCTCCGCCTCGACGGGTACTTCGCAGCCGCTCTCCCGGAGACCGTGGCCGGTCTGCTCGAAGCAGCGCTGTCCGGGCATCAGCCGGCCCTGCATCCAGTCCACGTGGAGGGGCACGGTCACCTGGAAATTGCCAGCCCAGACCCGAAACTGCATGACGTCCGGCAGGAAGAGAGTCGCCCGGCCGATCTTCCGAGGAGGGATCGGAATCAACCCCAAGAAATCTCCGTCCGTCGTGAACGGTCTGCCAAACCGTATCAGCTTCCCATTCATCAGGCCGAACAATTCCCACACGTTGCCGCTGCGTGGCGCGGAAGGCAAGCAACCGATGCTGATCAGCAAGCCGGTGGCGGCCCCCCCGTTCAGAAGTTGCGCGGAAGCCGCACAGGAGTCCGAGAAAGTGCCGGCTTCCAGAGCATACGAGAATATCTCCCGATACAGGCTCGCGCCCGAGGCGTCCTGAATTTCAAGGGCGGAGAGCGCCGCCTCCTCCGAACGATCGGCTTGCGCCCGGGTGGAGCGCTTCAAGTGCAGGACGACGGCGAAGTCTTGTCCGCCAATCCGAAATGGGCCAAGACGCTGCTCGACGTCTTGGAGCGACACGTCGGCCGCAGAAGGAGCAGAAGGTTGAGCAGCGTGCGCCGGCGCGCTCTCTTGCGGTGGTGTGGGTTGCCGGATCGTCTCGCCCCGAGCCACTGGGTTCCCGGCCAGAACCAATGCAACGGAGACGAAGAATGCCCGACCCCACCGACGTGCCCTTCCTCCGTCTCCCACGGGACCGGGGTCTCGCCCGCATGCCGATGGGAGGGCGAGCCAGGAAAGAGGAATCAAGGGTCGCATGACC
>Ga0207684_10003579_pt1 | contig 15121 bp, 17 predicted proteins | sample KBSK5501metaG_FD_184342 | JGI IMG/M metagenome (GOLD analysis project Ga0207684, IMG submission 184342) | Corn, switchgrass and miscanthus rhizosphere microbial communities from Kellogg Biological Station, Michigan, USA - KBS K5-50-1 metaG... | ecosystem: Host-associated > Plants > Roots >...
CTGCCGTAAGAGCACGGCCGGAACCAGGGCGTGGCTGCTGTATTCAGACAGAAACCGAACCTGCCGCTCGTGCGACCGTCTGCAATCGTCGGCCTGAAACCAAGCTTCAACCGACCGCGCGAGAGCCTGGGGCTTGAGGAGGCTATCCGGATACTGATCCACGACTTGATCAAACGCGGTCGCGGAGCCGTTGAAGTCGGACACTTTGAAGTCCGCCTCACCGCGATAGTTATGCGCGTAGTCGCCTAGGATGGGAAGATGCTGGGGGACAGCCAACAAGAAGGGCACGGCCTGCCGATCACCCTGCTCTTGATAATACTTCCCCAGCACCAGCTCAGCACGTCCCGCCCATAGTGTATTGGGAAACTGCTCGATGAGTTCCCGCAGCACGCGAACCGCCTGGTCGTAATCACGATGGTTGAGTGCTTCGACGGCCTGCGCAAGGCACGGGGCCGCGTCCGCACAGGGCGCAGAAGGCGTCGAGCTCGCGGCAGGCAGGCCCACCGGAACAGCGGCCATGATTCCCAGAAGGACCGCGAGACGCAGGCGGGATGTGAAGGGAAACATGAGGTTTGTCACGCAACCCGAATCCATAGCATGGATTATACCACACAACCTCTGGTTATCCGAGACTTGCCGGAAATCCGGACGCTGTGTTACGCTCTGCCCGTTATGTCCGCAGTTGACCTCATGGCCTTGAGCGCCGACGAGATGGCCGCGCTCACCCGGACTCTGGGCTGGCCTCGCTACCACACCCACCAGATCCTCCGCTGGCTCTACCAGCATCGCATAACGGACGTGGGGGCCATGTCCGATCTGTCGAAGACCGCCCGGACGCAACTGTCCGCGCAGGCGCGCATCGGAGCGCTCGCGCCCACGGAAGTCCTGACGTCGGAAGACGGCACCCAGAAATTTATCTTCCGTCTGGAGGACGGTAAGACCATTGAAAGCGTGCTCATTCCGGACAGTGGGTCCGGGAGGGACCGGGCACCCGGCTTTGCGGGTGCAGGCAGGGCTCCCTCCCGTTCGAATGATCGCTTGACCCTGTGTCTTTCGACCCAAGTGGGCTGCACCCTTGATTGCACCTTTTGCCTGACCGGCCGGATGGGCCTGCTGCGCAACCTCACGCCGCACGAGATCGCCGGGCAGGTGCTGTCAGTCCAACGACGCTTGGCCGAGCACCAACGTCTCACGAATCTCGTCTTGATGGGCATGGGCGAGCCGCTGGCGAATATCGACGCCGTGGAAGAAGCGGTCCGCCGCCTCACCAACCAGACCTGGGGCGTCGGATTCTCGCCGCGCCGGATCACCCTCTCAACGGCCGGCCTGAGTTCCCGGTTGAAGCGAGTGGCGACAATGGGCGTCAACCTGGCGGTGTCGCTCAACGCAACAACCAACGCGCAACGTAACCGTCTCATGCCCGCGGTCAACAAGGTCTACCCGCTGGACACCCTCATGGCAGCCTGCCGTACCTTTCCCTTGAAGCCATATCGTCGCCTGACCTTCGAGTACGTCCTGCTCAACGGCGAGAATGACAGCACGCAGGATGCGGCACGGCTGGTCAAGCTCGTTCAGGGCCTCCGCTGCAAGATCAACCTGATCCCCTTCAACGAATTCCCCGGCAGTCCCTTCCGTCGTCCTTCCGACGAGGCGGTCTTGCGCTTTCAGGCCTTCGTGACCCGAAGCGGGATCGACGCCTTCATCCGCAAGAGCAAGGGCCGGGACATCCTCGGCGCTTGCGGCCAGCTCGGGGGACTTTCCGGGTCCGCTCAGTTGATCCCGATCCGGCAACCTTACGTCACAGCCTAGCGGAAGGAATGAAGCAGTGACCACATTCCAACGAGCCTTGTGTCTCGCGCTCGTCTTGGCACTCATCGGAATCTTTTCCCTCGTTGAACCAGCGGCGTCCGGCCGTCTCAAGGTTCAGGAATTCACGCTGGCGAACGGTCTCAAGGTCCTGCTCGTGGAAGAACCCAAGGCCCCCGTCATCACGGTCCAGATCTGGTACAAGGTCGGCTCCCGCAATGAAATCATGGGGCGGGCGGGCCTTTCTCATATGCTGGAGCATATGATGTTCAAGGGGACTCTCAAGTTCGGAAAAGGCGCGTTCTCGAAGATCATTAAAAAGAACGGCGGTAACGACAACGCGTTCACGAGCCAGGACTTCACGGCGTATTTCGAGAACCTCGCCGCCGATAAGCTGGAACTCGCCCTCGAAATGGAGGCAGACCGATTGAAAGGTCTCCTCTTGGACGACAAGGAGTTTCAGTTGGAACGCGAGGTCGTCAAGGAAGAGCGCCGCCTCCGCGTGGAGGATGTCCCTCCGTCCTATCTGGTCGAGCAGATGTATGCCCAAGCCTTCATGGTCCACCCCTATCACTGGCCCATCATCGGATGGTTCAACGACCTGAACGCGATGAACCGGGAGGACCTCAAGGCGTACTATGAAAAATACTACGCCCCGAACAACGCCACGCTCGTGATCGTCGGCGACATGAAGGCCGAGACCGCGCTCCCGATGATCAAGAAATACTTCGAAGGCATTCCCACGGGTTCCCCGCCGCCCCTACCGGCCATCGTCGAGCCTGAGCAGAAGGGCGAGCGGCGGATCATCGTCAAGCGCGAGGCCCAGCTGTCGTTCATCTATTTCGGCTACAAAGTGCCCAACTTCAAGAGCCCTGACGTGTATGCGTTGGCAGTGCTGGAGAACATCCTCTCGGCCGGCAAGAGCGCCCGCCTCCATGATGCGCTCGTGTACCGGAAGAAGCTGGCCCTGCAGGTGGGTGCCGGCTACAACGAGCTCGCGGCGGACCCCGAGCTCTTCACCTTCTATGCGCTTGTCCAGCCCAAAGCGAAAATCGAGGATGTGGAGAAGGCCGTGCTGGTGGAGATCGAACGGCTGAAGAAAGAGCTCCCCTCGGACCAGGAGCTTCAGAAAGCCAAAAATCAGGTGGAGGCCCGCAATCTGTTCGAGCAGGACTCCGTCTTCCGGCAGGCCATGCTACTGGGCACGGCCGAAACTGCGGGAGCCGGATGGCAGTTCATCCCCAACTACGTGGACCAGCTGCACCGCGTGACGAAGGAAGACGTTCGGCGCGTCGCCCGCAAGTATCTCAATGCGGATACCCGCACTGTCGGCATCCTCATTCCGGTTCGCGCGAAAGCGTACGCACGTCCAGCGGCGGGAGACGCCCCATGATCCGCTTCAGACTCGTGTGTCTCCACCGGATTCTGGCAGCTGCCGTGGTTACGGGAAGCTTCCTGCCTACGTTCATCCAGGCCGCCGACATCAAACCGATCCGTGTCGTCACGGCCAACGGGATAACCCTGCTCATTCAGGACCAGCCCTTTCTTCCCATTATCACCGTGAACGTCCTGATTAAAGCGGGTGCGGTGCACGATCCCGACGCCAAGGCCGGCCTGGCATTTCTGGCAGGTGGCCTGCTTGACGAAGGCACCAAGACCCGCAGCGCGACGCAGATTGCGAAGGAGCTCGAGTTCATGGGGGCGGAATTCTCCGCCAAGGCCGCGAATGACTTCGCCACCGTCTCGCTCCGGGTCCTGAAAAAAGACTCTGACCGCGGCTTCACCCTCCTCGCCGACATCCTCATGAACCCGGCCTTTGCCGAAAAGGAAGTCGCCCGCATCCGCAGCGAACTGCTCGGCGAGCTCCAGGGCGAGAAGGACGATCCCGGAATCGTCGCCAACAAGGCCTTCGACGAAATCATTTTCAAGGGCCACCCCTACCGGCGCCCGACCAACGGCGATGAGAAGACCGTCACCCAGATCACCCGGCAGGATCTGGTCGCGTTCCATGACAAGTATTACCGCCCCAACCGCACGATCATGGCTGTCGTCGGCGACATCCGAGAATTCGAGGCGCTGAACCTGGTGAAAAAACACTTCGGCAAATGGGCTCCGAAGGACTCCTCCAGCCAGTCTTTTCCGGCCGCGGCTCCTCTGCAGAAGCCTGTGCTCAAACTGATTGACAAGGATCTCACGCAGGCCACCGTCGTCCTGGGCCATGTGGGCATCGACCGGAAGAACCCGGATTTCTATGCGGTAGCGGTCATGAATTACATCCTCGGAGGCGGCGGGTTCTCCTCGCGGTTGGTGAACCGCATTCGAGACGAGCAAGGCCTAGCGTACGATGTGGACAGCGGCTTCGAAGCCGATGTCATGCCGGGTCCCTTTTCAGTCCGGCTGCAGACCAGGAACGAGGCGGCGAATAAAGCCATCGTCAATGTCCTGACAGAGATCAAGCGCATCCGCACGGAACCAGTGGGCTATCAGGAACTGGCCGATGCGAAGGCATATCTCATCGGCAGCTTTCCCTTACGCCTCGACACTACCGGCAAGCTGGCCGGACTCCTGACCATCGTGGAATTGCACAGCCTAGGGCTGAGCTATTTCGAGGACTATCCGAAAGCGATCGCGGCGGTCACCAAAGAGGACGTCCTGCGTGTGGCGCAGAAGTACCTGAACCCCGACCTCTACGCGCTGGTCGTCGTGGCCAAGCAGGCGGAGGCCCAAATTGATTCAGGCGCCCTCCTCGGCACCAAGTAACATCGGTTTTCGAGGAGAAGGCGGGCTCTTTTTGCTCTCTGCCTGGGACTTACGGTGGATCGGCCTGCAGGATTTCTCGCACCTTGCGGACGAGGACATCGGGAGCGACGGGTTTCTGAAGAAAGGTCGCCAAGTCAGGTTTCCGCAGCTTCTCGCGGACGATCTCGATCGGATAACCTGAGATATAGAGCACTTTCATGTTCGGACGCGACGATGCCAACATGTACGCCAACTCACGCCCGTTAATCCCGGGCATCATGACATCAGCAACCATCATATGAATGGGACCGTCGTGCCGTCTGGCAATCAGGAGAGCCTCACTATTGAAACGGGCCTCCAAAACAGTGTAGCCCTCCTGTTCAAGACTCTTATAAACCAGCGTCCGGACCGACTCATCGTCGTCCACGAGCAGAATGGTTTCTGCCACAGAACCGGCCTTTCGCGTGGTCCCATCCATAGCGGTTAATCTTACCGCTTCGCGGGTTTCCTTGAAAGAGGCAAAACGGTGTCGGGCTCTTTTGTCTCTGTCTGTCCTAGTTTGACCGGTCTGGGAGGTGGTGTTCGTAGGCCTTGTCGCAAGCAGCACGACACAGAGTGATCGCATTCAGATTGGCCTCTGAGAGCGGTCGACCCGGGAAGTTCTCGACCAAGGCGATCACGGCCGCTTGGCACGCTTCCAGCAGATCCGGCGCAGCGGCGATCAGGCGCCCGTTTGCCTGATCCGTTTTTTCTGACGTGCAGCAGTCAGCGACCGAGTAGTTGTCAATCAGTCCAACAATATGCGGAGGGAACTGCTCGTCCTTCTCATTGACATAGACAAGCACGTGCCAAGGTCCCGGCGTGTGGGGCGTTACCATGGTGGTTCTCCTTCGGCTCCCGGAGTCGGTTAGGACACAAATCGCGTCCGCTCGGGCTCCACCCGACAGAGATCCCAAGCCAACCCGGTCATCGCCAACCCAGAGATCACCCATTTGGACGGATCGAAGTTGTACCACCGAGGGCCGTTCCGGTAGTCGCGCTGATGAGCATGGTGGTAATTATGGTAGCCCTCGCCGAACGTCAGGAGCGACACCACCCAGCTATCCCGACTTGAGTCAGCCATTGTATGGGGCTGCCTGCCCCACAGGTGGCAAACGGAATTGATGCAGAAGGTGGAATTGAGCACGAAGAACGTCCGTCCCACGCCCGCCAGCAGAAAGCAGCCGAGACCGCCGATCCACCCGTTATAGAAAAAGCCTACTACAAACGGCAGGGCAAGCCCCGATAGAACGATGGGAACATAGTACCGGTGCTGCCAGAGCACGACCGGATCCTGCTGCAAGCGAGAGGCATATTTCTCATCGGTATTGGGGTCATTGAAAAAAATCCATCCGACGTGGCTGAACCAGAACCCCCGCATGGCGTTGTAGGGGTCCTCATCCTGATCGCACCGCGCATGGTGACGGATATGGTCCGACGCCCACTTGAGCGCCGAATTTTCCAACGCCCATCCGCCGGCGATCAGCAAGCACCCTTTGACCCAATTCGCGCAGGTGAAGCTGCGGTGAGAGATTAAACGATGGTAACCGACCGTGATGCCGATGGCTGTGACGGCATACATGAGACCGAACATGGCCCAATCCACCCAGGTGTAATCGAAGAAATAGGCATAGGTGGGGAGCCCGATAGCAGCGCCAAGGGTGATGAGACTGAAGACAACGATTGTCCAGTAACTACACCGCGGGGCGAGAGTCTTAACCGGGGCTGTGGTAGTGGTCATAGCGAAGGTCTCCGTCGTGAGGATGAAGCGGGCGCCTCTGTTGAGGCGTCCGCTCCTATTCCATTCATTGCCTTTTATCGTTCCGCCTTAGAAGCGGTCCCGGCCGCCTCCGAATCCCCCGCCGCCGGTACGTTTCTCCTGGGGTTTGGCCTCGTTTACGGTGAGGGGCCGTCCGTCCAACTGCGTGCCATTGAGCGCGCTGATGGCCTTCTGCGCTTCCTCGGCCGTGGACATCTCCACGAACCCGAAGCCCCGTGATTGGCCGGTGAACTTATCCGTAATCACCTTGGCCGATGTCACGGAACCCTGTTGTGAGAACAGCTCGTTGAGCTGCTGCTCGGTGGTGGAATAGGGCAGACCGCCCACATACAACTTGGTACCCATGGTACCTCCTCTTCTATGTGATATTGTCTTGAGCGTCAGGGAAAAGAAGGAATGATATCTCGACGGTGCAATAAACCAGCAGCGTTCAGGACAGACGTTCCATTCAGATCCTACCACAGAAGGCAATATCGGTTTCAGGGCCTGATAGGTTATCCGCTCCCTCGCCCCGCCCCACGGCGATGAAAGCGCTTGACTGGCGCTACCATAACACACCCCCTGGCAGAACGCAAGCAACATAAATAGAACCTTGTGCCCCCCACCTTACAGGATTAGAATGAGCGCCATCTCGATGTCATGAGTCGTAACTAATCAAAATATCCCAAGGAGGACGCCATGCCGGTCTACGTCAGCCTAGTGAAGTTCACGCGGGAAGGGATCACGACGATGAAGGACCAGGGCATCGCCCGGTCCGAGAAGGTGAAACAGAATGTCGAGGAGTTGGGGGGAAAGCTCCTCGCCGCCTATTACTGCCTCGGTAAGTACGACGTCGTGGCGATCCTGCAGTTCCCCGACAACAAAACAGCCATGAAAGCAGCCGTCAAGAACGCCTCGCTCGGCCACATCTCGATCACCACCATGCCCGCGGTGACGCGGGACGAATGGACTACACTCTTACGCGAGGTCTGGAAGAAGAAGTAAGGCTGGTTAGCTTTTCTCGAAGTCCTTGGCGACGGAGGTCAGGGCTTCATCAGCGAGACGCTTGTGATCGGCGTCCGTAAGGCTCCGCTCGAGGACCTTGCCGGCGACCTGCAGCGCCAGATCGCTCGCGTAGCGACGGACGTCCTCGATCGCCTTGCGGCGTTCCTGTTCGATCTCGCGGGCGGCAGTGGTCTTGATCCGCTCCGCATCAGCCTGTAATTGGCGCTCGTTCTCTTCCTTCATTTGCTGAGCCCGCACCTTGGCCTGGGCGACCATCTCCTCCGCCTCTTTCTGCGAGGCCTTCATCTTGGCCTCATACTCGGCCATCCGCCGCTCCGCCTCCGCGCTCCGCCGCTCCGCCGACTCGATGCTTTCGCGGATCGTCCGTTCCCGCTCATCGAGAATTTGGAGAATCGGAGGGAAGGCGTACTTGGCCAGGATGAACAACAAGACCGCGAACGAGACGATCTCCCAGAAGATCAGCGAGGAAAAAAAGTGTGTGTCAAACTGTGGCATAGCCGCTTATTTCCCGCCCTTTCCCATGATGATGAAGGCGATGACGAGCCCATAGAGCGCGATCGCCTCGACTAGGGCGAACCCGATCCACATGTACTTGCCGACCCGGCCTTCCGCCTCCGGCTGTCGGGCGACGGCTTCGATCATCTTGCCGAAAACGTAGCCGATTCCCACGCCGGCGCCGGCAAACCCGGCGGCCGCCAAGCCCATTCCAATAAGAGCAGCCGATGAAGCATCCATTCAGCGTTCTCCTTTCTCTCCCGTTCGATCCGCGAGGGCCGTCGTCAATGCGCGCCCTCGGAATGCCCGTGCAAATTGATGGCGTCTCCGAGGTACACGCAGGTCAATATGGTAAAAATGTACGCCTGGATGAGGGCGATCCCGACCTCAAGGCCGTTGATGGCGATCGTAAACGCGAACGGAAGCCATCCGACTAAAAGAGGGAGCGACAGGGCCATTCCGAAAAGGACGGCCAGGATCGTGTGCCCCGCCGTCATGTTGGCAAAGAGCCGGACTGCCAGCGATACCGGACGCGCCAGTTGGCTGACCAGTTCGATCGGCATCATCAGCGGCAGAAGCAGCAGGGGCGTCCCGGGCGGAATCAAGATCCTGAAGAACTTGATTCCGTGGACCGCAAACCCGACCACGATGCTCATCGCGTAGACGAACAGCGCGAAAGCCGCCGTGACCACAATCTGACTGGTCACCGTGTAGGTGCCGGGGATGAGCCCCAGGAGATTGCAGAACAGGATGAAGACAAAGAGCGTCGCGACGAAGGGAAAGAACTTCATGCCCTTCTCGCCCATCGTGTCCAGGATCATGCCCCTGATGAACTCCACCAGCATCTCGGCAAGGCTCTGCAGGCGCGTCGGGATAAGCCGTCGTCCGCGGCCCGCCGTGATGAGCAACAGAGCCGCGAGGACGATGACCACCCACATCATGATGACGGCCTTGTTGAGCGAGATATCCAGGCCGAATAGGTGGAACTCTCCGTACGGGTGCAATTCAAAGGGATGGAGAGGGTTGCTGTCCATTGTCAGAGACGTGACGCCGTTCGATACACGTTCAAAAGCCCTGCCGACATGCCCAGAAAAATACCAATCAGGATACCGATGGGACTGGAGTTAAAGTACGAGTCGGCCAGATATCCCAACCCGCCGCCCACGATAAGCGAGGCGACCAGCTCGACGCCGATCCGCATGGCGATCGACAGTCCTTTCCGGAAAGCATCGGGCTCGTCTGCCATAAATGAACCAGCGCCTGCGGCTTCCGTAGCCGCGAAGTCGGGGCACCCGTTGCTCCGTCATTGCAACGGGTCCACGCGGCGTTCAAATGGCCCGCCAAACCGGGCGCATCTAAACAGAATCGCCAGGGGAAGTCAAGGTTCGCGCGGCGCCTTGTCGGGTCGTGAACGACTGCGTTAAGATGGGGTTGCTATGTTTCGAACCTCGCGAGAATCCTTCCTCAAGGCATTTCCGCCCGTTCCACTGGCAACGGTCCTACCGCTCCCTGACTGTTCGACGTTGGACCTTTACCAACGGCTGACTAGCAACGCTTGCTGTCCCGTCCTGCTTGAAAGTGGTCAAGGCCCGGATGGCCTCACCGCCGGGCAACGCTACTCGATCATCGGCGCCGACCCCGCAGTTCTCTTCCGCTGCAAGGGGTCGCGCCTGTCCTGGTGCGTGCGGGGCGACGACTGGGTGAGTCATTCCGGCGATCCCCTGGCGGCGCTCCGCGACCTCATCAGCCGCATGGCCGTTCCCCGCCCACACGAATTTCCCCCATTTTATGGCGGCGCCGTCGGATATTTCGGGTATGACGTCGCCCGGTGGTTCGAACGGCTCCCTTGCCCCCCTCCCGACGACCTCGGTCTCCCGGACGTGGAGCTCGCCTTCCTCGACCTCGCCGCGGTCATCGATCACCAGAAACAGGAGTTGTGGCTTGTCTTCTGCCCCTTCGGCGAGCGATTCGTCAAAGAGCCGCGGGAGCAGTTGTATGCGGAAGGCCGGTCCCGGCTCACGGCTCTGGAGGCCACGTTGAACGGTCTGCTGCCGCGCCCAAACGACAGCAGCCCGCAGGTTCCTCCGCTCATAACGCCCGGCATGTCCGAAACTGACTATGGGGAGCGGGTGCGCCGATGTCTTGACTACATCGCGGCTGGGGACATCTATCAAGCGAACCTGTCTCACCGGTTCGCGGTCGAACTGGAAGGGCGCTCGCCTCGCTCCATCTACCGCCGCCTGCGCGAAATCAACCCTTCCCCCTTCGCTGCCTTGTTGGAATTGCCCGACGTGACGCTCGTCAGTTGCTCGCCCGAACGACTCGTGCGGCTCAGCGGAACGGATGTGGAGACGCGACCGATCGCCGGCACGCGCCCGCGCGGCGCCTCGACGGGCGAGGACCGGATCTTCGTTGAAGACCTGCTGATGAACCCCAAAGAACGGGCCGAGCATATCATGCTGGTAGACTTGGAGCGGAACGACCTGGGACGCGTGTGCGAGTACGGCAGCGTTCGCGTGGACGAATTCATGGCCGTCGAGCGGTATTCGCATGTAAGCCACATCGTCTCCAACATCCGCGGGCGCCTCACGCACGGTCGCGACGCACTGGACCTGATCCGAGCGGTCTTCCCCGGCGGAACCGTCACGGGCGTGCCGAAGGTCCGTTGCATGGAGATCATCGACGAGTTGGAACCTGTCCGACGCGGTCCCTACACCGGCTCCATCGGCTACCTCAGCCCGAGCGGCGACCTGGACCTGAACATCACGATCCGGACACTGATCATCGCGGGAGAGCACGCCTGCCTCCAAGTCGGCGCCGGCATCGTCGCAGATTCCGATCCCTCACGCGAATATCAGGAGACGTTGTTCAAAGCCGAAGCCCTCATCAAGGCCCTGCAGGAATCCTGAGCGCGCCCTTCTTGATCGTGTGCCGTGTTCCATGTAGAATTGAAGCAGAAGTTGGCTGTTCGCCGGCGGGCGAAGAGATTCATCACGTACGGGGAGGGATTTAGTTAGATGGAGGAATTGCTTGTACAAGCGTACGTCTCGACCGAGAATACCTTCTGCGTCACGTGCCCCAAATGCAAGCACGAAAAACTGCTCCGGTTGAGCGACTTCCCGCCGAATGCGCCGTCCCCCCTCACATACTCGTGCGCCTGCGGCGTGTCCTGGAAGATCATGCTGAATTACCGTAAGACCCCCCGCAAGTTCGTCAGGCTCACGGGGGTCTTTACCGTGCCGTTGGAACCCAAAAAAATCGAACGGATCTGCGAGGTCCTGGACATCTCGGATTTAGGCATGCGCATCAGGATCGACTACTGCAAGACCATTGTGCAAGGGCGGCTCATTCTCGCACGGATCATTCTCGACGACGCGCAGCGGTCCAGGCTGGACTTGCCCTGCGTCGTGCGTAGTATCACGCCCGATCATCGCCACCTCATGCTGGGGCTTCAATTCGAGGGCTTGAATGAAGCCCAGAAACAGGCCCTCGGCTACTACACAATGAGCCGTAAATGAGCCGCAACGGTTAACACATCCGCACCGCAAATACCCTCACCACGTCACATGTGGATCTATCTCAATGACCGGTTCGTGCCGAAGGACGAAGCGGTCGTGTCGGTCTTCGATCACGGCTTCCTCTATGGCGATGGCGTCTTCGAGACCATGCGGACCTATCACGGCAAGGTCCTCCTCCTCACCGACCACCTTGCGCGTCTGGAACGGTCGGCGTCTACCCTGGGGCTCTCTCTGCCGGTCAGCCGTGAACGGTTGGCCGACCTCGTGCGGGAAGCCAGCACGCGGAATCGGCTGCAAGAGGCTTATCTGCGCGTGACGGTCTCGCGAGGCCCCGGCGAGATCGGGTTGGACCCGGCCCTATGCAAGGCCCCCACGTTAGTCATCATTGCCAAACCCTTTCAGCCCTATCCCGACTCGTTCTATACACATGGCGTCTCGGTGGTGATTGCCGCAACAAGGCGCAATTCGCCTGAGGCCATCCCGCCGCATGTCAAATCGCTCAATTACTTGAATAACATCCTAGCGAAAATGGAGGCGACAGCCGCAGGGGCTCACGAAGCCTTGCTGTTGAATCGCTATAACGAGGTGACGGAAGGAACGACTAGCAACGTGTTTGTAGTCCGGGAAGGGCGACTCCGCACGCCGGCCATTGACTGCGGGATTCTCGCCGGGCTCACACGCGGCGTAATCCTGAAGGTGGCGCACAATCTAGGGATTGAAACAGAAGAGACCCGGCTGACCGTGAACGATCTCTACGATGCCGACGAATGTTTGCTCACCAATACGACTCAGGAAGTGCTGCCGGTGACGCAGGTGGATGGAAAGATGATCGGAAACGGCCGGCCTGGTGAGATCACCCGCCGGCTCCATGCCTCATTTCGGACTTGCCTTGACCGGTTCCTTGACGCCCGGTGATCGGTCCGCGATCCGCTCGACCTTGACCTTGGCCACCCGCCGATCGCCCAAATCCACGACCGTGAACTTATAGTCACCGTATTGAAGCACCTCCCCGCCGCGCGGGAGCCCCTGGATCTGGTACGTGATAAAACCGCTTAGCGTTTCGTATTCCGATGAAAGCGGAATCGGGAGCGCGTATTCTGTGACAAGGTCCCGCACCGGCATGGACGCGTCGACAAGAAACGCGCCGTCTCTGAGACGCTCGACCGGCTTCTCCTCCGTATCGTATTCGTCCTGGATCTCTCCTACGATCTCCTCGATCAGGTCTTCCAGCGTCACCAGTCCCTCGACGCTGCCGTGCTCGTTGACCACGATGGCCATGTGAATGCGCCGGCGCTGCATCTCCTTCAGCAGCACGCTGACCTTCATCGCCTCAGGAACGTAATACACCGGATGCAGCAGGTCTTTGAGATTAAAAGACTTACCGAAAGCCACCTGGCTCAAGAGGTCTTTCTGATAGAGAATGCCCAACAGTTCATTGAGTCCCTGACGGTAGACCGGATAGCGGGAGAATTTATTCTCATCGATGTAGCGCAGGAGGTCCGGCGTCGGCATGTCCATTGCGATGGCGCACATCCTTGGACGGGGCACCATGACTTCCTTCACCGAGGTATCGGTGAATTCAAACACGCTGCGGATCAATTCCTGCTCGGTCTTGTCGAAGACCCCCTTTTCACGGCCTTCCTGCATGAGCAGTTTGATCTCTTCTGCAGAGATAAAGACCTTTTCGTCCTGAGCTGCCTTGCCCAACACACGCAGAATGCCCCGGCTGGACAAGGCGAGCGGTCGGATTCCCCATGCTGCCACCCGCGAGAACCATTCCAAGGGACGCCCTGCCAAAAGCGCCAGCCGCTCAGGATTTTTCAGAGCCAGAATCTTGGGCACAAGCTCGCCGAGGACGAGCGAAAAATACGAAATGATGAGTACCACGATCCCCACCGCAATCGGTTCAGCCAACGCCTGTACGAAGGCCACGGGGATTACTTCTATGACCGGCTTCAGGTGGTCAATGGCGGCAACACCACCCATGGCGGCCGCCGACGCGCCGGCGACTGTGATCCCGATCTGCGTGGTCGCCAGGAACCGCTCCGAGTCTTCCTGAAAGCCCTGGACGAAACGGGCCGGGGTGTTCCCCTCTTCAACCAGCTGCTTGACCCGGCTACGCCGCGTGTTGACGATGGCCAACTCGGCACAGGCAAAAAAGCCGTTCAAGAGAATCAGTACGGCAATCGCAATGAGCTCAAGCCACATAACTTTGCTTTCCTGGCCGCTCGCTGATCCGGACCATCCAAACCGGCTTCTGAACTAAAGCGAGGGTATTGTATACGAATTGCATCTTTAGTACACCATTGCAGGACGAAGTGGTCGCTTTTCTTGAAGAATCCGTCAAGAAAGACCCCTCGTCTGGTGATACGAATCATGAAAAAATGTGACACCACATTGACTCGCACAGGTATAGTTGATACGGTGCGCCGATGCGTATGAGAATTCCAGCATGCGGTTATGCCCTGGGGCTAGCTGTTGCTCTGCTGTGGGGCATGCCTTCAGCGGATGCTTTTGCCGAGTCGATCTACCAGTTCGTTGATCAGGACGGAGGGATTCACTTCTCCAATGTCCCGACTGACTCTCGCTATGAAAAGATCGGAAGTCGCAGCGCCCGACCCCAGGCGATTCCTCAGGCTCGTCCTGCAAACCTCACAAGCTCGCCTCGCGAGACGCTTGTGAGCAACCTTGGCAAAAAATCGGCTCAAGACGCGCTCTACCGGTTTGTCGACCAGGATGGCGTGATCCATTATTCCAACGTCCCAACCAATCCTCGCTATAGAACGTTTCGTGAAGAGAAGCCGTTCGGCCGTTTCCGGCCGACTCTTCCCTCCCTGACGCTGTATGAGACAATCCTCCAGGCTTCCCTCTTGCACCGTCTGAACCCCGCGCTCGTACACGCCGTCATCCGGGCCGAGTCGGCCTACGATCCTCATGCCCTGTCCGCAAAGGGGGCGATGGGCCTCATGCAGTTGATGCCGGAGACCGCTTCCTTGTTGAACGTGTCGAATCCCTATGATCCCGAGCAGAATATTTCCGGCGGGGTCCGCTACCTTCGTTATCTCCTGGATCGCTTCGGCGGAAACCTGGAGCTCGCCTTGGCCGCCTACAACGCCGGCGAGAACCGCGTGTCGCGTGAAAGCCGTGTCCCGCGCATCACCGAGACCCAGCAATACGTCCGGAAAGTCCTTCGTTTCTACCGGGACCTCAACACCTCCCCCTCTCACTCGCCAGTTCGTGAATCACCTCAGCCCGAACTAAACGACACGTACCGCCTTTCCGGCTAACGCCGACAGTTGAATGTGGCGGTCCCACCCCCTGGAGAACTCCTCCGAGTGATCCGACCGGAAATGCGCGCCCAGGCTGTGCTCGCGCTGAAGGGCTGCCGTGGAGATAAGGCGCCCCACCGTGACCATATTCTGGATTTCCCATTCACGGCGAGCCTGGCACCGGCCTCTCAACCGCTCATCCCATTTCTCCAACTGAGCGAGCGCCGACAGAAGGCCATCACGGTCACGGATGATGCCGACCTTCTCCCACATCAGACGCCGCAGCGAGTTGCGAAGTTTCTCCCTCTCGAGATGATCGCTCTGGTCCTCCGCCAGTTGGTCGTCGGCCGCCACGTGCTGACCGGCTGCGACACCGTGCGTGGATAGCAGGCGGCTTGCGTACTCAGCGGCGGATTCGGCCGCGCGGGCTCCGAAGACCAAACCTTCAAGCAAGGAATTGCTGGCCAGGC
>Ga0207684_10003580_pt1 | contig 15119 bp, 19 predicted proteins | sample KBSK5501metaG_FD_184342 | JGI IMG/M metagenome (GOLD analysis project Ga0207684, IMG submission 184342) | Corn, switchgrass and miscanthus rhizosphere microbial communities from Kellogg Biological Station, Michigan, USA - KBS K5-50-1 metaG... | ecosystem: Host-associated > Plants > Roots >...
CCCCACAACGCCAAGGTCCACGGCTGGACGATCACGCCCTCCCACTACCTCAACCAGCAGCTCGACACGGTGTGGCTGGCCGAGTGAGGGAAGCGTTCATTTGATAACCCGGTCAGCCCGTCGCATGAGGATATAACTTGAGATGGACGATGACCAGGCTGCGCAAGTACAGATGGCGCCTCGGCTGGCCACAAGCGAGGACACTCTTCAAGAGGCCTCCCTGAACCTCCCCCGGTTTCGTGGACACCCCAGATCGCACGAAAGTGCGGTAGGAGTAGTCCATGGCCAAGCGCAAGCGGCGGGCGTTCACGAAGGAGTTCAAGGCCGAGGCGGTCCGGATCGTCGGGGCGAGCGGGAAGACGGTAGGGGCGGTGGCTCGAGAGCTGGATCTCACGGAGACGGCGCTGCGGAAGTGGGTACGGCAGGCCGAGATCGATGCGGGGCGGGGGCAATCAGGGGCGCTGACGACGGACGAGCGGGCGGAGTTGGCCCAGCTCCGGCGCGAGGTGCGGACGTTGCGGATGGAGCGCGACATCCTAAAAAAAGCGACGGCCTTCTTCGCCAAGGAGAACGCGTGAGGTTCGCGTTCATCGCTGCGGAGAAGGCCGCCTTCCCGGTGCGCGTGCTGTGCCGAATCCTGGCGGTGTCGCGGGCCGGGTTCTACGCCGCGCAGGCGCGCCCCGCAGCGGCGCACACCCGCCGGGACCAGCAACTCGCCGTCGTGATCGCCGCCATTCACGCCGAGACGCGGCAGCGCTACGGCAGCCCCCGCGTGCACACGGAGCTGCGGGCCCGAGGCCAGCGCGTCAGCCGCAAGCGCGTGGCGCGGCTGATGCGGCAGCGGGACCTGGCCGCCCGCCGCCGGCGGCGGTATCGGGTCACGACGGACTCCCGGCATCCCTTCCCCGTCGCGGCCAACGTGTTGGCGCGCCAGTTCACGGCGCCTGCGCCCGATGCGGTCTGGGTGACCGACATCACGTACATTCCGACCGGGGAAGGCTGGCTCTACCTGGCGGTAATCCTCGACCTGTACTCGCGCGGCATCGTCGGCTGGGCGATGAGCGACCGGATCACCCAGCAGCTCACGCTCGACGCCCTCGGCATGGCGCTGGCGCGCCGCCGACCGCGCGCGGGGCTGCTGCATCACTCCGACCGGGGGAGCCAGCCAGCGCATGATCGAGGCGAAAGCGGACGAGCTCAAGCTGGCGGCGAAGGACGAGCCGCCGGTCACGATCGACGCGACGAAGGGCGACACCGACGCCGAGGTCCTCGAGGCCGTGATCCCACCGCCCGCGCCCGAAGATCCTCGGGCCTTCGGGGGCCGGTGATGGAGACGATCCCTTGCCGCAGGCCCTGTCGACATCTGGAGTGCTCTCAGGCCAGGCGCGCGGCTATGAAGACCCAGTTCGTGGTCGCCGCATCCGCCCCGAAGCTCGAGGCCGTTGAGGCATCGCGTGTGGGTAACGTCACCAAGTCCGTGGGTAACGCTGCCCGGCAGGCCAAGTGGCGGGCCCAGCATCCCGAGCAGCATCGGGATCAGATGCGGGCCCTCAGGGCCAAGCAGAAGGTCGGGAAGACGGCAGCCTCGTGAGCGACAACACCCCCGACATCGACGTCGCGCGCGCCCGCGCGGCCACCCTGGTCGCGCTGATCGACGCGCGCCGTTGGTGTAAGTTCGACCCGCTGGCCGTCCCGCCGGCTCCCTTCTAGTCGATACGGTCAGACGGAGGACCCTCCAAATGGATCGGCGCGCCTTCCTCGGGACCCTAACTGGCGGCCTCCTCGCCACGCCCCTCGCCGTCGAGGCGCAGCAGGCAGCGAAGGTCTGGCGGCTCGGCTACCTCTCCGATACTGGCGATCCGCCTCGTGGATCGGCAGATTGTTGAGCGCGAGCCGGCGAGCCATGAGACCGTTCCTGTCGAACTCCCAGTTCTCGTTCCCGTACGAGCGGAACCGGTGCCCACTGTCGTCGCGCCACTCGCAGGCGAATCGGACCGCAGGCGGAACAGTCATGAAGGTGGATGAGCGGCATGACGACGAGGAAACAGATGGTCAGGTGGGAATGCCCTCATACCTGAACTCCGTCAGCATGCCAGTCACCATGTGGTAGAGGTTGTGGCAGTGGACCGCCCATCGTCCCGGATTGTCGGCGTCGAAAGCGAAGCGGACACGGCCCATCGGTGTGCTGAGAACAGTGTCCCGGACGGCTCCTTGGATGGGCCGGCCGTCGATGGCGATCACCTGGAACGCATGGCCGTGCAGATGGATCGGATGCGCCATCATCGAGCGGTTGACCAGATCGATCTCGACGCGTTGTCCCTTACCTAGCATGAGCGGCGTCACTTGGGGCCAGTACTCGCCGTTCATAGACCATGCGTAAGGCTTCATTCCACCGCCGAGCCCGATCGTCCGGGCAATGTCCGCGGGGCGTGGCGGCAGCGGTTCCACGGCCGTAAGCCGGGCCTCCAGCGAATTGTCGACCGGCGGCGCGGCTCGCGCGCTATCTGCTATCCGCGGAATGCGCGCACCTGCCGTGGCGAGGACGATTCCGGTCTGCCGACCAGGGCCTTCCAGTCGGGCAAGAATCGGAAACGCGCCGGCCCTTGGCAGATCGACCAGGATGTCGAGGCGCTGGGCCATCGCGATCGGAAAGCGACTGCCCGCAACTGGATGTACGGGGTGGCCGTCCGTCGCGACCACGCGGCCGACGAGGTCGCCGAGATCGACCCAAAACTGACTCGAGGACGCGCCGTTGATGATGCGGAGGCGGACCCGGCCGCCGCGCTCGACGCGCACGATCTCCGGATCGGCGAGCGTTCGATCGTTGGCCAGGAAGGCGTCGTATTGAACATCATTCAGATCCATTTGCATGCCGCCGGGTCCCGACATGGCCATTCCCGGCATGACGATGCCGGGAGCGTCGGCAGCCATGCCGCCCATCCGTGGTTCCGGCGCATTGCTGCCGCCTTTGCGACCTGGGGCCTTCTCGGCCGTTTGCGCCTGGGCTCGCGCTGCGGCTACGCTCGTGCCGGTGAGGCCGGCGAGGACCTCGTCCGGCGTTCGGAAAGTGAAGTCGTGCAGCATGAGAACGACTTCCTGCCGCTCTTCGCGAAGCTCAGCGACATCATGGACGATGAGCGGCGCGGTCATCAGGCTCTGCTCCTGCATGTCGTGATGCGAATGCATCCAGTACGTGCCGGGAATCGGAGCATAGTCATAGGCTTGAACCGCGCCGGTGCCGATCGGTGGGGTCTGCGGCCATGGGAAGCCGTCCTGCGTCCAGGGCGGAAGCTGCCCATGCCAATGGACGATGGTGCGTGTGCCAGCTTGATTGACGAGGTCCACGCGGAACCGCTCGCCGGGGGCGAGGCGAATGCCCGGACGTCCATCCGGACCCATAAGGCCGAAGACCTTGGCGGGCCGGCCATTCACCTCGAGCACGCGTGTTCCGGCGACGAGCCGCTTCGGAACCGGGGATGCCGCGCGGACCGTACCGGGCAAGATGGGCAGCACGCCAGCAGCCAGCGCGGCGCCAAGAAAGTCACGGCGAGAGTAGGGCTTGCTCACGGCTCTGACGTCTGCATATTGGCAAACAGCGCGTTGAGACCTTCGGCCATCGTGGGATGCGTGAGGATTGCGTCGCGCAAGACCGTATACGGCACATCGGCCAACATCGCCGTCTGTACCGCCGCCATGACTTCACCGGCCTCGGGCCCGAGCATCGTGAAGCCGACGATCCGGCCGTGGTGCGCGCCGACGAGTGCCTTCATGAAGCCGCGCGATTCGGCGATCGTCCGTGTCCGGAGCACCGCGCTCATCGGCAACTTCGCGACACGGACGTCGACGCCGCGGCGTTCCGCGTCCTCTTCACCGAGGCCGACGCGCGCGAGCGGCGGATCGGTAAACACGCAGAACGGGACGAGCCTGTCGCGGGTGGTGCGATGTCCGCCGGCAAGATTGTCTCGGATGACGCGGAAATCGTCGAACGACACATGGGTGAACTGCGGGCTGCCGGCGCATTCGCCGATCGCCCAGACATCGGGGGCGCTCGTCTCGAGCCGATCGTTGACGGCGACGTAGCCGCGCGCGTCGAGCGCGACGCCGGCGACGTCCAGTCCGATCCCGGCAGTGTTGGGCGTGCGACCCGTCGCGACCAGGATGTGACTCCCGTCGATCGTTCGTTCACCGTCGGGCGAACGTACGTCGATGCGGACGCCTTCCCCCGAGCGCCCCTTCACACGCAGTGTCTCAGCGGCAACGAGGACGTCGATACCTTCGTCACGGAACATTCGCGCGATGGCGTCGCAGACGTCGGCATCCTCGCGGCCGGCGAGCCGAGCGGCTCGCTCCACGAGCGTGACCCGGCTCCCGAAGCGCCGGTACGCCTGGGCGAGCTCGAGCCCGACATACCCGCCACCCAGCACGATGAGATGCGGCGGGACGCGATCGAGCTCGAGCGCCTCGATGTGCGTGAGCGGACCGGCCGCGGCGAGATCGGGGATGGCCGGGATCGTCGCGTGAGTCCCCACGTCGAGGAACACCCGATCTCCGACCAGCACGCGCGTGCCGCCTTCATTCAACCGCACTTCGAGCGTGTTCGGCGCCACGAAGCGCCCCGTCCCCATGATCAGCTCGGCGCCGCTGGCCTTGTACCGCTCCAGATGCATGGCGATCAGGCCGTCGACCATGTCCCGCTTGCGCTGTCGCACCCGTGCCATGTCGATCGCGGCGGAGCCCGCTTGGGTCCCGAACTCCGCCGCATGCGTCACCAGCGCGGCGACCTTTGCGCTCCAGATCTCGTTCTTGCTGGGTAGACAGTTGATATTCGGGCAGGAGCCGCCGATCCATCGTCGTTCCACGACGGCGGTGCGGTGCCCGGATCGCGCCATGTACCAAGCCAGGTACTTGCCGCCCTCTCCACTGCCCAGGACGAGGATGTCGACGTGTTCCGCTCGCCCGGCGCTCATCGGCAAGAACCTTCAGACGCGGCGCCGGTCGTCCTCGGCAGCCCGAAAGAAGTGGCAAAGCCCATCGCTACCGTAGTCCGGATAACGGATGTTTTGGATCACTCGACTTTGCTCGGCCCCATGTAAACGACTCCACGATTCGAGACCACGGCGTCCTCCTCGCAGGCTGCCCCGGGCTCGAATGGCGACCGGGAACTAGGCAAGGGGTTAGCGGCTGCTCGTTCATGGTTGCGGGGGCCTGCAACCACCGATATCAAAGATGCTCGGCTTCGAGGTCGACTTGATCTAGACGCGTTGCCCGGGCCCACAATCACCGAAATCGACTCGCCTCATCTTCGTGGTCGAGGTCGTCCGACGGCGGCGAACCTGCCCGATCCTGTCCCAGAAACCTCCCGCCAGCTCCAACAGGGGGGAATTCGGCGGGAACGGACGTGAGAATCTGGCGGGAAAGTGGGAATCGGACCGGATTCCCCGGAAGCCAGCGCCGGGTCCCGGGTGGCCACACGGGCACTTGAAGACTTCAGCCGCCTGTTCGAACCCGTACTCCGGCTACGGCCACGTTTTCGCCACGTTTCTCTGATACTTGTAGGACAACCCGGTGTTAGGAGTCAGCGCGATTAAAGCGCGATTAAAACACGCAGGGTGCATTGAGGGCGGCCATCGATCGAGAGAGTACGGGCGCGGTCATGGTTCCCTACTTTCCGGTACGATCCGCCGGCCGCAGCCGAGGCAGATCCTATGCGTCTCGGAACCGCGGAGCTCGTGCTGCCACGAGGAGCCGCCGCACCGACAGCACTTGAACGGTCCCGGCGGTCGGGGGTACGTGGGCCGGCTCACCGTTCCCTACGCCGTTGGCCTACTTCCATCGAGCCACAGGACAAACACACCGTCTTGGGAGGGGAGGTCAGGATGGCGTCGCCGAGGGGTTGCCAAACCGCGTTCGCGTCGCCTAGTACCACCTGCCACTTATCCACACCTATCCACAGGCAGAAACCTATTAAGAGGGCAGTCACTTACCAGCTGCTGTGCAAGAAATTCACTTGACAAGTGATTTGCGCCTTCGTAGCTTTGCCGCACCCGACGGGGCACGTAATCACGGGGCCGGCCAAGGCAGGAGGACGCCACATGGCTCGCTCAGCGGCAACAAGGACTTCCTCTCGATCGGAGCAGCTCACACTGATCGATCCCAGCTGCGAGCGAGTCGCCAGCAGTCAGGATCCCCTCGCCCTCCCCGAGCACATCGCCTTGCTCGAGCAGGAAGTCCGGTATTACCGGCGTATTCTTCCTGCCCTGATCCGCGCCGGACCGCTCGGCGGACGGCGGTCCCGTGTGTACACCGGAGCACCTACCTCGCTGGCCCGATGGCTGACCGATGGCCAGCGCCTCATCGGCTCCGTGTCGCACACGCTCGACGAGCAGCCGCAACTCGAGGAGCGACTGCAGGCGCTTGAGCGAGGTCATCGGCAGATCCGCGAGGAAATGGTCCATCTCTTCGTTGACGAATCGGATTCGCAAGACGCGCGGCCGAGCCTGTTCGTCACGGGTTGGTTTCGCACGGGACTCGTGGTGTTGATCCTCGCCATCGTCGTCATCGTGTCCGTGCCGTACTTCATGGACTGGTGGCAGGCCGTCACGCCGTCGTCGCCGTCCACGGCTCCGTCTGATTTGGCATCACCGCGACGCGGCTAGGAGGCGGCGGCCGGTGGGTGGGTTCTCGCCTGCTGAACGCTCGGAGCTGCGCCGCCTCGTCCGTGGTCTGTCCGTGCGCAACCGATGCGATGCCCGGCGGATTGTTCAGCTCCTCATCCCTCGGCGGGACCTGGCGCTCTGATCGACCGTCTGCATGGAGGTCATATATGGGAGCCGGTGACAGTTCCGTCCAGTCCGACGAAAGTACCCTCGGCGGGCATCGTCACGTGTGCGCGTTCTTCAGCAGCTTGGACGAGCAGTACCGTGTGCTTCGCCCATTCATCAAAGACGGCGTGGACCGGGGGGAGAGGGCGCTCCACATCGTGGACCCCAAGCTCCGAGACGAACACCTGAAGCGGCTCGCTGAAGCAGGGATCGATGTGGAACGGTCCATGGCTTCAGGCCAGCTGGAGGTGCGGCTGTGGCAGGACGTGTACCGTCGTGAAGATTGCTTCGACCAGGACGCCATGCTGGCCCTGATCGAAGAACAGCTCCAGTCGGGCGCCGGCGCCGGGTCCCGACGCATCCGGCTGATGACGCACATGGAATGGTCGCTGCGCGACAAGCCCGGCGTGGACGACCTGCTCGAATACGAGGCGCGCCTCAACTATGTGGTTCCCCGGTACGACGATCCGGTGATCTGCACGTACGATCTGTTGACATTCAGCTCGAGCGTGGCGATGGACATCATGCGCACCCACCCGGCCGTGATCATCGGCGGGGTACTACAGGAGAATCCGTTCTTCGTTCCTCCCGACCAGTTCCTCCTCGAGATACGGGAGCGGCGGCGCCACGCCGAGGCACCGCTCCGCCTTGCGCATGACCAGCTCGAGATGAAGGTGACCGAACGGGCGGGTGAATCGTGGCAGACCAGCGCCGAGTTGCAAACGATCCTCGATGCCTCGCCCGTCGGAATCGTGCTCTTCCGACGGGACCAGACGATCCAGCGCTGCAACCCTGCATTCGAGCGCCTTGTTGGCTGGACGGCCGATGAGATCGTCGGACACCGGCTTCCGTTGCCGGAGAGTACCGAGCAGCGCTGGACGTCGCTCGTGGCACAGCTCAATCGCGAGGAGCGATTCTCGAGTCTCGAGATCCGGATCATGCGGAAAGACGGGTCGGAATTCGACGCCGCCGTGACGTGCGCGCCATTCACCGATGAGCGAGGACTGCCGGCAGGGTTCGTGGCCAACATCGAGTACATCACCGATCGTAAGCGGGCCCAAGAGGCCCTGCGGCGGAGTGAGACGTATCTGGCCGAAGCCCAGCGGCTCAGCCATACGGGTAGCTGGGCGCGGGACATGGCCACCAACGAGTACACCCACTCCTCCGACGAGTACGCCCGCTTGTTTGGCTTCGATCCTCAACGTGATCGACCGCCACGGGACGAATTCTTGCAGCGCATTCATCCGGAGGATCGAGGGCGGCACGACGACATCATCGCGAAGGCGGCTCGGGAGCGGATGGACTATGAGGTGGACTACCGCGTCGTTCTTCCGGACGGAACGATGAAATGTATCCACGTCGTCGGCCATCCGGTATGCAGCGGTTCCGGCGATCTCGTCCAGCTGGTGGGCACCGCGATGGATGTGACAGAGCGCAAGCGAGCGGAGGAAGAGCGCCAGGCGCATCTCTGGTTCCTGGAGAGCATGGATCGGGTGAACCGAGCCATCCAGGGAACGAACGACCTCGAGCAGATGATGAGCGATGTGCTCGACGCCGTGCTGTCGATCTTCGATTGCGATCGCGCGTGGCTGGTGTATCCCTGCGTCCCGGAGGCCGCGTCGTTCGGAACGAAGATGGAGCGTACTCGCCCGGACTTTCCCGCTCGCTTCGGCGTGGGCGTCGAGGTCCCCATCGACCCGATGGCGGCTGACGTGCTCCGGACGGTGAGGGCTTCGAGCGGTCCCGTGCGATTCGGGCCGGGATCGCCCCATCCGCTGCCCGCAGAGATGGCCAAGCTCCTGGGCGTCCAGTCCAGGATGGTCATGGCCCTCTATCCGAAGGGCGATCAACCGTACATGTTCGGCCTCAGCCAGTGCTCGTATCCCCGGATGTGGGCGCCGCAGGAGGAGCGTCTGTTGCAGGAGATCGGCCGACGGCTGGAGGACGCGCTAACCAGCTTGTTGTTGTTTCGCACCCGGAGCGAAAGCGAGCGCAGACTGCAAGAGGCCCAGCGCATCTCCCACGTCGGCTACTGGGAGCGCGATCTCGCGACCAACCGCTACACGTGGTCAGACGAAAACTACCGCATCTTTGGGCTGGGGCCTCAGGAACGCATCCTGACCTTTGACGACGTCCAGGAGTTGCTCCACCCCGCAGACCGTGAGATGCGGGCGGCAGCCGTGGCGGAGGCGCTTCGGGGTGGCCGGCGCTACGACGTCGAATATCGCGTCGTCCGCCCCGACGGCGAGGTGCGCTTCGTGCGTAGTGAGGGCGATGTGGTTAGGGACGAGGCGGGCCGGCTCCTTCGCGTGTTCGGCACCGTGCAAGACATCACCGACCGCAAGCGGGGCGAGCATCGCCGCATGGCGCAACATACCGTCACGCACATCCTATCCGAGGCGACCACGCTCGAAGAAGCCACTCCCAAAATACTTCAGGCTGTGTGCGACTGCCTCGTATGGGATCTAGGCGCGCTGTGGCGCCGCGATCGCGAGGCGGGTGTCCTGCGCTGCGTGGAGGTGTGGCATCCCGACTTGATCGCCGTCCCTGAATTCGAGGCCGCCAGCCGTGAGAGCACGCTCAAGCCCGGGATAGGGCTGCCGGGGCGAGTCTGGTCCACCCGTGAGCCCGTGTTCATCCCCGATGTCGTCCACGGTCCTGATTTCCCGCGTGCACCGGTCGCCAGGCGGGAAGGGCTGCACGCTGCGTTCGGCATTCCCATCCTGCTCGGCGGCGAAGTCCTCGGGGTCATGGAGTTCTTCAGTCGCGAGGTACGGCAGCCCGACCGGGAACTGATCAACGTCATGGCTACGATCGGCAGCCAGATCGGGCAGTTCATCGAACGCAAGCACGCCGAAGATGCGTTGCACCGCGCACAGGCGGAGCTGGCCCACGTCACGCGAGTGGCAACTCTGGGAGAGCTGACGGCCTCGATCGCCCATGAAATCAACCAGCCGCTCGCCGCGGTGGTCAACAACGCCACGGCGTGCGTGCACTGGCTCGCGGCTCAGAACCTAGAGGAGGCGCGGCAATCCGCCGAGTTCGTCATCGCCGACGGTCACCGGGCCGGTGAGATTATCGCCCGGATTCGCGCCTTGGCCAAGAAGGCGCCTTCGCGCAAGCACTGGGTCGACGTGAACGACACCATCCTTGAGGTGATCGCCCTGGCGCGAAGTCAAGTGCAGAGCAACGGTGTGTCACTCCAGACGCGGCTCGGGGAGGATCTGCCCCTCATTCTTGGCGATCGAATTCAATTACAGCAAGTGCTCCTCAACCTGATCATCAACGCCATCGAGGCGATGAACGACGTCAGCGATGCGCGAGAGCTGTCCGTCAGTTCCGCCAACGACGATTCGCGCAACGTGCTGGTGGCTGTGCGAGATTCGGGCCCTGGGCTCGATCCCGGGGAGCTCGACCGTCTCTTCGAGGCCTTCTACACCACCAAGCCTCACGGGATGGGTATGGGGCTGGCGATCAGCCACTCGATCGTGGAGGCCTTAGGCGGGCGACTCTGGGCGGAACCGAATGTGCCGCGCGGCGCCGTTTTTCAGTTCACGTTGCCGAGCGGCGCCGACAATGTGGCCTGAGCGCCCTTCGGTATCCCGCCCATCCAGCGCGTGGAATCATCAGAAGCTGGACGTGTTGAATCAGTTGCTGGCCCGGGACAGCCCCGGTCAGTCGAGCATTGTAGCGCCCGTGGCTGGCTCGGGGCTCACATGTCGGGGAAGGGACTAGAACGCGACTTTCAATCGCAGAGCCTCCTTCGACCTCTCGAAGGTAAGGCGAGTCGATTTCGGTGATTGCGGTCCCGCAAATTGGATCAGCAAAGCAGGGCGACTATGCCGAGCTTCATTTCCTCTGGACCCGTGTAACACACCACGAACGTCGAGAGGGACTCGACGCCCACTGATGTCCACGATGCGCCTCCGGCATCTAGAGCAGGGGTTGCCTACGGCGCCTCCACGAATCCCCAGTCGGCGCGAAGGACCGTCACGTTGTACGAAGTCGCCCCGGCGGGCATTGGCACACAGAAGACCGAGCGGCTTCCCGCTCGCACGTCTGCGAGGACGTAGTGATCCCTCGTGCTGACCACTTGGCCGGTGCTGCCGAGCCCCTGTACCCTGATCGCGACACTCCGGGCTGGCACGTGCCCGACGTTGCGCACGTCGCCGCAGACCGCCCGCCATCCCTCAGCCATGGCGCTATCACTCCATGACGGACGCAGACTGCCCTCGGAGACGGCACTCACCGTCTGGGCGGCGAACACACTGCTCAGTGCCAGCACAAGCCCGGTTGCGAGCCGCTTCGTGAAAAGGTGGGCGCCCATCCCGTAGCCTCCTTCCCGGCATTGAACGCGGGTGGCCGTCAGACCGGCCGCAACGAACCGCGAGCCCCTACACTCAAACATCGGGCCGTAGGGCTACCAGGGGCCCCAAAGACCGAACAACGCGGCGGCTTCATTCTCCTCGGCCGCCGTGCGCCGCTCGCGCCCCAGCTTTTGCTCGAACCCGAGCTTCTCGTACTCTTGAAACTGCGTCTCGTTCCCGACGTAGATACACTGGCAGAATCGGGCATCCGGCCACGCATAGTAGAGGCGACCCTGCCACTTGTAGACCAGGATCCTTCGCTGAGTCAGCCGTTGCACGTACGCCAGCTTCTCGGGGGTGTCCGCGAGCCGCTTCTCGAAACCGGCGGCCTTGAGGCCTTCCTCGTTCGCCTGAGCATAGCGCTGAGCGTACGATGCACACCCGGCCATGGAGAGCACAGCGGAGACAATCAGGATCCGCACGCCGACCGAGGTCATGGCTCCCGCCTGCCGCCGCGTTAGTACCAGGGCCAAGGTCCCCACATCTCCCAGTCCATGGAGGCGTTCAGGTTGGCCTGAGCCGCCATCAGCGCTTCATCGGCACGCCGCTGCTGGAGCGCGAGCTGCTGATAAGCCTGGTACTGCGTCTCGGTGCCCGTATACAGGCACCGGCAGACCTCGGGGTCGGCATACGCGTAGTAGAGCTGGTCGGCCCGGCGGTGTGGGACGAGTCGTCTCGGGGTTAGCGTCTGCAGATGGGCGAGCTTCTCCGGCGTGTCCGCGAGCTTCATGCGGAAGCCGGCCGCCGCGAGCATCTGTTCGGTCTGCAGCGTGTCGTGCCGTCGAATGGTGGCACACCCGGACGACAGCCCGAGGACGACGGCCACGACCACGGCGCTTCGCAAAGCGGTACGCCTCATCCTGCGCGTTAGTCCGATCTCAGCGATGCTGGCTCTCGGTCTCATCGCGGTTCCTCCTTGTCCTTCAGCTGCTCTCGTCCAGGTCCTCCGCCGCGAATGGCGGCCTCATCGTTGGAACTGCGGTCGCGGCCCGTGGGCTGCACGAACCGCAACAGCGCGGTTACGGGACAAGCGGACCTACTGCGTTGGCGGAACGCTAGCGCTCCCTGGTAGGAAGATCGGAGGACCGCCATTGGGGGTTGGGATCGTCATCGGGGGTTCGACCACGTGACCGTCCGGAGTGCGTTGCGCAAAGTGACCGGGCACGTCGACCTGCTGCCCGACTTGCGGCACAAAGACGCGCCGATCCGGAATGTACTGCTCGGCTGGCTGCGCGGGCATCGGCAACGTGTTGAAAGGCTGTTCGGCAAGCCCGGTAGCCCGGTCTATCGCGTCCGGCAAGCGCCCGCCCGGCACGCCGGCGCCCCCCGCCTGGGCCAAAGCATCCGAGACGGGGCCCCCTGCGATCGTTGTCACGACGATGATCACCCCGAGGCCTCTTCTCGCCATGCCCATGGCGTCCACCAGAATTCCCGATCCCTTCATCTCTTCTTCCTCCTTAAGCGCAGTGCGCCCGCAAGAGCGGGCCGCAGCTCAGCGGCCGCCCAGGGCCCGGTCCACACCCCCGGACTGGATCCCTTGTGTAACCGCGTCGTCGAGGTTGGGTGTGGACAGACCCTGCTCCACCGCTGGGCCGGATGAACCAAAGCGACTCGCGGCGGTCTGCGCCGACGCGCAGCCGGTGAGGGCTAGAGCGAAGAGGCTCACCACTACGGATTGCTTGAGGATCATGGCCGTTCTCTCCTGGAATCTCACTCAATGTCTGTCTCCGACACCTCTCTGAATCTCCAGCAGTGCTCCGAGCCAATCGCTTCATTCGCCAACCTCCGGGCCGCGGTCCTTCGATCTTGTGACGCTCCCAGGTTGTCCGGCGCTCCCGCCGCTGTCGCGCTCTTGCGAAAAGAACCGAGGCGAGCCGGCGATGAGTCCATCCTCGGGTCCGTTGGTTTAACTGTCTGCCTCTCAGCTGCCCTCTGAATAGTGGGCGGTCCGAGAGGTGACGACAACAGGCGCGAAGGGGAGGAACCGGCATGTGGCTTAGGCGGTGGCTCTGGGTTGGGGGCGGGATCTCCCTTCTAGGCGGATTGCTCTGGCTGCTCGTCGAGCATGATCTGGGCCTGCACGCGCTCGTGAGGAGCGCGGGATGGGCGATTGTGGTGTGGGTCGGGTGCGGCCTCATCTGGATCGGATTGCAATACGGCCAGGAATACGCGGAGTCGCGAGCGTACTTGCGGATTCGTTCCGAACATCGGGCCGATGGTTACGGCCAGCCGTTACGGGTGAGGCACTAATATGTCCCAGGGGGGTGGCTCGTCGGCGGTCGTCGCGAGACGCTTCATCACGCTCGCGCCGAGTGGCCCCGCGACCCGCTCCTTGCGCAGGCAATGGGTCGCGGCTTCGCCGCCGGGATCCTCGAGCACGAGCGTCATGCCGGCCATCGCGCGGGACTCGTGCGCGGAGTCTTCCCCGACAGGCGCGACCAGCAGGATCGGCTCCAGGCTGTCGCCGGAGCCTCGGTAGAGGGCGAGCTCGCCCTCGCGCAACACCGAGAACAGGTAGCGAGAAAGCGCCGTCACGACAGGCACTCGTGATCGCCGAGGTGCCAGGCGACTTCGGCCGTCTCGACGTAGCCGGTCACGGCGTGAGGCTGGCTGCCGAGTTCACCGGACGTCATGGCCCAGCACCCGCTTTACGGCATTGAGCAGGGCATCGGCCCGGAACGGCTTCCCGAAGAACGCGACCGCACCGGCCTCCCGGGATCGCTGGCGGGCTTCCTCGTCGGCGTGAGCAGTCAGAATGATCACAGGAATTCGGGAGCCCGTGGCCGCCAGGTGACGAAGCAGATCAAAGCCATTCATCCCGCCCATCCGCAGATCGAGCACCAGACAGCCGGTGTTCTCCTGCTGGCTGGAGCTCAAGAACTCTTCCGCTGATGCGAACGTGTGTACTCGGAAGCCGACCGACGTCAAGAGATTGCTGAGGGACCGACGCAGTGATTGGTCGTCGTCCACTACGGAGACCGTCCGCCCGGTGCGCTCGCCCATCCTCGCCAGTCCGTGGGAATTACTGGGAATCGTCGATCTGCTACCAGTCTAGTTTGCGGGGCGGAAAGCGTCTACCCGACCTTGGTGGGGTTGGACCACTCCCGGCAGGGGTAATCCCGAGGCGCGCGGCGGGCCGGACGAGCGCGGCCAGAGACCCGGCTCGCATCTTCTGCATGACCTGCCCGCGCTGTTCCTTGACCGTGGCTTCGGTAGTCCCGAACTCGGTGGACATGTGCTTGTTGAGTAGGCCGCCGACCACCCCGTCACGTCCCGTTCGCGCGGCGTCAGGGTGTCGTACCGGCGACGAAGCTCGGCCAGCTCGTGCCGCTCCGCTCGAGCGTACGATCGCGATCGATCGCGTATCGAATGGCGTCGAGAAGGTCCTGTCCGCGAAACGGCTTTGTCAGAAACTCGATCGCACCGGCTTTCATGGCCCGAACCGACATCGCGATGTCGCCGTGGCCCGTTAGAAAGATGATTGGCCGCGTTGCGTCTGTCTTGACAAGCTTTCGCTGAAGGTCGAGGCCGCTGAGCCCCGGGAGGCGTGCGTCGAGGACGAGGCAACCAGGCGCATCCCGCCGGGGAGTACTGAGGAACGGTTGAGCGGTCGGGAAGATTCTACCAGACCGCACTGGCAGGCATGTACGTTGTCGTCATGCCCCACCTTCTTCTGGCAGCGATGGCGCTTGCCGTCGGCGGCGATCTTTTCCTTCACGCAGCGCGCGGTCCACGCCTCATCGGGGTTCACTTGCGGGCACCAGTTGGGGATGGCCTTTGGGTGCACGTGGGTCATGGCTCGTATCCTCCTGTGGCCCCCGAACCGCAATCGCGCCGCCGAGGGCAAGGGGTTGCGCTGCGCAAGCCGAACGAAGCGTCCGGCCTGACGGAACAGCGGCGCGACACTCACTGCCGGGTGGATGCCCCTTCC
>Ga0207684_10003581_pt1 | contig 15118 bp, 5 predicted proteins | sample KBSK5501metaG_FD_184342 | JGI IMG/M metagenome (GOLD analysis project Ga0207684, IMG submission 184342) | Corn, switchgrass and miscanthus rhizosphere microbial communities from Kellogg Biological Station, Michigan, USA - KBS K5-50-1 metaG... | ecosystem: Host-associated > Plants > Roots >...
AGAAGTAGAGCTGTCGTCGTTTCTTGTCCAGGCGCTGTGTAGCTAGTTCGTCATCAGCATCGATCTCGGAGGTGAAGCGATTGGTGAACAAGACACGACCTCCACTCGTCTCGTCAGCTACCTCCCAGATGGCGTTGTCTCCTTCAAGATCACTTCCATTGAGCTTGCCATCTGCCAGCGAGAAATTGCGGTAGTAGCCCTCCAGGTAGTGCTGACCGCAGTTCTTACAGACAAGCACAGGAGGACAGGCCGCAGGCTCGACAGCCTCTTTCTGCATGGCGCTGGTGAGGGAGAGATGCAACTCGGCACGGAATGCATCAGTCTGACCCTGTCGCACAAAGGTCAGGACGGCCCCTTCCAGGCCTTTGATGAAGTAGTGGACCTTGGGACGCATCAACGGGGTATCATTTTGCTCTGCAGCAGCTCCCAGGGCCAGGTAACACAGCAGTTCACCCTTAGCCTGGTCATCGACCATGAAGGTTGCTCCGTCCCGCCCTAAGAGCATGTTGATGCGCTGTACCGCTTCGGGGAGGTAGAGGGGCTGATCCACGAGTTGAGAGAGGGCATAGACATACTCATTGCGTTTCAGATGTTCATAAAGAGCCTCAGACCACGGAAGCTCCTCTGCCAGTGGAGACCCGGTGAGGAGTTCTACGACTGCGCGTAACATCGGTTCGTCGCCATGCTCCAATGCTTGCAGCGTTTGATCAAGCAGATCCGTCGTGTCGGCTGGCACTGATGGTACATGGCGTTCGAGAGGAAAGGTAGTGGTCTCGTATTGCTCGCGTACTAGCGCAACTCGACCGGGGTCGACGCCGAAGAAGCGATGCGCAAACTGGATTGCCGCCTGCTCTCCGCCCTCATCATTCAGATCCGTAACAGTGGCCGAAGTGCCAATACAGAGAACATCATCTGCATCCTTCCCACAAAAGGCTCGCAGGCGTCGTATCAGGCAGGAGACTTCAGCGCCGACCGCTCCACTGTAGGTGTGCGCCTCGTCGAAGACCAGGAACTTGAGGGGCGCATTGATAAACATGCCCAGATCTTTCCCGCGCGTCAGCAGCAGTTCGAGCTGGTTGACGTTGGTGAGTAGGAGTCGAGGAGGGTTGGCAGCCATTTCTTTTTCAGTCAAGCGCTCCTCAAAGGGGGAGATGATGATACGTTCGTGCTCTTTATATTTCTTTGCCAGGTTTTCGTAGGCTGCGCGCCCTTCGCCGCTAGCCAAGCGCACGACACTTTGGAGATCACCTTCATCGGCTGCGGTTGTGCCTACGTACATACCAAAGGAGATACCAGAACCAACCAGCATCCTGCGCAAGCGCCCAAGCTGGTCAATGGCGAGGGCATTCATGGGATACACTAGCACTGCTGCCACACCCTCTGGCGCGCCTTCATCGCGTAGGCGTAAGCAATGATCGAGAATAGGATAGAGGAACGCCTCGGTCTTCCCTGAGCCTGTGCCAGTGGCAATTAAGCAGTGCTTGCCGGCATTCACCTCTTGTAATGTCTCGTCCTGATGTGCGAAAAGCGTAGGATAGGGTGCCAGACCCGGCAGAGCCGAATGGACGATACCGGACTTTGCTAGGTCGCGCAAGTCGCGTCCTTGCCGAAACGGCTTACTGAGTGAAATATATGGACCCTGGATAAGCGGTGAGCGCCCCAATATCCCACGCAGCATAGCGCGGGCCTGTTCGGCTAGGTCGGGATCGGTCAGCGGGAAGGCGGTGAGTTGGTAGTCCAGGAATTGTGTATTCACTTGGCTGGCAAATTGAATCGGATTGATCGTAGTCATTGTCATACTACTTCTCCTTCCCTGCCAAGTTTCTGTTCATGTGGAAAGTTATCAATCCACGTTTGAGCTAGCCGCAGATGCCTGATAAAATCTTGAATTGGATCCTGGCTTTTTTTGTCATTGCCCGTATGAGCAACCATATTGCGCAACTCATTTAGTTCTTTCAGTTGATCAATCTTCACTTCATTAAGAAGTTCATGAATCATTGGTTCCTTCGATTGAAAAAGGTGCTCTAAAATAATTCGTTTATCAGAGAAATATGTGTGCTCCAACATGTCTGGGTCAGAGTGATTAGCCTTGAGCCTTTCTTGTTCTTTAGCTATCTTTTTCTCTCTGCCGTTTTCAGCAAGGAAGGGTAACCAGGTTGATTCTTTAACTCCTGTACTGCTAATCAGATTGCTCATGAGCATTTCTATATGTGTAACGAGAGAAAATGCAAGGAGGCGCACAGGAAGTTTTAATAGGTCACTTCTGGTTACAATCCCGCAAATCTTTACATCTTGCAGTACCAAGCGATCTAGTGGGTCGATAGCAATATATTCGAGCAAAGGCATTTCTGCACTGATAAGTACAGATTCGTCGAGATGATGGATACAATCTCTTACGATCCCGCTAGAAGGATACTCAACTCCTCTTCTTCTGATAGCACCCACAATTTGACCATTTTGACGCACCGGTAATAGGTCAAATGGAAGCAGTCGCGAATTATTCAGAACGTCACCAATATTATCATCTATACCGCAGCCTTGAAGGGAGGAAGTAGTTATGTGTGCTACCTGCAAACCTTTTTCAAGCCCTGACATCGTAAATTTGAAATCACCGTGAATATTATCAATCATCACAACTACTTTCTCAATGAGGCAAAGGAATTTTTCTACCAGCGCTAACTACTACGATTTTTCCTGTTACAAGCTCCATAGATCTACCTGCCCGATCTTACTGGCATTTTTACTCCCGTTATTGCTCTGTTTCCCATTGTTCTCTTGTGTGCCGTATTCTGGCAACGGCATGGGTATTTCCTTTATACGCCGGACATTTTCTTCACATTCTGCCCAACTCTCAGCTACCGTGCCCTGTTCCTGCCAGGTTGTGAAACGTGGTCCCAATTGTGCTGCCACCTCTGAAGGAAACTGCCAATCTTCCTGACAGAAAGCCTCTAAGCCAACATCTTTCAGATGCTTGAAAGCCTCTAAGGCCAACGTCGTTTGCCGCAACTCCTTGGGTTTCTCCTTATCGACACGCCAGAACCCTTTGGGATTGGTTGGATCATCACGCAGTATCCAGGCAAAGTCATCGTAGGACAACCCGTATAACTCTGCAATAATCGCATCAAGTATGCATCGTAGGCGTAACCGTTCATACTGTGTTATGGCCCACAGCCTACGCCAGTGTTGCTCTCCAAGATGTGGATAAGTCGCTCGTAGATCCTGCCATTGTTGCGAAAAGCAGGGCATAACCATATTGAGGCGTGCGGCCAGTTTGGCGCAAGAGGACATAAACAATTGAGAGGGAGGAAATAAGGGCGTCTCTGCAATAATGAAATAACTTAGATTAATGCCACCAAGGCGGCAGCGCAAGGAATAATCGTAGATGAAAGAATTGAGGCAAGCGACCAGAGAAAGAACGTGTACAACATCGCTCTCTGTTGGCTGAAGAGTAAAAATAGAGTGTCCACAAGGCATGTCACTAACCAGCGAAGCATACATTGAGCGAGTATTGGTAGCCGACCCAATACGCATAAAAGCAATCTTGTTGCCTCTCAGTGCTCTTTCTTGTCTAAGATAATCACTAACTGATAGCAGATACTGAGGCTCGAATACTTTATCTTTGAATGGTAATTCACGCCATATTGCTGTACGTCCTTTACCGCTCACCCAACCTTTCTCACTGGGATCGAAAGGACCTATCATTCTACCTTCATAAAGAGGAAGAGCAACATCACCAACTTGGTTAATCCAGCGTCCATATCCATCCGGTCGATATCCTTTAGCCTCCCACCTGGGTAATGGCGGGAAGAGAGTGGAATGATCTGTCATATCAAACTCTTTAGCATGTCGAAGCTGCCAGCCCCATTCAGTTTGGTCATCTAACATTACTGTGTTCGCATAGAGCTTCTCCAAAATTTGGAGTCGTGCTGTACCTGTGGTTCTATAATAACTAGTGATTTGGGACTAAATTGCTCAACTCGTTGGCGGGGGAAATCAAGCATCACAGCATCAGGCTGCTCTAATTCAGACAAGTCCACTTGGTTGAAGGCTACTCGCAGTTGCTTGGTACTTTCGCCTTTCTCAAGAAGTAAAACGACAAACTTAAACTGGCCATGGATGTCAAAGATTCGTCGCTGGTTGATGAACCCAAAGAGCCACTCCCAGCGACAATGGTCAAGAAAAAGCGCTCGTAACTTCGTGGAACCTTCATCAGTATAGATGCTGGAAGGAACTAGCATTCCTAGCCACCCACCTCGTTTGAGCAGATGATACGCGACTTCTAAAAACATTTTGTAAGTGTTGACTGTAGCTGTCAACTGATATCGAAAAGGGTGATCTCTGTCAGCATAGCCCAGATGTTGCGATCTTCTATTTCGCCATTCTGCATGTAATTGTTCACCTTGTTTCCCTTGTTTAAGTTTGAAAGTGTCCAGGTCTTCCATTGCAGGATCACCAAAAGGGGAAGTTGCATGTTTGGTCCAGTTGTTCATACTTTTAATGCGAGCCCGATAAACTAACCATTCACGCTCAATCGCCTGATCATATGCAAAAAAGCTCTGCTGTTCTTTAAGTGCTTCTTGCTTACCATAGGTACGGTAAAGCGGGTCATAATTAGTAAAGAAATCCTGTGATTGTGGTTTAATGGTCTCCCAAGGAGGATTGCCCAAAATAGCGTCAAATCCGTGCTCTGAGCGTGCGAAGACATCGGGAAATTCCAACTCCCAGTGAAAGAAATGCAGTTCTGTCGCCAGTTCGTTAACTATATCACGGGTGGCCGCTGTAGGTTTATAGAATTTAGCTGGAGTGGGAGCGTACTCAAGTTGGTCTGCAGGCCAGAACCAAGCTGCGCACCATGAATCGAATGCCCATTTGATCTCTAGATAATCGTCGCGCTGTTGCATAGCGCGGTAGCGGTCCTCGCGTTCCTGTGATGCTGTAATGGGTATTTCGTGCAGTTGCTCTATCGCAGCGGTGATTTCGCTATGCAGCCCTTGGGGTGTCTTCTGCTGATGCTCACTGAAGAGAAAAAGTTGCGGGCTACTTGACTCAATCTGCTTGATTAGCTCCGGCTTAATAACCTCGTTACGTTCCCTCGTAAGTGCCTGTGTCCATTCATTAGCCTTGTATCGTTTGCCGTTTGTATGATTGGCATCTCCACTTTCGCGCATCCAGGCCATTATCGGATATTCCAGGAAGCTATCGAACCAAGCACCGACCAAGGAATTTCCTACCTTTATCTTGTGATCGAGGAAGGTAAACGGCAAATCCCTGTCCATCGTCTCGATCCACAGACTCATATGAGCCAACTCTACTGCCAGAGGTGAGAGATCTACTCCGTAGAGACACCGTTCAACAACGTAACGACGTAACCGCGCCTTTGTCATTATCTCGAAGCGCTCATTGCCTGGTCGCACCGGTATCAATTCTTCTTCTGGCCTCGCTTGGGAGGAAGTGCCGAATGGAAGTGTGATTGCAACAGTAGAAGAGCTATCTTCAGGATGGTCTTTTATGCGTCGATGGTAGACGAGCGATTGATAGAGGACATCAGTCAGGTAGTGCAGCGCAGCGACCAGGAATGATGCCGAACCACATGCAGGATCGCACACCTTCAGGGCTAAAATTTCTTCCGGTGTTCTGGGTAGGTTTATGCCATCTGCCGACTTCGTGTAAACTAATGGCTCGAGCGTGTGCCGAGTAATCGGGACAGCTAGCTGTGGTTTGGTATAGAATGTACCCGATCCCTTCCGTGTGCCACCTTGGCGGATGAGATAAAACTCATCCTGGTCAAGTACGCGCTTGATGAGTGTGCGTGCGCCTCTCTCTCGTTCCTTCTCGTAGAAATAAAGATCATCCTTCTGCTTTCCTTTCGGCTTCTTCACCTGCCCACTCACTTCAACGGCACGCATTGCCCATTCCAGGGCGCGTCGTCTCACCCGGTCGGCCTCGGTCAGGGTAGTTGCTTCATCTTCCTCGTCTTCTGATTCAACAGCCTCTTCCTCCTCCACCTCTGCCCCCTCGGCTAAGAGAATCTCCTCACCTTCGGGGCTGTCCATTGCCTCTACTTCATTTGTTTCCTCGCTACTTTCCTCCTCCGCTACAGCAGGGCTCGTACTTTTCTCCGTACCGAGCTTCTTCAGCAAGTCTTTCAGGTGCTGGTCGGGCATCTCTTCCAGCATCTTGAGCGGTAGTACTGGCTCCTGGCCTAGATTAAGGAAGATCATTGGCTGGTCAGTAGTATGCAGGTTGAAGTCCAGCAATCCCTGGTACATCAGGCCGATATATTCTGTACGCAATTCGGAGAAATCGACGGGGCCATTGACCCACCTGCTTGTGTGTCCCTGGCGTATCTTGACCTTCCCGTTTTTGAGCATCTCGAGCAGGCGTAACACGGTGGCATCTGAGATGCTCACATCAAGGGACTCTATCAGCGCCATGGCTCGCAGAATAGCATCGGAGCTATCGAACTGGCCTGGCCGGAAGAGCATACCGCCATACGCATGGACTGGAATAGCAGGAGAGGAAGAGCCTAAATAGATCATGCTAAAGAGGCTGAGCAGGCGCATCCAGGCACTTTGACGTTCCTCCAGCGCATTGCGGCCCTCGTGCTGCGCGGGGCGGCGCAACTGCTCATAAAGGCCGTCCAAACCGTAACTTGTGGAATAGGTTGCCAGCGAGCGCGGGAGAAGATCACGCGCCTCCGCGAAAAGCACGATCACCAGGCGCATGATAATACGCGTCGCGGCCTGGTAAAACGCCTCCAGCACTCGTCTTTGTGGCAGTTCAGCGCCATGAAGCGAGAGACGCACTTTATCAAGCAGCGCAGGATTGCCGCGGACGGCTTGGTTCACCTCGTTCAGCAGGGTCTCCACCGCCTGGCGCACCTGTTCACCAAGGACGGACGATAGTTCGCCCTGGCGTGTACGCGAAGCCTCGGCGGCTTCTAATAGCGGGAACGTATAGCCGTTACGCGGGTTGATTCCTGTCGGCCCCAGCAGCGTATAGAAACCATGCAACTGACGACGCAGTTCCTCCTCTGCGAACCAGGCCTCTACATCCCACTCTGCCCAGGAGTCGTAATCCAATCCCGCGTAGCACAGGCGGAACTGGCGCCCATTGGTTAAGAGGCCCAACTTGACGTTTTTGGCGCGTAATAATTCTAAGAGCTTGCTATAGGCGGTGCGCCCGTGACCTTGACCAAGTTGCCTGGTCTGCTCGATCCAGAGAAAGAGGGCCGGTTCTTTCTGGGTGCGATCACGGAAAAGGATGCGATGCGGGCGCAGGCGCTCCTGCATCAGTGTCTCATAGGTCCATTGTGAGGAAACAGTGGAGCCTTTCTGCCAGTGAGCCGCCTCATGGCCCAAGAAAATGTCCAATACACCGTCGAGCCAGGCATAGAGCGGCCGGGAATCTGAGCCAGGCTCAAACGCTTTCTCGCGCTGACACCAGGTCTCAAAAGCCGTGTACCGTTCACGCAGGCGCTGATAGCTAAACCACTTGGGAACATCCGGACCACCTGGAAAAACTTCTTCTAAAAGAGCAGGGGCTACTACCAGACCGTTATGGCGTAAATCAGCCCACCATGCATGGAGGCGTGAAGGGGTCATCACTGGCATTAGCGTTGCTCCTTTCCTGCATTGCCCGTACTTCGTACAATATACTCGATTGCCAGTGGCTGGAGATCGACCGTTGCCAGCGTATAACGCCTGGGAAGTACTTGCTCAAGGATACGCTTTTGTTCGCCCAGGACTAACGCTTTCATGCGCTCAATGTAGGTATGCGCCAGGTCCCACTCTAATTGATGGAGGTGTTGCTGTTCTGCTTGCTGGATCTCTGTAAAAAGAGCTGGCTGCAAGAGCCGTTTGCGCTGCTTTTCGATTTCCTTCTGCAGCGCTTCCAGGTACCTGGGCTGCTTTTGTCGGTCCAACTCTCTCAGGCGTTCTTGGAAGATGGTCGTCTCGGCGCGGACTTCTTCCTGCAGGCGCTGTCGCATACGCTGGGCAAATTCCTGGCGATACGTGTCACGCCGCTCGGTAATCAGCGTGCGTATCTGGCGTTGGTGTTCGTGCCATTGGTCGCGCACCGCCTCAGTCCATGTATTGAGTTCCTGCTGCGCCAGTGGAGTTCGTGGTTGTGGTTCAAGCCGTGCCCACAGGTCATGCTCGAGCGGATGCAGGTGATACCCACGCACCTCAAAGGGTACAAGGATGACCTCCTGGTGCGCGACTTCACGAAACTCGTTGGTTACCTCCAGGAGCAGGTGCAGGAGCAAGACTTCTTTGAGTGAGGCGGGGAGCATACAGCCCTCCAGGGTCCAGCGGGTCATGCCTTTGCCATCCCACATACGCCTGCGGAGGACTCCAATAGCTCGTTGCATCAATGGATGCCCCAGGCGAATGAGTTCGGCATCGTTTCGCGGCTTAAAGATGCGTCTGGCACCATGCTGCTCCTCAAAATACGCTGGATCGAAGACCAGCTTAGGCAGGCCGACCAGTGAGCCGCTCTGGCGTTCAATGGTTTCCTTCACCAGCTTTTTCCAGGTGGGAGGCACTTTTCTGAAGCGGTACACCCTTCCCCCCTCGGTCTCGATCAGCTCTCCTTGTTCATGAGCGACTGCCTGCATCAGTAAGTGGGCGGCGTGCTCAGGCGAGAGGTCGAGCACTATTTCGGTCTCGGTCAACCGCTGCATCGCCCGAATGCTCTGTTCCAGGCTCCCTCTATCACGCGTGCATAGGTCTTCCTCTTCCTGTGGGTGTTGCTGTGCTGCCTGGATACGCGCTTCTAAGGCGTCGTCGGAGAGTGTCCCGTGCGTGAAGTGCTGCAGGATGGCGCTGTCGATGACCTGGCCGACGCTTCCCAGGTCGGAGCGTGCCTGGTTCACCTTCTCGACCACCCTGGCCATGAATCGCAGATCGGCCTCGTCGTCACTGGTAAAGTGAAAGGCGTAGACATCGCGTTCCTGACCGTGGCGATCAACGCGTCCGTTGCGCTGCTCAAGACGCATCGGATTCCAGGGGATCTCCAGGTGGACCACGTACCGACAGGTGATTTGCAAACTAATGCCTTCCGAGACGGTATCTGTGCCGACCAGGATGCGTAGAGGGTTCAATGGCTCATTGAACGCATTCTTGATGCGTTCGCGTTGTTCGCTCGATGCCCCTCCGAACAGGCTCTCCACCTGGGGCCTTTCAAGACCAGCGCGACGCAGGCGTTCCATGATGTAATCGAGGGTATGTTTGTATTCCGTGAACAGAATCAGCCGCTCGTCGTCGCGCAACGTTTTTCCTTGCTTCAAGTTGTCATTGATCCACCGAAGCAAGCGTTCCCACTTGGCATCCGGCGGCAAAGGGATGGTGGCAAGTGGCTGCTGTAATGCCTGCGCGCTCCACCCCAACTGTTCCAGGCAGGTATTGACCACCTGACGCTCGCTCTTGAGGGGTTCGGTGTAGCGACGCAGCCAGGCGCCGGTCTGCTTGATGGCGTCTTCTTCGCGTAAGCTGCGCTCCTGGTCATCGTTCATCGCCATCTCGGCCCGGTCAATAGCATATGCCACAACCTCGATATCTCCTTCGTCCAGATTCAGTCCCTCAACATGGCGCCACCACGTACAGGCGAAGGCATAGGAACTGGAGAGCAGACGCTTGGTGAGCAATTTCATGAGAAACTCTCCCAGGTGTCGCTCGCCCTTGTTGACGTGTCCCAGCAGTCTTTGTACACCCTCACGGTACCCGCGCAGGGCATCAAAGAGCTGCTTTTCCAGCCCTTGCACAGGGATATTCAAAGAATCCACGTAGCGGGGAGCAAAACGTTCTTGTTCCCCCTCTTCGGTCAGTTCTTGTTTGAGGCGACGGACCATAGAGAGGTAGACCTGGCGGTGGTCCTGCTCGTCGAGTGTGGCTTTCTGCTGGAAGCGCACCGGGTCAAGCAATTCTAACAAGCCAGTGAAGGAGACAGTAAAGCCATTGTGCGGTGTAGCGGAGAGGAAGAGGCGATGTTCAAAGTGGGGCGCAATGCGGCGCAGCATCTCGCAACGGTCGCTATCGTCTCCGTAGTTTGAGGGAGTGAGGTTATGCACTTCGTCAACGACCAGCATCTGCCAGGGTAAGATAGCTTCAAATTTTCCCGAGAGGCTGTTGGTGGCAGCGATGAAAGAACCCAGCACATCTTTTTGGCGCAGGTAGTCCATGGAGGTGATGATGCGTGGGTAGGAAGCCCAGGGATTACTATCTACCCCGAGCTCGCGCTGCAAACGGAAGGTCTCGTCGCGATCAACGATGGTAAAATCAAGGTGAAATTTCTCACGCATCTCATCACGCCACTGCAACAGAAGAGAAGCTGGACACACAATAAGGACGCGACGAATACGGCGACGTGCATAAAGTTCAGAGAGGATTAAACCGGCCTCGATGGTTTTTCCCATCCCGACATCATCTGCCAGCAGCAGCGAAATCCGAGGCATCAGCATGGCCTTGAGGACAGGATACAGCTGGTAATCCTCGACCTGCACGGCGCTCTGCCAGGGGGAAATCAAACGTAGCTCTTGTTCATCTTGTTCTCGCCTGGGGGAGAGGCGGTTGATCGCGCTCCACTGGTTCGCACGCAGGAAAGCATGAAGCAGCGCCGGATCGTCTGGGTAGTTGCCTGGTTCATCAATGCGAGGAATAGCCAGGCTGGCGACGACCCGTGCACCACGTTCCAGTTCCCAAATCAGGTAATCGCTATCGGGGTGAGACCAACCATCGATATATTCGACCTGTACCTCGTGGGTGGCTGACATACTGGGATGATGACGCTCGTCAACGGAACGCACCAGTGCTGGGCGGTTGCGCACGATGACGGTCTGCCCCGCCTGCGGGATAGTCATGCTGCTAGTTGCCATGTCACTCCCATCTTCCTGGTTTTTTGTGATGTCTACACTAGTGCGTCATGACTTCACATCTCCCTGTACCGTAGTACCTGGGAATAAGGTGAAGACTCATTCTACGGTTGGGTTGCAGGATAAGTATAACGGCATGTAGAGGTTTACGCAAGAGGCATAGTGGGGCGATTGTTATTGTCCTCTGGTTTTGACAGCGGATAACAAGCGGGAGGAATTATCAGACCTCTACAGCTCTCACCACTACAGCGGAACCTTCCCATATCTTTATAGCTCTCCTTTCACTTCGAGGCAGGCGTAGCCGGGCAGAGCCGTGATCGTCGCATGGTATGTTCGTGTCATGCTTCCGACGTTGCTTTTGTACCAGCCGTCCAGGGTTGTGAGCGTCACCCTCTTGTTGAACTCCCAGTAAATACCTATAATGGGCGCAACCGATCGTGAGAGAAGAAGGAACGAGTATGGTGAACGGTGAAGAGTTGTCCACGGACGTCTGTGTTGTGTGTGCGCTGGCTGAAGAAGCCAGGGCGTTTCTTGATGTTGTTTCAGAGCAATGTCAAACCACGTTTGTATTACGAACCAGCCCACGCTACGGCTACGACTATCGCTTTGCAACCATTCAGAACAACAGGAGAGAAACACTCAGGCTCCATGTCTCCTGGCTGCCACGCTATGGGCCCCAGGAGATGGTACTGCACCTTACACATGTATTGGAGGAGTACGTGCCGCGTTTTGCTGCGATGACAGGGATCTGCGCCGGGGATCGAGTGCGCGTCAGCCTGGGAGACCTCGTTGTCGCCGAACGCACCTACACCTATGATAGTGGCAAATTCGTGATAGACGAGCATGAGCGTACGGTTCATGAGCACGATACCACGACCTACCAACTCGATGAGAATATCCTGCGCTTTGTGCCTCTGTTTGAGCAATGGAAACCCCTGGTGAAACAATTGACGCGCCCTCCCTCCAAGCGAAAGCAGCGGGAATGGCTGCTCAGCCGATTGCTTGATGAGCAGACGCCTTCTGTTCAGATGATCCCGGTAGCAAAGCGGGAACGACATGCCCCTGCATGGCGGCGCATTGTCCACGAGATGCAACAGGGGCCTGATCCGCTGCTCACTCCATCGTTGACGCTTCAGGAGAAAAGCCGGGTCGAGCAAATGCGCTACGGGTTGGACCCTTTTCCCTACACCGATCCGCGAGAAGCGCGATGCCATATCAAACCCATGGCGTCAGGCAGCGCTGTACGCAGTGATGCCCCCTTCAAGGACATCCAGGTTCCAGTACGAGGAACGGTGGCGATTGATATGGAAGGAGCGGCTTTTTGCCGCACGGTGGCAAGCTTCCCTGGGATTCGTTGGCTCGTGGTCAAAGGCGTGTCCGACTACGCCGACCATGACAAGGATGACTCCTATCACCAGTATGCCTTCTCTGCCTCGGCGCGCTATCTGTTATGTTTCCTCAAGGAATATATCACCCAAGACCGTATACCAGCGCTTCATCAACATTCGTCACTCAGCCAGGGAAGCCCTTCGCCTGTTTGGAATGTGCCATACAGCCGCAACCCTTTCTTCACGGGACGCGAGGATCTGCTCCAGCAACTGCACGACCGGCTTATGACACATCGATCTACCGTGCTCACTCAGGCCCAAGCTGTCAGCGGCTTAGGTGGAATTGGCAAAACCCAAACCGCTGTGGAATATGCCTATCGCTATCAGCAAGCGTATCAATACGTCCTCTGGGTTAGGGCCGCTACGCGAGCTACGCTCATGGCGGACTTCGTGACCATTGCAGGACTGTTGCATCTGCCGGAGCAAGATGAGCAGGATCAGGCCCGCGTGGTTGCGGCGGTGAGAAACTGGCTGGCACACCACTCCGGGTGGCTTCTCATCTTCGATAATGCTGATGACTTGAACATGTCCGGTGAGTTTTTGCCAACGAGGGGCGAGGGACATATCCTCCTCACGACACGTGCCCAGGCCACAGGAACTATTGCAGATCCGATCAAGGTGGAGAAGATGGGCAAGGGAGAGGGGAGCCTGCTCCTCCTGCGGCGCTCCAAAATCCTGGCACCTGGCGCTCCACTTGATCAGGCAACACAGGCGGAACGAGCCAGCGCGGAAGCCATCGTGGTAACGCTGGACATGCTGCCGCTCGCCATCGATCAGGCAGGGGCTTACATTGAAGAGACTGGCTGTAGCCTTGCGGACTACCTGGCACTCTACAGCGTAGGCCGCAAGGAATTGCTGGGACGGCGAGGTCAGCTCGCTAGCGATCACCCGGATAGTGTGGTTACCACATTTTCGCTCACCTTCCAACAGGTAGAGCAGACCAATCCGGCTGCGGCAGAGCTGTTGCGGCTGTGCGCTTTCCTCGCCCCGGATGCTATTCCTGAGGAAATCCTTGGTGCAGGGACAGAAGAGTTGGGGGACATTCTCGGGCCAGAGATCGCCAATCCTTTCAAATTGAACGAGGCTCTAGAAGTCGTGAGGCGTTACTCCCTGGTGCAGCGCCACACCGAAACGAAGACACTGAGTATACACCGCCTGGTACAGGCGGTGCTCATCGATACCATGGACGAGCAGACGCAACGGCAATGGGCAGAGCGAACTGTGCGAATGGTGAACAAACTGTTTCCAACCATTGATGGGGTGAAGCGGCAACCCGGTCAGCGGTATATCTCGCACGCGCAAGCATGTGCGAAGCTTATTGGTCAATGGAGCATGAAGCATGCGGAAGCGGTACGATTACTGCATGAAGCAGGTTCCTACTTCTATATGGTCGCTCAATATGAGCAGGCGGAGCCTCTGTTCAAGCGTGCCCTGGAGATCAGAGAACACGTGCTAGGAACTGAGCATCCTGATGTGGCAGCGAGCCTGAACAACCTGGCCTTGCTCTACCAGGCACAGGGGAAGTATGAGCAGGCAGAACCTTTGCTCAGGCGCGCCCTGGAGGTTGTAGAGCAAGCGGGGGGGCCCGAGGACCCCCGTGTATCCAATAGCTTAAACAACCTGGCAGGAGTCTACAAAGTTGGGCGGAAGTATGAGCAAGCAGAATCTTTGCTGTGGCGCGCCCTGCAAATCGATGAGAGAAGATTCGGTCCAGAGCACCCTGAAGTAGCAACCGATCTGAACAACCTGGCGGAACTCTACCGCGTTCAGGGGAGGTATGAGCAGGCGGAGGCCCAGTGCCAACGTGCTCTCGCCATGCGCGAACACCTCCTGGGGCCAAAGCATCCCCACACGATCAGCAGTTATAATAATCTGGCTTTGATTTACCATAAACAAGGAAAAGATCAGCAGGCTGAGTCGCTTTACCTGCAGATACTGGCAATCTTTGAGGAAGCGTATGGGTCGAAGCACCCTGACCTGGCTCTTAGCCTTTCTAATCTGGCTTTGCTTTACGAGGATTTGGGCAAGTACGAGGAAGCGAAGCTGTTCTACCAGCGCGCCCTCGCGATCTGTGAGCAAATGCTCGGCCCAGAGCACCCCGTCACCTCTAGCATCCAGGATCGCTATGCTGCCCTGCTCAGACGAATGAAATGAAGAGGAATGCAGCAGGTTCTCTGATGCCTGACAACGAGAGAGGTGCAATGCCGTCCACCATGGTCGAGTGAAGGTGCGATGAGCACGATAATTTGCGTAAGCATGGTAAACAGAGAGGGTCTTGCGCCTGCGAGTAGCATACGCATCTAGGTAGGATGGGAAAACTTCGATGTGCCCTCCCGCAGAGGAAAGGGAAAAGAACAATGGATTTTGTTGCCTGGTGTGATCTGGTATTACACAAAGTGATTGAAGCAAGTCGAAGGGCCTCAACACATCGAAGTATTGGAGTTCAGGAGAGCGATGTAGCCCGCATCCTCTTTAGCCCAGAGGTTGTGGACCAGCCAGGATTTTACCAATCGCCTCAGCATACAGCAATGATGAGTGCATTGAGTCAGTTACAACAGATGAGCATTGTCGAGAAGAGCTTTGGTTGGAAAGTAACCAGGGCTGGCCGAGATGTTGCTATAGACACGTTACCTCTCTGGTCTGAGATTTGCAAAGAGCAGCTCGATCAAGAGCAACAACAACTGCTTAATACTACAGCCGCACTTATGTGGTATAATGAGGGAAACAAACCCAAGGAGGAAGAGATGGAAGGGTTTCCCTCAATCGAAGATCTGCGCAGCTGGGCAGATCGGTTAGAAGAAGTGCAAGAGCGTTTAGCCCCGTACTTTGAGCGTGCCGAGCCACGTCAACGGGCGAT
>Ga0207684_10003582_pt1 | contig 15118 bp, 15 predicted proteins | sample KBSK5501metaG_FD_184342 | JGI IMG/M metagenome (GOLD analysis project Ga0207684, IMG submission 184342) | Corn, switchgrass and miscanthus rhizosphere microbial communities from Kellogg Biological Station, Michigan, USA - KBS K5-50-1 metaG... | ecosystem: Host-associated > Plants > Roots >...
GCCCGCGCGCGCGAGATCATGGCGCGCCGGTCAAGCATCCCGAACCGAGTACACAGCTCGCGCCCGACGAAGAGGTTTTCGTAAACGGACAGATCAGGGTACGGCGCGAGTTCCTGCGGCACGATCCCCACGCCGGCACTGCGGGCGATCCGAGGGTCGATGTGAGAAAGGCGGGTGCCCTCGATGAGGACGTCGCCGTTGTCGGCGCGTACCTGCCCGGTGACGATCTTGAAGACGGTTGACTTGCCCGCCCCGTTCTCGCCGGCCAGAGCGACGACTTCGCCGGCCGCGACCGCGAACCCCACGTCCTGGAGCACAGGTACGCCGCCGAACGACTTCTCCAGGCTGCGGACTTCGAGTACTGAGGTCATCGAGGGCTCGCCTCCCCATCGGATCGATCGCGCGGATGCTCCGGATGACGGCAGCATGTCGCTCTCATGCCGGGGACGTTACTGAGAAGAGATGTTATATACAACCATCAGGATGAGATGTTTCACATTTGTTATGTTGTCTTAACGCTTTCTCTGGGGCTATCGTCCTTAACGTATGAGGGCCGGATGGCCGTGCCCAGCCCCGTGTCGGCCCGATCACGATCGAGAGGCAGTCCATGACCCGCCTGTACGACGATCCCGCGACCTTCATGGAAGACATGCTGGCCGGGTTCCTTGACGCGAGTTCCCGTTACGTAGCAGGAGTTCCGGGCGGTGTGGTCCGGGCAGCCGAGACCCGCCCGGGCAAGGTCGCCGTGATCATCGGGGGAGGGTCAGGTCACTATCCCGCGTTTGCGGGCCTCGTGGGACCGGGCTTCGCCGACGGCGCGGTCGTTGGCAACGTCTTCACATCACCGTCGGCCGAGGACGCCCGCTCCGTTGCCACGGCCGCTGACGGTGGCGGCGGAGTCATCATCGCCAGTGGCAACTACGCGGGCGACGTCATGCACTTCAACACGGCTGTGGAGCGATTGAACGCCGAGGGCATCCCCGCGCACGCGGTCTACGTGACCGACGACATGGCCAGCGCGCCCGCCGACGACATCGGGAAGCGGCGCGGAATCGCCGGGGACTTCGTCGTCTTCAAGATCGGCGGTGCGGCGGCGGAGGCCGGCTACTCCCTCGACGAGGTCGTTCGCCTCATGGCACTGGCGAACGACCGCACCCGGACCCTCGGCGTCGCCTTCAGCGGCTGCACGATGCCCGGAGCCGACCATCCGCTCTTCACCGTGCCCGACGGCAGGATGGGCGTCGGCCTCGGCATCCACGGCGAACCAGGCGTGTCCGAGGCAGACCTGCCCCGGGCCGCCGACCTTGCCCGGTTGCTCGTCGAAGGCGCGCTGGCGGAACTTCCCGTCGCTGACGGCTCACACGTGGGCGCCATCCTCAACGGACTCGGTGCCACCAAGTACGAGGAGTTGTTCGTCGTCTGGCGCACCGTCTCGAAACTGCTCGCCGAGCGGGGCCTGGTCGTCATCGATCCGGAGGTCGGGGAACTCGTGACGAGCCTGGACATGGCGGGCTGCTCCCTCACCGTCGTGGCGCTTGACAGCGAGCTCGAGTTCCTGTGGCGTGCCGGAGCGGACACTCCCGCATACCGCAAGCGGGCCACGTCTGTGCACGCCACATCAGGTCCGCGTCGCAGCAAGGCGGTAGCCGCCGACGAGGCGGTCGCCCTGAGAGCAATCGCCCCGAGAGCAGAGGCGAGTCCGGCTTCGCGGGCATGCGCAGCGCGCATTATGCCGGCGCTCGAAGCGATGCAGACCGTTGTGATCGCGGCGGAAGACGAACTCGGCCGCATCGATGCCGTGGCCGGTGATGGCGATCATGGCCGGGGGATGGTCCGCGGGCTCACCGCCGCCGTGATCAGTGCGCGTGCAGCGCTCCAGGAACCAGCCGGCGCTGCCACCCTCTTGAATTCCGCGGGTGACTCGTGGGCGGCCAAGGCTGGCGGAACGTCGGGGGCATTGTGGGGCGCGGCCTTGGCTGCCATCGGCACGCGACTCGGCGATGACACCGACCGAATCTCCCCGGCTGATGTCGCCGCCGCCCTCCGCTGCGGTCTCGACGCGATACAGACGCTCGGCAAGGCGAAGCTCGGAGACAAGACCATGATCGATGCTCTGGTGCCATTCCTGGACACGCTCGATACCCTCCTTGGTTCCGGCTCCTCCCTGCCTGACGCCTGGGCCGATGCGGCGGCGGTCGCGACGGTTGCGGCCGCTGACACACAGAGCCTTCGACCCAGGGTTGGGCGAGCCCGACCGCTGGCGGCCAGGAGTGTGGGCACGCCGGATGCGGGGGCGGTGTCTCTGGCCCTGTGCGTGACAGCCATCGCGCCCGTCCTGCGGCAGGCGGCGAGCGACGCAGGCGAGGCGCGGCGATGAGCCAGCAGTGGCGCATCGTGGTCGGCAGCGACGTGGCTGGCCAGCAGTACAAGGACCGCATCAAGGCCGACCTTCTGCACGATCCGCGAGTCGGCTCCGTGGTCGACCTGGGTGTCACGGACGGCGAGTCGGCGACGTACCCGCACATTGCGCTCGACGCGGCTCGGCTCGTAGCCGACGGTTCAGCTGACCGGGCGCTCCTTATCTGCGGGACAGGTCTGGGCATGGCCATCGCGGCCAACAAGGTCCCGCACGTCCGCGCGGTCACTGCACACGACAGCTACTCCGTCGAGCGTTCGGTGCTCAGCAACGACGCCCAAGTCCTGTGCTTCGGGCAGCGAGTAGTCGGGATCGAGCTGGCACGCCGCCTGGCCCGGGAATGGCTCGATTACCGATTCGACCCGCAATCACGATCCGCCAGCAAGGTCGAGATCATCCGAGCCTACGAAGGCACACAGACCGGCGACGCAGTAGCCGCCCTCGGCTGCGACTAGACGACTGCGTCCTCTCTCCCCTCGTACCCTCATACCCAACTGACTGATTCGGAGCGCACCATGACAGACGCGGGCCCCCTCGAGCTGACCTTCGAGCTCACCGGACGAACCGCGCTCGTCACCGGGGGCGCCTCCGGCATCGGTGGCGCCATAAGCGAGATGTACGCAGCCGGCGGAGCCCGGGTCGCCATCGCCGATGTTCAAGCGGAAGCCGCCGAAGCCAAGGCCGAAAAGATCGGCAAAGAAAGCAGGGCCTTCGTGTGCGACGTGTCCGACCCCGCCTCCGTAGCCCTAGCGGTGGCTGGCGTGATCGAGGCCTTCAGCCGTATCGACATCCTCGTCAACAGCGCTGGGGTCGTGGCGCTGGCGCCCGCCGAGGAACTCAGCCTCGATGCCTGGAACCGCACGATCAGGGTCAACCTCACCGGGACATTCCTCATGGCGCAAGCGGTAGGTCAGCACATGCTCGCGGCTGGACGAGGCAAGATCATCAACCTCGCGTCGCAAGCCGGGACAGTGGCTCTGGACCAGCATGCCGCCTACTGCGCCTCCAAGTTCGGTGTCATCGGACTGACCAAAGTCCTGGCATCCGAGTGGGCCGGCCGAGGCGTCACCGTCAACTCCATCTCCCCGACGGTCGTCCTGACCGAACTGGGCAAGAAGGCCTGGGACGGCCCCAAGGGCGATGCGCTGAAAGCCCAGATCCCGACAGGCCGCTTCGCCTACCCGCGAGAGATCGCTGCCGCCGCAGTGTTCCTCGCCTCCAACTCCGCCGACATGATCAACGGAGCGGACCTGCTCATCGACGGCGGGTACACCATCCGCTAGCCGGCACAGTGGACGCTACCCCTGCCGGGCACTACGACTGGGCCGGGCGCGGCTAGCCGGTTTCGCCGAAGCAGGCGCGGAGCTCTTCTTCACTGGTGCCGGGTTCCCAGACCGGCAGGTCCGCGCGGGCAAGCCACTCGCCGCACACCAGGTCTCCGTTTCCGGTCGCTGCCCATGCCCGGAACCGTCTCGGGACCAGGCCGCGACCGTGATAGAGCCGGTCCGCGAACCTGGCCCTGCCGAAAACCTCATCCGCGCAGCTCATGCCGCATGTTTGATGCTCATGGAGCACCCCACGGCCGTACCTCGCCCGTCGCCCCAGGTCACAGGACTAGGCCGAGTTTTGGAACCCGACATGGGCATCCAGGCCATTGCGATCCGCTACGGCATGCGCCTGGCCCCCGCATAGTCTGATCGCCGCGCCCGGCCGCGTCAGGCGGTGCTGTGCGCGCCGGTCATCAGGGCGGCGAGGTCTTCGGGGTGCAGGAATGATGGTGGCGGTGGTGGGCCCCAGGCGTACAGGCCTTGCGCGCCTTCGAGATCTTGAGGAGTCCACAGCTGATCGTCGATGATGCAGTCCATGTCGCTGTAGTACTCGCTGAAGTTGCCGGCGGGGTCTTTGAGGTACCAGAAGAAGTTGGAGCCGCCGTAGTGCCGGCCGAGTCCCCAGACGTGCCGTTCGGGGTTGTCCTCGAGCATTTTCTGGGCGCCACGGCCGACCTCGTCGATGTCGTCGACCTGCCAGGAGGTGTGATGCAGGAACGACACCGGGGCGGCGAGCACCAGAACGTTGTGATGGTCGGTAGAGCATCGCATGAAGGTACCTGCGCCCTTGATGTGGTCGCTGACCTTGAAACCGAGACCGTCGGCGAAGAAGGCTCTGGTGATCTCGTAGTCGGTGGATCCGAGCACGGCGTGACCGAGCTTGCGCGGGATGACGGGACCGGCGCGGAGCACGCCCGGGGCGCGCTGATTGGAGCGTTCGCCGCCGCGTGAATACCGCGTTCTGTCCGTGTGGCGTCCGTAGTCCCGGGGTATGCCTGGTCAGCGCGACGCAGGTTTTGGATCATGTCCCATCAAGTCCAGCGGAGTCCAGCTGCATCTCATTATCCCACTGCCGTCCTGGACCCGGCCGGGCACGCCGCTGAGCCACCGGCCTGCCGCAGCCGATGCCCGCCACTCCCCCGGCCGCACATGCGCCGGATAATGTCCCACCTTGGAAATCCGATCTGCACGGCCATCGTCCACACCTCGCCAAAGATTCCCGGGCGAGCCCGGGACCGGTACGGCAGAACCGGTCTGCGCGGTCCTGCCACGGTCCCGCCACTGTCCGCTGGAAGGCCCGATTCCCGCGAAGAGGGAAGCGGCGCCCAGACGCTGGCGTTTTAACCGCGCGCCCCGTGGCAGTGTCATCGCCCCGGGGCGCGCGGTGGTCGCGGTGGTGTGTGGTTCTATAGGCTCCACAGTGCTTCTGTCGGTGATAGGCGGGCGGCGCGGATGGCGGGCAGCAGCCCGGCGATGGCACCGATCGCGAGCGCGGCGCCCAGCCCGCCGGCCCAGGCTTGGGCCGGGATCACGATGGGCTCGCTCTTGTTATGGGCATAGACCGCGGTTGAGATCGCACCGAGGAACACCCCGACGGCGCCGCCGATCAGCGAGAGCAGGATGGCCTCCGTTAGAAACTGGATGCGTATCTGGCCCCGGGTAGCGCCCAGCGCCCGCCGCAGCCCGATCTCCTGACGCCGTTCCAGCACTGAGATGATCATGATGTTGGCAACGCCGATCGCGCCGACCAGCAGCACGACCGCTCCCAGGCCAAGGAACAGCGTGTTGTACGCGCCGGCCGCCTCGGCTCGGGCGGTCAGCGCGCTGGAGGGCTGGGACACGTCGACCGCGCTAGGGTCCTGTGGATAGGCCTGGTAGCCGAGCAGGTTGTCGACGGCAGTCGTGGCGGACTGGGTATCCTGCGTCCGCACGTAGAGTTCCGAGGGATGCCCGTCGAAGTGGAAGTACTTCTCCGCGGCGGGGAATCCGATCAGGACCGAAGAGTCGATCTCGGGCGTCAGCGCGGCCGGGTTCAGTATGCCGACCACGTAAAACCACATCCCGCCGACCCGGATTTTCTCTCCTAGCAAGAGCCGGTCGATGCCCAGCCGCTGCGCCGCCTGATACCCCAGCACGGCGGCCGGTTCGTTCTCGGTGGCCGCGTTCAGGTAACGCCCCTGCGCCATGCTGGTACTCACCCCCGCCGGCAAGCCGGTGCTGGAGGCATCCACGCTCAGCGCGTTGGTCTGGATCGCCGGGATGTACGGGCTGCGGTAGGCGTTGACGTTGCTGAGCGCCCCGGTGTACTGCACCGCGGTGACACCGTGCAGCGCACCGACCATCCCCGGCGCGGCTATGGGGAGCTCGGCGGGCTGGCCGGTGATGCTGGTCCCGTTGGTGACGGTCAGCAGGTTGGTGCCCAGCTGTGCGATCTCGGCCAGCAGCCCGGCGGAGGAGGAAGCGGCCAGGCCAAGGACCGCCACGATCGCGGCCACCCCGATCGAGATGCCGAGCGCCGACAGCGTCGCCCGCAGTTTCCTGGTCCGGAGTCCCACGCTGGCCAGCCCGCCTAGATCCTCCGGCCGCAGATGGACCGCGGACGGCCGGGAGGGGCGCGCGCGGGCTGGGGTGATGGTCATAGGGCTCCCTCCCGTACCGCGCGGTCCCCCGCCCCGGCGTCAACGCGGTCGCTGTCGGCGATGATGTGTCCATCCAGTACTTCGATGCGGCGCCGCATCCGGGCGGCGACTGCGTGGTCGTGGGTGATCACGATGATCGTGGTGCCCTGGGCGTGGAGCTCCTCCAGCAGCGCCAGGATCGACGCGCCGGTGGCCGAGTCCAGGTTGCCCGTCGGCTCGTCGGCCAGCACCACCGGCGGCCTGCCCGCGATCGCCCGGGCGATCGCCACCCGCTGCCGCTCACCGCCCGACAGCTGGGTCGGCCGGGCGGCGGCCCGGTGGGCCAGCCCGACCCGGGCCAGCGCGGCCAGCGCGAGCCTGCTCCGCTCGGCGCGGCGGACCCCGGCGTACAGCAGCCCGTCGGCCACGTTGTCCAGCACCTTCTGGTGCTCGGCCAGGAAGAACTGCTGGAACACGAACCCGATCCGGGTCGCGCGCAGCGCCGACAGCTCCCTGTCCTTCATCTGCGCCACGTCGATCCCGGTCACCCGCACGGTCCCGCTGGTCGGCTTGTCCAGGGTGCCCATCAGGTGCAGCATCGTGGTCTTGCCCGATCCGGACGGGCCCACGATGGCCGTCAGACCGCCGGACGCTATCGCCAGGCTGACGTCATCCAGCGCCCGGACCGGCGGCGACCCGGGATACAGCTTGCAGACCTGGTCCAGCTCCAGCACCGGCGCGGCTACGGAGACAGCGCTCATATGTTCGGCACCACCACACGCTCGCCTGGCGTCAGGTTCCCGGTCACCTGCACCAGCCCGGGCCCGGTGGTCTGGTCGAAGAGCCCGAGCGTCACCGTCACCCAACTCCGCGTGTTCCCCGGCTCGACCACCTCCACCTCGTACGCGCCCGAGGGCTGAGCCATCAGCGCCGCCACGGGCACCGCGAGCACGTTCGAGACGCTGGCGGTGGTGATGTTCACCGTCACCGGTGCCTCATCCCAGGATCCTGCCGCCGACGAGTTTGTGAGCTTCACGTCCACCGGGACGGTCGGCGAGTTGCTGGACCCGGACGCCACGGTGCCCACCGAGGTGATCACGCCCGGCGTGGTGAGCGTGTTAGGAAGCTCGACCGTCACCGCGTCCCCGGCCTTTACCTCCGACTCCATTTCGGTGCTCAGGTTGATCGTCACCACATGCCGATCCGAGGTCGCCGACAGGATAGGCCCGGACGCCGGGCTGCCCAGGCTGCCCGTCAACTGCCTGACCCGCAGCGCCTCCGGCGTGAAGACCACCGAGCCCAGCGACAGCGAGCCCGACGGGCTCGACACTCCCCGGGCCTCCTCCATTTGCTGCACCGCGTACTTGGTCTCCCACGAGTAGTAGTCCCACCCCAGCGCGCTGATATCTGAGCCGTTCGCAAACCCTAGGTCCACCAGGCCATGGTTGAGCTGCGTGACATCCTCGCCCGTGGTCCCCTCCGACATGGTCCGCCAGGCCGGAACACCGCCGTACATCAGGATCGTCGGAGTGCCGTTATCGGTCCGGTACAGCACCTGCCCCCGCCGGATTACCGACCCGGCCGACGGCAGCCAGGTCAGCGTCCCGCCGCCCTGCCCGGTCACCGTGTACGACGCCGCGTAGCCCAGCGCCGCGTTATCCGACGTCGTCTCCGAGATATTCTGCCTGGTCACGGGGTACGTCTGCGGAGGAGACGCGCCCGTGTTCCCGGTTGATGAGCCATGCGAGCGGAACACCCCCGCGGACCATGCGGCTCCCGCGCCCGCACCGAGGACCACGAGTACCACGGTGGCGGCTACCCATCGGCGCCGTTTGCTCCGGGGCTGCGCGACCGCGACGGGATCCTCGCGGTCCTCGCGGTCCTCGCGCTGGTTAGTCTCCTGGTAGCGGCCACGGGATGTCGTCTCGCTCATGGCGCGGGCCTCGGGCAGGCCTTCGACGCGGCCTGGAACTGCGGTGACTGGGCATTCATGCCTGGCGGGAGAGTGAACGAGCCGTTGGAAGCCGGGTCGGGGAAGTTTGGCTCTCCGTGACTGCGCATGCACGCAGCCCACTTCAACCGAGCGGTCTGATCGGTCGTCGATCCCTGTCCGTTCGGCGGCTTTACCATGGTGGCGGGTAGCAGTTTCTGGCATGCTTGCGCAGCCGCGTTCAGGACGGTGGTGCTGACGTTGGCGGTGGGGTCACTCGCTCCGTTTGCTATGTAGAACTGGCCTTTACTGTTTGGATCGGGGTAGCTAGGTACGCCATGCGCCCGCATGCACTGCGCGTACGCAAGTGCCTTCGTGTACGCCGTTGACACCCCGGTTGACGAGGTCCCGGTGGCGCTACCGCTACTGTTGCTGCTGCACGCCACCAGCGCGACGATGCCGAGGATGGCGAGCAGGGCTCCCATCCACCCCAACCGTGCCGGCCGCGGGCGGTGTCCGCCGGATTTATCGTTCATTTGCGTCCTCGGGATTTGTCGGGTGATAACAGCCGCCGGGACGCCACGGCCAAGCACGGCCGCTCGCCGCCTGGCGGCGTGATGAGTAACTCGCATGCGGCCACGCTGCCAGGCGGGCCTGGCCCGCGTCGTCACCCAGGTGCGGCAAATCGCGGCTCACCGCGCTGGGGTAGCAGGGCGCGGCCGCCACGTCGTCTACCCCACGGCGGTGACACCGCCGTGGGGGACGACCCCGGTGCGGCCAGCGGCTTAACCTGGCAGTGTGCAAGGGATATCCGGCATCGCCGCGCCAGCGGAAGGCGCCTGGCAGCTCGCGGGTGTAGCGTGGCGCGGTCTGGTCCAGGTCGTGGCCGGCCCCGATCCGTCTGTTGCACGACGCTGGCGTCCGCCGGGGCAGCGCTGGGCTGTCCGCGCCGTGCTGGCCGTCGCGACGCTGGCGCTGTGCACCGCCAGCCTGGTCAGCCTGAGCGACGGCTATGGCCTACTGATCCTGGGCTTTCGCGCCCAGCACGTACCGAACGGGTCCGGTTTCCCTAACCATCTGCCTGCCACGGCAGCCGTGCCGTCGGCGCTACAGGTGGGGCAGGTGCTGGTGCGGGTGCTGGTGGCCCTGGCAGTGGTAGCGCCGCTGCTGGTGGCGGTCCGGTATCCGCTGCTGGGCTGGCGGATCGGGTGGCTCGGGCTGCTGCTGGTCCCGTTGCTACATGAGAGCTGGTGGGGCGGCCTGCCGTGGGATCCGGTGCAGATACCGGTACTACTGACGGCGCTGTGCCTGGCCGGGATCCGGCACGAGCGGCCGGTGCTGTGCTGGCTGTGGGCGCTGACCTTGATCCCGTGGTGGCTGTGGGCCGGCCAGGACGGCTCGGGCCTGGTCACCGCGGCGCTGGGCAGCCTGGCGTTCGTCACCATGGCGGTCGCGGTGGACCGGGCAGGTTCCGAGCGGCGGGCCCGGCAGGCCCTGGCCGACCAGGCCGACCAGACCGAGCTGGAGCGGGCGCGGCTGGCCGTGCTTGAGCAACGCACCCGGTTCGCGCGGGAACTGCACGACGTGGTCGCCCACCATATGTCGCTCATGGCCATACGGGCCGAAAGTGCTCCGCACCGGCTGGGCGCACTGCCGGAACCGGTGCGCGCCGAGTTCGGGTCGCTGAGCGGATCAGCGCGGGAGGCACTGGCGGACATGCGCCGCCTGCTCAGCGCGCTGCGCAGCGACCAGCCCGCCGCGCACGCCCCGCAGCCAGGGCTGGAGGACCTGCCCGGGCTGATCGGCGCGGCCCGGCAGGCCGGGATGACCGTGAAACTGTCCGCGCCCCCCGCGCTGGACCAGGTGCCGCCAAGCGCCGGCCTATGCGCCTACCGGATAGCCCAGGAAGCCCTGTCCAACGCCGGCCGGCACGCCGCGGGCGCCCCGGTCGCGGTCTGCGTGGGCTACGACGCGGACACGGTCACCCTGCAGGTGACCAACGGCCCGGGGATTCCCGCCGGGCAGCGGGCCGACGGCCACGGGCCAGGGCACGGCCTGACCGGGATGCGCGAGCGGGTCGAGCTGCTTGGCGGCTCACTGTCGGCCGGGCCGACTCCCGGTGGCGGTTTCGCGGTGTCGGCCGTGCTCCCGCTCGGCGGCTCGGCGGCATGACCAGCAGCGGCGCCGTTATCCGCTGCCTGATCGCCGACGACCAAGCCATGGTGCGCGAGGGCTTCGCCGCCATGCTCGCAGCGGAGCCAGGGATCATGATCGCCGGGCAGGCCGTCGACGGCGCGGACGCGGTGCGCCAGGCGCGCCGGCTGGACCCCGACGTGGTACTGATGGACGTGCGGATGCCGGTCATGGACGGGCTGGAGGCCACCCGCCAGATCCTCACCGCCGCAGCTGTCAAGCCACGGGTGCTGATGCTCACCACCTTCGACCTCGACGAGTACGTATACCAGGCGCTGCGGGCCGGGGCCAGCGGGTTCGTGCTCAAGGACGCCACCACCGCCGAGCTCATCCACGCGGTCAAGATCGTGGCCGCAGGCGACGCGCTGCTGGCCCCGTCGGTGACCCGGCGGCTGATCACCGACTTCACCCGCAACCCGCCCGCCGACACGTCCGTCACGCCTGTCCCGGCCGCGCTCGACGTGCTGACCAGCCGGGAAACGGAAGTGCTCATGCTGATCGCCCAGGGCATGTCCAACACGCAGATCAGCGACACCCTGTGCATCGCCGGGGAGACCACCAGGACCCACATCAAGCGCATCCTGTCCAAACTGGGCCTGCATGACCGCGCACAGGCCGTCGTGATCGCCTACGAAACCGGCCTCGTCACACCCGGCGGATAGGGTCGGGCGACGGGCCCGCACAGGGTGGTCGATTACCTCGACCACCCTGTATTTCCGGCGCGGCACCCGGCTAGGAGCTGCGGCCCGGCCAGCGCCCGGCGGCAGCCAGCAGGGGACGAGTACCTGCGCGTTGGGGGATCCCCAGCCGGTGACCCGTCCCATCCGGGACCGGCATGGTAGCCGGTGACGGTGACCCCGCCAGAACTCATGGTGTTGTTACCGGTGGTCACGTTGTGGATGCCCGGTGGCGGGCGGGGCTGCGGGCGATGCGGTAGATGGCGGGGTTGACGACGCCAGGTCGTGATAGGCGTCCTGGTCAGCCAGCGCCAAGACTCCTCCCCACAGCGGCGCGGAGCCGCTGGTGCCGTTGAGCAGGATCATGTATGTCTTGCCATCGGCGGCGAAGGTGTACGGGATGCCCCCCTGACCGGCGCCGGACACGTCAGGCACGCCCCTCGTCGTCGAGATCCCGGGGACGCCATGCTGATAGACGGGAGTTGTGTACAGGTGGCTGAAGCCGCCCACCCGATGGTCCGCCGATTCCTGGGGCGGTCATGGCGGTCTCGCTGATGTAGGCGCCGGTCGACAGATTTCGCGGTGAGCTCGGTGCCACCAACGCCCAGCACCAGGTTCTGGCGCCACCGAGCATCCGGTCCAGGCCTGGGTGGTGCAGCAGGCCAGGAACCTGCTCATGGACCTGGAGGACGCCGGAACGCGGGTGAAGTACGTGCTGCATGACCGGGACGCCAGCTTCGCTGCCGCGTTCGACGCGGTGTTCCGCGCCGCTGGCGTCAGGGTCATCCGCTCCGCGGTCCAGGCGCCGCGGATGAATTCGGTCATGGAGCGCTGGATCGGCAGCTGCCGGCGAGAGCTACTGGACCGGACCCTGGTCTGGAACCAGCGGCACCTGATGATCGTGATGCGCGAATACGAGGACTTCTACAACACCCACCGGCCGCACCGCACCCTGAACAAGCCGCTCCGCCCGATGCCCGACAGCGTCACCGACCTGGACCATTTCCGGGTCCAGCGGCGTGACCGCACCGGGAGCGTGATTCATGAATATCGCCTAGTGGCATAGGTTTTCGGCACCCACAGGTTGACCAGTAGCCCCGCGTCCGCTGTTCTCCCAGTGTTCACATACGCCGACCTTGACCTGCGGGACCGGCGGCCTCAGCATGGCGCTCTAGGTTGCTGCGCGAGGAGCGGAGGAATGCAGCCAAGCCCGCCCGACGTACCGGCCGGCTTCATCGCGTTCTTGTTTAACGACTGCCTGTACTCGGCCGAGGTGGCGGCCCGTTGCGTGCTCGGCCTCGCCGACGAGGGGGTACTGCGGGCCGAGCCGGGCCCCGGCGGAGCGCTGACGATCAGCCTGGCCGCGGCGTCGCCGGTGTCCGGCCGGACCTTGCAGCCGTTCGAGGAGGTCACGCTCGATCGCATCCGCAGCCGCACGGCCCGGCGGGCCGACGTTCCGCTGTCGGTGCTGCTCAGCGACGACGGCGAGGACTATGACGTATGGCGGGGGCGGCTGGCCGACGCGCTCGGCGACGAAGGCAAGCGGACGGGCCTGACGACGCAGGCGGCAAGCAAGGACATGTGGTACGTCTGGCTTGGGCTAACCGTTGTCGCCGGGATCATCACCCTGATCGCCTACCAGTTCAGCGCGAGCGCCGCGAAGGATGCGCTCGGGTTTGGCGGTCTGGCGGTCGTGGCCGTCCTGCTGACCATGTTTTCCAAAGGCGGCTGGCGCGCGACGCGCTACGGCGCCGCAGTCGCCACCTCGCGGCGCAAGCCGGGCAGCCTCCTACCGCGGCTCCCTCCCGATCCACGGGTGGACAGCGCGGCCCTGGTATTTACGGCGACAGCGCCCGGCTCCGGGCGGGGCAGCGCCCCCCTTCCGTTGACCCACGCGTGGTCGTCGTTCGGCGGGCACTGGCACCCTGTCCTCGTCGGGAAGCCGGCCAGTCCGCCGGGGCGGGCCGAAATGCGCCGGCTGAGCCTGCCCAGCCGCGTGACCATCACCGGCGAGGTGGTCAAGCGCTGGAAAGACAACTCCGGCCCCAGCGACGTCGCGGACTCGAAGCTGATCTGCGTTGACGACGGCTCGTCGGGAGAAGGCGTGACCTTCGACGTAGCGGAAGCCTGGTACAAGCAGCTCAGCACGGGCGACATGGTGCGGGTTACCTACGACCCTCGACGGGTAAGAGTGCACGACATCCAGAAGGTGGCCTAGTCCAGTGGATTCCAGGGTGACCTTCTCGATCCGCTCACCCGCCAGGTGCTCAGCGATAGTAATTGGCGCACGAGGACCTGCAGGACCGGGGACGATCATGCAGGTCCTGTGCGTGGGTTGCTGGCGGCGCTGCCGGTGACCTGGGCCTTGGGCAGGTGGTTCGTCCACCAGCCGATTTCCGAGACGCTGCTGGGGCTCTGGGCCGTGCCGGAAGCGGTGAGCGTGTAGCGTACCTGCGATGTCGCTGGATCGACGACGAGGGTGGCATGCAGGTGTCTGCTGAGGGAGACCAGCAGGCCCTGGCCGCCGTTGACCGCGCCGAGGCTCGTGACGTTCGGCAGCGAGGCTATGACGCGGAAGGCGGCAGCGCGGACCAGCGGCGGCGCCGGCAGCTCGGCGACCAGGATGGTCAGCGAATCGAAGACGGCCCAATGCTGAGGATCGGGCGTACCGTCCAGGTTGTCGTAGTTGCGGTTGAAGGCGACGAGCCACGCTTTCAGACCGGCCGGGTTGGTCGGCAGGTGCTGGAGTTGGCGGAAGGTCACCTGGCCAGCCCGCCAGGCATAGGGCACCGATACATGCGTCTCCATCGGCACGCCCTCGAGCGCGCTCATGGCTCCGGGGTTGCCAGCCAGCTGGAACGGGGTCGCCCCGCGCGGAAGCTGATCGGAGTACTTGAGGAGCTTGCCGCCTGACTTTCCTCCCAAGACCCAGGCCTCGCCGTCGGGCCGCATCCAACTTTCCTCGCTGTAGTAGAAGCCCGGCTCCGACGTGGTTTCCCTGACGTACCAGTAGGTGCCGGAGCCTGCCGGCCTCGCCGCCGCGGTCGTAGCGGCGGCGCAATCGGCCAAGAATGACGTGCCGTGCGATGACACGAACGGCAGCGTCCAGCCCATCTGCGCCTTGTAGGCCTGGATCTGCGCCAGCGGCATGTCCGACACGGTCACCCAGGTGACCCAGCCCCGGCCAGCCCGGCAAGAGCCCCGGCCAGCCCGGCCAGGTCGGTGACATTGTTGGTGAACCCGGTGCAGCTGGGACAACTTGTCTGGCCCGAGATCCATGAACTGGCAGACGACCAGCTGGTCCCGACCGCCGAACAGGTCCGCTAGCGCCTTCGGGCTTGCCGGCGTGCTGAACTCGTAGCTGTTGTCGAACTTGGCCATCGGGAGCCGACGGCGCCGCGCGGCTAGCGCCTGGGTGGCTTCCTTCGCGGCTTTGAGCAGTTCATCGCGAGCTTGCTGCCACTGCCTGGCCGGCACGATGCGCGCCCGTGCCGGGCGGGCGCGCCTAGCGCAGCCTAACCTGCGAGGAGGACGCCTCCACCAGCTAAAGGCCGCTCTGGCGGAAACACCGTTGGCGGCGGTACAGGCCGCTGTGGCAGGGTCTCTGCTACTGAATGTGCAGATGTTTGCCGGAAAGGCGCGTTGCATGAGTGAAGACGCACCGGAGCTAACCGCGGAGCTGGTGGTGGACGGGGCCGTGCCGTCGCAGCCCGCGGTCTCGCCAGACGGGTGCTGGGTTGCGTATGTCGTCGCTCCGGTCGGCCGCGCGGGAGAGCGTTGTCTTTACGCGCTCTGGCTGGCCGCTGCTGACGGTGGCTCACCGCCGGGGAAGCTGACCGCGGGTACGGCGGCAGATTCTGATCCGCGCTGGGCGCCGGATTCGGCGTCGGTGTTTTTCTTGTCGGATCGCACCGGCTCCCGTCAGCTGCACCGGGTCCGGGTCGGTGGCGGGGAGG
>Ga0207684_10003583_pt1 | contig 15116 bp, 2 predicted proteins | sample KBSK5501metaG_FD_184342 | JGI IMG/M metagenome (GOLD analysis project Ga0207684, IMG submission 184342) | Corn, switchgrass and miscanthus rhizosphere microbial communities from Kellogg Biological Station, Michigan, USA - KBS K5-50-1 metaG... | ecosystem: Host-associated > Plants > Roots >...
TCTTCATATGTGAGCGGCAGCTTGACGCGCTTGCGCACGACTTGCAGTGACTCTTCAAGTCCTTCCCACACGAAGAAGGTGCGCAGGATCGGGTGCCGGTCAACGACGCTCTGCCACGCCTTTTCAAACGCTTCGATGTTTACTTCACCATGGATAGTCCACGTGATGATCTCGAAGTACATCGCCGAGCCGGGATCGTAGAAGTTGTGAAACAGGACCCCCTGCTGCGTTGGCGCTAGCGGATAGACATCTTCGACGTTTTTCAGTTTCATCTTAAAGCCTCATTGTTCCGTCGAGCAGTCCAAATCAGCTACAAAGATCTGGTGTTCGTCCAGCCTGATGAACACAAACAATCATTCATCGCTGCATTCAATCTAAAGACGGCACACAAGCTTGGTGAGTAGAGCGCGCCCCTTTGTCAACACTGTGCCGCCGCACGAATTCCATAATTCAAGCTGCTTATCCGGCTATGCGGGTCCCACGTCGAAATATCGCCCCCACGGACTATCGTGAAGCTAAGAAGTGCTTTGGCTCAGATGTTTGTTCTGAAAGCTCTCGTAGGCGGGACAAGTGTTGCAAACTGTCAAAAACGGAAGCCGTGTCGATTCCGAAGTCAATGAAGCAGGCGACCTCATCTACGCCGATCTGCTTCAGACGATCGATCATTGGGAGACACTTCTCCGGCGTTCCGATTAACGAGGCGGTTTGGTAATAACGTTCGAAAGCGAAGGCGACTAAGTCGTCGATGTATTCCTGATCGATTCCAACTTTTATATTCAGGCTCCTGGTCATCGTTTCGATCAGGCCAACGTGCGCCTTGAGATAGTTGCACAAAGGCGTGCGCGCCTTGCTCAATACATAATTGAGATCCGGACCAATAAAGGTGTGCATCATCAGCGCCACCTGGCGGGTTGCCGGATCGTGACCATGCCGCGCTAGCGCCTGTCGATAGGTTGAGATCTTGGTTGCGACTTCATCCACCGACTGCGTCAGCAACGCTGTCAAAATGTTGAACCCGCGTTCGCCGGCGCTGACGAACATTTCAGGGTCGCCGCTGCATGTAATCCAAATCGGCAATTCAGGTTGAATCGGACGCGGTAGAACTCTTAACTCGGTTGCGTTGCCCTTGCCATCGCGCGCGGTGATCGTTTCGCCGCGCCAGAGGCGTTGGACCTCTTCAATGCCGTGCCACATCTCCTCGCGTTTATTAGCGTAGCGCTCGGGGAAGAAAGCGAAGTCATTGGGAATCCAACCTGAAGTAAGCGAGATGCCGACTCGTCCATTCGAGAGGTTGTCGACCACCGCCCATTCTTCCGCGACGCGAATTGAATGATGCAGTGGCATAACCACACTGCCGGCGCGCAGCTTGATCCGATTCGTGATCGTCGCGAGTGCCGCGCTCAGCACAGAAGGATTCGGATACAGACCACCGCTTTCATGGAAGTGGCGTTCCGGCGTCCAAACGGCCGTAAATCCGTTGCGATCAGCAAACTTCGCTCCTTCGAGGTAAAGCTTGTACTTGTCTTCGCCAGGACGCAGGTTGTCGGCGGCGAAGAAGAAAATGCTGAAATCGAGTTGCTTTTCTCGTTTTTGATCGCCGTTCTGCGAAACACTGGTGGTTTCAATCGCTACCTGCTCCGCTTCGGGCTCATCTTCAGAGATCATTTCCATCAGCTTGTTCATTTGACTTTCGTCGAGCGCCGTCAGTGATAGGTCGATGTGTGCCGGCTCTTCGACAGCCCGTTCGGGAGGTGCTTCGGTCTTCGGTTGTCCATTCGCCGCGATGGCGGCCATCTCGGCGACTGTCGGGTATTGGAAGATCTGTTGCGGCGTCAGGAGAATGCCGGCGCGTTTTGCTTGCGCAATGATCTGAATTCCGAGAACAGAATCGCCTCCGAGTTCGAAGAAGTTGTCGTGGATGCCGACCTGTTCGATGCCGAGCATCGTCTGCAAAATCTCGACCAGGGTGCGTTCGGTTTCGTTCTGCGGTGCGGCGTAATCACCCAACGAGGATAGGCGCGCGTGTGTCGTCGTAGGCGGCGCAACTTCAAGCTTTCCGATCTCCTCCATCACGTCCGCAGTCGTGAGAGCACCCATCTGCGCGATTGAAGTTTGTAAGTCACGCGCGGAGACGACGACTTGAGGGGGCAGCGGGTTTGAGAGAATGCGTTTGAAAGCTTCGATTCCTTCGTGCGGCAGAATGCCTTCACGCATCGCGCGTTGATAGACACCAATGTTGTCACTGGTTGGCAGCGGACGAGCACTTGAAGTCCTGGCTGCGCTCAGTGCTCGCAACGGCTCGGCAGTGTTGTTGATACGCTTTTGGCTGAACCCATCGATAACGACACTCTCGGTTCCGTTCTCGTCCATCAGAATGATGTCGAACGTAATGGTCTGCTCGTGTGGGAGATCGTCGCGGAACATAATGTGAGCGTAGATCTTTTTCGGCAGCGGCTGCTTCACGAGCAATCGTTTGTACGACATCGGCAGATAGTGACCTTCTTTAATGAGGTAATGCTTGGCGGTGCCGGTGGCGCGATCGAGCAGCGCCGGATGTAGTTTGTATTGTGCGAAGTCGTCCGCGAACTCTTCGGGGAGCTCCAGCTCCGCGAGCAATTCTTTTTCGCCAAGGTACACTCGTCGCAAACTCTGCCAGCGCGGACCAAGATCCGGATCCATTTCGTAATCGTCAGTGATCACGATCTCTTCTTTGCCACAGCGTGTGCGTAGTGACTCGAGGTCGTAGCGGCGCGGCGGTTCAGCATCAGTGAAACTGATCTGGCCCAGGGCGTGATCCTGCCAAACAGGATCGCCGCCGTTCTCAGACGGAAGTTGGCCGAGTACGCGAAACTGATATGTATCGCCATCTTTTTCGAGAATGGTTCGCACTTCCCTCGTTTCGTCATCGCGCAGTCCGAGCGGCGCGAGAAAGAACGCGTAGCTGATCTCGAAATCCTTCGCTTCTTCGTGCGCGTTAGCACGGCGCTCCAAAGCCGCTCGCGCCATTTCGAAGTAAGCGGTGCCAGGCATGATTGCAGTGCCGACAATGCGATGATCGTCGAGCACCCAATGCGTCCCTGGACTGACGCGTGTGGTATACACGCCTTGCTCGGGAGTTTCCGATACGGGCGCATCAATCAGCGGATGACTGGTATCAGATTCCTCAGGCTGTGCGTGGCTGTCACGTAGTCCGAACTGCGCGACTGTGTTTACCAGCATCCCGACTTCGGTCCACGCATCCCAATTGATCGAGATCGCCAGCGTGCCGGTGCGGGCTGCAAAGTCGTGCGCGAATGAGTCCAGGAAAGCGTTTGCCGCGCAGTAATCCGCTTGACCGAAACCACCCAGGATCGAGCTGCGCGACGAACAGAGGACCAGAAAGTCGAGTGGCGCATCGGCGAAGAGTTGTTCGATGACCCGCGTCCCATTCACCTTTGGCGCAAGAACACTCGCGGCGGCGTCGTGCTTCAGCAGTTGGATCAGGCCGCTACCCGGAACACCGGCTGTGTGAATCACGCCGTTGACTGGACCAAAGCGTTCGCGCACTTGCGCCACTGCCGCGCCGAATTGCGCCGCGCTTGCAACGTCCGCGGCGAGGACCAGCACTTCCGTTCCGAGAGCCTCGAGCGCGAGCACGCGTTCGATCTTGCGGCGCGTGCGATCAGACTCGGGATGGGTCGTAAGCCATTGATCCCACTCGGCGCGTGCCGGCAACGGCGTGCGTCCAACCAGTGCAAGACGCGCGCTCACTTCCCGCGCGAGATACTGTGAAAACTCCAACGCCATCCCGCCAAGACCGCCGGTGATGAGATAAACTCCGCCTTCTTTCAGGCGCGGCACCCTTGACTCCGCAGCGCCGAGGCTCAGTGGCTCAAACGTCTGAACCCAGCGGTGATTGCCACGGTATGCGACGACCCTGTCGCTTTTATCTGACGCCGCTTCGTCGATCAGTTGCTTGCAAAGCTTTTCGAGAGAGTCCGTGTTGTCTCCAATCGCCACGTCGACGCATCGGCACGAGATGTGTTCGTACTCTTGCGGGATCACGCGGCAGGGACCTAGCGCCAGCGCTTTGTCTGGAGACAATGACTCTCCACCCGCGACTTCGTGCATGCCGTCCGACACGACGTACAGGTGAAGCGGTTGGCGAGTGCTCTGTTCGCCTAATGCTTGCGCGAGATGGATTAGGCTGTAAAAACTTCGTCGCTGAAGTTCTTCCGTACCAGGTGCAGGCGCTACCATCGCGGTCCCCGTGATGGTCCAGAGATAAAGGATCTTCTCGGGCGCAAAACCATTTGCGGTGAGTTCGTTAAGCAGTGCTGTGTAATCGGCGCGCTCGGACGGGTTGAGTGTGTAAGCGCGCTCGTCGATTTTGAGAAACCTCTCGCCGCGCTTGACGGTCACGACATTTCGCCCAGCGTTTCTAAGCTGACGCGCCAGTTCGACGCTCACGCCACACTCGTCTTCGAACAGAAGCCAGGCATTGCTCGATGCATGGTCCAACACCTGCACGTTCGGCACTCGCTTCCACGACGGAACGTAGAACCATTCGGAGATATCGTCGCGCCTCGCTGGTGGCTTCCCGTCAGTCTCAATATCCTTTCTCGCCAGACGCGATGGATCGATCCAGTAGCGTTGGTGTTCAAATGGATAACTCGGCAGAGGCACGCGCCGCCTGCGCTCACCTTTGTACAGGCCTGACCACTCGACGTTCACCCCCGTCAGCCACAAGCGCCCCAACGTCGTAAGCATGTATTCAACGTCGTCCGCACCGCTCTCATCAGCGTGCGGCAATGAGTTGAGTACAACGCGGTTGGTTCCTTTTTGCGGATGGTGCCGGAGCAGAGTGGTCAAGGTCCGTCCCGGTCCAACCTCGAGGAACACGCGATCTCGATCCTGAAGCAACTCGATTAGTCCCGGGTTGAACTGCACGCACTCGCGCAGATGCCGTCCCCAATACTGCGGCTCCGTCACTTCTTCAGTCGTGATCCACTTGCCTGTCACGTTCGACAGGTATGGAATCTGCGGAGCGCGCAACTTCACGCGTGCGACTTCGTTGACGAACTCGTCCACGATCGAGTCCATCATCGCGGAATGAAATGCGTGCGAAGTATGCAGGCGACGGCTGCCGATGCCCCGCTCGTTCAGCTCCTGCTCCAACTCATCCACCGCAGGAATTGGGCCGGAGACAACACATAGCGACGGCGCGTTCACTGATGCCACGGAGAGTTCCCTGCCCGTAAGCAGCGACTGCACTTCGTCCTCTGGAATCGCCAGAACGAGCATTGCGCCGGGAGGCAAACTCTGCATTAACCGTCCACGCAATGCGACGAGATTGAGCGCCTCTTCCAGGTCGAGTACCCCCGACAGGCAAGCGGCGACGTACTCCCCGATGCTGTGCCCGATCATCGTCGCAGGCATCACGCCCCAGGACATCCACTGTTGGGCCAGCGCGTATTCGATCACGAACAGCGCCGGCTGCGTGACAATCGTTTGCTTCAATCGTTCCGACGCTTCGGCTGCGTGATCCTCATCGGTGAAGAGCACCTGGCGCAGATCGAAGCCGAGTTGCGGCTGGAGAATTTCGAGACAGCGATCTACTTCGTGACGCAAGAACGCTTCATGCTCGTACAACTTCGCACCCATTCCGGCGTACTGTGCTCCCTGCCCTGGGAACATCATTACGATCGAACGCTCGTGCGGCTCCTGTAAGCCGGTGAACACCTTTCGGTGGTCCAACGTCTCGAGTACGCCGGTCGCATCAACTGTGTCGCGGCATACGGCGATGCGACGATAGTCAAAAGTCCTCCGCCCGTCTTGCAGCGTGTACGCAACATCAGCGAGATTGGCGTCAGGGTGTGTTTTGAAGTGCGAGATGAGATTGACGGTGGCAGCGTCGAGAGCTGTTGCCGTTTTCGCTGACAACACCAACAACTGCGCCGGCCGTTTCGAATCTTCGCTGATCTCGACAGGCGCCTCTTCGACAACGACGTGAGCGTTAGTGCCACCTATACCGAAGGAACTAATACCTGCCCGCAGCGGCTCGCAGTTCGTAGTCCAGGGTCGCAAACTGGCGTTCACGAAGAAAGGTGTTTCTTCAAAATTGATACTCTCGTTGGGCCGCTGGAAGTGAAGACTGGGTGGCAACTCTCGATGTTTGAGCGCCAACACCGTCTTGATTAGACCCGCAACACCTGCCGCAACGTCGAGGTGACCGATATTGGTTTTTACCGAACCGATGGCGCAGAACTTTCGCTTGTCAGTTGAGGCTCGAAAGACTTCGGTCAAGGCCTCGATCTCGATCGGATCTCCGAGTGTGGTTCCCGTTCCGTGTGCTTCGACGTACGTGATCGTTTCGGCCGGTACTCCCGCGACCGCCTGAGCCTCGGCGATTACTTCAACCTGCCCACGCACACCGGGCGCAGTGTACCCGACTTTGAGCGAACCATCGTTATTGATCGCAGAGCCGCGGATGATCGCATCGATCGTGTCGCCATCGGCGATGGCGTCTTCCAATCGCTTGAGCACGACAATGCCGGCCCCGTTGCCATCCACTGTTCCATCGGCGTTCGCGTCGAAGGCGCGGCAGTGACCATCCGACGAATGGATGTCACCTGTCTGATGGAAGTAACCATTAGCGATCGGCGCCGAAACCGTCACGCCGCCCGCAAGTGCCATGTCGCATTCGCCGTTCAGTAAGCTTTGGCAGGCGAGATGAACTGCTACGAGCGAAGTCGAGCACGCTGTTTGGACAGTGATCGCCGGTCCTTTGAGGTTCAACTCGTAAGCGACACGCAGGGATAGATGATCGATGCGGTTCTGAATAGAAGTCTGAAGATTGCCGACCTTCTCGATGAGTTCGCGATTCGGCAGGAGATTGTTGAGCAGGTAAGTGTTCACACTCGCGCCGGCGAAGAGACCGATCGCGCCCTCGTAAGTTTCCGCGCAGTAGCCCGCATTTTCCAGCGCATGCCACGCGCATTCGAGAAAGATACGACGCTGCGGGTCCATCATTTCCGCGTCTCGCGGGCTGAAGCCGAAGAAGCCGGCATCGAAAAGATCGGAGTTCTCCAGCATTCCTTTTGCGCGGACGTAGTTTGGCGCACGCAGATAACTGGCGTTCACACCTGCTTGCAGCAACTCTTGATCGGAGAAGAAAGTGATCGACTCCACGCCGCTGCGCAGGTTGGCCCAAAACTCATCGACGTTAGCGGCGTTAGGAAAACGCCCGGCCATACCAACAACAGCGACGCCTCCGACTGCTATCTGAGTAGCGTGTTTATTCTTCACGGTTTGTTTGCCTCAAAAGCCCTTATGCGCTTTGCACTTTCTGGCGACGTTGCACTGCTTGCCTGCGTTTCTCGACGCGGTTTTGAACGCGACGGAGATCGGCGCCGCGGCCGTTACGACTGGTAAAGTACTCGCCCAGCAAGTTGATGGTTGGGTATTTGAAGAGTTCCACGATCGAGAGGTCGTCCTGACTAAAAGCGGTGCGCAGTTCGGCGTGCACTTTGACCATGGCGAGTGAGTGGCCACCAAGATCGAAAAAGTTATCCTCTCGTCCGACTCGTTCCACTTGCAAAACGTTCTGCCAGATACCGGCGATGACGTGCTCTACTTCGTTGCGAGGCGTGACGTAACTGGCTTGCCGTCGACCTACTGCATCGGGCGCAGGTAAAGCGACGCGATCGATTTTCCCGTGGCGCGTCAGGGGCAGTGCATCGAGAAAAACAAAACTTGATGGGATCATGAACTCGGGCAATGTCTCGCGCAGTAGTTCGCGCAGTTCCTGAGTGAGTGTTTCCGTAGCGCGACGTGGCACGACGTAGGCGACCAACTCTGTCTCGCGCACAGCGACGACTGCGCGACGTATGTTTTCATGTCTTGTCAACGTCGTTGCGATCTCGCCCAACTCGATGCGATAGCCCTTAAGTTTCACCTGGTCATCCACGCGGCCCAGGAATTCGAGATTGCCGTCAGGTAAGAAACGTGCGAGATCGCCGGTTCGATAGAGACGCGCGCCGGGCACCTCGCTGAACGAATTTGGAACGAACCGCTGCGCCGTCAACTCGGGACGATTCAGATAGCCGCGGGCGACACCAAGACCGCCGATGTAGAGTTCGCCGGCAATGCCGATCGGCACCGGCCGCAGCGCATTGTCCAGAAGGTAAACTTGCACGTTGGCGAGTGGACGGCCAATGCCTGGCTGCAACGGTGAGCGCCTGACTTCGCATGAGGTAGCGTCCACCGTGCACTCAGTTGGACCATAAAGATTGCAGAAACGACTCGCGGACTGTGCTGAGAGTGACGCCCATAGAATGGGGTCGATCGCCTCTCCACCAATCAGGATTGTCGGTGTATCGAGTGTTCCGGTCTCGAGCAAAAGTTTTAGTTGTGAAGGCGTGAGATCGAGTACGTCAAGGCGATTTTCATTGACGAAATTCAGCAGTCGGGACGGGTCGGGACGTAGCTCCTCTGGCACGATGTAGAGCGTGTGCCCGGAGAGCAGTTGGACCAGTTGCTTTACCGAAGCGTCGAATGCGAGCGGCGCGTTGAGGCCGACGCGCAGGTGCTGGTCCACTGCCTCTGTATAGATCGAGCGTCGCAAAGCCTCCGCGAGATTCACCGCCGAACGATGCTGAATCATTACGCCCTTTGGCTGGCCCGTGGAACCAGATGTGTAGATGACGTAAGCCAGATTGTCAGGTGTGACGGTGTGGATCACTGACGTAGCTGAGCTCGTTGTCTCGCTGTCGTCGAGAAACAAAACTTCCGCACTGCTTTCAGGTAAATCTTCGATGAGTCGTCTTTGCGTAAGCAGCACGCGTACACGCGCGTCTTCGAGCATGAACTTAATCCGCTGCGATGGATATGTCGGATCGAGTGGCAGATACGCGCCGCCGGCTTTCCAGATCCCAAACACACCTACGATCATGTCGATGCAACGCTCGGCGCAGAGACCAACGACCGTTTCCGGCCCGATGCCGTGCGCACGCAGCCGGGCCGCAAGTGTTTCAGCGCGTGCGTTCAGTTCTGCATAAGTCAGCCGCTCGTGCTGATACACCACTGCATTCGCGTCTGGCGTTTGCTGAGCTTGTGCGGCAAAGAGTTCATGGAGGCAGCGGTCTTCAGGAAACGCGACGCTCGTGTCGTTGACTTCCACGAGCAATTGCTGCTTTTCGGACGAACTCAAAACGTCCAACTCACCAAGGGGCGTTTCCGGGTGCTCGAGAGTGTTTGTGAGCAAGGCGCTCAGGCGGCCAGTCAGCCGGACAATCTCATCGGCCTGGAACCGTGAAGCGTCGTACTGGAGTTCGAGCGAGAGCGCGTCGTCAGTGTGCGCGCAGGAAAGTTTGAGGTGAAAACGATCTGCGTTGCTGTGCAACTTGTAAATGGAGAACGCAACACCGCCCGCGTGACGTGCATTGGGCCACTGCGCAAACTCAAAGCAGAAAGGACAGTAAATCTCCTGTTCATTCTCGCGCGGCCAGACAAAATACTCTTGCCACGCGCGTGCCTCGTCGACTGCTTTCTCTATCAGCTCCACTGCCTCCGTGAACCGCAGCGAAGGTGATAAGCGCACGTTGACGGGCAACGACTTGGCGAGTGGACCAAAGACGTTGCTAAGCTCTTCAAACTCTCGACCGTCGTAACTATCGCCAACCACGATCTCTTCTTCACGCGTTAGCCGCCACAGCAATGTGTGCCAGCACGCAAGTAACCACGTGGGGCTCGCGACGGCTTCGAGCTGCGTGACGACTTCGCGCGTCAATGGCACCGGTGCGGCCTCGAGGCTGACTGGTCCAACGGAAGTGCCTGGCAGTGTTTGCTCGTAAAGAGTCGCAAGGTTTTGCCTGCGCCAGTATTGCCGGCCTTCTTCGGCATCGAGATCTTCAAGTAGTTCCTGTTGCCATGCGGCGTACTGCACGTAAGGCAGCGGCATACTTTCCGGCGATGTACCGCTCAGGCATGCGGCGTAACAATCCGACAGTTCGCCGAACAGTTTATTCAATGTGCCCGTGTCGGCGATCAGTGCGGGCAGCGTCAGGATGAGCAAGTGCTGGCGTGGCGCAAGAGTGAGCAACAGACTTTTAACCAGTGGTCCACTCTCAAAATCAAAAGACGCGCGCGCTTCCTGTTGCAGAAGCTTTTCGATCATCACGTCGAGCTGTGACGCGTCGTGCTCGCTGAGATTGAGCGTACGCCATTCCGGCGCGCTGAAGTCAGCGACGACCTGCACGGGGAGTTTGACAGCAGGTAGTTGTTGAAAAGTCGTGCGCAACACTTCGCAACGCTCGACGACAAGGCACAGCGCGTCGTGGAGAACGTTTGTGTTGAGTTCCCCATCGAGCCGAATCGCACACTTCGCTTCGTAGCTAATCCCCTCGCGCTGTAGCGCCCAGAGGTGCTGCTGTTGTTGCGATAATTGGAAACCCTGAATGACTGACGTGTTCACTTGTTGAAAGGAAAGTTGAAATTCCAGTCTTTGGCGCCGCCTTGGAGTGCGGCTCCCACTTAGACGGAGACTTGGGCTGCTACGCGCATCTCTAAGGGTTGGTAATTCTCCTGGAAAGGATCGGCCATGGCGACGACCACTTTGCGCGGTCCAACAAACGGCTCGCGCCCGTGAGCAACGAGCATGTTGTCGAGCATGAGAACGTCACCCGCTTGCCACGGGAATGAGACGGTGGCTTCTCGGTATGCCTCTCTAATCTCCTCCATCAGCGATGGATCGATCGGCGTCGCATCGCCGAAGAGCGCGTTGAATGGCAACTCGTCCGCCGTGAGTCCGGCAAACGCAGCCTGCGTCGTCGCATCGAGACTCGACACGTGAAAGAACAGCGCGTGGTTGAACCACACCCACTCGCCGGTCTTCGGATGAGTGCGAACTGCCGGACGCAACTGCCTCGTGCATAACCGGTCGCCATCTTTCCATTCACACACTATCGCGGCGCGGCGACAATGCTCTTCAACTTCAGCCCGCACTCGGGTCTGAAACACTTCCTGCCACGGCAGACCAAGACCATCGCCATAGTTGCGGACATACATCACTGACTTCTTCTCGAATAACCTGATCAGTGCCGGGTCGAGGCAACGATAGATCTCGCGACTGCCGGCAATTGGAGTGCGACCTCCCTGCTGCGCAGGCTTCTGGCAGCAGAACCAGATCTTCATGGGCCAGTTGAGCGTGTACGACTGTTCGTTGTGTAGCACGATATGTTGATCCGCGGGATGATCGGTCGACGTATAAATGCCGGCGCTCAATCGCGTACGCGGCGACGAGCGTTCACCATATTCCAACAGTTCGCGCGAGACAGCGCGTGTGAATTCTTCGAACGCGCGTAGTGAGTTAACGTTGAAACCGCGGAAGAGTATCGCGCCGTGCCGAAGAAGTTCGGCTTCGATCATCTCCTCGTGACGCCTGGCCCACCTGGAAAGCTCCACTTCTGTGAAGGATGATTGAATGACGAGCGGAAGTCGCTGGTCGGGCGCCAGGTAAGACATCTGGAACAACGCGTCGCCTGAGAAGGTGACCGCGCGTGGTTTCACACTGGTTAGCTTCTTCAGTTTCAACGTCGTGCGTTCTTTCTTTCTGACTTCCGCGTCGTACATCTCCAACGCCTGCACAGGTGTTTCGACAGAAGCAACGATGCTGCGCACAATGTTTTGGAAGTGCTTCATCATCCGCTCGATCGTTGTCCCGTTGAACAAATCGGTGCTGTAACGCATCGACCCTTTGATGCCTTCGCCCGTTTCCTCCATCGTCAACGTCAAGTCAAAGGCGGTGGTCCCCTCGTCAATTTCAAGCGTGTGCATCGAAAGTCCAGGCAATTCCAAATCCCGTATCGGTTGGTTCTGGAAAACGAACATCACTTGAAACAGCGGATTGCGATCGAGCGTGCGTTCGAGCTGAAGTACTTCGACCAACTTTTCGAAAGGCAAGTCCTGATGCGCATAAGCACCCAACGTCACCTCACGCACGCGGCGCAGTAGTTCTTTGAATGTCGGGTTGCCGGAAAAGTCCGCGCGCAGTACGAGTTGGTTGGTGAAGCAGCCGATAAGACTTTCGAGCTCGCGGCGGTTTCGGTTGGCGATGTCAGTGCCAACGACGATCTCGTTTTGGCCCGTATAGCGATGTAATAGCGTCTGCCACGCTGTGAGCAGTGTCATGTAAAGCGTGACACCCTCGCGCTGGCTGAGCGCGCGCAGCTCGTTTGAGATCTCCGCGGGAAATGAAAAGAAGCGCCGCGCTCCGCGAAAACTCTGCACTGGCGGCCGCGGATGGTCGGTTGGCAATTCCAGTGGTTTGAGGCCGGCGAGTTGCTGGCGCCAGTAATCGAGTTGCTCGTGTAGCACTTCACCTTGCAGCCACTGTCGTTGCCACACTGCAAAGTCGGCATACTGGATCGGAAGCTCTGCGAGCGGCATGGGTATGGCTTCGACCAACGCGGGATAGAGCGTGGCAACTTCCTGCACGAGAACGCCCATGGACCAGCCGTCGGCGACGATATGATGCACCGACAGTAGTAGCACATGCTCTGTCTCGGCCAGGCGCAACAGTGTCGCTCGCAGCAGCGGGCCTTGCGTGAGATCGAAAGGCCTGCACGCTTCTTCGGACGCGAACTGTTGCAGAGCCTGCTGCTGCCGCGACGACGGAAGCGCGCTCAAGTCCCTGAGTTCCAACTGAAGTTCTGCAACTGCGCTGATGGCTTGTGCAGGCTGACCGTCAACCATGTGAAATGTCGTCCGAAGAGTTTCGTGGCGCTGCATGATCTCGTTGAGTGTCGAAGCAAATGCCGCCACGTTACACGAACCTGAGAGCCGCACCGCCGCTTGTATGTTGTAAGCCGGATTGCCGGGAACAACCTGGTCCAGGAACCAAAGTCGTTGCTGCGCGAATGAAAGTGGTAGCGCTCTATCGCGTGGTGCGCGAGAGATGGGCGACGTGCCAGCCGCGCCTGACGACCGCTCAATGAGTTCGGCAAGCTCCGCGATCGTCCTTGCCTCGAAGATACTGCGCAGAGGCAGGTCGATTTCGAACATTTCGCGCACGCGTGAGATAACCTGCGTCGCCAGCAATGAGTGTCCGCCCAATTCGAAGAAGTTATCGTGAACACTGACGCGCTTGCGGTTGAGGAGTTGCTGCCACATTTGCGCTAGCTGTAACTCGACGCGCGTGCGGGGTTCGACGTAAGCCGCCGTTGGCTCGAGAGCGACCTCTGCCGGACCGGGCAGGGCGCGTCGATCTACTTTTCCACTTGATGTAGTAGGCAGCTCCGCCAACAAAACGAAAGCCGTTGGCACCATGTACTCCGGCAAACGCTTAATTAGCCGTTCGCGCAGGTCTTTCACAAGCAGCTTACGGCTGCTCCAAACGACTTCGGCTGGTTTGTCGATCTTGTGCGAAACAGTTTGGGGATTTCGGCTGGCGTAAAGGTTATACAAACTCGTTTCCTTGAGCATTGCATCCTGCTGAACATTGACCGTAAACCCATTACGTCTCAGTAGCTCAGTCACTTGCCTGACGCGACCATCGAGGTCATGAACCTCCATCACTATTTGCTGGAGCTTGGGCCAATCAGCATCTTCAATGCCCGCGAGCACCTCGAGTTCACCTTTCTCAACGTCAATCTTCAGCAGATCGATCTTTTCCACTCCCTCGTCGTTAATCACTTCTGACAACGTCTTCAACTGGCACGTAAAGCGTTCGCTCGTTAAGCGCTCGGTGATGAGCTCGTCAAGCTGCTCCGCTGAAGGCAATCCGTTTTCATGCTGCTGGCCCATCACAAACGACTTAACCGTCTCACGGTCCGCAACCACATCAGCAAAGCGCCCGGACATGAGCGACACATTGGGGTAGTAAGTAAAGCTGCTTTGCTCCGAAACGTTTGACAGCCCACACTCAAACAGCTTTGCCTTCACTCCATGAATCTCCGCATTGCGCCGCAAAATCTCAAAGACCGGCGAAATCGGCTCAAAGGAGTAAACCAGCGATTGCGGAGCTAACTGGCTCGCGAAAAGCGTGAAGAGGCCGATGTTTGCGCCCACATCAAAGATACAAGCATCATTTGGGACGTCGATACCAAAGTTGAGGTAGGTCTTATCTTCAAAGATCTCCTCATACATAAACTCCGTCTCGTTGCGATTGCGGCAGACGATCGTCATCTCGTTTGGCAACTCAAACTGAATAAGATCCTTGAGTTGCCCTGCCGCCTCCAAACCAAGCAGCCGATTGATCGGTGCTGCGCGCTGTGGATCCGGAACTACATAGGCCACTAAACTTTTGCTGCCACTACTCTCTTCCCGCGCGACGACCACTGCCTGCTGCACTGCCGGATGTTCATATAAGGCCGACTCAATTTCTCCCAACTCAATGCGGAAACCGCGCAGCTTCACCTGATGGTCTGTGCGCCCAAGATACTCAATGTTTCCGTCCGCCAAATACCGCGCCAGATCTCCGGTCCGGTAGATCCTCGCTCCCTCAACTCCAAATGGATCCGGCAGAAATCTCTCGGCCGTCAGATCCGCGCGCTTCAGATATCCACGCGCCAACCCGATGCCGCCGATATACAACTCACCACGCACTCCCAACGGCACCGCTTCCAGGTTTTTATCCAGCACATAGATTTGCGTGTTTGCTATTGGTCGTCCAATCGACACTATCGGCCGCTCAATCGCGCTGCGGCAATCCCAGTACGTCACGTCCACCGACGCTTCCGTCGGTCCATACAAATTATGCAACTCCGCCGGTAGCAACTTCACAAACTTTTCCTTCAACTCATACGACAACGCTTCGCCACTACAGATCACTCGTTTTAGACTACCGCACTCCCCTACTCCTCTTTCCTCCAAAAACACGGCCAACATCGACGGCACGAAGTGGATCGTAGTGATCTCCTGCTGCTTGATGATGTCCACCAAATAGCGACTGTCGCCCTGTCCTCCAGGCCGCGCCATTACCAGTCGCGCGCCTGTGATCAATGGCCAGAAAAACTCCCACAGCGAAACGTCAAACGTGTACGGCGTCTTCTGCAAGACACGGTCTGCGGTAGTTAGCTGATACGCCTCCTGCATCCACAGCAAGCGGTTGCAGATTCCCTGGTGCGTGATCATCGACC
>Ga0207684_10003584_pt1 | contig 15115 bp, 15 predicted proteins | sample KBSK5501metaG_FD_184342 | JGI IMG/M metagenome (GOLD analysis project Ga0207684, IMG submission 184342) | Corn, switchgrass and miscanthus rhizosphere microbial communities from Kellogg Biological Station, Michigan, USA - KBS K5-50-1 metaG... | ecosystem: Host-associated > Plants > Roots >...
TCCGATCTACCGCCTGGATGATCAGGAAATTGCCATGCTGGCTCTGCATCTCTTGCAGATTTCCATGGTCTACATTAACACGCTCATGGTTCAGGATGTGCTCAAGGACGATAAGTGGCTGAAGCGGTTGACCAAAGAGGATTATCGAGGCCTGACTCCCCTCTTCTATGGGCATGTCGAGCCATATGGGACCTTGCGGCTGGACATGACCCAGCGGCTTGCATTAGCCTGAGCGCGTCTTTCGAGTTTTGGAGGCAAACATGACAACCGAGAGGACCCCACCAAAGAAAAAGGCCAGAGAACTGGCGAAATACTTCCGAGCCGAGCGAGTGGACTATCTCTATCTTAATAGCGTCTTCCGAGCGCTACGGGAGGAGCTGGGGATCCAGGTTCTCCGCAGTTCGACGTGGCTGCCGGAGGTCCCAAGCGAGGAGGAGATCCGCCACTTTTACTAGGCTGTGTGGAATTGCCGAAACTTCGCGGATATGGTGCTGATCAAAACGCTCTTCTATACTGGGGTTCGCGTAAGCGAACTGGTGGCGATTCGTCTCGACGAGATCGATGTGGAGCGCTGCCAGATTCGCATTACACAGGGGAAGGGACACAAAGACCGCCAAGTTCCCTTTCCGCTTTCGTTCCGCGAGCTGCTTGCTCTGCATATGAAGGGCATGCGAAAGATCGGGGCCATCTATCTCTTCGAGTCGGCCCGCAAAGACAAGTATACAGATCGCGGGGTCCGGAAAATGCTGGCGCGCTATGCAAAAACGGCTGGGATTACCCGTTCCGTGTCCCCTCACAAATGGCGGCATTTCCTGTTTACCTGGCTCAAAAAGCAGGGGATCGATGATGCCCTCATCCAACCATACTCCGGCCATGAGAGTCGGCAGTCTCTTGAGATCTATTCCAAACTGTCACTGGCCGACGCGCAACAAGAGTACGATCAAGTCATGGGACGCTTCCCTATTCAGTAAAAGAGCAGGAGCGCATAACACTCCTGTTTTTGTTTAGCTCATCAGTTACTTTGCGGCTGGTGACAGCTTACGTAGCGATACCCCTATTTGCTCGCGTTGTGGGTCGTCAAGGTCGAACCATCACTTTAATTGCCTGTCGCTGATCCATCGCTGCATAGCCAGCGGCGATCTCGTCCAGGCTGACCGAGAGATCCAAAATGGGCGAGGGATTGAGCCGACCCTCAAGGACCTCGTTGAGCAGTTCTGGCAGATAGGCGCGCGCTGGAGCCAGCCCTCCACGTACGCCGATATTGGAAGCAAACATGCGCCCCAGCGGGATCTGTCCACTGCCCTGTGGGGCTCCCACAAACCCCACCGTTCCCCCTGGACGGGTCATATTCACCGCCATGGTGATCGCCTCCTCGGTTCCCACGCACTCCAGGACGGCCTCTGCACCTCCTCCTGTCATCTCGATGACCTGGAGCACCCCCTGCTCTCCTCTGCTCGTGACCACCTCGGTTGCCCCAAACTGGCGCGCCAGCGTGGGGCGCTGCGCTTGATGTCCCAGCACGATGATCCGTTCGGCTCCCAGTCGAAGCGCTGCCAGCGTGGCACAGAAGCCAACCGCGCCATCCCCGATCACCGCCACCGTTCCTCCTGGGCGCACCCCCGCGGAGACTGCGGCGTGGTGGCCCGCTGCCATGTTATCGGTCAGCGGAAGCAGGGCTTTGAGGAGGGCTTCATCTCCTCCCACGGCGGATGGAAGCGCCACCAGCGCTGCGTCTGCGAAGCGCGCGCGAATCGCCTCGGCCTGTCCCCTTTCGTGCCCATAGCCCCAGAGACCTCCTTGCAGGCAAGCGCTATCCAGTCCTTTGCGACAGAATTCACAGGTACCATCACAGAAGTCATAGGGCGCGATCACCCGGTCTCCTCGTTTGATCGTTCGTACGTCTGGCCCAACATCTTCAACCATGCCCATCCATTCATGCCCGATTTGCCAACCTGGCGTATAGGGACTCTGGCCCCGATACGGCCAGAGATCAGTGCCGCAAATACAAGCGTGAGTGATACGTATGATGGCGTCAGTTGACTCAAGGATGCTTGCATCGGGTATCTGCTCAACCCGAATATCGAATGCTCCACGAAACACGGCTGCACGCATGTTTTTTCTCCTTCGAGCCTTCTACTCGTCTCGCAGGAGGGCCTGCGCTGAGATCCACAGCATCGATGGGTTAAGACGCTCGGGATAGAGCTTCATCATCTGGGAGAAGAACTGCAATTGCGTCGGATTGGCCGCGAGGAGGCCTTTGGCATCATTGAGGTATTTCCGAGTCGCAGTAATGTTCGACGGGTCATCTTCGCGAGTCTTGTCTTTGTGACCCGAAACTACCTTGGTCGGATTCAATGCTTCGACGATGTCGAGCGCGTGAAGCCAGGCGTTGAGGCCTCCGCCGGAGGATTCGGCGAGGTATTGGTGGACGTTGGTGTAGACCACGTCACCAGCGACGACGAGGTCGATCACGGGCACGTGCGGCTACTGGGCTCCTTCCTTAATGCAGAGCCTCGAAGCGAATATCGCTCAAATCGATTGAGACGAGCAACAGGTCAAGTATGGGCGTGTTGTCCTGCTGACGAGGGTAGATGCTGTGCTTCGTCGGCACCATAATGCCAGACACGTCCTTGTATTCGGAAATGTAATGGGCTGCTGTGACATTACCCGAGATCTCCACATCATAGTCGTGTCGGCGAAACAAGCCATCGTTGCCAATATAGAACGTCTGCTTAGTGCTGTGCGTGGCGATGTACGGCGGGAACTTCACCTTGAGACGCCGCCAGGTCTCACCCTGCTCTTGCCACGGCTCAATCTCGGTGACGTCGACCCCATCCAAGGTCAAGGTGAAAGGGGAGGTCAGATAGGTCCACATCGCATAGCTTGCGAAGTAGATCAGATGCAGATTATCCCACGGGGTTTCCTGGGTATGTCCAGCGAAAGCGGCACGGGGATTGGTGCGTTCCTCAACGATCTCTCCTTCGTTGGTCTCGACCGCAACGCGTTCCGGAGTGAAATCCGTGCGCTGGTTCGGAAGCTTGAACGGCACATATGACACGTGCTCTCTGTGCAGATCTACGGTCAAGCGTGTATTGTCCAGTGCTCCTTCCTGGCCGTTCAGCGCCCACAGTTGGCCGCCGAGGCCTGTGAGGTTGACCCGCTTTTGTGGAGACCCCAAATAGTAGGGTTAACTCACTAATTGTTCATATGCAACCGGACTTACATAGCCCAGTGAGGAATGTCGCCGAACCCGGTTGTAGAAGCACTCGACATACTCGAAGATGGTTTGCCTGGCCTGCCCTCGTGTCTGGAAGGAAGCGCGTTCTACGCATTCGCCTTTCAACGTCCCCAAAAATGATTCGGTGACAGCGTTATCGTAACAGTTGCCCGTGCGGCTCCATGTTCCTCGTGCTCACCGTGACGCTGACGTCCACAAGCAAGGCTTGATACGCATCACTGGTATATTGCGATCCCCGATCAGCATGAAACAGCAACCCGGTTGGTGGATGCCGACCAAGCAGCGCCATCCGGAAAGCCGTCTCAATCAGCGTTTCGTCCTGGGTCGTAGCCACCGCCCATCCTATCACACGGCGCGAGAAGAGATCAAGCACTACCGCAAGGTAAAGCCATCCGACGTCACGTCCAGATCGCCGTAATATCCCCAGTCCACTTCTCATTGGGACGGGTCGCCGTAAAATCCTGATCCAACAGATTCGGTGCGACACGCGCTCCAGGCTCACTTTTTGTCGTGGTCGTCCGATGATGTCGACGGCAAGCGGAGAGTCCCTGCTCTCTCATCAGACGTGCCACCCGTTTCCGCGAGCAGGTGATCCCCTCAGCCTGCAATTCGGCATGAATCCGTGGACTCCCATACACCTGCCGATTAGCGTGGTAGGCTTCTTGAATGCGATCTGCGAGCTGGCTCTCTTCTCGCTAATGCTGACTCATCGGACGCTTCCTCCAGGCATAGTAGCCGCTCAGCGAGACACCAAGCGTGTCACAGAGCATGCTGACGGGATAGTCCTCTCGAGAGTCTTCAATGACTTGGTACCTCACCATTGGCCGTGCGAGAAGATGGACACTGTTTTTTTAAAATGTCGCGTTCCTGTCGCGTTCTCTCCAGCTCTCGTTTGAGCCGACGATTTTCTTCCTCCAATGCTGTTTGGTGACCACTGGCTGGAAACGCTTCGAGGCCGTGCTCAGCCAACTCCTTGCGCCATTGATAGATGGAGGCGTCGGAAATGCCTAGCTCACGGGCTATGTGTGCAATCGGCTTTCCGCTGGTCTGGGCGAGCCTCACTGCCTCACGCTTAAACTCCTGTGTATAGGTCTTGTGGACTTTTTGCATGATCCCTGTTCTCCCTCTGGAAGAGTCTATCCTACGTTTTTACTACTCCACAAAAGTGGGGGAAGTTCAATTCAAATTTGTGAAAAATGTAGATATGCGTAATCTTAAGAAGGATGTATGAAGCTCAACTGAGAGCCAGTAGAAAGTTCATTGCCGCTAATGTGCTCGTAAAAGCTGCCTGTGGTGTAGAATAGAACATTATGCTTTTTGTTGAGATGAGTTCCACCTTGGCGCTGATATTCAGCTTCTACCGCCAAGACTCTTGGATCAGTAGTCAGGCGGTAGTCACGTACAGTGGTAAAAACGGCATAGAGGTAGTTAGCCAGCGTGTTAGCATTGTAGTTTTGTTGCAGCTCGGCCTGCGCAGTTGTGACAAGCGCATCTATCATGATCAGTTGCCGGTCAATGGTGGCAATACCGCCAATCTGCTCTAACCATTCAGGACCTGTAAGACGCTGAAAGTCACGAAGGAACGCTTTATGTTCCTCAATCTTTTCTTCAAGAGTAAGGGACCTCTTGCCGTTGTTCGCCAATGTTTACGCTCCTTACTTCAGCTATATGGTGTAGTGTACTTACTGGGAATGTAGTGTCCACTATCAACTTCTGTGTACTCACAGCCTGATAAGCTACAAGTGTTTCCTTTGAATGTGGTAGCGTCTTCACCAGACGCTTGACAAGGAGCATGACCAAGAACAGTATGAAGGCAAATCCTGATAAAGCGCCGAGTAAGTCGCCTCCTGCTTCCCAGCAGGCTCCTAGTGCGTAGCCAAGCGAAAGTGGGATCACCGCACCTAGCGTCTCACCTGTCACGTCGTACAGCAGAAAGTGTCGATAGGGATAACGCTCTGCTCCCGCGAGTAGGCTCATCACTCCACCCAAGGCAGAGAAGAGGAACCGGCTGAAAAAGATTGCCCATCCTCCCCTGCGCTTGAAGTAGAGGCGCGAGCGTGTGATCGTGTGGGCAGGAATAAGATGCACCCGTCTCGGCTGCACCAACCAATGCAGTGTTCTACCTCCCCAACTTCTGCCGATGAAATACCCTACGTTGTCACCACAAGATGAAGCCGTAATGGTTATAACAATCAGCAGCATAATATTAAAGTCACCGTATCCCGCAAACGCTCCCACCGCCAGCAACACCAGACTAATAGGCAGAGGGATTCCAACCGCTGCAATGAAAACGGTTAACCAGAGCATCGGATAGCCGTACTCATGCAACCAGTGAAGCAGGAGAGGGAGAAGTGAGTTCATATCTTCTTCCTAATACGCCGGAAAGAGCCAGAAGCCAGAAAGCCCAGTCGGCCCAGCTTTGAAGTGAACCACTGATCCAGGCCATAATAGCGTCCAGCGGAGAGGCAGAGCAGCATGACAAAGAGAAGTGCATAGGGAAAGGCAGTCCCTAGATCCGTTGTTTGACCCGGTAAGTAGGGTCCTCCAAAACCTTCAGGGATGGACCAGATGCCGAGTGACAGGAATATGCCGACGATAGAGGTCAGGTTGCTAAAGATGCCCAGGATTAAGAAGGCCGCTATCACGGTCTCTGTCGTGGCTAGCATACGAGCAAAGAGTAACGGATTGACACTGACAAGGTTCGCCCAGAAGGAGATCCAGCCCTGAATGAAATCGGGTTGACCAGCCTTCGCTGCTGCAACTTGTGTAACGAAGGTATTTTGAAATTGGGGTAGCCATTGTAATATAGCGGCAACGACCCAGACCAAGCCGAAGATGATACGCGTGATGCCGACTCCCCGCTCTCGCCAGTTCATCGACGTAGGATGATATGACGAGATGGTGGTTTTCTGCAAAGGTTTTGTTGTTGAATTGTCGATCATAAAAGGTACTCCATTCAATCTACATCAAATTGTTATGAATACCACATGTGCATAGAGCTGAACAGGGCCTTCGACCCCCTGCTGCATGTTCCAGAAGGAATCACCATGATTAGACAGCCGTTGGTGATTCGTTAGCTCTCGGGTTCAGAGATAGAATCACCCATCTGACTGCATCGTCAGAGTGATGTTCAGTAGCAGAGTGGCTGATGTAGGCGTACTCGTAGCCCGATACCAGAGGCTTCTATTGAGTAATATTATGTAGTATTGTTCTTACACAAGTAGATTCGCAGGGGGTTACAGTAAACTTGTTTGGGGAGGACATTCATTTGCATCATCACGTTCTATATGAGTTTGCACATCGGGTTAGTAATTCTTCTTAAGCTTCGGAGAAATAGCTCTACAAGCCATTCAGCTTGCTTTAATCCCTCACATGTATTAGAACTCTCACCATCCGATACCTACAAACTTCCTCATGATGTCCAGTCAATGCCCACAGGATCAATGAAACCAGGCACCTATCCGTCTTGCCAACGCCGCTCGCGCGGCTCGACTTCGTCTCAGCAGCAGTGCAAAGAGTGCGCTGAGCTTAGGCAAGACGAAAGGAGTAGGTAATTCTGTCTAGAACTTTCCCAGAGTACTGAGAGGGAGAAATTAGACGATTCTATCGATGTTCCCTACTTTCCTGCGAGGTATATCTATTGTTGTGGCAAGTAGCAGAGAAGTATTCTCGAGCTACATGATGTAGGAACATCCGCTCTCTTGGAGAAAGAGAATACTCTTCGTGCTATACGGCGTCACGCTTATGTACGAAGTCAGGCAAGTCCTGAACTCGCAAATCTGATCTGCCTTTCGGTAACACAGGTCTGGCAGTGGACTAAAAAGGAACAGAGCAACGATGAGCACAAAAAGGTCTTCCGTGGGGGAGAAACTGCGGAGTATCTGGACGATTCCAGATCTACGCAACAAGATTCTCTTCACGTTGGGGTTACTACTGGTTTTCCGCATCCTCGCCCAAATTACTGTCCCCTTGACCCATCAGGAACAAATGAACCTGGCTAATCTTTTTGGCAGTACCAGGAACCAGAATCTGGGTCAATTGCTCGGCCTGTTTGATGTATTCTCCGGTGGATCCTTGCAAACATTTTCTATCGTTGCCCTGGGCGTTGCTCCGTATATTACAGCCACAATTGTGATGCAACTCTTGCAACCAATTATTCCAGCGTTACATAACCTGTCTGAGCAGGGTGAAGTAGGACGCCTGCGCTTCAGCCAAATCACGCGTATCATCACGATACCGCTGGCCTTTTTGCAGGCGTTAGGGCAGTCAGCGATCTTTGTGCGTGTGGGTGTCCTCGATGCAAATGCTTTCGGCCTCTTTGGTCCGAACTGGCTGGAAACTCTCACTATTCTGCTGTCTTTGACCGCTGGTACGATGATACTGGTGTGGATTGGTGAGTTGATTACCGAGCATGGTATCGGTAATGGTATATCTCTGATCATTTTTGCAGGAATCGTGAGTCGTATTCCCCAACTGATACAGCAGGGTTTCCTGGCTAGCACCTCAACTGGAGGCAATGGAGGTGGTATTATCAGTATCGCTGTCTTCCTGTTGATCGGCCTACTGACCATGCTGGGCATTGTCTTCATCTACCAGGGACAGCGGCGTGTGCCGGTGCGCTATCCGGCAAAGCGTGAAGTAGGACATGGGATGTTGGCCGGTTCTACAAAAACCGCCTACCTGCCTATACAGGTGAATAGCGCAGGTATGATCCCATTGATCTTCGCGCAGTCCATGCTGATCCTCCCGGCGCTACTCGCACAGTATCTCATAGGAAGTCATATCAAGTTGCTGTCGAACGCTGCACTGTGGACTGGTGCCTATCTTGCCAATACAACACTGTGGTACTACTGGTTCACCTATTTTGCCTTAGTGGTGCTCTTTACCTACTTCTATGCCTATATTGTCTGGCAACAACAAAACATCTCTGAGAATATGCAAAAGCAGGGAGCATTTATTCCAGGATATCGACCTGGTGAACCAACGCGTAAATACTTGAGCACTATTCTCAACCGCGTAACGTTGTGTGGTGCATTGTTCCTGGGTATTGTGGCGATCTTGCCATTCGTCGCGCGCGTGGGCGGCAACCAGTTGCTGAGTAGCGCAGCACTCCTGATTGTGGTCGGCGTAGTGCTAGATACAGTCAGGCAGCTTGATGCCCAGATGGTCATGCGTAACTATTCGGGTTTACTGAAATAAGGGAATTGGTCATGATGATGGCAACCATCTTTTATCTCAGCTGTCTGAAATAATCACTGAAGCATAAATTGCTCTAGCTAGCTATGGAAAGAAGTGAAATACCGATGCAAGCGATATCTGCTGAGCCTCCACTTAGAGAGGTTCCTTTGGATAGACATCAGGAATTCCAGAAGTTTTACCAGGAGAATCTAGGCTTGATCTATCGCTACGTGTACACCCAGGTGGGCAACGGAGAAGAAGCCGAGGATCTCACGTCACAAATTTTTCTCAAAGTAGTTAGCCGCATTGATCAAGAGCGTAGCCGGCTCAGTATGCAAAAATGGCTCTTTCTGATTGCACGCTCAACTATCGCGGACTACTGGCGCGCTCGCTATCGTTTACCAAAGAGTTCACTAGATGCAATGCTAGAGGCTGGCTGGGAAGGACCAGCGGAAGTAGAAGTGATTGCATCAAGCAGCGGGGCAGAAGAACGGGTAGAACGTATTCTCCAGGCATTGCCTGAGAAGTATCGAGAGGTCTTGAAATGCCGTTTTCTACTCAAGCTCTCGGTAAAAGCCACTGCACTACAAATGGGAGTGACAGAGGCAAGCGTCAAAGTATTGCAGTTTCGCGCGCTCAAACGTGCTGCCGATCTCGAACAAGTTGTCACAGAACAAGAACATAGAGCGTTGTAGGGACTTTCCTTGCAACACAAGGTCAGAGTGTTTCTGACCGAGATTATCGGTACCTTTACATTCACGTTTACGCAAGCAGGTTCCTATGCCTATCATTGCAACATCCACCCGTACATGAAAGCGACAATCGTTGTAAAGTAGGCTAATCAACCGCACAGCGATGAACTTCGACGTGTTAAAGTTCATTACCGTGCTCCTTTCGTAATCTATTACATATTCCCTAGTCCTCTGCAAGTTAACCTCCTCACAACTTTCGCCAACCAATTTACGGAGTTGAAATTCTGTCCTCAATAGAGTATAGTAATTGCAACAGCACTCACTAGAGAGTATCTATACCCCCTTGAGAGTAGCTTTTCGTTTGTCTCTTAAGTTGGTTTTGTACTGGTTCCTTATTTCACTTGTCAGTATGCTGCCAGGAGGGGGTGAGATCATGGTCGATCGCGTGGGGCTGCAGCCTGGCAACTATCGTCACAAGCTGCCTGCGCAGCTTACTCCACTGATTGGACGCAAGCAGGAAGTGGCGGTAGTGTGCACCCTCTTGCGACACCCGGAGGTACGCCTCGTGACCCTCACAGGTCCCGGTGGCGTCGGCAAAACGCGCCTGGGGCTCGAGGTCGCGGCTGACCTGCTCGATGACTTTCCCGATGGCGTCTGCTTCGTCCCGCTGGCTCCAATTAGCGACCCTGACCTGGTCATTCCAACGATCGCCAAGGTGCTCGGGATCAAAGAAGCTGGAGAGCGACCAGTAGCGGATCTTCTGCAAGCCTATGTACGAGACAAGCACCTGCTTCTGTTACTTGACAACTTCGAGCAAGTGCTGGCAGCGGCACCAAGGCTTTCGAACCTATTGGCCGACTGCCCTCAGCTCAAGGTCCTGGTGACCAGCCGTGCCGTGCTGCACATCCGTGGTGAACACGAGTTTCCCGTCCCACCGCTGGCGCTCCCCGACCTCACCCATCTTCCGGGGAGCGAAGCCCTCTCACAGTATGCGGCCGTGACCCTCTTCCTGCAATGTGCACAGGCTGCAAGGCCTGATTTCCAGCTGACTCCTGCCAGCACCCGTGCCATCGCAGAGATCTGTGTGCGCCTGGATGGGTTGCCTCTCGCCATCGAACTGGCAGCGGCACGCGTCAAACTCCTCCCCCCACAGGGGCTCCTGACACGTTTGGAACATCGCTTGCAGGTCTTGACGAGTGGGGCGCAGGATGCCCCCGTCCGGCAGCAAACCCTGCGCAACACGCTGGCGTGGAGTTATGATCTGCTCGCTGTTGAGGAGCAACGGCTCTTCAGGCGCCTCTCCGTGTTTGCCGGCGGCTGTACCTTGGAAGCGGTGGAGGGTCTCTCTACTACTCTGGGTGAGCTGCCAGCAGCTGTGCTGGACGGGGTGGCCTCACTCATAGACAAAAGCTTGCTGCGCCAGGTGGAGCAAGAGGGGCAGGAACCCCGCCTGCTGATGCTAGAGACGATCCGCGAGTACGGGCTGGAAGTCCTGGCATCTGCTGGAGAGATGGAGAGCACCCGGCGGGCGCATGCTGCATATTACCTGCGGCTTTCGGAGGATGCCGAGCTGGAACTCGGGGGGCCACAGCAGACTGTTTGGTTGGAGCGGTTAGAGCGAGAGCATGACAACCTGCGAGCGGCATTGCAGTGGACCTTAGTGCAAGCTGGGGAAGAAGGCGCTAGAGAAGACGGACGCAGCAGGGAGATCGCCTTGCGGCTTGGGGGAGCACTGCGAGTATTCTGGGTAGTACATGGGCACATCAGCGAAGGGCGGCATTTCCTGGAGCGCGCATTGGCTGTAGAGGTACCCCTTGCAGGTACCCTAATCGAGGCATCCGTGCGTGCGAAGGCGCTCAACGTTGCAGGGCACCTGGCCATCATCCAGAGCGACTATGAGCGCGCAGAGCCGCTGTGTAAAGAGAGCCTGGCGCTGTACAGAGAACTCGAAGACCAACCAGGTATAGCGTTTTCGCTCTTTTTGTTAGGGAGCGTGTCCTGGACGCAGGGCAATATGGTTGCAGCGCGGACGCTGACGGAGGAAGCCCTGGCGATCTCCAGGCAGATAGATGCTATGGCGTTAGCTGCCAGCTCACTCTTTATATTAGGGCTGGTGTCCAGCAGCCAGGGTGATTACGCCAGGGCGTATGCGCTGTTCGAGGAGGGACTTACGATATATCGAGCGTTGGGGGACAAGCGTGGCATCGCTCACTCACTCTCCCAGTTGGCTCAAGTACTCTATGTTTCCCAAGCGGACCCGACGAGGATAAGTCCTCTGCTCGAGGAATGTCTCATGGTCTCTCGGGAAGTAGGCTACAAGGAGGGTGTTGCGGCGTATTATTGCGTTTCTGGGCAGCTAGCGCTCAGTCAAAAAGACCTTGTCCTGGCACGCTCGCTTGCTGAGAAGAGCGTCGTGCTCTACAAAGAAATAGGACACCGTCATGGGACTGCCAACTCGCTTGCCCTTTTAGGGAAGGTGCTCGCGATCGAGGGTGACTATGCTGCAGCGCAAACGCCTTTCGAGCAAAGCCTGGCGATCTCGTGTGAGTTGAGTGAACAATGGGTGGCCGCTGTGTGCCTGGTGCAGTTGGGGGAAGTCGTCGCGGCACAGCGACAGTTAGCGTGGGCGGCACAGCTCTGGGGGGCAGCGGAAGCCTTACGTGACGTATTTGGCGTACCCATCCCGCTGGTCCAGCGCGCTGAATATGAGCGCTCGGTCTCAGCTGCGCGTGTCCACCTGGGAGAGCGAGCGTTCGCTACCTCCTGGGCCCAGGGACGATCTATGACGCCGGAGCAAGCACTGGCTGCCAAGGGGCAAAAGCCAACCCCAACGCCGACTACGATAGCGTCACCACAAAACTATTCTGCTGGACTGACGGCACGTGAGGTGGAGGTGCTGCGCCTGCTGGCGGGTGGCCTGACCGACCTCCAGATAGCTGAAAAGCTGGTGCTCAGCCCCCGCACCGTCCACGCCCATATCAGTTCCATCTACAACAAGCTGGGCGTTACCTCACGCAGCACGGCAACGCGTTATGCTATGGAGCATCACCTCGCCTGAATTACTGCTCGCGGTCCTACAGGTTCAGCTTCGGTCACATGCTTACAACTCGATGCTTCCTCACCATTACCATCGCTGGTATTCCACGTGCTCGCAAAAGCTAGTCAATTCCGTCTAGCTTATTCCCAGACAACGAAGTGCAGGAATTAAACTATTCTGTCGATGTACTCCTACTGCCAGTGAGGTATATTTCTTGTTGGAGCGCATAGCGCAAGTTCAAGAAGTAACGGAACCTCCGAGAAATATATGCTATGAAAGCTCTGGAATTTGATACCAACAAAAGAGGGTAGGAGGAGACGCGCAGACTTGTGCTGGCAACTAACATATCACCTCTACTCCAAGGGCAATGAATTGCAACAAGAAGGTGGTCAACTTCTTTACGTACGATGCCCTATAATTATTGAAGAGTAAAAATGAACTATATCCGGCGATCACATCGCCAATGGTAGAAACAACGATAGTATGCATACACCTCTCGATGCGATGCGCATCATCCACTGGGCCAGCGGCGCACAGATGTCTAGCAAATTACCGATCAGTGACCAGGATCCAGACCCGGGTTTACTCGGTCCAGACTCGTTATCCTGGCGCTTACATGAAGAACAATGGTTGATCACGGCAGGCGCACGCGCATTTTTACTGCAAGCCGCCCATCCCAAAGTAGCTCAGGGAGCGCTTGACCATAGTAGTTTCGCCGAGGATCCCTTTGGACGCGTGTCTCGTACCATTCAGGGACTGGCGGTATTGATCTTTGGCACTACCAACGAGGCCAACGCTATGGCTCGTCATATCAATCGCTTGCACCATACCGTCCAGGGGACTCTTCCCGATAGCCTGGGACGCTATGCGGCAGGTGAGACCTACAATGCCATGGAACCTGCAGCCCTTTTGTGGGTCCATATCGTTTTCGTCGATAGCATGCTCACCGCCTACAAGACTTTTGTAGGTCCGCTCTCAAATGCAGAGTGCGAACAGTACTGGCAGGAATCCTGCCGCTACGCACGACTCCTCGGATTAACCGATACAACCCTCCCGGCCAGTTATGCTGCTGTGCAGCAATACATTCGCGAAGCGCTTGCTTCTGGAGAGATCGCAATCGGACCCGCAGCCCATTTCATTGCCCAGAAGGTCCTCTATCCCTCGATGCCCTGGTTGCGCAAGCCTCTGTGGATGATTGTGCGGTTGATCACGGTAGGGCAACTTCCATCAGACATAAGACAGGCATACGGGCTGCGCTGGACCACGAGACATAGGATAGGATTTCGTCTTGTACGTGGCGCCGGGCATCTCCTACGCCGTCTCTTTCCCAATGCGCTTGGTAGATCACCTCTCGTGAATTTTGCCAGGCGCCGTGTCCAGGGAGAATTCCGTCGGCCCACGGAGCCTGTGCTGCACAAGCAGTCGGAGGAGGGAGCGAGCGGTTAATGGCGGAGGGATCAGCCACATCATAGCAATAGAATAGCCCAGGAGCGAAGCTCTCCGTGACGCGGGACAAAGTGGTCGATGGCACTGCTCAGGGTCCCTAGCTGGCTGTTCTGCTCCTGCACCTGGCTTCTAAAACCCTCTTGGTTGTTCATAATGCTGACGGCGACGCGTATGTATGCCTTGTGGCGGGAAACGCCACAAGGCCGCTTCTATAACGTAATGCACCGCTGGTCCGGGCGGGTCGCAATTCTGTTCACGTTACAGTTGTCTATCACTGCATCTTCCTGCTTGGTTTTGGCACATACAGCACCCGTGTTTACGTTCACTCACTGCTCGGATCGTCCCTCTATGGCGCATTTCTCGCTAAGATGCTCATCGTGCGAACGAAGGGTTTCCCAGGCTGGGCACTGCCAGTAGCAGGAGGAGTGCTGTTCTCCATCCTCTTGGGGTTGTGGCTCACTTCTGCATTCTGGTTTTTCAGCACATTTGGCATCGGTCTGTAGCCCGAGATTGATAGTAATCACACTAGACAGTAAAACGTAATGTCTCGATCATAAGGGAACTTTCCAGGTAAACAACAGAAAAGTGAGGGATGTCTGAACCAATAACTAAAGTACCCAAATCGACTATAATGCCCCGCTACAAGACCGCTCGAGGCCCGCCTGGTCATTTCCTTCTTGGGAGTACGAGAGACATCCAGCACGACCCTCTGCGTTTTGGATTGGAAATGGCCCGACAATACGGTGATATTGTTCGGATACGCATTTTCCGGTTCTATACTATTTCCTCCCCGGTCGGTTGCTCAGATGCTGCGGTATGTCCGTGACGACGATGCCTGGCCGGGCAAGCAATGCTGCTTTCAAGCGAAACGCCGTCTGGTTATGCAAGGGATATTCCCACCAGTGAGCCACCACAAATTCAGGCAGAATCACTGTCAAGGTCTCTTCAGGATGCAATTGATGCACCGTATCGATGTAGGCAAGGAGAGGACGGATGAGAGACCGGTAAGGCGACTCAATCACGACCAGTTGCATCTCACCTTCTTGAGCGAGATGCTTTTGCAACTGCCCCCACCTGGAATAGAGCTCCTTAACTTCCTGCGGATTTATAGCTACATGCGCAACCGTAACATGTCGTGAGATCGAACGGGCATAGGCTAAACTCTCGACTGAAGCACGATCCTCTTCTGCAAGAGGAATAATGAAGCGGTGGCGTATATCCCTTGGGCGTATGAGATGAGCGCTGGTTTGGTGAGACAATGCGACGTTCGTCACCACAATTTCTGGTCGGAAGAAGAGCGCTATCTTCAATTGAAGCACTCTTGGGTTGTGGAGCAAGCTTCCTAATAAAGAAGATTCAGCTGGCTCGGGCAGTATCACCGTCAGTGTATCGCCAGGATGTTGTTGCTGTATGCTGTGAATATAGTCGAGCAACGAACGGAGGAACGAACGATGAGATGGCTCGATGATGTTCAGTTGAGGACGCTCATCTTCAGAGAGCTGCTTTTGCCAATCCTCCCACGTG
>Ga0207684_10003585_pt1 | contig 15111 bp, 15 predicted proteins | sample KBSK5501metaG_FD_184342 | JGI IMG/M metagenome (GOLD analysis project Ga0207684, IMG submission 184342) | Corn, switchgrass and miscanthus rhizosphere microbial communities from Kellogg Biological Station, Michigan, USA - KBS K5-50-1 metaG... | ecosystem: Host-associated > Plants > Roots >...
GAGCACGCGGAGAGTCGTGGAAAGCCGCCCGGGCCGCGGCCTGGGCCCTGACCTACACGCCGGCGCGCCCGTCCATCTGGAAGAACCTCGTCGCCGCTCTGCTGCAGCGGCGGTGAACGAACGAGCGGTTCTCGAGCACGAGAACCACCACGTGCTCGATCTCGTCGAAGGCTCCGGTCACGGCTGGTAGGTCGACTTCTGACCCGACTGGCTCCCGACGCCCTGCTTGCTCTTGCCCACGAGCAGGAACGGCGCGTAATCTGCCTGGCTCGTGTTCGGCGGCTGAGCCGGCGCACGCATTGTTGTCCTTGACGACCTTCGGCTCGTCGGGGCGAATGCCACGATGCTGGGGAACAGGTCCATTCGGGACGTCGTGCCGCAACCAGCGAGGATCAACCCGAGGGCGGAAAGACCGGCCAGTCGACGTAGCTCGCTCACGAACGGGCTGCGTGGGACGATCTCGCGTCAAGGAGAATGTGTCCTTACTGGGTGCTAGTCGAGCTCGTCGCGGCGAGGCCTGATTGGGCGCGCCCTTGTCGGATACGCGTCCGTCTTGACAGGCATAGGCGGCACGCCTAGACTCGCCCTGCCCCGCTACACGGCCCGCGAAGAACCGCCAGCGCAGCGCACGGTCCGAAGAGCCACGGACGAGGGAGTACATGGCGCGAGTCCTCCTGACCGGAGCCGGCTCCGGAGCGGCCAACAGCCTCATGCGCGATCTTCGGGCTGGGGACGCCGATCTCGTCTTTATAGGGTGCAGCGCCGACCGGTTCGCCCTGACGAAGTCGCCGGCTGAGCGGAACTACCTCCTCAATCCAATCGACCACCCGGGGCACCTGAACGGCCTGCGGCGCATCCTCCTCGAGGAGCGGATCGATCTCCTGATCCCGACGAGTGATGATGCGGTGAGGGTGATCGCGTACGCACGTGACACCCTGCCCACGCGTGTGTTCCTGCCTTCGGCCGACACCGTCGAGCGGTGTCAGGACAAGTATCACCTCGCATCCTGCCTCCTGGCGCATGGCGTCCCGGCGCCGCGCACCTGTCCGATCGCGGAGCTCGACGACGTCGAGCCCGCTTTCGCCGCCCTCGGGGGCGGGCCGCTCTGGTGCCGGACCCGTGGCGGGGCGGGGTCGTCGGGCGCGGCTCCGGTGACGACCCCGGAGCAGGCGCGCTGGTGGATCAGCTACTGGTCCGAGATGCGCGGCGTGCCGGTGGCGAGCTTCACGCTCTCCGAGTACCTTCCCGGTCGCGATTTCTTTGCTCAGGGCCTGTGGGACCGAGGCGAGCTGGTGGTCATCAAGACCTGCGAGCGGATCTCCTACTTCGTCGTCGGCGGGGCGCCGAGCGGGATATCATCCGCGTCCCGGCTCTCCAAGACGGTCGACGAGCCTCGAGTGGTGGACGTCTGTGCCACCGCCATCCGCGCCCTCGATCCGGCAGCCTCGGGGACGTTCAACTTCGATCTTCGGGAAGACGTGTCTGGTCGGCCGTGCATCACGGAGATCAACGCCGGTCGGTTTCCGGCCGGCGCTGGCATCTTCAACCTCACGGGGAAGCACAATCTCGCGCTGCTGTACCTGCGCCTCGGGATGGGCGAGCCAGTGGACACCCGCGGGGAGCACGATTCCACCGACCTGTGCTATCAGCTCCGCGACCTCGATGCCTTGCCGGCCGTGTTTCGAGCCGATGAGCTTTTCGAGGGTATCGAGGACGCTCGGGACGAGTGAAAGGAGGGCCGTTCCATGGAACACGCGAACGTGCTCACGATCCCGACGATCGTTCATCTGATGATGGCCGAGGACACTCCGTTTCCCAAGCACAACGAGCAGGTCAGGAAGACCGGAGAGGTCTTCCCGCAACTCCTGTCCTTGGCTGACCACGAGAAGAGCGTGAACGCCATCTGGAAGTCGGCGGCGCTCCAGTTCAAGCTGGACCGCATGGAGACCGTTCGGTACCGCCTGAAGGACTTCGACCTCACGGCGCGGGAGGTCAGCGAAGATGGGGAGGAGATTACGATCGCGTGCAGCGCCCCGCCGACCGACGTAGAGCAACGGGTTTTTCGTGCTATGCAAGAGAGATTTGGGAGCAGGGGCTTTCGAGGCCTCCAGGTCTTCGTGCTCGCACGCGTCCTCACAACGGCGGGGGAGAACATAGGAGGGTGCGCGATGTCGCAACCGGCTGGTACGATAGGCTCCGCCTGGCTCGACCAGGTGGCCGTGACCGATCCGGCGGCATTCCGCATACTGGCCCACGAGATCGGGCACTTCCTCACCCTCCCCCATGTCGAACCTCCGAGGCGTTTGATGGTCGCCAGCGTCGCCGGGATGGATCTGATGCCGGATGAGATTGCGAAAGCAAGAACGCAGGCGCACATAGTGATGAACCCGTAACGCTCGAAAGGAGGAACTTTCATGCCAGGGCAGGGACCGATCGCGGGAGACGAGAAATGGGTGATCACCATCGAGGTCGAGGGTGCCCGGACGCTTGACCAATCGAACAAGGTACGGAACGCCCTGAACAGACTCGTGGACAGGATCAACAAGCCGGGGAAGAAGGCGAGCTGGAAGGGGAAGACGAAAGCGAAGCGAGAGTGAACGGCGACGACAGCCGCGACGAGGGCGTGCTGGAGATCCACATCTCGGTCGCGATGGAGCGTCAAGCGGCCGAGGTGCTCCAGCTCGAGGCGACCCGCCTCCTGGCCCAGCACGGGCTCCGGGTCAGGACGGTTACGGTGACCCGAACGTCGGCCTCCGCGGCGGACGAGGACTCAACCGAGGCGACGTAGGTCCGCCTCCGCCTCGGGTCGCCAGAGCTCCATACCGAGCTCACGGAGCAAGTCGGCGCCGGCGGCCAGATGGCGTTTGGCGTTCAGCTGATCCCCGGCCATCGCGCGGATCTGGCCGAAGACGACGTGGCAATGGGCGGCCAAGGGCCGCATGCCCAGCTCCTTCGCAAGGCGCAGAGCGTGGTCGGTGAGGCTCGCCGCCTCCTCGTGGCTCAGAGGATCGAGCCGCGCGACAAGGCGACCGAGCGTGTAGACGGCCCAGGCCTCGTGGCCCCGCTCCTTGTGCTCATGGGCGAGGCGCAACGCCTGTTTTCCGACATCGCGCGCTCGACCAAACTCCCCGGCCGCCATCCACGATTCGGCGAGCCACACGAGCATCAGGGACCGCCCGCTCACGAGCTGCATCGCGGCCGATCGCTCGAGCGCCTCCTCGACGAGCGGGCACCCCTGCTGCGGGCGGCCGGCCAGGCTGTGCAATCCACCCAGCAGTGACGCGATCCTCGGAAACCACACCGGGCCGTGCCCGGCTCGAGTCATCTCGAGGGCGGGCTCGAGGATCGTGAGCGCGTCGGCGAGGTCGCCTTTCCGTACCAGGAGATAGCCGATCCCGAAATAAGCGGTCACGAGGCTGAGCGGATCATCGAGCGATCGGGCGATCTCGACGGCCTCCTCGCCGACCGCTCGCGCGGCGGCGAACTCGCCGAGCTCGGCGAGAGACCAGGCCAGGCACGTGCGCGAATGGATCGACCGAGGTTGGGGCGAGCCGAAGCGCATGACCGCGTGATCGCCGGTGAGCACCGTGATGTTCCTCGTGAACAGCGGAATGGCCTCCCGATAGCCTCCCCCGGCGAGACTGATCTGGCCCAGATAGGTGTTGGCGGTCACCTGGAGCTCGAGATCCGCGAGTGAGTCGGCGATCGTGAGGGCGCGCTGGCCCCACTCGACCGCCCGATCGTGCTCGCCGGTGATCCGGTAGTTGTCGGCCAGGTACGCGGACAGGCGCCCGAGCCGCCAGCGATCGCCCAGCTCCTCCAGCTCGGGACGAGCCGCCTCCAGACGCTCGCGCATGGCCTTGAATTCCCCGAGTGCCTGAAGGACGTTTCGCAGCTCGAACTGCAGGTCCACGGACCGCACGAGAACTTTCGGATCGCGCGGCAAGTGCGCGACCGCGGTCAGCGCCTGCTCCAGGAGTGCCGCCGCTTCTCGGTTGGCGGAGCGAGCCAGCGCGCGGGCGGCGGCTCGGCTCAGATAGTCCACCGCCTTCTCCCAGACCTCGCCGCGAAACGAATGGCGGGCGAGATCTTCGACGTGCTCGGCAAGCCGGTCCGCGCGCAGCGCCTCGATCACCTCCACCGCGCGGGCATGAGCGGCCCGGCGCTCATCGTCGATGATGCTCGAATAGGCCACCTCGTGAGTCAGGGTATGGGTGAACGTGTACTCGGGCCCGGAGACGCCGCCGGTCTCGTAGAGGAACTCCGCGCCCCGCAGATGAGCGAGGACCGGTTCCAGGGTCGTCGCAGAGGACCCCGCGATACCGGCCAGGATCTCCACCGACACGTCCTTGCCGACGACGGATGCGCAGTGAAGAATGCGCTTCTCTTCCCGAGGAAGCCGGTCGATCCGGGCGGCCAGCACCTCGTAGACGGTGGCGGGCACCTCGATGTGACGCGCCGGCTTGACGACTTGATAGCTGCCCGGCGCTCCGACCAGGGCCCCCGTCTCGGCCAGCGCTCGCACGCTCTCCTCGATGAAGAAGGGATTGCCTTCGGTGCGCTCGAGCAGTAGCGGCTTCAGGGCGAGAACGGCCTCACGCTCGCCGATCAATCCTTCCAGGAGCCGCTCCGCGTCGCTTGCCGACAGCGGGTCGACCCGGATCTGGGTGTAGTAGCTCTTGCTGGCCCAGCCATGGCGATACTCGGGCCGGTAGACGACCAGGAGCAGGATGCGAGCGGTCGGTAGGCTCTCCACGAGCGCGTCCAGGACGCTCTGGGACTCCGAGTCGATCCAGTGCGCATCCTCGAACACGACCAGCAGCGGCTGCGTCCGGCTCTGCCGGACCAGCAATCGCTTGATTGCGTCCTGGGTTCGCGCGCGACGGGCCGCCGGGTCCAGCTCGTCCCACCGTTCCCCGTCCACCGGGAAGTCGAGGAGCGGTGCGAGTGCCGCCAGTGCCGGCGCCAGCGCTCGGTCGAGCTCGAGCAGCTTGGCCGCCACCCGTTCTCGGGTCCGGTCCTCTTCGTCCTCAGGGTCGACGCCGAAAAACGCCTTCAGGAGATCGACGACGGGGAGGTAGGGCGTGGCACTCGACAAGGCCGATGAGCCAGCCTGGAGCCGGAGGGCTCGCTGAGCGGCGGGACCGTTGATGAACTCCCAGACGAGCCGCGATTTCCCCACCCCGGCGTCGCCCACCATAGCCACCACCTGTCCATGGCCTCGCTCCGCCTGGGTCCATCGGTTCTCGAGCAACTCCATCTCATGGCGCCGCCCTACAAACCGGCCCATGGTCCCCCGGACCGCCAGGCCGGTGGCGCGGTGACCAATGACGACGAACGCCGACGGCGCCACCCCCGCATCCAACGCCTCGAGGCTGAATCGTCGGTCGAGGAACGGCTCGGAGTCGGCGCTGATGGCGATCGTTCCCCAAGGCGCTCGGGAAATCACGTCTTCGAGCATAGCGGTGCTCAGGCGGTCGGCGTCCGGGTCGGGCCGCCGGACGCCCGAGATGTAAGCGATCACATTCAGGCTCGTGTGGATCGCCACCTTCACCGGGAGTGACCGCCCGCCGGGCTCGCTGGGGGACGCGGCCTTCTGGATTGCCATGGCGGCGAGCGCGGCGCGGCGGGGGGCCTCGTCGATGGGCTCCAATCCGAACGACGCGTTGATCGCGGTTTGGCTCAATGTCTCGAGCCGACCGCCGAAGCCCAGTACCTTGTCGGTGAACAACTCCAGCGCCTGGTTGGGCGCCCAGATGGCGGTAGTCCCACCGGGATCTCCCAGTACCACCCGCATGGCGGTAACCCACCGGCGTTCCCAGCGGATGCTCGATGGCTCGGGGACGGCTGGCTGAGAGAAGGTCGAGGTCACAGGCACGACCCGCGTGACGCTCACTGGCGCCGCCGGGTTCGAGTGTACCCGCTGTGAGACGCTCCCGGCTCCCGCGGCGCTCGCACGCCCGCTGGCCGCCTTGATGCCCAGCCGATCCATCCGAGCGCGCAGGGTGTTTCGCGACACCTCCAGGATGGCGGCCGCCCGCGAGAGATTCCAGCCCGTCTCCGCGAGCACGGCCAAGTAGTGCTGGCGCATAGCTTCGTCGTGAGTCGCCCCGCCCGGCCTGGCGGGACTCGAAGCCGGCGGCTGGGCGGAGGCAAACTCGGTGATCGGTAGGATCTCCGCGGATACCACGGCGCCTTCGCCGAGGAGCGCAACGCGCTCGATCACGTTGATCAGTTCTCGAACGTTACCCGGCCAGTGATACGCGCGGAGGCGCGCGGCCGCTTCGTCCGAAAGTCGTTTCGGGGGGAGGCCGTAGTCAGCGCACACCCGGGCCAGGAACTGCTCGGCCAGCAGGATGACGTCATCGCCTCGTTCGCGGAGCGGCGGCAGCACGATGGGCAGAACCGCCAGGCGATGGTAGAGGTCTGCGCGGAATCGCTGTTCCCGGACGGCGACGGCGAGGTCGCTGTTCGTCGCGCTGATCACCCACACGTCCGCGGGCTCGAGACGCGTCGTGCCCAGGCGGCGCACCGTTCGTTCCTCGATAACCTTGAGAAGCTTGGCTTGGAGGCCCTCCGGGAGTAGCCCGATCTCGTCGAGGAAGATTGTTCCGCGGTGAGCAGCTTGGAAGAGCCCGGCCTTCGCCCGCCGCGCGTCAGTGAACGCGCCCTGCTCGAAGCCGAAGAGCTCTGCCTCGAGCAGCGTGTCCGGAATCGCAGCGCAATTGACGTCGACGAACTCACCTCGAGAACGCGGCCCGAGGCGATGCAAGATCCCGGCGACGAGGCCCTTGCCGGTTCCCGTCTCACCTTGGATGAGCACGGCCGGCGGGCGCTGACCGGCGAAGTCGCGCGCGACCACGCGCCGGATGCTCTGGCGGACAGTCTCGAGCTTGACGCTCTCGCCAACCAGGCCAGCCAACTCATCCATTGCGCGCCGTATGTTAGCTCTTTCCGCCATTCTGCACTGCGGTATTGGCGATGACGTTGCTGACAGTGGCTACTACCGGAAGAGCCTGCCATTGATGTGCTCAAGTCCCTGCTTGATTGACCACTATTCTTACCACCGACGGCGGAGCAGCAGCTCGTAAGCCACCGACTTCATTGCGTCTTACCCCGGCACCGGACTTGCCCTCTGTAAGGGCATATGCACCTCAGACGGTACGGCCGGTCGGTCTCGTGTTGGAGCGTGCGCTGGGACCGCCTTGACCATCGGGAGGACGCCATGATGCCAAACGGGACGCGCGCCAAGAGGTTCGGACAAGTACTGCTCAGGGGAATGATGCTGGTTGTCGCCGTTGCGATTTCGGGCTGCGGCGCCAGGAGTAGCGATCCCTACGCCGCCTCGTGGGACCAGTACATCCAGGTGATGGATGACGCGCTGGCGCGTGGCGACGTGAACGCGGCCGAAATGGCCCGCCAGGAGGCCTTTCTTGCGGCGCGCGGGAGCCGACGCTGGGACGCGATGGTTGCGGTGGGCGATGCCTCGGTCCGGCTCATGAGGGCCCCCGGCGCCAGCCCCACCCTGCGGCTAGAGGCGCGGCGGATCTACCGCTGGGCTCTCTTTCGGGCTCGCCAGCAGGGCTCCTTCGAAGGGGTGGTGCGTGTGAGCGAAGCCTTTATCGAGCTCGGCGACCGAGAAGCGGCGCGTGACGGTCTGGCCATGGCGACGGCCATCCTCACCGCGACCGGCGGGGCTCACGACGACATCGACCGGGTAAAGGCGCTGTCTGATCGACTCGACGACCAGGCGAGCAATCCTGAGGAATCCACTGCAGATATCGGGACGCACGCCGCGGCGACGGCGACCTGGATAAGGTGAGGAACCGTGGGAACTGCTAGCATGACGGCACCAGGGCGTGCCCAGGAGTTGGCCGGCGCCGGCCCGCGCGCGGCCCGCCTTGTGAGCCCGTTCGCGGACGATGAGGTGCCGGTGGCACTGGCCCGGCTCTTCTGCGGCCAGGCCATCAATGACGGCGGCGGGATGATCCGGCTCGAACTGCCCCATATTGTCGAACGGGGAGTTCGGACGCTGGCGTCCATCGAGGTCAACTGGCCAATGGTGCTTGCCAATGCCGTCGCCCGTCTGTACGTGATCGCAGATCTCAATGCCGCGCCGTTGCTCGCGAAGATCACCCTGCTGCCCGACATCGTGCCCCCTCACCTGGCCCTCGAGGTGAGACTCGAAGTAGCCACCCACGTCCGCGCGGTGGTTCAATGTGGGAACGGCACGCTTCTGCAGGTAAAGCGATGGGTCTGGGTGATGCCCCCTTCCGCCGCCGCCGATCTTGCGCTGGCCGGCTGATTCTCACAGCCGCTTGCCGCGCTTGGCTCAGGTGGTTCCCCTCAGCCCGATGACGTTGAAAGCAGGGACGGGCCGGAGTAGCCCCTTGAGCGTGAGCGCGCCAACCTCTTCGACGTCGGCCACGTCCTCGACGCTAGAGGCCACCCGCTGCGCGACCAGGATCTGGCCGCCCTTGGCCTCGCCGCAGAGCCGCGCCGCCATGTTCGTGACCGTCCCGATGGCGCCGTAGTCCCAGCGCCCCTCGAAGCCGATGGCGCCGATCGTGGCGTACCCCTGCGCAATGCCCAGCCCGAAGGCGAGGTCATAGCCGCGCTTCCTCCAGCCGACGGCTAGATTGTCCACGCGCCCCCGCATCGCCACCGCCATTCTGACCGCGCGCTCGCCCGGGTTGGGAACCAACACCGGGTCGTTGAAGATGGACCGATCTGCTTCCTCGTCTTACACTGCCGCCTGACGACGTGACGTCGTCACCGCCCATGCCGCTCGTTTGCAATAGGTGACACGCCGCGTTCTCGCGGCGCCAGCACCGCTGGTCTCGCATCCTCCAAGAGCTTGCCGCCCGCGCCACCCACCACGGAGACACTCCCGCCGGCGTCGACAGGCCTGTTCTCAGCCCGGGCGGTCCGCTTGATCACGTCGGATGCCACGCGAGCCGCTCGATGCGCCGAGAATCGGCCGAAAGAGAGTCGGCGTCAAGTGGCTCTCGGCCAGCTGGGGGATGAAGTATGAGGCATGTCGGATGAGGCGCCCGCTGGTCTTGAAGAGCCGCGTGTCGACCTGGTCGCGCCAATCAATAACACCTACAAGATTCGGCGTGACCGAAGCCGGAAGAACAGCATGTTTCCGGCGAGTACCTTCGACGTCCAACTCGTCGCAATGGGGATCTGGCTGAAGCGCCTCTTAGGTAGTCGCGGGGAGGTCAATGCCGGTCCTTGCTATGCGTTTCTACAAATCCCGAAATGTACGCGCAGCTGCCCTAAGTTGACTCGAACTCTACTCGGACCGAATCATGCGTCGCTATTCGTCTTGATCCGGGAGCAAAAGCCACGTCGACGCGCTCGAAGACGACGGATGAGAAGGGATACGGACAAGTCACGTGTCCGAGCCCCGGGGATGCTTGCGGGTCTGAAAATCCTGGTGTAGGCGGTTGTAGCTGTGACCACAGCACCCACGCGCCCTCGGCGGAGACGAACGTGGCGAGGGCAAACCGGCAGCAGAGCACGGCGTGCATGATGCGGGGCCAGCGGGTGGTCATGAGTGGGACCCCTGCGTGATCTCCATCTGCTTCTGCCGTTCCCTCGCCACGAGATCGACGATCCCTCCCGCCACCGGCACGAGGCCGGGCCATTGGTCTCGGAATCCCAAGGCCCGCAGAACCTCATCCACAAGCCCACGCATCGACTCGACCGCCTCCGGCGCTCGGTGCCGAGATTCAGACCCTAGGTCGCTGAGTTCCTTCAACGCATCCAGGAGAAGTTTCGGGTGCGTCCGCAACTCGGCCGCTAGTACCGTCATCGTAGAGCCTGGGACCCCCTCAGGACCAGTCACGACCGCCCGCACGATCTCTTCTAGTCGCGCCATGCCTTCCTGACTCATTCCATCACCGCTGACCGTCCCATAGCGACGTCCCTCAGGTAACCGCGAGTCTACCAGCGCAGGCGGGGCCAGGGCAGGGCCAACGGGCCGCAGCGGGCCGCTAGTGTCCCGGCCCGCGGCTTGCGCGAGGCCGGAGACGCGGCCAGGATGGGCTCGCATGGCCCGACGAACGGGCGTGGCGTTGGTCCTGACGGCGATGGGACTCGGCGGGTCCGCCTGGCGGACGACGTCCTCCGCCGGCGTACCGACCGCCGAGAGCACGGCCTGCGGAGTGAGCCGGGATCTCGCTGAGGGGGAACGCTGGTTCTACCCCCCAGGGCAGCGGGAGGCCTGTCTCCGAGTCCTCACGGCCCTGGCTGAGCTCACGGCGCAGCGGAAGCGGGACGAGCTCAGCGAGCTGGCCTTCCTAGCGCGCGCGGTGGCGCTCCTGAACGGCCTCGATGCGACCGCCGTGCTGGCCGCCTCCACCGCCCTCAACGGCGGCTGGCTGGGTGAGTGCAAGCACGCCTACGAGCAGGCCCTCGAAGGGGCCCAGCGGTCCGCCACCGGGCCGTGACACCATGTGGGGCTGGGCCTTCCACGGCGACTGGGGGGACCTCGCGCTGTGGCTGCTGCTCGCCCGGCATCGTGCTCGGGCTCGTCGTGGCGGCGTGGTGGCCGACGCGGCGCAGGAAGGGGAAGTAGCACCTAGCCTAGGCTCGCCTTCTGGCCGGCCGGATCCGGGTGAGCACTGCCTGACGTGCCCTCAGGTCACGCTGAGGAGGCGTGCCACCGTTCCGCGGAGACCATTCACGTCGAACGGCTTACCGAGCGTCGGCGCTTTAGTCTCTCGCAGGAAGTTCTCGTACCCTCCTGCGTATCAAAGGCATAGAGCAGCGTGGGGAACTGTGGCGCAACGGTGGTGGCAATCTGGACGAACTTCAACTCTGGCGGTAACCTCGTCATGCTTGAGCGCATGGACGGCACGCAGCTAGGCAGCATCGAAGCACGCGAGCGGCGAGCCGGCCGCTCGGCGCTGGCCCGCCGTGCGTTCTGCCGCGCGCCTCAGCGCAGCCGGCAGGTCGTTCTCGAACGCTGGCGGCATGTGTTGGCTCATGAGGACGCTGAACGCTTTCCATCCCTGTCGCAGCAGGCTCAGAGACCGAGAGGCTCAGAGAACAGCGGGTAGCTGTGCGGACAGGAGATAGTCGCCTGCGTGCTGCGCAGGGGCAACTGAACCTCGAGGTAGGCGTCCTCCCGGTAGCCGGGAGGAATGAAGTCCTCCCGCGGCACCTTCAGGAGAGCCCGGCGTATCCGCTCGGATCAGATAGCCACGTGTGATGAGCCCGCGCACCTTGGCGGCTCGTTCGCGCTCGAAGTCCTTGGGCCCTTCGTCGATCTTTTCGGCGGCGGTACCAGCCAGCCTTGCATTCCAGCCTCGCTCTCATCATCCCAATGCTTGCCGTCGGTAGGTGCCAAACCGGCCCCGCGTGGTAGGCTTCCGGCCGGGGCTGCCGGTCACGAGGCGAAGGGAACGCTCCGCGCGGACCCGCCGGGCGCCAGGAGGCGATGCAACCACGATCTGGGTGGCTGGTCGGCGGGGCCGTCGCGGCCGGGGTTGTCGTCGCCCTGAGCCTGGCCGTCCGCTTCGGGCCGGCCCTCGGCCTCTCCCTTGCCCTCGGACTCTCTGGCGGCGACGCGTGGCTCATTCCTTTCGGCCGGGATCCGGCGCGAGCGGAAATCGTCCTCGTCGCAGACGGGCGAGAGCTGGACGCCGATCTCTACCGCCCGGCCAGGCCGCGCGGCGCGCTCCTCCTAGTCCACGGGCTGTCGCCCGTCGGGCGGCGCCAGCCGGACCTGGCCCGGCTCGCCCGCCTGCTCGCCAGGGAAGGACTGATAGTCCTGGTTCCCCAGTTCTCCGGGCTGGCGACGTTCGCCCTCGACGGGGCGGAGGTGGCGGAGATCCGCGCCGGTCTCCGCTACATCGCTGGGCTCAGCGATTCCGTGGGCATCGCGGGCTTCAGCTTCGGCGCCGGGCCTGCCCTCCTGGCCGCCGCCGATCTGCCCTCCCTGCGGATCGTTGGCAGCTTCGGGGGCTATGCCGACCTCCGGCATGTCATCGTCTACATCACGACCGGCGCGCATGAGTTCGAGGGGCGCCGCTATCTCCAGCCGCCGCTCGCGTACAATCGCTGGAAGCTGCTGGCCCTGCTGGGCGGCTTCGTCGAGCATGACGAGGACCGCCGCCTCGTCCGCCGCATCGCCGAACGGAGGCTCGCCAACCCCGAAGAGGACACCGGCCATCTCGAGGAGCAGCTCGTGGCGGACGGGCGAGTCGTCCTCGCCCTCGCCCTCAATCGGCGCGAGGACCAGGTGGCCTCCCTGCTGGCCCAACTCCCCCCGGCCGCTCGAGAGGGCCTCGACCGCCTCTCACCTCTTCGCGCCGTCGCCCGCCTCTCCGGCCGCCTGCTGATCGCTCATGGGGCTGGCGACGACTCCATCCCCTTCACCGAGAGCCTGCGGCTGGCGGCGGCGGGCGGGCACGCCCGCGCCACGATTCTCCAGACGTTTCACCATACCGGGCCCCAACCGTTCTGGACTTCCCTTCGGCTGCGGGCCCAGGATGGCCGGAGTCTCCTGCGTCTGGTCGATGACCTGCTCACCGCTTTCTGAGGCTGACGGCGCCGCGCCTGCTCGAGGCCGGCCGCTCCGAGATCATCGCGGCCGCCGGGCTTCGGCTGCTGGACAGGCCCGGCCCAGCCGGCCGGCGCAGGCGCCTCTATAGATCAGGTGGGATCGGCGATCAGACTAGGTCCACTTCGAAGATGAGGCGAGTCGATTTCGGTGATTGCGGGCCCCCGCAACCACCTGTAGGCAAACAGCCTCCTGATCCCTCAGGAGGCTGTCGGCTTTTGCGCGGCCGCTGACCTCGGCTCGGCGGTCGCCGGGGCTGGACGGCCGAGGGGCGATCACGATCTCCGTCGAGATGCTTTAGGATCTCGACCTTGGCGCGCTGGGGGTTCCGCCGCAGCAACCCATCCAGCCGCCGAATCCGAACTCGAGGGTTGGGTGTTCCCAGGGAGCGTGAACAGCGAACCTGGGAGCAGCGTGCCGAAGGTCCCTTCGGGCCAATGCCACTCGCTGCCCCTAGCGGGCCGTAGATGGCACCACATTCCACCGCTGAAGCCTGATTGTCAGCTTACTCGCTCACGACGACGCGGATGGGTGTCGGGTTGAATCCGTTGCACGGATTTCGCGTCTGCGGGCAGTTCGAGATCACCGCCAGCACGTCCATGTCGGCGCGGAGGTCGACGTGGTCGCCGGGCTTGGAGACGCCATCGGCGATCGCCATGGCGCCGTCGGCGTCCACGGGGACGTTCATGAACCAGTTCAGGTTGGCCACGATGTCCCTCTTGCCGAGGCCGAACGGCTCGAGCGCGCGGAGAAAGTTCTGGCGGCAGTTCGGCGTCTCCTTCACGCCATAGCGGAGCTCGTTGCTGGCGGCGCTGCAGCAGCCCCCGATGGTATCGTGGCGGCCGCACGTGTCCTCGAGAATGGTGAAGAGGCGCCGGCCCATGTCGGAGTAGATCCCGTGGCCCGTCGTGAGGAAGATGGTCTTCGCGTACTTCATGGTGTCGGCGGCGTTGTAGCGCTCGGAGGGGTCGGCAGCGTTGTAGCAGAGAAAATCGACAGCCTGTCGCCCCTGCAGATCGATAATGCGAAGCACCTGGCCTGCCTTGAGCACGCGCCCCCAGGGCTCACCGGGCGGGATGGTCCGGTCCTCTACGATCTTTCCACTGACGATGCTCATGTGCCCTCCTCCGGGCGGCGCTCGTCCTCATCGCCGGTAGTGGCGGCACCCTACAGCCGGTGTGTGGTCCGGTCAAGTCGTGCCGTGGGCTCGTGGAGCGGCGTGGGATTTTGGGTGGAGATCTGCCCACGCCGGCGCCCCCGTCAAGAACGACGCCACTAGGCGTGTCGAATGTGCGCGATTTTGATGCTGAAGGTGCCAACAAACCTAGTGGACCAGAAGGAAATGATTGTGGACAGCGTCTCGAGGATAGGCAACATGAACGACCTCCGGCAGCGGTCGCTCCGTCCATGGGTCCCACCCTCGTGACATAACGTGCCAGACGCGGACGCTGGCCGCCCCAGGAGCCGCTGCCACAGCCTCAGAACTTGTTCGAGGCAGCCGAGGCCCAAGCGCTTAATCTTTTTTAAGCGAGGATTTCAGCGCCAACCCACGCGCTGGAAGAAGGCCGCGATCTCGGCTGCGGCGCGATCGGGATCTTCGCGATGGGGAAAGTGTCCGACGCCCGGAAAGAGCGCGAGGTCGAGATCGCTAAAACTTGCGCCAAGCCGGTCGGTCCAGTCGTACGGAAACAGCGGATCGTGCTCGGGCCACCGCAAGCAAGTCGGCACCGTGATCGCGGGGAGGAGAGGGGCCTCGCCCTTCATCATGCGGATCCGGGCGGCATGGGCGGCGCGATAATGGGCAAAGCCGCCGGCGAGATTGCCGGGCTTCAGGAAATTGTCGGTGAAGGCCTCGATCACATCGTCGAACGCCTCCTTGCGGTGCGACCAATGGCGCAGGAAGTGCGCGATGAACGTGCGGCAGCTGTCGCGCGTTGCGCCGACCAGGCCCGGCGCCATCTCCATCTGGTTGAAGGACTGGTACCAGATCTCGTTGAGCCGGTCGGGCGCCGCCATCCGGGGGCCGATGCCGGGATAGACGAACTCGAAGAAAAACAGCCCGGCGAGCCGCTCCGGCGCCGTCCGCGCCAGCGGCTGCATCGCCGCGCCGCCGACGTCGTGGCCAATGACGCCGACCCGCGCAACGCCGAGCGCGTCGAGCAGCGCCAGCATGTCGGCGGCATGGTCCGCGGGGCCGAACGGACCCGCGGGCTTGGCGCTGTCCCCGAAGCCGCGCAGGTCCGGGGCGATCAGCGTGTAGCGATCGGCGAGCCGCTTCATGACCGGCTCCCAGGAGAGCCAGAACTCCGGCCAGCCGTGCAGCAGCAGCAACGGCCGCCCCGCGCCGGTCCGCGCAACATGGAAGCTCGCGCCGTTCGCCTCGATCGTCAGATGTTCCATGGAGTTCGATTTCCTAGGCTGCGCGCCTCAGTAAGCGTTGGATCTTTGGGACCAGGGTGGCATAGGTGAATTGCTTCCCGATCAATTCAGCGCCGGGGTCGAGCCTCCCTTGATGAATGATGGCGTTTCGCGTGTAG
>Ga0207684_10003586_pt1 | contig 15109 bp, 15 predicted proteins | sample KBSK5501metaG_FD_184342 | JGI IMG/M metagenome (GOLD analysis project Ga0207684, IMG submission 184342) | Corn, switchgrass and miscanthus rhizosphere microbial communities from Kellogg Biological Station, Michigan, USA - KBS K5-50-1 metaG... | ecosystem: Host-associated > Plants > Roots >...
GGTCAAGGAGGCCGCCGGCCCCTGTTGCGATACACCGGCGTAGTGCTGGAGTGATCCGGAGTGTGCTGGAATGCGCACGAGGCTTTTTTGGACCTAGGCCAGTGTTTCGCGTAAGTCCACGTAACTGCTAGCCATCGCAAGAGAGGCTGCCGACGGCGTCATGCGCTGGCGTGTACTCGAGTGATCAGGAATGCGCTGGAGTCGGTCACAATTTGGCACAAACTCCGCCTACTCGGTCACCTGATCAGCCCGGAGCAGGAGCGATTGCGGGACCCGACCGCACGCGCTTCCGGGTTGAGTCCTGTAGGACGCCACTGAGAAAAAGTCTAGCTCACCTCGGCCGTCGTGCCGAAATCAACCCATTCGCGAGCACCGAAACTGCCTGCGCCGACCTGCGCGGCAGGCGCTGTGCGGGCCGCAGAGGCCCCTGTGGCGCGACTTGATGGCAAGCCGCCGCCGGCTTCTGCGACGAGGGTTTTCGAGACACCCAAGCGGGTCGGTCTCTCGGCGTACAGTCAATAGGCCAGTTGGTGAGCTTCAGACGCGGCCGTGGGGACCGCCGCGGAGCTTGGGATCGAGGAGATCGCGGAGGGCGTCGCCCAGCATGTTGAAGCCGAAGACGGCCAAGCTGATGGCGATGCCGGGGAAAACGGCCATCCACGGGGCCTGGATCATGTAGGTCCGACCCGAGCCACTGAGCATGGCGCCCCACGAAGGAGTCGGTGGCGGCACGCCGAAGCCGAGAAAGCTCAGGGAAGACTCGGCGAGGATTGCCACGCCGAGACCCAGAGTGACGACCACCATGATCGGGGCGGCGATATTGGGAAGAATGTGGCGGGCGATGATCTGCCAGTCCTGGCAGCCGGTGGCTCGGGCCACCTCGAGGTACTGGTTCTCGCGGATGGCCAGGACGGCGCTTCGGATGATCCGCGCATTGCCGGCAGTCGCCCCAATACCCAGGGCCAGAATCACGTTGCCCAGCCCCTGGCCCAGCATGGCCATGATCGTCAAGAGAACGACAAACCCGGGGAAAGCCATCATCGTATCGATGCACCGTTGCAGGACGGTATCGATGCGCCCCCCGTAGTAACCGGACAGGATACCGATGATGGCGGCCAGGAGCGTGCTGATGGCCACCGCGCCGAGCCCGAGGAGCATCGAGATGCGCGCTCCATAGATGACGCGGCTCAGGATGTCGCGCCCGAAGTCGTCCGTTCCTAGCGGGTGGTTCAGGCTGGGAGCCTGCAGGCGGTCGGTCGATTTGACCCTGATGGGGTCATAGGGCGCTAGCACCGGCGCCAAGAGGGCCGTAGCAACAAGACCGAGGATGAGCAGGCCACCCAAAGCCCCCAGCGGCTTGCCCCGCATCACACGAAACAGCCTTCCGATAGAGCCCGTCTTGGAAGACATGCCCTAGCTCTATCCGAACCGGATCCGCGGATCGAGGAAGCCGTAGACGACATCGATCGCCAAGTTCAGCACGATGATGCCCGTGGCCAGGAACAAGTTGATGCCCTGGATGACGGGGTAGTCACGCCAGGTGATGGCGTCGAGCAGGAACTTCCCCATGCCGGGCAGGACGAAGATGCTCTCCATGATGACGGTGCCCCCGAGGAGGGCCGACAGCTGGAGGCCCATCACGGTGACCACGGGGATCATGGCGTTCTTCAGGACGTGTCGGGCGATTACGATAGACTCCGGCAAGCCCTTGGCCCACGCCGTGCGGACGAAGTCTTCGCGCAACACCTCGAGAATCATGGAGCGCGTCATGCGCATGACGCTCGCCGACAGGGCGAACCCCAGAATGATGGCCGGGAGAAGCAACTGGGAGAGGTTCTTTACCGGGTCTCGGGCAAATGGCGTGTAGCGCATGGGCGGCACCCAATGCCACCAGATCGAGGCGCTCACGATGACGACGGTGGCCATCCAGAAGCCGGGTACGGAGAGCCCGCCGATGGCGCCCGTACGGAACAGGTAGTCGAGCCAGGTATCTTGCCTAACCGCCGAGAAGATGCCGGTTGGCACGGCGATCAGGAGACCGAAGAACATGGCGAGCACGGCCAGCTCGAGGCTCACGGGGAGGCGCCGCAGGATCTCGTCGAGCACTGGCTCCTTGGTCCAGAGCGACACGCCCAGGTCGCCCTGCAGCACGTTTACGATGTAGTCGAGGTATTGCCGGTAGAAGGGTTGGTCGAGGCCCAGCATCTGCTCGAGCTTGGCCTTGTCGCTGGCGTAGCCCTGCTCGCTCATCATCAGGGTCACGATGTCGCCCGGGAGCAGCCGGATGATCGAGAAGACCAGCAAGGTGACCAAGAGCAGCGTCGGCAGCAGCAGCATCAGCCGGCGGAGGACGTAGCGGGACATTATCGGGACGCTTTCTCAGTGCTTCGCCTCTCCTCGACCGGCCGTCAGGCCTTCTTGCCGTCGAGCCAGATCTCCTCGTATCGCTGGTCGTAGGCGTTGATCGGCACGGTGTAGTTCTTCACCCAGGGCTGGACGCCGTAGTGGGCGATCGGCGTGTAGAGGAATACGTTGGGCGCGTCGTCCAGCAGCATCCGCTGGATCTGGTGGACCATGTCCACGCGCCGCTTCTGATCGAGGATCTTGGCCTGCTCGTCGATGAGCCGGTGGATCTCCTTGTTGCCCCACCGGTAGTACGTCGCGTTGGCGCCGTAGTAGGGCCGAAGCGCTTCCTCGGGCTCCTCGCCGGTCAGCACGGTGTGCACGCTCATGGAGTAGTCGTATGAGTAGCTCTTGTTGTAGTACTGCGCCATCTCCATGGGCTTCAGGTTCACCTGGATGCCCACCTTGGCGAGCTGGTCCTTCGCCACCTGGGCGCTCTTCACGTTGTCGCCCGGGCTGCCCACGATCAGCTCCGTCTCGAAGCCGCTCGCGTAGCCGGCCTCGGCGAGGAGACGCTTGGCCTTCTTCAGGTCGAACTCGGGCCGCGCCGACGCCGGCAGGGCCCACGGCTTCCGGTAGGTCGGGATGGGACCGGTCATGGTGAGGCCCCACCCGCTCCGCACCACCTCGATGAACTCCTCCGCCTTGGTGGCGGCCTGGATGGCCTGGCGCACCTTCTTCTCGGTGAACGGGGGCTTGAGAGGCCGTAGCTCGTCGTAGGGCCGGGTCCGCAGCACGATGGGGAACATCGTGGTGATCTCGGCCACGTGCACCTTCGAATTGGCGGCCTTGATCGAGGGCACGTCCGCGAACTCCACGTAGGAGATGTCGGTCTGCTGCCCGCGGAACGCGGCGGTGGCCGCCACCGGGTCGATGACGTACTGCAAGCGGACCTCGTCCAGGTAGGGCAACCCCTTCCTGAAGTAGCTGGGGTTCTTGACGAATGTCGCCTCCTGGTCGCGTCGGTACTCCTGCATGATGAAGGGGCCGGTGCCGATGGCGTGGCGCTGCAGGTCGCCATGCTTCTCCACCACCTCGCGCGCCACGATGACCGTCCAGGGGCTCGCGATGTAGTTCAGGAACGGCGCGTACGGTTCCCGGGTCCTGAAGACGATCGTGTACCTATCCGGCGTCTGGATGCTGGCGAGCTTGTCGAGGAAGAAGTAGGCGTGTTGGAACTTGCCCGGCTGGTTCGTCATCTGCCGCTCGATGCTGTACTTGACGTCCTCCGACGTGAGCTCCCGTCCATTCACCGGTGGCACGTTGTGGAACTTGACTCCCTGACTCAGGCGGAAGACGTACGTGAGGTCGTCCTTCTGCTCCCAGCTTTCTGCCAGGTCCGGCAGGATCTTCGTGCCGTCGTGGTTGAACTTCAGGAGGGCGTTGTACGTCTGGTGAACCACCTGGAGGGTAGCGGGCCAGGTTTCCAGATGCGGGTCGATGCCGCGAATGGGTCCACTCCTCACCACCAGGGTGCCGCCTCGCTTGGCCTCGCCCTTGCCCTGGGCCCATGCGACTCGGGCCCCTCCCACTGCCAGGCCCGTTACGCCCAGGGCAGCAGCTTGGAGAAGCCCGCGTCGCGACACGTGAGAAGACACTCCACTTGTCCCTTGATTGACAGGCTTCATGTCGACTCCCCCTGTTCTCCGGTGACCAGGTGACGTCTACGCCGTTCGGCCCTCGCTGGCCGTTTGGTGGTGGCTGGGAGGATGGCTCGTCCGACGATCAGAGTCAAGGTGGATGAGCGAGTGTGGGTGAAGTGTGGCAAAGCGCACCTGGCTGCGCCGTGGTACGTGCGGCAGGTCCGCGACGTGGCATCGAAGCAGATCAAGGCGCACTATCTATACGGCGAAGCCCACGGGCACCTGTCCCCTCTGGCTCAAGCCAGGTGGACCCTGCTCGACGCGCAGGAAGGCTGAATCGTGCCGCCGCGTGGGCCGAAGCCGTCGCCATACCGCGGCAGCCGAGCGAACGAGGCGTGAACCTGACGAGGCTACTCGAATGACCGCAGGGACGAGCCTCCGCGCGCTCGCGTACCACGCGGCCGCGCACGCCGTCGCCAACCTCGCGCTCGGGCTCAGGGTTAAAACGGTCACGATCACCCCAGGGGACGGGTCCGAGGGCGTCTGTACGGGCCCGAGCATCTGGGATTTGCTCGACGGGAACGACCCGGAAGGATCGCGCCGCGCCCTTGGGGACCTCATGCTGGCAACGCTGGCGGAACGCCGACTCACGGGGCAAGCCGACACGGACCCCGGGTGCGGCGACTCCGAATGCGTGGGGTGATCCTCCGGCGGTACCTGCCCCGTCTGAGCCTGGAGACCACCGAGGCCCCGACTGAGTCATTCCTGCAGGCCCACTGGCGGCAGATCGAGTTCGTCGCCGGCGCGCTCCTGGAGCGGAAGACGCTCACGGGCGTCGATGTGGCGGCGCTAATCCGCCCGACGAGATAGGCCAGTTGCCTCAGTCCGTGGCGCGCTCGAAATAGCGGCGGTGGGCCGGCACGGACACCCATTCGAGGCGGGGCCACCAGAGCCCGGTGAGCTGGCCGCCGTCACGCATGATGTCCTTGTAGCATAAGCCGCGCACTCGGGCCTTGCGTCCGGTCACCGCGATGCGGGCGAGGTTGGCCGCCCAGGCGTGGAGCCACTACTTGTTTCGACTCCTCCGCGAAGTGTTCAACCACCAAACGGCAGCTTTCTGGGCGCTCAGACTTCGGGATATGGGCTGCCCCCGGGAAGAGTGGGCGAAGGCCGAGCTCATCCAGCCGTCGGTCCAGTACACCGCTGGGCACGGGCGCGCTCAACGCCACGCTTCGCCATGAGGCCGTCGCGCCGATCCCGGCGGCTTTCTTCTTGGCCAGATCGTTCCTCCCCCCTCGCGCGTCATTTTGCGCGGGGCCCTAGTGGTTGGCCGTGTTGACTCGGCGCTGTCGCTGGGAGTAAAGGAGAAGGGTCCAGGGTCACGTCGATTCTCCCGGAGGGTCACCCATGCCGCCGAGCTCCGCGCCGCTCAACGCCGAGACGTTGAAGAGGCTGTACCAGACCATGCTCCGCATCCGGCGCTTCGATGAGCGGACAGTGGAGCTGTTCAACGAGGGCCTGGTGAGGGGCACCGCCCACAGCTACGTGGGCCAGGAGGCGGTGGCGACGGCGGCCTGCGCCCACCTCACGAATGACGACTCCGTCATCAGCAACCACCGGGGCCATGGCCACTGCATCGCCAAGGGGGCGCGCCTCGAGCTCATGATGGCCGAACTCATGGGGCGCGAGCCGGGCTACTGCCGGGGCCTCGGCGGCTCCATGCATATCGCCGCCCTCGACCTCAACATGCTAGGCGCCAACGGCATCGTGGCGGCCGGGGTGCCCATCGGGGCGGGCGCCGCCCTCGCCAACACGCTTCGCAAGCGCGACCGGGTCGTCATCTCGTTCTTCGGCGATGGCGGCGCCAACCAGGGCACGGTCCACGAGACCATGAACCTGGCTGCGGTGTGGAAGCTCCCGTTCATCTTCGTTTGCGAGAACAATAAGTACGCGCTGTCCACCGACCAGTCGCGCACCACCGCCGGCGAGGGCGTGACCGCCCGCGCCCGGGCCTACGGCATCCCGGCGGTGCGCGTCGATGGCAATGACCTCGTGGCCGTCTTCGAGGCAGTGGGCGAGGCGGTGGCCCGCGCGCGCCGCGGCGAGGGGCCGAGCTGCGTCGAGGCGGTGACCTACCGCTGGGGCGGCCACAGCATGCGCGCCAACCTCCCGGAGTACCGGACGAAGCAGGAGGAGCTTGAGTGGATGGAGCGTGATCCCATCGCGCGCGTCGAGCGCCGTCTCAAGGAAATGGGCATCGGCGAGCTCGATCTCAAGGAGCTGCGCCAGCGCGTGGAGGGCGAGCTGGAGGCCGCGGTGGCCTACGGCGTCGAGAGCCCCGAGCCCACGGTGGAGATCATGGAGGCCGCGGTCTACGCGCCGCACGCCCGGGTCGCAGAGCCGCCGAGCCGGGCCGGGCGCGAGATGACCTTCGCCGAGGCCCTCAACGCCGCCCTCCACCAGGAGATGGCGCGCGACGAGCGCGTCTTCCTCATGGGTGAAGACGTCGGGCTGATCGGCGGCATCTTCCAGGTCTCCAAGGGCCTGCGCGACCGGTTCGGCGAGGAGCGCGTGCGCGACACGCCGATCTCGGAGCCCTCGTTCGTCGGCATGGGGGTCGGCGCCGCCGTCGCGGGGATGCGGCCGGTCGTGGAGATCCAGATCTGGGACTTCATCGCCATGACCATGGACCAGGTCGTCAACCAGGCGGCGAAGATCCGCTACATGCTGGGTGGACGCGCCACGGTTCCGCTCGTGATCCGCGGCCCCCAGGGCGGCGGCATCCGGCTGGCCGCCCAGCACTCGCAGAGCCTGGAGGCCTGGTTCTGCCACGTGCCGGGCCTCGTGGTGGTGGCGCCCTCGACGCCGTACGACGCCAAGGGGCTCCTGGCTGCCGCCATCCGCGACGACAACCCCGTCATCTTCCTCGAGCACAAGATGCTCTACCCGACCAAGGGCGAGCTACCCGAGGGCGAGTACCTCATCCCGCTCGGGAAGGCCGACGTCAAGCGCGAGGGCGCCGACGTCACGGTGGTGGCCACCCAGATGATGGTGCAGCGGGCGCTCCAGGTGGCGGCCGACCTCGAGAAGGAGGGCATCTCCGTCGAGGTCGTGGACCCGCGGACCCTGGTGCCGCTCGACGAGGAGACCATCCTCGCCTCGGTCGCCAAGACGAGCCGCCTGGTCATTGTCCACGAGGCGGTCAAGCGCGGCGGCTTCGGTGCCGAGATCGCCGCGATGGTCACGGAGCGGGGGCTCGACCTCCTCGACGCGCCCATCGTGCGCGTGGCCGCGCGGAATGTGCCCATGCCGTACAACGACAAGCTCGAGGTGGCCACCATCCCCTCGCGGGACGACATCATGGCGGCCGTCCGGGGCGTGCTGGGGTAGTAACCGCACCATCGATTTCCTGAAGAGAGTCACCGCGCCCGAAGGGAAGCCGGCAATCGATCATATTGAAGGGAAGCTGGGCAGCCGCGGGACATCTTCGACATTGTATTCGTCTCCCGTGAATGCCCGCAGGGTCTCCGCCCGGATGTTGCCCATGGATGCGTTTCCGAGCGCTTGAGTTCCCCCAAATGGGACCCAGGCCGTCCAGGAACCAGGGACGCGACGTGGAAGCCGGGGAGCCCTAGGCGGAGACTTTGCCCTGATCCCCTGGAGAGATCCCTTTTCGGGCTACGGCTTCATCCTGGGCTGCTCCAGGTCAGTGTAGGACCTCTCCTGGTGTCCCTCGGTGCCCGGACAAACCGAACGGGCTGGAGCTCGGGAAGTCAGGCTACGCTCTCGAGGCTAGAATGCAGGAACCCGATGACACGAGGCCAGGAGTCGAACGCCGCCGCCGCGTTTCCGGCAGGCATGCCGCCGAGGGCCAGCGCGCGACCACGTAGCGGATGCAGTACCGTGCTGACGGTCGCCGGAAGCCCGATAGGCCCGATCATATGCCCGGCCGCGCTGTAACGGAGATGCGTCACCGGATACGGATGCTTGCAGCGCGCGAGCCGCGCCACCGCAATCTCCGCGAGCACCGGCGAGGGCCACAGCCGATCATCCTCGCCCGAGATGAGCAGCACCGGCCCACAGATCCGCTCGACCGGAATGCCGGCGGCCTCGACAGCGGCGCGGTTCTCGAGGCTCCGGAGAAACATGGGCGTCAGCTCCAACGGAGAGTCCGCGACTGACGCGGACGGAGCCGACGGGCCTATGGCCGGAGGCGGTAGGAAGGGCAGCGGCCTTCCTTGGTGGGTCCAGGCTGACCGCGGCGCCGCTCCCGGCGCCGATGAGGAGCCTATCCCGGCATGAATGAGCCCGCTTGGGACATATCCGACCACGGCGCGGAGATTCTGGAAGGTCGCGGCAAGCAGGAGAGCCAGCTCACCCCCACGCGAACGTCCGACGACGCCAAGCCCGTCGGGACGGACGCCCGGCTGGCTAGCGAGCCAGCGGATACCCTTCTCGAAGTACTCAAGCGGAATCTCGATCAGCTCGGTCGGCAAGTGCTCGGCACGAAAATACGCGACCGCGAGCACGGCAAACCCGCGCGAGGCCAGGAGGGCGGCCGTGCCTTCCGAAAGCCCACCGTCGGATCCGCCAATCACGAGTACGCCTGCACGCGCGCGCTGATCGCTCGGCGCGAAGAAGGTGCCGACGAGACCGTCGTCGCGAACGGAGATCCGCCGCATGCCCAGCGCCAGGAAGCGGCGCTGGAGTTCCACTCGATCCACGCGACGCCCGTCGACTTCGAGGGCAAGCTCGAGGGTGAGCGGCTCGGACAGGGAACCAATGCCCGATGTCGGTGAGCTAGCATCATCGAGCTCGAGCGACCACATGAGCCCGAGCGAATCGGCCGTGGCGTAGTTGCCAGCGACGGGGCGTGCTGAACGCAGGTCGACCACGCCGGTCGCGTCGGTTACAAAACCCGCCTGCGCGCGCCAGCGCCCGCGACGCGCGTCGTCGATGCGCGCGGTCAGCGTCACGGCCTCGCGGGGGCGGCAGCCGCTGACGCGCACGTCGATCGCCTCGTCGACCAGAGCGGAGGTGCACGACACGAGCAAGCGGGGATGGTTCGCCATCACACGCGGGACAGCACCTCGTCCACGAGACGCTGGTACTGCTCGGCTTGCTGCCATCCGGTGATCCGCAACGTGATGCGCTGGGCACCCTGGTCGATGAGCCGCCGCAGGTCGTCGACGCAGCGCGCAGGGTCGCCGGCGACTGTCCACGCTTCGACCATCGGCGGGCTGAACACGGGGCCGTAGTACTGATCGAGGAACCGCTTGGACTCTTCGAGCCCCGCCTGGCGATCGGGGTTGATGTTGATGTTGTGATAGAGCATGTTCGGAAAGCGCGACGGGTCGCGACCTTCCTCCTTTACGAAGCTGGAGACTTTCGCCCAATTTGAGGCAAACATGTGCGGGAAGAGCTGGACGGTCATCCAGCCATCCGCCTTCTGCGCCACACGGCGGAGGGCACCATCTATGATCTCGGGCTTGAGACCAACCGGTCGGGGATTGGAGGCGATCCAGATCGGGCACGGTTGCTGCACCGGCCGGGGCTCGACCGTTACGCTCTCGATTGACCTGAACCGGCCCTGGAACGAGACATTGACCTCGCTCCACAACCGGCGACAGATGTCGATGTTCTCGGTCAGCCGTGCGGCGCGCTCTCGATCCGCGACGCCCCATAGCGCGCCCTCGCGCGCGCTGGCTCCGCCAGCCACGATCCCGGTGCAGGCGGCCAGCAGCATGCGGCCGCCAGAGAGTAGATCGAGCGTCGCCCACTGATAGGCGAAGACGACCGGATCACGCACGGGAAAGCTCGCCATGCAACCGACACCGAGTGCGATCCGGCGCGTGACGGCGGTCAGCGCGCCGAGGAGGGTGAGCGAGTCAGGCCTGGGCTTCGCGAGCAGGCTGTCCCCTACCCAGATCGAGTCGAACAGCGGGTTGGCATCGACCTCGCGGGCCAGGGCGAGCAGATCGTTGACCGTGGTCACGCCGAAGAATACTCCACGCTGGGGCAAGGTGAAACCGAACGATGCGCTCTTCTCGCTCATGGCTGTCCTCTCAGGTGAAGCGGTCTACTCCTTGAGGTCCCACCCCAGAATCGCCTTCATCACCAGGAAGTCGTTCTGGCGCTCGGGCAGGATCAGCTTCGGGCTCGCCAGGCGCAGATCGCCGGGACTCACCACCCACGAAAACGGCATCTCGTGGGCGAACAGCTCCTGGAACCTCCCATAGATCCGCACTCGCTCCTGCGGATTGAGCGTGCTGCGCCCGGCGATGATGAGGCGGTCCATCTCGTGGCTGCAGTAGCCCGATCGGCTGTTCGCGCAGAGGAACGGGTAGAGCCCAACGGCCGGGTCGGGATAGAAGCCGGACGGCCAGAGAAAACTGAGCGCCTCGAACTTTCCGGGGTGGAAACGCACGCCCCAGAGCGTGGGAAAGTCGATCGTCTCCACCTTCACATCCATGCCGAGCTTCTTCCAGGAGTCCTGGTAGACGATCGCCATCGTGCGGGACGGGCCGGCGAAGCTTAGGATGGAGAACTCGAAGCGCTTGCTATCCTTCTCGAGGATGCCGCCGCCGCCCGGGCGCCAGCCCGCCTCGGCGAGCAGACCCTTCGCCTTGGACAGGTCGTACTGAGGCGCCGGGAGTTTTTTGTCGTACGCCGGCAGCGCGGGGTTGATCGGGCTGTTCGCAATGATGCCGTAGCCCCCCCACTGCGCGGCGAGGATGCGGCGACGGTCGAGCGCCAGACTGAGCGCCTGCCGGACACGCAGGTCCTTGAAGAGCGCATTCGCGTGGTCGACGGCGAAGAAGTAGTTCCACACACCGGCATAGGCCTTGGCCGAGAGCCTGGCGTCGCTCCTGGCGACGTTGAACTCCTCGGGGAGGACGGGGGCGAAGAACGCGAAGTGGAGACTGCCGCTCTTGAACTCAAGCAGCCGGGCGGCCGGGTCCTCGATGAAGCGAATGACGAGCCCGTCGAGCTTTGGCTTCCCAAGAAAATAGCGCGGGTTGGCCTTGAGGACGAGGCGGTCGCCTTCCCTCCAGTCCACGTACATGAATGGCCCCGTCCCGATCGGGGCTCGCGAGAGCGGATGCTGGAACAGCGCCCTGACGGGGATCGAGGCGTAGCGGGCTCGCGGCAGGATGCCGGTCACGGCCGTCGACACGAGAAACGGCGCATAGGGCTCGGTGAGGCGGACCCGCAGGGTGTAGTCGTCCACGACTTCGATGCCCTCGACACCGGCCGCCCGGCCGTCGTGGAACTCCCTGCAGCCCTTGATCTGCACGTAGTGATCGACGTAGGCGTCGGCGATCCGAGCATTGTCCTTGTGGCAGATAACCTCCCAGCTCCATTTCACGTCAGAGGCGGTCAACGGCGAGCCGTCGTGGAAGACCACGCCCCGGCGCAGCTTGAAGACATACTCGCGGCCGTCCTTGCTGACCGTCCACGACTCGGCAAGGTCGGGCTTCGGCTGGTACGTATCGTCGTCGAACTTGGTGAGCCCGTCGAAGAGCAGGTTGTTCATCACCCGGATCGTCGAGACGAGATGCGTGAGCGGATTGAGGTTGATAAAAGTGGCTCCGACAGCAACCACCGCGACCTTCTCCGCCGCCAGGGCGACGGAGCCGGCTGTGACCGCCGCCAGCAGCGAGAATATCCCGACGACACGCGCACCTAGCATTCCACCCCCGTAGCGCTTCCCCTCGCCGCGACCTGCTGCGGGTCGAAGGCGTCGCGCAGACCGTCGCCAACGAGGTTATAGGTCATGACGGTGAGAAACACGAAGAGTCCGGGGAAGAGACTGATCCACCACGCGCGGAAGAGATAGTCACGTCCGTCGGCCACCATGCTGCCCCAGCTCGCGGTCGGCGGCGGCACGCCGACGCCGAGATACGAGAGCCCCGCTTCGACCAGGATCACGTAAGCGACGCGTAACGTCGCCGCGACGATGACGACAGGCACCACATTCGGTAGGATGTGCCGGGCCATGAGGCGCAGGCCCCCGGCGCCGAGCGCGCGTGCCGCGTGCACGAACTCCCGCTCCCGGAGAGTCAGGAACTCCGCGCGCACCACGCGAGCCGTGATCGGCCACGAGGTGAGTCCGATGGCCAGGATCAAGAGCCAGACACGGGCGCCAAATACCGCGACCAGCGTGATAAGCAGGAAGAACGTCGGAAAGGTCACGACCGTCTCGGTGACGCGCATCAAGATGCCGTCGACGCCGCGCCCATAGAACCCGGCAAGCCCGCCGACCGTGACGCCGACCGCGACGCTCACCGCCATCGACAGGAGACCGATGAGTTGCGAGACGCGCCCGCCCCACAGGGCCCGGCTGAGCACGTCGCGCCCAAAATTGTCGGTCCCCATGGGATGCGCCGCGCTGGGCGGCTGAACCGCCGCCGCCGTGTGCTGTTCCGCGGGATCGTACGGCGCGAGCACTGGCGCCAGCACCGCGCTGAGGCCAAGCGCGACGAGCAGGAGAGCCCCGACCACGGCCCGCCGATTGGACAGGAACCGACGAAACTCTCCCTGCCGTGAGGACGGACTGCCGCGAACGGTCGGGTGGACCCCCTCGGCGACGTCGAGAGCGCTTCTGGCCATTTCACTCGAGCTGGATGCGCGGGTCCAGAACGGCGTACGCGACGTCGACGAGGAGGTTGCTCACGAGGACTACCACTGCCGTGAGGAAGGTGAGCGTCATGATCGTCGGGTAGTCGTGATTCAGGGCGGCCTCCACGACGAGACGGCCGATACCGGGCATGGCGAACACCGATTCGATGACGGCCGTGGCGCCGACGAGGACCGGCAGCAGGAGCCCGACTACCGTGATCACCGGCAGGAGCGCATTCCGGAGCGCATGGCGGTATATCACTACCGATTCGGCGAGTCCCTTGCTCCGCGCTGTCCTCACGTAGTCCTGCGCCAACACGTCGAGCATGGAGCTTCGTGTATAGCGCATGACCGGCGGCAACAGGCCACTCGCGAGCACGACAACCGGCAGCACGAAGTACGGCACCATATCGAGCACGGAATAGCTGAGCCTTGTCGCCGGTCCCGTGCCGCTCGCGGGCAGGAGGTGCAGCAGTCCAGCGAACACCCACATGAGGACGAGAGCAAACCAAAAGCCGGGCACCGAGACACCAGCCAGCGCACCAAGGGTGAGCCAGTTGTCGAGCCGGCCATATGGCCGCCGCGCCGAGAGCACTCCCATCGGCACACCCAACAGGAGGCTCAAGGCGATCGCGCCGCCCAGGAGCACACCCGTGACCGGCAGCCGATCGGCGAGCATCGCCAGCACCGGCTGGCCCGTCCGGAAGGAGTGGATTTCGCCGCTGGCAAGCTGCTTCACGATGGTAAGGAATTGGATGGGCAGCGGCGCGTCTAGCCCGAGCTGGCCGCGGAACCGAGCCAGCTCCTCGTGGTTCAGGAGCGTGGTGTCGACGAGCATGGCTACTGGATCGCCAGGCGCGAGCCGGACGATGAGGAATGTGACGAAGGCAATGCCGAAGAGGACGGGCACGAACTGAGCAACGCGCCGGATCACGTAGCGTTGCATCTTCGTCTCGATTCAGAAGTTCGCTGGACCGCTGTGCGACGGGGCTGGGGGCTCACACTAGTGACAGTCGGGCTGCCTGCGTTTTGCCGAAATCGAGCGGACCCTTCCCCGCCGTGGTGCTGAGGCTGGCCGCATATGGCGAATCGCCATGAGTGCTGAGCCAGTCTACGAGCGCACTGTCAGCACCGCCTGGCGCCATGTAGTCCAGTGCGTGAGGACCAATCACGACGCGGACGCCCGAGGCCACGAAATCATTGCGGTCCACCGCCGTGACGGAGACCCCCCGAACGCGTTCGTACCAGCGGCGCACGCCAGCCGGGTCGGCGACGGCCACCGTGACGCCGTGAATGCCGGTGACCCCGTTCGCATGCACCGTCACGCGTGGCACCCGCTCGCCGCGCGGGGTCTCGTCCTCGATCAGGAACGGCGCCACGCCCTGGTGTTCCTCTGGAATCGATAGCACCCAGCGGAGCTGGTACCCGTCCGGACGAACGCGGCTGAGCGGCCGCGGGTCGGCGATCTTCACACCCGCCTCGCGAAACGCGCAGATATCCCCAGCCAGATCGTCGGTCTGCAAGCAGAAGTCGATGAGGCCGCCGCTCAGTTGGAGCCGCTGGTACCAGCGGTGCTGGGTGTTCGGCTCGAAGAAGGCGATCAACTCGAGATACGAGCCGTCGGCGAAGGCGATCAATGCATTGTGGGTGCCGATCGGATGCCGCCCGCCGAGCACGACGGCGAAGCCGAGCGCGCGGTAGCTCTCGACCGCCGCGTTCAGCTCGGGGACCACGATGACGAGATGGTCGATACCCTTCAGCATGCGCTACTCGCTCGCAGGATCAATCCGTTCTTCGACGCGCCACGGCAACCTACCGCCTTCCTTCCACCCTGTCAAGCGACTCGGGGCTCCCACGCCCGATGGTCGCGCCTCGGGGAAAGAGCAGCCGGAAGGCAGTGAAAGGAATCGGCAGTCAGTCGGACACGGGTTGACGGTCGGCTTTGGCGCTCGTTGATTTCGGTGATTGCGCGGGCCCGCTATCACCGATAGTCCACTCGCCTTGCCTTTTGAAGAGAACTACGTCTGATCGGCGAACTTCCGTGTCCGAGAATCACCCCTACGGCCTGCGGCGAACCTGCTCATCTACCCCGGCGTTCTGACCTCGCGTGGCCGCGGGCGCCGATAGGTCGTGCGGGTACGGCCGACCAGCGCTCGGTGCGATCGTGCCACAGGGCGACGCTGCCCGCTCGTCGCTGGGGCACCCTATGCGTTTCCCTGGGCTCGCTGAACCACCCGGGAGGGGATCCCGCCGAGAGGGCGGAAGCACATTTGACGGGAACTCGTGCGCGTGTTGGCTGGTCACCCGTCGGGGCTCGTTTGTCACAAATCCTTGTCACAAGCTGGATCTACGAGCTAAAGAAGTGATCTGTAGCAGGCAGCTCCGTGACAGGAGGCCCAGGGCTAGATATCCTGCTGTCTGCCCGACATCCGCCCGGAGGGCGACCTACTGATTACCCAACACCACGGTTTCTCGTGAGCGCTCTCCGATCGAAAATATGT
>Ga0207684_10003589_pt1 | contig 15105 bp, 10 predicted proteins | sample KBSK5501metaG_FD_184342 | JGI IMG/M metagenome (GOLD analysis project Ga0207684, IMG submission 184342) | Corn, switchgrass and miscanthus rhizosphere microbial communities from Kellogg Biological Station, Michigan, USA - KBS K5-50-1 metaG... | ecosystem: Host-associated > Plants > Roots >...
CCTCGGGATAGCACGCGACGCCGGCCGTGATCGTGACCCGCGGCCCGGTCGGCGCCGGCAGGGCGGCCACGCCCCGGCGGATCCGCTCGACGATCTCGAAGGCCTCGACGCGGGTCGCGCCGGGCAGGATCGCCGCGAACTCGTCTCCGCCATAGCGGTAGAGCGCATCGCCGACGCGCGTCGCCCCTCGCATCGCCTGGGCGACCGAGGCAAGCAGGGCGTCGCCGGCGGGGTGACCGCACGTGTCGTTGAACCCCTTGAACGCGTCGAGGTCGAGCATCAGGACCGCGAACGGCGCGCCCTCGGCCGCGTCGATCGCCTGGCCGAGCTCGCGCTGGAACGAGCCGTGGTTGCGGAGGCCGGTCAGTGCGTCCTGCTCGGCCCGGACCGTCACCGCCCCGTGGACCTCGGCGTTCTCGAGGGCGAGCGACGCCTGACCCGCGAACAGCTGGACGAGCTCGAACTCGTTCTGGCTGAAGTAGGCGTCCTCCTCACCCATCCGGCCGACGTTGAGCGTCCCGACGACCGTTCCCGCGACCCGGACGGGGACGACGATCATCGCTTCGGGCTCGAACGGGGTGCCCGGGATCTGGACGGATCGCGGGTCGAGGTGGGCTTCGTTCGCGAGGACGCCCTCCCCATGGTCGACGACCCAGCCGGTGATCCCGATGCCGATCGGCCCGGCGTAGTCGAGGATCACGTCGGCGAACCGGTCGCGGGCGACGACGGCCCGTCGGACCCCGGCGTCGAAGTCGCAGCGGTAGATCGTCAGCGAGTCATACGGGACGATCGTCTTGAGCGAGTCCGCGATCATCTCGAGGACGCCCTTCGGATCGCGGGTCGAGATCAGGCGCTCGTTGACCTCCAGGAGGCGGCGCTGGCTCGCCAGCTGATGCTCGAGCTCCCGTCGCTGCCGGTCGAGCTGGTCGAGATGGGCGCTGTTGACGATCGCCTGGGCCGCGTAGCCGGCGAAGATCGTGAGGGTCGTCTCGTCGTCGCGACCGAACCGGTCGCGGCCGCTGGCGCTGACGACGATGACACCGTGGACGCGGTCCTCGAAGCTGATCGGGGCGATGATGATCGACTCGGGCTCGCTGGTCAGGAAGCGCGGCAGTGCTCGGGGATCGGCGGCCGCGTCGCCCGCGATGACGGTCTCGTTGCGGGCCGCGGCCCAACCCGTGAGGCCCTCGCCGATCGGGACCCGGAGGAGCTCCCGATCCGGGTTCGTCGAGCCGCCGAACGAGCCCCGGAAGGCGATCGGCTCGCACATTGCGGTTGCCTCGTCGACCCGGTAGACGCGGATCGAGTCGTAGTCGATGAGCCGGGCGGCGCCGTCGACGATGACGTCTGCGATCTCGTCGAGACCGCGGGTCCGGTTCAGGCGCACGGCCAGTCCCTGGACTGCCTCGAGGCGCGCGGCGAGGGAATGGACCGAGTCGACGAGCTGTGCATTGCCGATCGCAGCGGCCATCTGGTCGGCGAACCCGCGGGCGAGCGCCTTTTCGGCCTCGGACCAGTCGTGGGCCGCGTCGTGATAGAGCACGACGAGCCCGAGTGGCTCGTCACGGAAGATGATCGGCGCGAAGCACACGCTGCGGATGCCGTTCCGGAGGTAGAGGGCCTGGACATCGGCGTCGATGGCGTCGACCTCGGCGTCCCGGAGCACCATCACCTCGCGGGACCGGATGGCCACGACCCCGGTGGCCGGTGCGTCGGCCTCGAGTGAGGAGACCCAGGCGATCACCTCGTCCGAAAGTCCGTGCTGGGCGGCGAGGCTGAAGGGGTGGCTGTGGGACCCGTCGTACAGCCACAGGCCCATGCGTGCCAGCGCGAACAGCGACATCGCGTCCGCCACGACGTCGGCGAAGATCGTGTCGAGGTCGAGACGGCCGCTGACCTCGGCCGCGAGACGGCGCAGGGCGACACCCCCCGCCAGCTGGTCGCGGATGCCGCTCAGGCTGGCCGGCTCCGGCGACGCCGCCGAGTGCGCCGTCGTGGAGGACGGGTCGAGGTCCTGCTCGGCTGATCGTTCGCCATTCGGCGCCGGTTCGGCGCGACGGGCGAGGAATGCGGTCAGATCCGAGCGTCGGACGAGCCGTTGGCCCGCCCTCGCGCCGGGGACCCACGCGAGCCTGCCGGTGACGCACCAGGTACGCGCCGTCGCGAGGCTGATCCCTGCGACCTCGGCCACCTCGGCCATGCCGAGGAGCTCGTCGTCGCGCGGTTGATAAGCGACGGCCATCTGGGGTGATCGACCTCTACTGTCCGCCCCCGGTTGCCTGGCTGCACAGCTCGCCGGATCAGGCGACTGCGGAACCGTACGTGCCCGCATGCACCGGAGCGATAGCCCAGAGGTACCGACCCGGCCCGAATCAATCGGCCAGCAGGTCTCCGACCGAGGGCAGGAGCAGGTCGGCCGCGGGGCCCATCCCGGCCGCGTCGTCGACTCCCGACAGCACGCCGATCGCGCGCCCGGCGCCGGCCCCGCGGGCCATCTCGAGGTCGGCCAGGGTGTCCCCGACCATCGCGCTTCGCCCGACCGGGCTGCCGGCTCGGTCGCAGATCGCCACGAACGCCGCCGGATCGGGCTTGATCGGGCCGTCGTCGTCGCCACAGAGCAACTCGGTCACGTCGGCGTCAAGGCCGAGGGCGGCCAGCGTGCGCTCGGTGGGCCGCCGGTCGTCGGTCGTCGCCACCGCGATCGCGCGGCCGCTCGAGCGGAGCGTGGCGAAGACGAGCGCGAGATCCGCGAGCGGGACCGCCAGCTCGACCGGATCAGGCTCGAACCAGGCCTCGGCGAGGGCCCGTCGCGCAGCGGGGACGCTTGGGCACCAGCGGCGGAGCACGGCGGCGACGCGCTCCTCGATGCCCCCCATCGTGTCCTCGGCGAGGGGCGCACCGGGCCGGATGCGGTCGGCGATCGGGTCGTAGCCGATCGCGGCGAAGACGTCGCCGGCCACGGGACGGCGCGTCGCGCTCTCCAGCCGGGCGCCGAGCCGGCGGGCCCAGCCGGCCCACATCGCCTCGAAGGAGATCAGCGTTCCGTCCTTGTCGAAGACGACGAGGTCGATCCCGTCGAGAATCGGATGAATCTGCGTCATCGCCACGAGCCGCGGCCAGGCGCGACAGCCGTTGCTCGTGGCACCTATTTCTCAGCGATGGCCTGCTCGATGGCGTCCTCGGTACTCGCCTGACCCGCCAGCACCAGCGCCGCCTCCGGCGGGAACGAGACGGTGACCGTCTCGCCGATCGTCGCCGCGGCGAGACCGGGATCGTTGAACGTGTCGAGCGACACGGTCGCCCCCTCGCCAAGGCGGACCCGGGTCCGGACGATCGAGCCGAGGAAGCTGACGTCCTCGACCTGGCCGGTCAGCCGGTTCGAGCCGCCGGCCTCGCCGAGCTCGACCGACTCCGGCCGCAGGGCGACCGTCACGTTGCGCGTCCCCGTTGCGACGGGCTTCGCCGAGCGGATCTCCTGGCCGTCGAGCGTGAGTCGGCCGCCAGGGCCGTCGACGATCTGGGCGGCGAGGAGGTTGAGGGTCCCCACGAACGAGGCCACGAACGGGGTCGCCGGGAAGTTGTAGATGTCGGGCGGCGGGCCGATCTGCTCGATCCGGCCCTCGCTCATCACGACGACCCGATCCGACAACGAGAGCGCCTCCTCCTGGTCGTGGGTCACGTACACCGTCGTGATCCCGAGCTGACGCTGGATCGACCGGATCTCCTTGCGGAGGGCCACCCGGATCTTCGCATCGAGCGCCGACAGCGGCTCATCGAGCAGGAGGACCTGGGGCTCGATCGCGAGGGCCCGGGCCAGTGCGACCCGCTGCTGCTGGCCGCCCGACAGCTGGTACGGGTAGCGGTCGCCCCGATCCGGGAGGTTGATCAGCTCGAGCAGCTCGCCGACCCGCTTCTTGATCTCGTTCGACGGGCGTTTCCGGACCTTCATCCCGAAGCCGATGTTGCCGGCGACGGTCATGTTCGGGAACAGGGCGTACGACTGGAAGACCATGCCGACGTTGCGGCGGTTCGGCGGCCGGTAGGTGATGTCCTCGCCGTTGACCGTGATCGTGCCCGCGGTCGGCTGCTCGAATCCGGCGATCATCCGGAGCGTGGTCGTCTTGCCGCAGCCGGACGGCCCGAGGAACGACACGAACTCCCCGCGCTCGGCGCTGAGGTTGAAATCCCGAACGGCATAGGTCTCGCCGAACTGCTTCTGGACGCCGGTCAGCTCGAGGAACGTCATCGGGCCATGGTCCCCTTCATCGTGCGCCGCCGACCTGGACGCGGCCCGGTGCCGCCCGGCCGATCAGCTGGATCATCCCCATCGCGATCCAGGTCAACCCGAAGCTGATCAAGCTCACGGCCGCGGGCTCGTACGCCTTGTTCTGGCCGAGCAGCGACAGGTACGGCCCGAAGGCCGGTCGCGCCAGGAAGGTCGCGATCGTGAACTCGCCGATGACGATCGCAAAGGTCAGGAACGCCCCGCTCAGCAGCGAGACGCGGAGGTTCGGGAAGATCACCCGCCACAGGATCGTGAACCAGCCCGCGCCCATGCTCTGGGCCGCCTCGGTGAGGGTCCGGACGTCGATCGCCCGGAGCCCGGAGTCGACGGCCCGGTACATGTAGGGGAACGAGAGGACCACGTAGGCCGAAACGAGGAGCGCGTCGCTGCCGAGATCGGAATAGGTCAGCGGGAAGGGATCGCCACTGTACGTCCGGATCAACCCGAAGACGAGGATCACGGGCGGGATGACGAACGGCAGCAACGTCACGAACTCCACGATCGGACGCAGGCGCGGCAGGCGCAGGCGGACCCAGTACGCGGTCGGGACGATGATCGCGATGCTGGTGATGATCGTGAGGACGGCGATGATCGCCGAGTAGAGGAGGCTCCCCGCGAACTGCGCGTCGTTGAGGACGTTGGAGTAGGCCGCGAACGCGGGCTGCGCGCGCAGGGAGAACAGCAGGGTGGCGTAGAGCGGGACGAAGAAGTAGAGCACCCCGGCGAGGAAGACCAGCCACCAGACGAGCGAGCCTCGTCGACGCCGGCCCGCCGCCCCTCGTGGCGCGGTGAGCCCTTCCATCGTCTTCGCCACCGCGATCGGGCCCGGACCTTGCGTCGTCATCGCAGCCAGCGCTCCGATCGGCGCTGCAGCAGGGCATAGGCGATGATCGAGATCGCCATGATCACGACCATGCCCATCGCGAGGGCGTAGCCGAGCCCCGGGTTGTGGAGCACGTCGCCGCGCATCTGCGAGCTGATGACGAGGGTGACGAGGTTGATCGTGCCGCCGGTCAGCTGGTAGGCGGTCGCTTGAGCCCCGAACGAGTTGCCGAAGAGCAGGATCACGGCGCCCAGCAGCGTCGGCGTGAGGATCGGCAGGGCGACGTGCCGCCAGTACTGGGCCGGTGAGGCGCCCAGGTTCTCGGAGGCCTCACGCCAGTCGCGCTTCAGGCCGTCCAGGGCCGGCGCGACGATCAGCACCATCAGCGGGAACTGGAAATACAGGTACACGATCTCGAGGCCGATCTTCGTGTAGAGGTTGAAGCCGGCGCTCGCGATGTTGATGCCGAGGGCGTCGAGCAGGAACTTCGTGACGAGGCCGACGTTCCCGAGGGTGAAGATGAAGGCGAGGGCGAGCGGGATGCCGGCGAAGTTCGACGCCACGCCCGAGAACGTCATGAGCGCCGTGCGCAGGAACCCCGGCAGCCCGCCGAGGATGACCGCGTAGGCGAGCAGGAACCCGAAGATCCCGCCGACGACGGCCGTCACGAGACTGATCTCGATGCTGTTGCCGTACGCCTCGACGATGAACGGCTCGGACAGATCGGCGTAGTTCTGAAGCGTGAGGTTGGCGGCCGAGTCCTGGAAGCTGCCGATGACGAGGAAGCCGATCGGCAGGATCAGGAACAGGGCGGAGAACGCGAAGAACGGGACGACGCCGAGCACCGCCCAGGCGCCGCGACGTCGCACGGGAGGCGCCGTCGGCGCCTCCCGTGCATTGACCACAGACGTGGCCTCGGTCATCCGAGGCTATTTCTTGACGACGTCCACGCCGACCACGCTCTTCCACGAGCCGGTGACCAGCTTCTTCGCCGTGTCGAGCTGGGCGGCCGTCGGGAACACCGCGCCGGTCACGTCCGGCAGCTTCGCCTTCAGGTCCGCGGGAACGACGTTCCGCTTCACGAGATCGTTGTAGCGGGTCGGGTAGCAGTAGCCGTTGAGCCAGTTCAGCTGGCCCTCGTCGGAGTACAGGTAGTCCATGTACTTCTTGGCCGCGTCGGGATGCGGTGCGTAGGCGCTGATCGCCTGTGCGTACATGCCAGCGAACCGGCCGCTGGTCGGGATGACGACCTCGATCGCCGGGTTGCCCTTCAGGGCGTCCTTGTCGGCGAGCGCGAGGTAGGACCAGGTGATGACGATCGGGGTCTCGCCCGATGCGACTAGGCCCTGCTTGGCGACGACCGGGACGAAGTTGCCGGCGTCCTTGAGCTTCTTGAAGAAGTCGAGGCCGGGCTGCGCGTTGTCGAGCGAGCCGCCGTTGGCGAGCGCGGCCGCGTAGACCGACTGGATCGCCTGGTTCGATGCGGTGGGATCGCCGGCGAGGGCGACCGAGTTCTTGTAGTCGGGCTTGAGCAGATCGAGCCAGTCTTTCGGGATGGTCTTGACGACCGCGGTGTTGACCTCGAACGAGAGGACACCGTAGTAGTCGCCGTACCAGGCGCCGTCCGGATCCTTGACCGATGGATCGATCGTGTCCCACGTCGGGACCTTGTAGTTCATCAGGAGGCCGTCGGTCTTGGCCTGCGGGCCGAACGAGATCCCGACGTCGATGACATCCGGGGCCTGTGGACCCTTGTTGGTCTTGTTGGCCTTGATCGCCTCGATCTCGTCGCCGGAGCCGCCGTTCGGGTTGAGCTCGTTCAGCTTGATCCCGGTCTTCTTGACGAAGCCGTCGAGCATCGCGCCGTAGTTGCACCAGTCGTGCGGCAGGGCGATCGTGGTCAGGTTCGTGGCCGAATCGCTGCTGCCACCGCCACAGGCGGCGAGGACCAATGCCAGGCTCGCGACCATGCTCAGGCCACGGGCCAGCTTGGATCTTGACGTCATGCTCTCCTCCTCCACGTGCTTCCGGCTTGCGGGTTCCGACGGGGTTCTGGTCCCTCGGACTGCCGTCGGGGCTCGGCTCGGCGTTGGCTGCGACGGGACCGAGCCGTGCCGCGTCCGCGGACGCATTGTCGCGGTCCATGTCCAGCGGCCGTCAAGATACGCTTCTGTTAACGGTTTGTGAGCGCCTGTGCGCAACGGTCGATCCGCCCCGTGACGGCCCGAACGAACCGCGATCGGATGCCTATACTTCGCCCACTCTCGGCCGGGTTGTTCGGCTGACAGCGCCGGAAGGCACGCCAGGTGGTGACGCCAACGGAAACCGTCGCCGCGAATGCGCCGCGGACCCTCGAGGATCCGCTGGCCGAAGCGTTGCGGATCGTCGAGGCCGCGGATCGGCGCGGGCTCCTCGTCCGGCTCATGGGTGGCATGGCGGTCCGGGCCCACGCCCCGGACTGGCCCGCCCGATCCCGTCGCAGGGAGGTCGATCTCGACTTCGCGACCCGGTCGAAGGATCGACCGGCGTTTTTCGCGCTCCTCGAGGCCGAGGGCTACACGGCGGACAAGCGGCACAACGCGCTGTTCGGCGGCAGCCAGGGCTACTTCGTCGATGCGGAACGCAACCGGCCGGTCGACGTCGTCGTGGACAAGCTCGAGATGTGCCACCGGCTCGACTTCGGCAACCGACTCGCGGTGTCGATCCCGACGCTCCCCCTGGCAGAGCTCCTGCTGTCCAAGCTCCAGATCGTGAAGATCAATCGGAAGGACGTCCTCGACGCGCTGATCCTGCTCGCCGAGCATCCGATCGCCCAGGACGACGGCGAACGGGACTCGTTCCACGGGCTCGGCGCGATCAGCGTGCCGCGGATCACCGATCTGACCTCGAACGATTGGGGCTGGTGGCGGACCGTGACCGGCAACCTCGAGGTCCTCGACGGGTATCTCGCCCATGAGCTGACGCCCGACGACCTCGACCTCGGCACGGGCCGGCCGCTGCGCTTCGACCCGTCGGCCCAGGTCGCGGCGCTCCGGGCCGCGATCGACGCGGCCCCGAAGTCCGGGCGCTGGAAGCTCCGGGCCCGGGTCGGGGAGCGGAAGCAGTGGTACCTCGACCCCGAGGAAGTCGGGCACGTCAACGCATGAGGATCTTCTTCGCGACCGACATCCACGGCTCCGAGGTCTGCTGGCGCAAGTTCCTCAACGCCGGCAAATTCCACAAGGCCGACGTCCTCGTCATGGGTGGCGACATGACGGGCAAGGCGATGGTCCCGATCGTCGCCCGGGCCAACGACTGGCGCCTGACCCTCCAGGACCAGGAGCACATCCTCTCGACCGAGGACGAGGTCCGGGCGATGGAGAAGCGGATCCTCGACCGCGGCTACTACCCGATCCGGCTGTCGGCCGACGAGGTCGCGGCCTGGGACGCCGACCCGGCCCTCGTCGAAGCCCGGTTCAAGGCGGAGATGCTGACGTCGGTCCAGCGCTGGATGGACCTCGCCGACGAGCGGTTGAAGGGCAGCCCGATCCGCTGCGTCGTTTCGCCCGCCAACGACGACATCTTCGAGCTCGATCCGATCATCGCGGCGGCGGAGCAGGTCGAGCTCGGCGAGCAGAACACGATCGCCTTCGACGGCTTCACGATGGTCTCGACCGGCTGGGCGAACCCGACCCCGTGGAACACGTTCCGGGAGCTGCCGGAGGACCAGCTCCGGTCGCGGATCGATGACCTCCTCGCCGAGGTGCCGGACCGCCGGCGGGCGATCTTCAACTTCCACGCGCCGCCCTTCGGCTCGAACCTCGACAACGCCCCGAAGCTCGACGCCAACATGCGCTACGTGTCGGGCGGCCAGGCCCTGATCCCGGTCGGGTCGCACGCCGTCCGGGACTCGATCGTCGCGTACGAGCCGGTCCTCTCACTCCACGGGCACATCCACGAGGGGCGCGGGGCCGTGAAGATCGGTCGGACCCTCGCGGTCAACCCGGGGAGCACCTACGAAGACGGGGTTCTCCAGGCGGCCATCGTCGACCTGGACTCCAAGAAAGGTGAGGTGAAGCGGTACCTGCTCGTCAACGGCTGATGTACTGATCTACGGCTGATGGCGGCTCGGTGAGCTGGAGGTAGGAGGACTCGATGACAACAGGCGACGTGGCACGAGCCCCGGCGTTGTTCCTGCGGAACGCGACCGGCCTCGTCAAGGGATGGTCGGCGTTCGACGCGTTCGGCTACTCGTTCCTCTCGGTCAACCTCGTCACCCTCGGGATGTTCTACAGCCTCGCGGTCTTCGCGTTCGTCCCCGACGGGTCGGTGCTGTCGGCGCTGCTCCTGTCGGGCGTGGCCATGACGTTCCTGTGCATCACGTACGCCGGGTTGATCGCGGTCATGCCGCGCGCCGGCGGCGACTATGTCTGGCAGACGCGGATCCTCGACGGCATTCCGGGGGCCGTCGTCGGCGCCCTCGTCGGAGGAATCACGCTCTACCTGGCGTCGCAGGCCTTCGGGCTGGACAGCACGATCGCGCTCGTCGGGGGCGTCGTCGGCGTCGTCGGCGGGGGCCTGCTCGGCCTGAAGCGGGGCGGGATCGGGTTCGTGCTGTCCACGACGGGCTGGTGGTTCATCCTCGCCCTCTGGGCGCCGATCTACGGCTACATCCTGAACATCGAGTTCGTGCAGCCGCTGGCGGCGCTCTCTGGCTGGGCAGACGGCCTGACGTTCTTCGCGTCGTCGGCGGGGACCTTCACGGTCTCGGTGGCGACGATCGTCATCGCGTCCGGTCTCGTTGCCCTTGGCATGGCCGGCTATGCGCGGATCCAGCGCTGGAGCATCTACATCGGTCTCATCGCGCTGGCCGTCATGTTCGTCCTGATGCTCGTCTCGTCCCAGGACACCTTCAAGGCGGCCTTCGATCGAGAGGGCCAGAGCCTCTTCGGGGTTTCCGGCGCCTACCAGGCCACCATCGACAACGCCACGACCAACGACGCCTTCGTGGCCGGTGGCTCTCCCCTCGACTTCGGCCTCGGTGGCGGCACGTGGCTCCTCCTGCCGTTCATGATGTTCTGGATCCTCTATCCGAACTGGGGCGCCACGCTCTACGGCGAGGTCCGGGGAGCCGGCGACTTCCGCAAGGTCCTCAACGGCATGCTCGGCGGCCTCTGGGTGACGATCATCCTGGCGATCGCCTTCGTGCTCCTCGCGGCGAAGACCTTCGGGTGGGACTTCTTCAACGCGACCAACGTGAACTTCATCAACTACGCCTATGGCTATGTCACGGCGGCCCCGGCGATCCCGATCTGGGGCTATCCGCCCCTCCTCGCGGCGTTCCTGATCGACAGCCACGTGATCCAGATGATCATCGTGGTCATCTTCGGCGTCTGGTTCCTCGGCTGGGCCGGGACCCTCTGGCTGTCGTCGACACGCATGATCTTCGCGGCGGCCTTCGATCGCGTCCTGCCCGAGTGGGCCGCGCGCGTGTCGGACCGGGGCGTGCCCTGGACGGCGCTCCTCCTGATCATGATCCCGGGCGTGATCGTGTCCTACCTGTACTCGTTCGTGACCGGGTTCTCCAAGCTCACCCTCGATGCCTCGCTGGTCATCGCGGTCACGTTCTTCGGCACGGCGATCGCCGCGACGATCCTGCCGTGGTGGAAGAAGGACCTGTACGAGAAGTCGCCGATCGTCCGGTACCAGGTCGGTGGGCTGCCGCTCATCAGCATCGCCGGGGCGATCACGACGATCTTCCTCGGCTTCGTGCTGTGGGAGTGGCTGTCGAACGCCCTGTACGGCATCGGCACGGGCAACACCCAGTCCATCCAGTTCCTGGCCGTCCTCTACGGCCTCGCCGCACTCGTGTACGTCGTGGCCCGTCTGTATCGGCGCTCGCAGGGCGTCGACCTGGACGCGATCCACGCGGAGATCCCGGCGGAATAGGAGTTCGCTCGACGGGCGCGGCGGGACCCCCGCCGCGCCCTTCTCGTTGTCCGGGCGCGGGTTAGGATGTGCGCTCCGGATCCCCGCGGCCCGAGTTCGCGGTCCGGCCCCGCGCCCGAGGGTGTCGTCGGCGCGGCCAGCAGCGCAGGGCGGAGACGCGAGATGAGTTCGGTCCCGACGCACGCACGCGTCGTCATCATCGGCGCCGGCATCGTCGGCAACAGCATGGCCTGGCACCTCGCCCACCTCGGCTGGCGGGACATCGTCCTCGTCGAGAAGGGCATGCTGCCGAACCCAGGTGGCTCGACCGGTCACGCTTCGAACTTCATCTTCCTCACCGATCACGGCAAGGAGATGGCCGCGTTCACGATGGAGAGCGCGCGCCAATACCGGGAACTGGGCGTCTACGACGAGACCGGCGGCATCGAGGTCGCCAGGACGCCGGAGCGGATGGAGGAGCTGAAGCGCCGGATGGCGTCGTCGACGTCGTGGGGCGTCGAGGGCAGCCGCCTGCTGACCCCGGCCGAGGTCAAGGCGATGGTCCCGTTCATCGAGGAATCGGTGATCCTCGGCGGCTTCTACACGCCGGGCGTCGGGATCGTCGACTCGCTCCAGGCCGGGACGCTGATGCGCCAGAAGGCGCAGGAGATGGGCGCGCTGACGGTCGCGGCGAGCGTCGAGGTCACCGGCATCGACGTCGAGGCGGGTCGGGTGCGGCGTGTGCATACCGACGCCGGCACGATCGAGGCGGACGTCGTGGTCATCGCGTGCGGCGTCTGGAGCCCGCGGATCGCGGCGATGGCCGGCGCCTCGATCCCGCTGACGCCGGCGGTCCACCAGATGATCGACATCGGGCCGGTCCCGATGTTCCAGCACACGACCAAGGAGGTCGGCTACCCGATCGTCCGCGACATGGACACGAACATGTACGAGCGCCAGCACGGGACGGGGTTCGAGATCGGCTCGTACGCCCACCGGGCGATCCTGATGGACGCCGACGACATCCCGTCGATCGCCGCGGCGGCCCTGTCGCCGACGATGCTGCCGTTCACCCAGGAGGACTTCGACCCGCAGCTCGAGGACTCGCTCGAGCTGTTCCCGGCGATCGTCGGCGACGAGTCAGTCGGCGTGAAGCTCGCCATCAACGGCCTGCTGTCGCTGACCCCGGACGGCAACCCGATCATCGGCGAGACGCCCGAGGTCAAGGGCCTCTGGTCCGTGGCCGCGGTCTGGATCAAGGAGGCGCCCGGAATCGCGAAGACCGTCGCCGAGTGGATGACGAGCGGCGAGCCGGAGATCGACCCCCACGGCTCCGACATCGCCCGCTTCTACGATCACCACAAGACGGACCAGCACATCGCCGCGCGGGCGACCGAGGGCTACAACAAGACCTACGGCATCGTCCACCCGATGGAGCAGTGGGCCTCGAATCGGCCGATTCGCCTCTCGCCGGCGTACGACCGGCAGGTCGAGCTGGGTGCCGAGTTCTTCGAGGCCGCCGGCTGGGAGCGGCCGTTCTGGTACGGCACCAACGAGTCGCTGCTCGGCGAGTACGGCGATCGCGTCATGCCGCGCCAGGCCGAGTGGGAGTCGCGCTGGTGGTCGCCGATCATCAACGCCGAGCACCTCGCCATGCGCGACCGGGCCGGGCTCGTGGATCTGTCGGCGTTCGCGATCTTCGACATCACGGGTCCGGGCGCCCTCGCGGCGCTCGAGCACCTGTGCGTCAACAAGGTCGATGTCGCCGTCGGTCGGACGGTCTACACGCCGCTGCTCAACGCCGCCGGCGGGATCCTTGCCGATCTCACGATCATGCGGCTCGGCGATGACCACTTCCGGGTCGTGACCGGCGGCGGCATGGGGATGCGCGACCGGAAGATCTTCCAGGACGCGCTGCCGGCCGACGGCTCCGCCCAGCTCCATGACGTCACCAACGCCTACACGACGTTCGGGCTGTGGGGCCCGCTGGCCCGCGACATCCTCGGCGCCGCGGCCGACGGCAGCGCCGATATCAGCCACAAGGGATTCCCGTTCCTCTCGACGAAGACGGTCGACATCGATGGCGTCCGGGCGCTCGCCTCGCGGATCAGTTACGTCGGCGAGCTCGGCTGGGAGATCTACGTCCCGATCGAGCAGGGCCTGCGCGTCTGGGATGCCCTCTGGCGCGCCGGCCGACCGCACGGTATGGCGCCCGTGGGCATCGGAACGTACGCCGTGACCTCACGGCTGGAGAAGGGCTACCGCGCCCACGGCGCCGAGCTGGAGCTCGACTTCGACCTCGTGGAGGCCGGCATGGCGCGGCCGACCCTGAAGGACGCCGACTTTGTCGGCCGGCCGGCCTACGAGAAGCAGCGGTCGCACGATCCGGTCGCGGTGCTGTGCACGTTGACCGTCGACGACCCGACGTCGGCCTCCGGCGTCAAGCGCTACATGCTCGGCCGCGAGCCGATCCTGACGCCCGACGGCGAGCGGATCGTCGACGCGAAGGGCCGCGGCTCATACGTGACGAGCGCCGGCTCCGGGCCGTCGGTCGGGAAGCACCTCCTCATGTCCTACCTGCCACCCGAGCACGCGAAGGAAGGGACGAAGCTCCTGGTGGAGTACTTCGGCGAACGCTATCCCGTGACCGTCGCCGTGGCCGGCGCGACCCCGCTCTTCGATCCCGAGAACAGCCGAATCCGTTCGTGAACATCCTCGTCTGCGTCAAGCGGGTCCCCGCGACCGGCGGCCGGATCGTCCTCACCGCCGACGGGATGGACATCGACGTCCGGTATCTCGGGTTCACCGTGAGCCCGCACGAGGAGTGCGCGGTCGAGGAGGCGGTCCGCATCGTGGAGGCCCAGGGCGGGGCGACGGCGGTCCTGACCCTCGGTCCGCCGGCCGCCGAGGAGCAGCTCCGCGACGCGATGGCCGTCGGCATCGACCGGGCGATTCTCCTCGAGACCGACGGTCGGGACTGGGACCCGGTCGCGACCGCCGGCGCGATCGTCGAGTCGATCCGGGCCCAGGAGGCAGCCGGCGGGCCGTTCGACCTGATCCTGTTCGGCAACGAGTCCGCCGACAGCGGCGGGTTCCAGGTCGGGATCCGGACCGCCGCGGCGCTGGGCCGGCCGTGCGTGACGGGGGTGAAGGCACTCCAGCCCGGGGACGGCGCGGTCCTCGCCCGACGCGAGGCGCCCGGGGGCGGTTGGGAGTCGTTCGAGCTGCCGCTGCCGGCCGTCGTGACCGTGAAGGAGGGGATCAACCTTCCTCGATACCCGTCGGTGCCCGGTCGATTGCGGGCGCGAAAGAAGGAGATCGAGCGGTCGACCCCGGCCTGGACGGCCGGCGGCCTCGAGAAGATCGTCCTTCGCCTTCCGAAGGAGGAGACGACGGCCGCCCAGATCATCGGGCGCGGCCCCGAGGCGGCCGCGGCCGTCGTGGACCTGCTCACGAAGATCGGCGTGGTGGACGGGTGAGCGGGTCCGTCCTCGTCGTCCTGACCGCGCCCGGCGGCACGATCGATCGCGGGTCGCTCGAGGCGCTCACATTCGCCTACGCCCTGGCGTCGTCGCACGGCGCCGCCCTCGAGGCGCTCGTCGTCGCCGATCCGGCGACCGCCCGCCGCGTCGCCGCGGGCCTCGGTCCGCCCTTCGTCGCGACGGCCCTGATCGCGGATCACGCCACGCTCACGGTGGACCACCCGGACGGTTGGGCCGCCGTCATCGAGCAGGTGATCGCGGCCCGCGAGCCGATCACCGTCGTCGGGTCGGGCACGGAGCGCGGGAACGATCTCCTGGCTCGCGTCGGGGCCCGGACCGCCATGCCGCTGGCGGCGAACTGCGTGGCGGTGGAGCCGGCCGGCGCTCGCTACCGCGTCACCCGCCAGCGATGGGCCGGGAGCCTCCTCGAGGACGCCTGGCTCGATGCTCGGGTCAAGCTCCTGACGGTCGCGCCGAACACGGTCGCGCCCGCGGATCCGGCGGCGCTGGGCACCGGCGCGTCGATGGAGACGATCTCGCCGGAGCTGTCGGATGCGGATCTCGCCGTCCACGTCACGAGCCGCGAGGCGTCGCAGCGCGGCGGCATC